>Ga0102593_1002586_pt1 | contig 13459 bp, 14 predicted proteins | sample AraplaCol_mMS_r2_2_FD_76862 | JGI IMG/M metagenome (GOLD analysis project Ga0102593, IMG submission 76862) | Arabidopsis root microbial communities from North Carolina, USA - plate scrape MF_Col_mMS_r2 (SPADES assembly) (version 2) | ecosystem: Host-associated > Plants > Roots > Endosphere...
TCTTTCCAAGACTGATGATCGTGTACAAACTCTTTTTTTGTAAATTGGTGCTTAAACAACTTTTTTGAGCCAAAGACCACGCTAGAAATATGAGTGGTCAACTTCTCTTTTTTTTCTTCCAGACGAAAAAGCCGGTGTTCTAAACGCCCAATCTTTGCTTTTAGTCGTTTAATCGTGACATCGAGATATTGATGCTCAAATAAGTAGGTATTCATCCAAATGAGAGAACAACTCTTACATTCTAGTGAAATAAGTCCACTAGAATGTAAAGCGTAGTTTGTATTTTTAGGAAACCGTAGGTTTCCTTCGACACAACTATCTTTTATCTTACGAAGAATGGTCAAAAAGGAACGTTCTTTTTTTAGTTTGTTCTTTATCTTTTTAATCTTTTCGTCTGTTTGCTTGATATACAGCTTATTTAGTTCGGTTTGAGCTTTTAGGAGAGCTTGAGATTCGCGTACAATGCTGTTTGCGATGTAATCATTGACGCCAAACTTTCTCTTCACGACTACGTGAATACTTTCCTTATGTAGTTCGCGTCCCCACCGTTTTTGACGAATGAGTGTTTGAAACGCAAAACGCTTGGCGCAATTAAATACCTTGCTTAACGTTGCCATTTCAGCTACTGTAAGGACGTTTACGTCCTCTTTCCAAATACGCTTTGAAAAATACGCTTTCTTCATTTGTCTCCCCTCCCGAACTTACGTTCTATTATTTAATTAATAGTTTATAACAAGAGTGGGAAACATTTCAACTCAAAGTCAAAAAATATTAAAAAAGACCGATTCATCCCCCATCTACTCGCTGGGCTACGCCCATTCCGCTCCTTGAGGTGGGGGTCTTCTCGGCTAAAATGATAAAAAAGGTGCTCAATTTTGGGTTAATGAATTTAAGTCTGTAAACTTAAAAGAAGATCAGTTTTACTACACAAGTAGCGGCATTGCCATTATATTTGGTGAGTATGAGTACGGCCCGTATTCTAACGGCATTCATACGTTTAAAATTCCGTCCAGCGTTTATAAATAAGATAATCGTATAAAACAAAAAAGAAGCTTACGAATCATCAGTTCATAAGCTTCTTTTTCTTTTTTTCTGCAAAATAAGCGGAGCAAAAAAGAAAGGTTATTCCTAATCCCTTCCCTTTTACCATCATTTTTTCGGATATTGCAGAAAATCAAATTATACAGCCATGGAAGAACTCAGGGCTGCTTAAATTACGCTTCCGATAGCCGAGGAAAAACTGCTTTTCGAGGTATTTTTATAGTGTTTGAAAAAGTGAAATGGTCAGAACTAACGTCAGCAAGGAGCCTGCGGATGTTAACATCATTATTTTTCGGTTACTCTGATTCTTTTCAGGTTTTAAAAACTCTTGAATTGCTACAAACCAGATAACAAAAGTGATTAAAGAAAGTATCCCCATAGACATATGAGCATCTCCATTCTTATATGTATTTAAATTTTTAACACATCTAATCAACAAACTTTCCAGATCAAGTTACTAAAACAAGTGCCACTCTTCATCCAATATTAACATAAAATCCCATAAACCTTTAATGCATTGTGTAAAACCACAACATTTTAAAAAACAGGCTATTTATAAAACGCTCTTTTGAACTAAAAATAGACATACAGCTGTCTTTGGCTATCCTCCTCCTTACAAATGATATACTTATTTATAGAAAAACCTCTCAGATCTCATCCAATACTTACTCTATTTTCAGAGGAAGAAAGTTCACATTGTTAGGAGGAAACGAAATGATTAAAAAGTTGGACCATTTTGTGCTAACGATAAAAAACATGGAAAAAACGACTCACTTTTATACGGTTATTTTAGGCATGCAGAAAGAAACGTTCGGAGAAGGAAGAATAGCGCTTCGTTTTGGTGAACAAAAAATAAACCTACATCAAGCAGGCCATGAATTTGAGCCAAAAGCAAAGCATCCTCTTCCCGGCTCTGCTGATTTATGTTTTATTACGGAGGAAAAAATTGAGATCGTAATCAATCATTTACAAAAACATAATGTAGAAATTGAAGAAGGACCGGTCAAACGTACAGGTGCTGTAGGGCCTATTGTTTCTGTCTATATTCGAGATCCTGATCACAATTTGATTGAGCTATCGAATTACTTAGATTAAAACAACCTTATTAAAAAAAGAGAATGCACGAGGCATTCTCTTTTTAAATGGCTATATAAGCCGCTTCTTCAATTATAGGTACTACTCTTTAGACTTGCCTACCTCTACTTTTTTCGTAAACATTTTCATGTCACCGTCTACCGTAACGTGAGCGGTAATCATATATTCGCCGTCTTCTTTAAACGTATAGTCCGTGCTGTATACACCTTTTCCTTCGTGCGGTGCTTTTGTCATTTCTTGATTGATGTAGCCTTCTTTTTCAACTTGGAACTGCACGTCATCGGCGTTTTCCACTTTTTTATCTCCTTGCGTCACAAGGACTTTAAGCTTGACTTGTTCATTTGCTTGAATTGATTCCGGTACTTCAATCGTTCCTTTTACTTCTTTTGAACTTGAATCATTTCCTTTTGAACAGCCTACTATAGCTATCATTAAAACAAATAATACAATGCTGAGTTTTTTCATTATGTTCTCCTTTGTTATGTAAATGTGAAGTCTTCCTGCAATTTAATATTATACTCATTTATCCGGTAAAAAGAGAAAAAATGCTTATTGTCCACATAAAGTTCTTATTTCTACAGTAGCTTTTGCATCTTTTCATTTCTCTACTCGCCCTTCGCTTCACAAAAAAAGCTGAAGAAGCTCATTGCCTTCTCCAGCTTTGCCTTTATCTCTGCGGTTCTTCTAACGTGTACGATGACAGTGCGTTTTCTACCCATCGTACAAAATCCTTGCTTGCTCCCCAATCAATATTTAATATCCCTTCTGCGCTTCCTGAAGGAATACACTTTACTTTGTTTGGACCGGACACATTTTCTAAAATAATCGTTAGTGATCCCCTGCCGCCGGTGCGGAAAAAATAGCGTTCAAACACAAGCGTACAGATCTGCTTGCCGTCTCCGAGATCATAATATTCCTTGTATAATAAGTCACTTTCCGAATTATTTGCATTCACAAGCTTTTTTGCTCCATCAAAAGGAAGCAGCGTCGTTTTAAATTCAATTATCTTGTCCATCACTCAAGCCCCTTTCTATCGCAACAGATAGATACTACTTCTCTTTTTCTCTTTAAAAAACCTGCCCATTATCTTTATAAACAATATGGTACAATAGAAAAGAAAAGAAATTGTTTGAACGGAAAAAGGAGCACACAACCTCAATGAATACACGAGATGAACTTATCCAAAATGTGGTTTCAACGATGCGAAACCAAACGAAAAAAATGCAGCTATCGGTTATCCCTACTTTAAAATCATATATTCCTTTAAATGAATTTTTAGCGCTTCACATGCTGTATAAAGAAGGGAATCATATCGTTTCTGAGATTGCCGAGCATATGCACATCTCAAACAGTAGCATGACGTGCATCAGCGACCGATTAATGGAAAGAGAATTTGTTACGCGCGTACGCAGTCAAAAAGACCGTCGCGTTGTCTACTTATCGATTACGGATAAAGGAAAAGAGTTTGCAGAAGAAATGGAAAAAGTGCTCACCAAAGAATATGGTGAAAAGCTTGGACATTTTACGGATGAAGAATTACAGACGTTTCTTCGCTTGTTAAATAAAATGGATATCTAATAAAAAACCAGATGCTCGCTAAGCAGGCATCTGGTTTTTAGTTTGTTATTTGTTATTTACCTTCAAATTAAAGGCGTCCGAAGTTAAATCTTTTGAACTGTCGTTTTCGTAATCACTTACATACGGAACAAATCGAAGCATAACCACTCCTTTGTCGTTTCGGTACTCTTCGTCCATTTCTAGCACTCTGTCTGTTCCTCCTCCACTGCCGCTTTCAGAAAGATCTCTTCCATTTTGATCTTTTATTTTTACGCCCACGTTCGTTCCGTTTCGAATGCTTCCTGTTGACGATGTAAACGTATAGTGTAGCTTAATCGAAACAGGCGATACGCGAACTTCTTTGATGGACAATACGCCTTTTATTCCTTTTTCGTTAATCGGAATTTCTTTATTCAACGGATACACTTTTGTATCAGCGATGATTTTTGAGCCATTTACGCTTGTATGAACCGTCCAATTTCCTTTAATTTCCCCGTAGGAATCCCGGTAGTTCCCGCTTTTCGTCTGGCTAGGATTCTTTTCAAAATCAAGGCTCGTGAACTGAGCGCTGATTTGATAGTTTTTATTCGGATCAATATGATCTAGCACATTGTAGCCTTCCACATCGATTTTCCCGTCTCCGTCCGTGTCCGCTTGCGTTAGTTTTAAAGCGTACAGATAGCTCCAGCTTCCGTCTTTGTTTTTGATTGGTTCCTCTCTAATACTCGAAGCCGAATCAAAAAACGACATATTGCCAATTTTCACGCGCAGCTCTCCTGGTCGAATTGGCGTGTTTCTGTTAAGACCTAGTGCCGTTTTTCTAAATTCATCTGCGCTAATCGTTAACCCAAGCAGCACCTGTCCGTCATCAAGCATCAGCTCATTTACTTTTACTTGAATGCCTTGGTCCGTTGCCGTTTCATTTACCGTTTTTTTATAGCTGCTCAAGCTGCCTTCAGGCTTGTTCATAAGCAGCTCGATTTGCTGGCCAATTTGCTGACTGATTCGCACAGCCGATGCCCATACCGTTTCGTTTTGCATCATTACAGGCGTCACGGCAAGCAGCAGCACCGCAGCGGCAATCAGCGGACGCGCTTTTTTTCGTGCCGGCTTTATTTCACGTTTTAAGCGTTTTTTCATTCGCTTTTTCTCGCTTGCCGTTAGCTCAATTTCTTCATATTCATCAAAATCTACAGAAGATCCGTTTAATAAGTCATATTGATTTTTCATCTTTGTCCCTCCTTATTTCTCATTTAAAAATCGCTTTTAATTTTTTTCGTCCGCGCGACAGCCGGTTATATAAATTGCTGATGGTGGTCTGCTGTTTTTCAGCAATTTGCTTCAGCTCGACTTCCTGTAAGTAATACGCTTTAAACAGCTCGCGGTCTCCTTCATTTAAGTGACCTAAAAGTTCTTCCACGTCGTCTGTTTGAATGTTATGAACTTCTGATGTTTCACCCACTCCCGCTTCGCTAAGCGATTCGTGCTGCGTTTTTATGTATTTGCGCTGATAGTCAATGGCTTTATACTTCGCAATAGCCGCAACCCAATTTTTAAACGTGTTTTTCTCCGAATCAAAGCGATCAATATGATGCCACACCGCTAATAACACGTCGTTTACACACTCTTCTTCATAACTTTTCAGCGTGCCTAGATGCTTGCGTACAATGGCCGTAATTAACCCTCCGTACTGATCGATTAACAGCTCTAATCCTTTTTCTTTTTTTCGCGTTATACACGCAACAATCCAGTCATCTTCCATGACATTGCTCCTTTCCGCTTGCTTTTACATCTATTAATACGGATTCTTTTTACAAAACCTATCAATCTTCCTAAATTAAATGAAAAATAAGCTTGTTCAGTATTTCCCTCACTGGTAAAATAAGCTAAAACCTTTGAAGGAGGCCGCTATGATTACTTATCCTTTTCTTACATCTAACCCAACCATCGGCATAACCGCACCTTCTTCTGGTGTACCTCAAGCTCTTCATTCCATGTTTTCTTTATCGTGTGAACGAATGAAAGAAAAAGGCTTTTCTGTTATACCGGGAGAAACGGTTTGGACGCAGCACAAAGCAAAATCCGCTTCTCCTAAAAAACGTGCAAATGAGCTTCAAGCCATGATTGCTAATGAAAACATTGATATCATTATTCCTCCTTGGGGAGGCGAGCTGCTGATTGAAATTCTTGAACATCTCGACTTTACAAAATGGACAGCAAAATGGGTGCTTGGCTATTCTGACACCAGCGTTCTTTTGCTGACTATTACACTTAATACTGGGATTGCAACGGCTCATGGAACCAACTTTGTAGATTTACGCGGAGAGTACTGGGATACGACGACTGCGATGTGGCAGCAGGTACTGACGACCAAAAAAGGAGAAAGTGTGGTTCAAGTTTCTTCTGATCGCTATCAAAAAGAATGGCAGCATGACACCCCGTCACCATGCGTGTTTCATTTAACGAAACAAACCGCTTGGAAGCATACAGAGTTAAGCGACGTGCACATCGAAGGGCGACTGCTCGGAGGATGTATTGACGTAATCAGACACTTAGCGGGCACTCCTTTTGGAGACGTAAAAGCTTTTCGAGAAAAACACATTCCTGCTGAGCCGGTCATTTGGTACTTTGACAACTGTGAACTCACGACCGCTGACCTTCGCCGTTCACTTCTTCAGCTTAAGCTAGCGGGCTGGTTTGACAACTGCTCGGGTATTTTATTTGGCAGAAGCAGCGCTAATAAACCCGTTGATTCCTACACCGCTGAAGATGTGTATCGCGACCTTGCCTCTGACTTACATATTCCAGTTATCTATGACATCGACTGCGGCCACCTCCCTCCTCAGCTCACGCTTATTAACGGCGCGTATGCGAGTGTTAACTTAGAGAAGAACAAAGGCACAGTCGTTCAATACTTTACGTAAAAAAAGAAGCTTGTATAAAAGTAGTTTGATTGAAGGAAGATCCGAACGAACTTGATTCTTGATGGAGAATCCAATTCGTTCGGATTTTTTCATGGGTATGGTGAACGTAGGCTTGTTTCATATATGTAGGTGCTTCTAGTGATTGATTGGAGAGCAAGACGAAGACTCCTGCGGGAAAAGCGGAACAGGTGAGACCCCGCAGGAGCACACGCGACGAGGAGGCTCACCGGCCGCCCGCGGAAAGCGAAGTCTTGCACGGAAATCAACAGCGGTTCATTTCGTTATGTCTCAATCCTGTTTTACATATCTGTCATCAGTAATATAAACGTCCCAAATAAGAAAAAAGTTGCACCAAACCACGAGTGGTAGTGCTCTTTTTGCTTTCTTTCAAACTTCCACTCTTCGAAACCTCGAAGCACGTACAGGAGAAACAAGAAAAGAAACATAAAAACGGAGGTGTAGGCTGGAGGTATAACAAAGATCAGCACTAAAAACGAAGCAAGCATCACCATTTCAATTGTAATAAACAGCGGACGCCTTCCTTTAAAGCTTCTCCAATAACTTTTTGTCATCTTTGTATGCAGCTTTTTTCGCAGGCAAAAATCTAGAAAGACATAGACGACTGCCAGAATCAGCAAATACACAAGCGTCATTTTCATTCCTCCTTCCCACCGGAAATATCCTTATACTTCCATTTTAAAGGACTTTCCACAAATTTCAAGCATCTAAAAATCTTTACACAACTTATTAGTGCAAGCATTCATATATTCAAAAATCGCTAATATATTGACTAATGTACAGGTTAAATTCTCTGTATAAACTCACCTAGAGGGGGACATCAAGTTATGAGAATAAAAGAAGTGAAGCAAGGTGCACTCGCAGCGCTGAAAAACCGCTGGGGATTTGCCGTACTGCTTACGTTCGTTACGTATCTAATTGCTGCCGGTATTCCAGGACTTATTGACTTTTTAATCAACGGATTTCCAAGCGGGTCTGAAACCGAATACTCTCAGTCTACCTTAGCTAATATTGTATCCCTGCTGCTCGTACCGCTCTTTTTCTCTTACTACTGGGTACTATTGCGTCTGGTGCGAGGAGAAAGTGTACGTGTAGGAAACGTGTTTGATTCGTTTTCATCTGCCGGATTATATTTTAGAACCCTCGGACTTTACTTGTTAACGATTATTTATACCGTGCTATGGAGCATTTTATTAATCATTCCTGGCATCATCAAAAGCCTTGCCTATTCACAGGCTTACTACGTATTCCGCGATAACCCAGATTATTCAGTCAATCAGTCTATTACTGAAAGCAGACGGTTAATGAACGGCTACAAGTGGACCTACTTTTTACTTGTTTTAAGCTTTATCGGCTGGGGAATTTTAAGTATCATCACGCTTGGCATTGGGTTATTATGGCTTGTTCCGTATGTAACGACTTCGCTTGGCGTATTTTATGAAAAGCTAAAAGCAAATGAAACTGAAGTTGCTGAATAAACGAAAAACCGTATTCGAGTTGCGAATACGGTTTTTTTATGAATAGCTTCACGCTGCCTGTTCTCCTCCATCAGAGGGCTTTAACTTTTGATTCTTCGCTTTTTTATTCACTAAATAAATGCTGATAATAATAAGCACCACCCCTACAAGAAGTGACGACGTAAACGGTTCGTCTAAAAAGAGCGTGCCAATGACAATTGAAATAATCGGAACAAGAAAATTAAAGGACGCCACTTTGCTGGCCTCTCCTTTACTAATTAAATAAAAATAAATGAGCCACGCAACGGCAACAGAAAACAGTGCTAAAAATAAAAGCAGCAGCATAGATGATGAATTCCACATCATATGAGACCATCCTTCCACTTTGCTGCCAGCTGCTGTCATAACTACTCCGCCGACAAGACTTTGAACAGTAATAAGCCAAATGCCATCTACACTGTCGCTAATACGCTTGATATAAACGGTTCCAATCGCCCAGCTCAGTGCCGTAAGGACAGCTAAAAGAATTCCAATAGCTGAAGCATTAGCAGATAATTCTCCCATGCTGATGGTAGCTACACCTACAAAACCAAGAAGCAAGCCCCCTATCTTCACAGCGTTCATGCTTTCTCCAATCCACAGCCATGCAATAATGCCGATGAGCACCGGCTGTAAGTAGACAATAACGCTGAAGACCCCTGCTGGCATAAACATAAGTCCAATCGTTTGCAGACCGTAGAATAAGATTGAATTAAATAGACCTGACACCATATATTTACGCCAGTTCTGCTTCCAGTGAAGCTGTTTATATCTTGGCAGTGCGACTGCTAATAAGATGATTCCCGCACTTAATGACCGCAGTCCAGATAACAAAATAGGCGATGAATAGCCAAGCGCCAGCTTCGACATCGGCCACGTTAATCCCCAAATCAGTACAAGAGCAGCTAAAAGAATTCCATTAATAAAAGATGATGACTGTTTCATACAACAACCACTCCTACATATATGAATGTAAATGATTCACGCGTTCATTCCTCCTTGTATACTACGCTTCTTTTTTGCTCACTTCAATTGCACGCTTTTAATGTACTTCATGCATAGCAGTTATAATAACTGAGTTTCTTTTATGACAGCGTATCTTTCTTCTCTATGTGCTCATTTAGGAAAAAATAAAGTGCATCGCTAGTGACGATATCATTTTTACCTATAGCTTTTATACATCCTAAAAGCCTTGAAGCCATTCAGCTGCTGGGTTTCTGCTCCCCTTTTTCATTTAGCTTACATATTTTCTAATAAATCTATGAATCTCCTAAACATTTCTACCTAGATAAATTATCAGAATTATTACAGAGAAGGTGACAATTCTACTTATATCGCCCTTTAATATTAAAACTATGTTACAAAATGTCGTAATTTGGAATTAGATGTTTACTTTTCCTGTCAGGATTGATAGACTCACAGTTGTGAATAAAACAAGTTATGGAAAGGGAGAAAGAACATGCTAAAGAAAGCAAATCGTACAGTTATGAATATGGGGTTAGCAGCATTACTTGTTCCCGCTGCCCTAACATTTAGCACAACTTCAGCAAGTGCAAATGACGGAGGCGCTGCACCAGCACCCGTACAAGAAAAGGTAACGCCAAGCGTACCTCAACAACAAGCAACTACTACTACTAATCAAAAAGTCATCGTAAACGTGAGTGCGTTAAATATTCGTCAAGGAGCTAGCTTTTCATCTCCAGTTGTTGGAACTGCAACACAAGGTCAAGAGTTTGCTATTTTAAAAGAAGCAAACGGCTTAGTTGAAATTGCACCAAATAAATGGATTTCAAAAAGCTCAAGCTATGTAACAATTGCATCAGGTAAACCAAGCGCAAGCCAAGTAAAAGGTGTAAGCACATCAACTCCTTCTACTTCTACAGCATCTACATCTGCAGCACAAGAAACAAGCACACCAGCACCTGCTCCAACAACAAGCACGGCTTCTGGAAGCACAGTAAATGTTGCACGTAGTTTAGTAGGATCACCTTACCAATGGGCAGGAAACACACCAAGCGGATTTGACTGCTCAGGCTTTATCGCATACGTGTTCAACCATAGCGGTCACAGCATTTCACGTACAAGCGTAGCAAACTACTGGAACATGGCGACAAAAATTTCGTCTCCACAACCAGGCGATCTAGTATTCTTCCAAAACACATACACAAGCGGCCCATCTCACATGGGAATCTACATCGGAAACGGCCAAATGATTCATGCTGGTTCACACGGTGTAGCTGTAGCTGACCTAGATGTTTCTTATTATCAAGATCATTTCTTAGGATACGGACGCTTCTAAGAAAAAAATGCCCTCTAATCGTTAGATACGTTCTAACGATTAGAGGGCATTTACTTTTTATCGCTGCGCGACGGAAAGCGCCTTTTCAATACGCGTTTGAAATTTATGCTTCCAGTCTTCAGCTAGCTCAGCCACTTCTAAAGCCCGCTTCATCCCTTCTACATCTTTTGAACGATGGAAATATAAATCAAGCGTAAACCAAACGGATACTTGGTTTGGATGAGCTTCAATCAATTTCACTTCTGCACCTTGCGTAATCGTACCTTCTTTCAGCACGCGGCAAAGGTATCCGGTATAGCTTGTCTCAATCATTCGTTTTAAAATCCCTTTAACGCCCGTTCGCTTTGTAATTGTGTCGCATGGATTTCGCCCTTGCGTCACTTGAATAACGGCGTCTCCTACTTGATAAATGTCTCCAATGCATACTTCTTTTTCAAGCATGCCTGCAACAACAAGATTTTCTCCAAACGCAGACATTGGCAGCTCCGTATCAAACTCTTCGTTCCATTTTTTGTAGTGCTCATACGGATACACGCACACCGCACGATCCGGACCGCCGTGATACTTTAAGTTCGCTACGCCATCGCCTTGAAACCCTTCTTTTGCTAAAAACGTTTCGTCTACTTGCTTCTTGCATATGCCTGTGCGCATTTCTTTGTCAGGACTGTATGCCATTTGTTCAGGCATGCCGGTTGCTAAATGAATTATTTTACGTTGATTCATTCGTGCCTCTCCCTTCCCCGTTTTCCCTTACTAATTACGTCATATTTTACCACATTTTAAAGATGGCGCTCTTATTTTTTGTGTATTCCACTAAAATCTTGGCAATATCATGAAAGTTTAAAAAATATTTCACAATTATATTAAAAATATCTTCATTTCCTCTTTTTCTTTTGTTCGAAATGATTTAAGATAGTAGAGGTTGTCGAAATATAAGTTATTATGTCAGTTCTGCATGTTTTTTTACATATTAGCACATAGTAAATATTATTTTACCATTACGTCATTTTTTACAATGGCCTAAAAAATTTTGCCCATTTTTACTAAAACTAGCGTGAAAGTCCTGATTTTTATATAAAATAGAGGCCGATTTACATAGTCATTTCTATGCACGTCCCTCTTTTATAAATATAGAGTACATGTAAGGAGAAAAGTAAATGTCAATTTTAATGGGAATTATCGGAATTGTAATTGTCTTAGCAGTTGCGTTCCTCATGTCAAACGACAAGAAACTTATCAACTACAAAGGCATCGCAGTTATGCTGGTTATTCAGCTCGCTATCTCTGCTTTTATGATGAATACATCGATTGGTCGCAAGGTGCTTGACTTTATTACGAGTGTATTTACAAAGATCTTATCATTTGGTAACGACGGAATTTCGTTCGTGTTTGGAGATCTTGCAGGAAAAGGCATTTTCTTTATCCAAACGTTAGTTATGATTGTATTCGTTTCAGCATTATTAAGTATTTTAAACTACTCTCGTATTTTACCCTTTGGGATCAAATATATCGGAGGACTTGTTTCAAAAATTACCGGACTTCCCCAAATTGAAAGCTTCACAGCCGTGAACGCAATGATTTTTGGTGATACAACGGCGCTAATTGCGGTGAAAAACCACATCGGAGGTTTAACACCAAACCGTTTATTTATCGTCACAACAACATCTTTAGTATCCGTTTCTTGTTCGATTCTAGGCGCATACATGCAGATGATTCCGGCTGAATACGTATTAATTGCCCTTCCGCTAAACGTATTCTCTGGCTTAATCGTTTCTTCTATCGTTGCACCTGTAAAAGTAGAAGATGAAAACGAAGTCGATATTAAAGCGCCTGCTAAGCAAGGCACGCTGTTTGAAGCAATCGGTGACGGAGCACTAGACGGCGGACGCGTTGCGTTAATCGTAGCAGCGATGCTTGTAACGTACGTTGGTCTTTTAGCATTAGTGAACTACGTATTAAACGGCGTAATTGGATTAACTGTTCAAGACATTTTAGGCTATATCTTCTACCCAATTGCCTTTATCATGGGTATTCCGGCAGATGAACTAATGAGAGCCGGCGGCGTAATGGGAACAAAAGTAGTAGCAAACGAATTCGTTGCCATGCTTGACTTCCAAAAAATGATGCCTCACCTTTCTGAAAAAACGGTCGGGATCGTATCAGCTTACTTAATCTCATTTGCAAACTTCAGCTCAATTGGTATCGTTCTTGGTACCATCCAAGCAATCAACGGCGAACAAGCTTCACGCGTTGCCAAGTTCGGCTTAAAGATGCTGTTAGTCGCTACAATGGGATCGATTTTAACAGGTATTATGGTTGGATTATTTATTTAATGGAAAAGCACTCACTTGTGGTGAGTGCTTTTTTTGTTTGGTTGTTCTTTTTGGGTTATAGCTCGAGCGTTTCTACAATGTTGAAATTTATTAAATATCTCTGTTGACATACTCCGAGTTATCGGCACTATTATCAAATGCTTTTTATCTTCATTCTAATAACATTTAAATTAGTTTTACATAATGGATTAAAGCAATATCTCTTATCCAATAAAAAGACAGCTTGCTTTATCAGCAAACTGCCTTTTTTGTAATGACCCGTCCGGGATTCGAACCCGTGTTACCTTTTTAAAAGGATAATTTCTTGACCACTTGGCCAACGGACCAGATAAAATTATAAAATGGCAGAGAAGAAGGGATTCGAACCCTCGCACCGCGTTAACGATCTACTCCCTTAGCAGGGGAGCCCCTTGAGCCACTTGGGTACTTCTCTGTATGGATCTCCCATTGAAATACTGTGGAATAATAGTAGGCCTAAGTGGACTTGAACCACCGACCTCACGCTTATCAGACTTGGGCTCTACCAAAATGAGCTACTTCCCGTTTATGGCGCGCCCGAGAGGAGTCGAACCCCTAACCTTTTGATCCGTAGTCAAACGCTCTATCCAATTGAGCTACGGACGCTTCCTAAAATGGTGCGGATGAAGGGACTTGAACCCCCACGTCATAAGACACTAGATCCTAAGTCTAGCGCGT
>Ga0102593_1002589_pt1 | contig 13441 bp, 15 predicted proteins | sample AraplaCol_mMS_r2_2_FD_76862 | JGI IMG/M metagenome (GOLD analysis project Ga0102593, IMG submission 76862) | Arabidopsis root microbial communities from North Carolina, USA - plate scrape MF_Col_mMS_r2 (SPADES assembly) (version 2) | ecosystem: Host-associated > Plants > Roots > Endosphere...
GACCTGGGTTCCGACCCACACGTCGCAACCGTCGCTTCGGACGTGGAGCGTGCAGTTCATTGGCTCCATCGCCGAATGCGTGAGGATCGGCAGGCGGTAGATGAACTCAACGGGAGGTCCGTGCTCGACCTCCGCCTTGGCGACGTCGCCTTCATTTATGTGTGGCAGAGCATTGCCGCTGATGGCATCTTCCATGCGCTTTTCGAGATCGGCAAGCGAGAGATCCCCGCTGACGCCTGGATCCCATTCAAGGGAAAGTGCTGCCAGCCCCTTGCGTGCGGCACCCGTGTTGTCGGCCACGACTGCGACCGCATCCTCAATGCGCACGACCTGCTTGACGCCCTTTACCGCCATGGCCGGTCCGTCGTCGACCGAACGCAGCTTACCGCCAAAATGGGGACAGATGGTGATTGCGGCGTAGGACACGCCTTCCGGACGGGCATCGATACCGAACTTCGCCGTACCGTTGACCTTCTGCGGACTGTCCAGACGTTTGATAGTTTGGCCGATCAGCTTGAAGCTCGACGCAGGCTTCAATGGCATTTCCTGCGGAACAGGCTGCAACGCAGCAGCCTGAATCAGGCTGCCATAGGTACTCCGGCGGTCACTCGCCCTATGGACGACGTGTCCCGCCTCGGCTTTGCAGCTATCCGGTTCCACACCCCAACCACGGGCAGCAGCGTTCACAAGCATGATGCGCGCAGCGGCTCCCGCCTTGCGCATCTGGTCGTAAACGGCGCGAATGGCAAGGGAACCGCCAGTGATCTGATCGCCCAGCAAGGGGTTCGAATACCGCGTGGGATCGGGGGGCGCATGCTCGAGAACCACCTGATCAAGAGGGACTTCCAGCTCTTCTGCCAACAGCATCGCAACCGAAGTGTAGATCCCTTGTCCCATCTCCACGGAGGGCATGACCAGGACAATCTTGCCTTCGGCAGGGATCCGAATGAAGGCGTTGGGCTCAAACGCCTCTGCTGCGTATGAGGCCGAAGGCCGCAGGCCAATGACGAGGCCCGCTCCCGTTAGCGATGCGCCGATCAGAAAGTGCCGGCGTGAGACGGAAAGGTTGATTTTGTCGTGAAGAGACATCGCATCACCCCGCCGCGGCAAGCTTGATTGCGGCGCGAATGCGCGGATACGTGCCACATCGACAGATATTTCCGGCCATGACCGCATCGATATCATCGTCTGTCGGCGATGGATTTGCCGCCAGCAGCGCTGTCGCGGACATGATCTGTCCAGACTGACAATAACCGCATTGAACGACATCGATGTCGAGCCAGGCTTTCTGGATCCGTGCGCCTTCGTCAGTCTCGCCAATCGCCTCGATGGTGGTGATCGACTTGGAAACCGCATCTGCAACCGGCATCACGCACGACCTGACTGGCACGCCATCGACATGCACCGTGCAAGCACCGCACATGGCAATGCCACAGCCGAATTTCGTTCCGGTGAGACCTATGCTGTCGCGAAGGACCCATAGAAGCGGGATATCGCCATCCACATCGACGGCGTATTTCTTACCATTCACCTCGAGATCGTAAGACATACAACTTCCGGCTGAAAGCCGTCCCCCAACGCACATGCAGCTCTGGCAAGCTAGCAGCAAAACGGGGAAATCCGCCAGTTACATTCTTGTGAAGGTTAGGATACGGCGCAACCACAAGGAACATGGGTCGGCAGCCTCGGCCATTGCAGAGCTCGCGAGGGCGCAACGCCAGGTTTCGCGATGGAGGCTCGACAACATGCCTGTCATTTGTGGGCTGCGCCAAGCCTTGCAAGAACCTCGCCGGGTATCTGATAAAGCCTTATGACATCCCTATCATTGTGGAAGCCGCACATCTCGCGCTGGATGAACAAGGCCCAGACGGCGTCGGAAGCGTCATCGATGAGGGTTTGCCTGTCGGTCCCGCAATTGGTCTCCGGCGACCAGGAGGCAAGCCTGGCCAACGCGGCCTCCGTCTTGCGGCCCTGGCGGCCCAATGCGTCCGCCCGCGCGGAAGCGAGTTCGTATTCCAAGGGGCTCAACCCGGTGCTCGAATGTCCTGAGATTGATCGTGGCGGCCTGAGACTCACGATTGCCTCCTTTTCCCGGATTTCAGTTCACCCTGCACCGTGCGATGCGCTGTGGCGACCCTCCTCGACGCCTAGCAACAGGCTCAGTCGGCGTGACATGTTTCTCGCTTCCCTTCGCGCGTCAATGTGGCTTCCTTGCCCTTGATCCAGAATTCCATATCGCTATTGGCGTAACGGCCGCCATCGGCCGAAACGACCTGCGGCAGTATGATCAAGCGTCGTGCGCCCGCAAAGACAAGGATGACACTTCCCGGCGAAACAGTGGGCGAGGAAAAAGTTGCGCTGAGACGCGTACCGGTCGAGCACTCGTAGTGCGCTTCGATCGGGCCTGGACTGGCCGCGAAAGCCGGAAGCGCAACAAGCGCAAACATCACGGTCGTCTTCGCGGGCATCACGCCTCCTTCGCCGGCGGACACATCTCATCTAGTCGAGCCAATCTAACGCGGCGACGCTCGTGAAGGAAGAGGTGCGTCCCTACCTGCGTGGGCGCGCCAGAGATAGCACCGGGCCCACATTTCAGGTTGTTCTCATGGAAATGTCGGACATCCGGACAGCGCCGCGGCGGCCGTCCGCCCCCGCAGCGGACTTTCGGTAAAACCTGGACCTGCGAAAAGGCATGGGCAGTATGGCCCTTGCCCGATAATGTAGTCCCGTCCTCGTCCAAGGTTTCACCCGCTGCCGGCGGCGGCCAGCAGCGTCGCTGCGACGGATACACCATACTCAGAACCGGCCGCGTATTTTGTCGTAAAGGTCGCGCATATCATCAAGCGTGCGGTCATAGGTGGACTGTCGCGCCGAGGCCTGCAATCGCCCGGCGATCGTTAAACCGAATATCGCAGCGACGGCGGCAACTGTCACCAGGCTGGATACGGGATATAACTTTACGGTCGCTTTTGTCTGTCGGACAGCTACATTAGCGCCGGTCTTGACGGCCGCAGAAGCGTCGGCCACTTGCCTGCGAAGGATCTCCACCTGCGACCGGAGAAGGCCGATCTGCTCATCGGCATTGAACTCGGGTTGCGGAGGAATTCCGATGGAAGCCGTGTTTACGTCAACCACGGCGCGCGGCACTGGCTCGCCGATCTTCGCGCCCTCAGCAACGAGAGGTCTCGTGGTAGTCTTTTTTTCCGCGGGCATTTTTGTTCTCCGTCCAGATGGTGCTCGAAGAGCGCATAGTGAATCGGACAGATACGCCTCGCGGCCGCAGATTGTTCCAATCTAATCAGATCGGCTCGCAAAGTGGAACGAGCTTGTACTCGCGCAGAGCTTGCGATTCGACTTGAGATTCAGAAAAGGCGGGTACTTGCTGTCACTAAACGAGCTGGGCTTTTTACGGCATTAGAGACGTTTCCGGGACTATTGGTAACCAGTGTTCATGAGGCGCCAGGGCATTGAACTCGATCGCTCCACTGTGGCCGATCGGGTGCGGCCGAGACATTCGGTAGGTTCTACGTGCCAATTCCGCCCGCACCGCAGAAGCGCAGACAGCAGTCCACGTCGTTGCCGCCTGATCGTCGCAGCTGGCGAGGCTTACTCAAGACACATGCAAAGTCACCTTCAGAAACTCGATCGTACGCGACCAGGCTAGCTTTGCTGCTCCGGCTGAGTAGTGCGCGCTGTCGTTGTCGTCGTCAAAGCCGCGCTCCGTGTTCTCATAGCTGAATATCTCAGCTTTCAGCCCCCTCTGCCTGACAAGATCGACAAACGCCGGAATCTCGGGATCTACGAACTGGTCTTTGCCCGCCAGGTTGAGGAGGAGAGGCGTCTTGATCGTGCCAGCATCCGTGGCCGACGGCGGGTGTCCGTAGAAAATGACCGCGCCGTCGAGATCTGTTCCTTTTGTGACAAGGTCATCGATCGCCGTCGCGCCGAGGCCAAAGCCGACAGCGCCAATCTTCCCGTTGCTGATGCCGCTGGATTTCAGCCAGCTTAAGGCCAATTGGGTATCAGCGAGCATATCCGACCTCGTCTCCATGCCCACCGTTTCGAGGGCAGGACCACGCTCGCTCGGAGTCCCCCCAAAACGCGACGCATAGTCAGGTGCCAAAGCAACGAAACCATCGAGTGCCAGACGCCTAGTGACTTCCTCGAAGTGCGGCGTCAGACCCAACTTGTCATGAACCACCACTACACCAGGGTGAAGCGCGGTGTCGTCGGGGCGAACAAGATAACAATCAAGTTGGCCCCAATCCGTATCAAGAGCCGGTCTTTCGGTGTGCAGTCGCCGGACGTCGCTTTGGATTTGGGCCGCTCTCGCAAATCCCTCGGCATCAAGGGAGGGCAGCGTTGCCATGGCTGCCATGCCGGCCACGTATCTCGCCGTCTCTAGAAGAAACGTCCGGCGCTTCATGTGCGTCGATCTCCGCCCACGATATACTAGCGCAAACTTCCAAACGCGGTAACCACAGCGTGCGGCTTGCGATCGCTCGAAATCGACCACAATGAGCGTCCGCCTATCCTGTGAGTGGGCGCTGTGGTATTGTTTCGCGAAATTCCGAGGTGAAGCCATGCGCCGGTTGCTTGCATCGGTAGCGTTGTTTTTCGCAGCGACAGTAACAGCCGCGGCCGATCCCTTGTTCGACGCCGTCTCGGAAGGAGACGCCCCGGCCGTCGAGCGGTTACTGGCCGCAGGGGCTAATGTCGACAGCCGAACAAGAGACCAGGCAACTCCGCTTATAAACGCAGCGCTCGCCGATCAGCTCGCCGTTGTCGCCTTGCTGATCAGCAAGCATGCCGACGTCATGGCCCGGAACGCTGGCGGCTTCACCGCTCTACACGCAGCTGCCTACTCGGGAAGCGTACCGATAAGCAAGCTGCTCCTCGACCACGGAGCGGTTCTCGACGATGCGTCAAACAAAGCGGGAGTTACTCCGCTGATGATTGCTGGGGAAGAGAACCATGTCGCCCTTGCCGAGTTCCTGTTGGCCAAGGGGGCTGATGCAGCCCACGCCGAGTCCCACGGTTACACGCCAATCGCCAGGGCCATTTGGAAGGGCAACTTCGACATCGTCAGGCTCTATAAGCGGCACGGCGTGGCGTGTCCGCCGGTCAACGTTCTACGGGTCGAGGAATTTTATACGAAATGCATGGAAGTCCATGATTGAAGAGGAGGCGAAGATGGACTCTCGAAGCGGAACACAATGCCTTCGGTTCTTGGCAACCGTCGGCCTCGCCGCATGGGCTGTCGGGGGATCGCCGGCGGTGGCGGACGACTCGGTAAACACGGGCTACTTCGGCGGCGTTGCCATCATGGGATACGACACGGTCGCATACTTCACCGACGGCAAAGCGACAAAAGGCTCGGAGAAATTCTCCTACGACTGGCTCGGTACACCGTGGCATTTCGCCAGTTCAAAGCACCGCGAGATGTTTATGAGCGAGCCGCTCAAATACGCGCCTCAGTACGGCGGCTACTGCACGGGCGAGGTCAGCGCCGGGTCTGTCACGGTCAACGTCGACCCCGAAGCCTTCAAGATCATCGATGGCAAGCTTTACCTGATGTATGACAAGACGGATGCGAATGGGTTTGCCGCCCATCCGACGGATATTGTGGCAAAGGCCGATGCCAAATGGCCGAAGGTCGCCGCAGATCTCGAACGGGACCAGTATCACTGATTCTGAACGGCGGCCGAAAAATAGAAGACCTTTGACGAGTTCGTGTAAGCGTAGCTGGTTCCGTCGACAGGTTCTGCGTGTCTATAGACCGGACCGCAGTCGGGCTGGCCGAATGCGTTTTCGCTTTGCTCGCAAAGAAGGTCGCCTTTGACGGAAACCGTTTCGGTCATCATCTGAGTTGGCGAGCGGAATGCGGCCTTGCCATCCATCTGGACTTGCATGATCGCTGGGCTTTTAGACGGTTCGGTCTTTCCGCGAAGGACCTTGCCCATGACGGTGGAAGCGATTTCTCCACCCATCAGCCGAGCCTGCTCGTCCCCGTGGAAACCGAATGGCCACTCAGGCAGGCCGGCATCGCGCAGCGCGTCCAAGGTAAATGCAAGATCCTGACTGCGCAAATTGGCATTTGCGAGCCGCCATCCGGCCAGGCACTCGCGCCCGCTCCGTAGCCGCGCCAGATCGGAAACGATCGCACGAGCGTCGTCGATGCGGCCAGCACGGGCGTAAGCCATGGCGAGGGGAGTAACGAAGTCGCCGTTGTTCTCGGAACCGTCACGCGCGCGTTGGAAGCTGTCTGTCGCTTTCTTGTAGTCATGCTGGAGAAAGAAGACCATTCCGGCGGTGTACCGATCGATGGCGGAGGGATTCGGGTCGTATTTCAAAGCCGTCTCGACAGCTGCTGCGGCGTCGGCGTGATTGCCCCATCCCAATTGCACATATGCGACCGCCATATGGGCCTCGGCATTGGCGGGTCCGAGCGACACGGCTTTCTGCGCGGACGTGATTGCCTGCTCGTAGCGTCGGTCCACAGCCTGCATTATGGCAAGGACCGCGTAAGGCGACGGAAGTTCGGGATCGAGCGCGAGAGCGCGGCTTGCCTTGTCGTAGGCCCTTTTGCGCGCCAGCGCGCTCTGAAGCACGTCGTCGTATGTCATGCGCCAAATGAAGGAGCTTGCGTGCGCATCGGCCGCAAAGGCTTCGGCGAAGCTACTGTCCAATGCTTCCGCTTTGTCAAAAAGCGCCAGGGCTTCAATCAGACGAGAACGGCGTCCGGTACGGGCCGCCTGCTCGGCACGCAGATAGTAGTCATAGGCTTCGAGATTTGCGGTCGGAGGATGAGAGATGCGTTCGCTCTCGCTACGGGTGAGCTTCAATCCGAGGGCATCGGCGATCTGCCGTCCCATCTCGTCCTGCACCTGAAACACGTCCGCCGCGCCACCGTCCAACCGATGCGCCCACAGATGGTTTCCGCTGGAGGTATCGATCAGTTGCGCGTTGATGCGGATCAGGTCGCCGCTCCGCTGCACGCTGCCCTCGACGACGAAGCGCACGCCGAGGTCACGCTGTATCTGCTTCAGGTCGTGGGACTTGCCTTTGTAGGGAAACACGGAATTCTGGGAGATGACGTCAAGGTTCGAAAGCGTTGCGAGATCGGTAATCAGATCGTCCGTGATGCCATCGGCGAAGTAGTCCTGAGTCTGGTCGTCGCTCAAATTGACGAAGGGCAGCACTGCAAGAGATGGCCGTTGTGGTAAGGCGGCCCATTGCCAGACGAAAGGCGCAGCGATAGCGATGAATAGCGCTGCGAGTGCTGACAGCATCACGACCCGCCTCGGCCGAGGGGCGAGGATGACCTTACCGGTCTTAGCCGGGTCAAGCAGAACCCGATAGACGCGAACCGGGTCCGCTATGTTTCTCAACCGCTGCTCGCCTAGAGCCGCGAAGCCGACATCGACCTTATGCGCTACGTGGTCGAACGCAGTGCCGGATATGAGAATGCCGCCAGGTTCTGCATTTCCCTGTAGACGGGCGGCTATGTTGACGCCGTCGCCATAGATGTCGTCACCTTCGACGATGATGTCGCCAAGATTGACACCGATGCGAAACCGAATGCGTTTGTCCTCCGAAACGCCGCTGTCGCGATCGGGCATTTCCCGCTGGATAACGGCCGCGCATTGGACTGCATCCACGACGCTGGGGAATTCGACGAGTGCCCCATCGCCCATGAGCTTGATGATACGTCCGTGATATTTCTCGATCGTGGAATCGATTAGCTCCCGGCGGCAGGCCTTCAGCCGTTCCAACGTGCCGGACTCGTCCAACCCCATGAGACGGCTATAGCCGACCACGTCAGCGGAAAGTATCGCGGTGAGACGCCTCTCCATCCTCTGCCCGCCTTTTGATACGGGGAGCGAGGGGATATTACCACGACGAGGGCGAACAGGCACCGCAACGTCCGTCGTTTGCCCTAGCGTCGGCTAGTGAGTGTCTTTGGTTTGGCCGCCGTCGACGACGTCGAGGCCACGGAGAGCAGCTCCGAAATCCGAGGCCGTGTTCGGCTTTCAGACGCACGAGGACTCTTAAAGAGCCAATGCGCGTGTCCAGACGCCGATGTCAGGCGTGCAGCGTTTACGAGTGCGTTTGTTGTGTACTTCCGTTACGGCTTGAACGAGACCAGGCTTCCGCAGGATCAAGAAGAGATGACATCATGATCATAGATATCTTCGCCTGGATCGTGCTCGTCGTGCTGACGGCCAGTACTGCTTTCGTTATCGTCTTTATGGCGATGCTTCCCGGCATCATCGCCAAGCGCCGGAATCATCCCTGGAAGGATGCAGTCACCGTCGGCGGCCGGGTTACGCTCTTTCTCGGCTTCGCGCTTTGGCCCCTCGTCCTGATCTGGGCCCATGTTGACGTTCCCCATGTCTCGAAGCCGGAGGCACTGCGATGATCGTCGTACTTCTCAACGTCTATGGCTTTCGGCCTCCGTTACGGCCGCAGTCGGCATCATCGGTTTCCTCGGGCTTGCCGCACCCCGCGATTGCGCAGCTCTGCGGCGCCCGCACGACGCCGTCAGGTGATGACGACGGCCCCCCTTGCCGGTGCTGCTGTGCTTTTTCTGACGGATAGTCTGACTCAGTTGCTTCGTCCCGGCTTTTCCGACCTTGCTCCGAGAGGAGCTGCTACCGCCCTCATCGGTGGCCCTCTGCTGTTGTTTTTGCTGCCGCGCGTGCACGGGCGGGCCGTGCCCACGTCAACGTCGAACGGGACCGCTCGACATCTGTCGCGTCGGGCATTGGCGCTTCTGCTCCTCGGTGTCGCCTTTCTGGTTGTCTTCCTGGCTGTTCTTCTCGTTGGACAGACCGATGGCGGCTGGCAAATTGCCGTCGGCTCGCTACTCTCAGATCTTTTGCCGTTCAGGCTGCCGCGGATTGTCGTGGCCGCCGGAACAGGCGCGATGCTTGGCGCGGCCGGCTTCGTCATGCAGCGCGTGACCGGCAACCCGCTCGCAAGCCCCGAAGTGCTCGGTGTCTCTTCCGGCGCCGGGGCTGGACTGACGGTGACGCTGTTCGTATTCGCCTTCCCTTCTCCGTTGATCATGATCGCCGGCATGTCGCTTGGCGCATTCGTCTCGTTCCTGGCCATGATCGCCTTTGCGCGACGCGCTGGCCTATCGGCGGACGTACTCCTGCTTTCAGGCGTCGCCATCAGCGCTTTTTGCCTTGCAATCATCAGCGTGGTGCTTTCGCAAGGCGACATGCGAAGCTACATTCTTCTGACCTGGATTTCGGGCTCGACCAACCGCGCCGGCACGTTCGAAGCCTGGACCGCGATCATCTCACTGGCTGTTCCGACAGCACCGCTCTTCCTGATGACACGCTGGTTTGCCATCCTGCCGCTTGGCGCGAGGCAGGCGCGCAGTGGCGGACTTCGTGTCACATCGACACGGCTTCTGCTTGCCGCACTTGCCGCTGCAATGACGGCGATCTCTTCCTTCCTCATTCGACAGCTGAGCCTGACCGGCCAGATTGCGCCCCACTTGTCACGACTGCGGCTTTCACCGAAGCCGCGACCATCTGCTCGCAGCCACGCTGATCGGCGCCGGTCTGCTCATACTGTCGACCAAGGCTACATTCCGTAACGGCAGGCCCGATGCATCCGCGCGCAAGTTGGGAGTCAGCTGTCGCCGCCAACGGATTGATTACCTGATGACTTCGATCACGCGATGGGTATGCGGATCAACAATGACACGTCGCTTGTTGACCACGGTGTAACCGTATGCATCGTTGCTGGGGATGGTGTGGATTTCTACCGAGGACGGCAATTCCGTCCCGACGACGATGTCGCCATCATAAACGACCGACGGAACCTCTTGTTCGGTTATGTAGGTCCTCACCTCGCCAGGCACGGTCACGACCGTGGTCTGGGCCGAAGCGGGACCGGCCAACAAAAGTCCTGTGATTGCCGCTGTCATGAGAGCTTTCATATCTACCTCCATGTGTGAAAAGGGGAACTCCCCTTTCACGTGAAGGTTCCCTCACGACGAGCAGTGCCGATCGGCCCTATTGAAGCGTTCGGCTGGCGTCCCCTGGGGGCACTTCGGCGGTCAGGAGGAGCTTGTCGATCCTGCGCCCGTCAAGATCGACGACCTCGAATCGCCAGCCGTTCATGACAAAGCTTTCGCCTACTTCCGGCAGGTGCTTCATCTCCTCCAGTACGAGTCCGGCAACCGTCTGATATTCCCGGTCGCCCTCGACCTGGAAGCTCATGAAGTCGGCAAACTCGTCGATCGGCGTCCAGCCGGATACGAGATAGCTGCCGTCGTGGCGGCGAACGATGGCCTTCTCTCCAAACGCGTCCTCCTGAACGGCGCCCAAGATTGCTTCCAGAATGTCGCCAGAGGTAATCACGCCTTCGAAGTGGCCGTATTCGTCGTAGACCAGCACCATGTGGCAGGGTGAGCGACGAATGGCCTGGATGACATCAAGCGAGCCCGACAAGTCCGACACAATCGGCACTTCCTTGGTGAGGGTGGCGACGTCGGCATAGCCGGACGAAGCAATTGCGTCGTAGAAGTCCTTGGCCAAAAGCACCCCGATGATCTCATCGGAGCTGTTTCTGCGCACCGGCAATCGCGCCTGAACGCTCCGGCGGAGCTGATCTCGGATCTCATCGAAACCGTCCTCGACGTCGATCACCTCGACATCCCGGCGAGGTGTCATCAAGGCTCTGGCACTTCGGTCCGCCAGCCTCATGACGCCGGAAATCATCGCCGACTCTTCCGTCTCAATCACACCGGCGCTCTGCGCTTCTGCCAGGACGGTCTTGATTTCCTCGTCGGTGACCATATCGGCGGACTTGCCCGATTGACCAAGAACACGAAGGATCATGCGACCGGAAGCGTCGAGGAACCAGACGAGCGGCGCGGCCAGGCGAGACAGGAACATCATCGCCGGGGCGACTTTGCTAGCCACTGTCTCCGGCGCGCGAAGTGCGATCTGCTTCGGCACCAACTCACCGACAATCAGCGACAGGTATGTGATCGCGACAACGACAGAGCCGACCCCAAGCGCATCGGCAGCGGCCGGTGAAAGGCCGTGCGTGCCGAGCCAGCCGGCCAGTCTCGCACCAAGCGTCGCACCTGAGAACGCACCGGAAAGCACGCCGACGAGGGTAATGCCGATCTGCACGGTCGACAGGAACCGCCCTGGCTCCTCGCCCAGTCGGATGGCAATGGCGGCCCCTCGACTTCCCTGGTCGGCCAGCACTTTGAGGCGTGCGGGACGCGAGGATACGACCGCGAGCTCCGACATGGCAAGGACGCCATTCAAGATGGTGAGAATGGCAACGATTGAAATTTCGAGAAACAAAAAAGGAACCCTGTAATTTGCGAAGCTTACGCGAAACATAGGCATTCTCCAACAGAACACCAGCTGCAAGCCACTCGTAATGATGGTTTCTTCGCTTATTCCGGGATCGCTGGATTGGAGAATCCCCGATCGCCGGTCCGCTGGTATGGAAAAGCTGGTTCGTTGGCCATAGAAACCTGAGGCCCTAGAAGGCTGGCTTTCATCTGCGGTATGAAGCATCTCCAACAGATTCGACGCCGAGACACGGTCCACGCGGCTCTACGAAGCCGAGCGTTTCGGCTGAGACCGTCACCCGCGTCTCCAAGTGCCCGAGCGCGCGGAACGTCGCGCCATTTCGCGCCTGACCGCATAAGCACTGACCGCGACAAGGATTGCAGCCAAAGCCAGCGCGATCAACACGTGCAAATGAAGTTCCAGCCGGCCGATCAATATCTCAACGGCGTGTCCGGCCAGGAATCCGATCGCCGTTATTGCGACGCCCCAGATCAGCGCGGCGACCGCATTAAGTGTAATGAACTTCCGTGCCGAGACGTTCGAGACTCCGATTGCAACGGGGCTGATCGTTCGCATGCCGTAGATGAAACGAAAGGCGAGGATAAAGCCTGTCGGATACTCTTCGAGGAGCTTTGTCACTCTCGCGATCGGTTCCGATTCCAGCAGCTTTTGAACATAGGACCACTTGGTGGCGTAGCGACCTGCCAAGAAGAAGAACTGGTCTGCAGCAAAGGATCCGAGACACGCGGCCAGAGCGACCTGCCAATATGGAACAAGCTGCCGATGAGCGAGGACACCACCCAGAAACGCTGCCGTTTCCCCTTCAACGCCGGCCCCGATAAAAACGGCCAAGACGCCATACTCGCCAATCAGCCTCTCCAGCAATGCCTAGCCTCCGGCCGCCCAACAACCCGCAATCTGCCCTGAATTGCGTCGTGCAGCAACGTCTGCAGGCCTATGGGAGGCGTCCAGAGCGCCAAGCTGCCATTTCTCTCGCGAAAGTAGTTGCCCTGAGCACAACGACACACTCACGCAACACGCCAAGAATGTGCTAGCCTCGTCAGTAGGCGGCTTTGCCATAGCGGCTTGGGGGAAGCGCGATGCAGGACGAAGATCCGAATGGCGCCAGAAAACCACCGGCGGAAACGTCCGGATGAAGCCAGAGGCCGTATCCAGCGCGATCGAGCGCCGGATCGTGACGGCGCTTTGCTACGATCTGGTCGATTCAACGGAACTCTTCCACCGCATGGATCTCGAAGATTATCGCGAGTTGATATCGGCGTTTCAGGCAGCCGCCAACAAATCAATCGTCGCCCAATCGGGCGTACTTCGGGTGGAGGCTGGTGATGGCGGGCTCGCCTTGTTTCCGATTGATATCGGAGCGCGGGATGCCGCTTCCCTTGCTATCCGTGCGGGCTTGCAAATCATCGAGACCTGCAGGCGCGTCGGGGAGACGGCCGGTCGTTCGGATCTGCAAGTTCGTGTCGGCATTGCCACCTCCGTCGCCCTTGTTCAGGAGCCTCAGAAGCAAAGCTGGACCCATGAGCCTGTTGTCGGCGTGGCACTTGCGCTCGCCACCCGTCTTGAGACCGTCGCTGCTCCCAATACAGTCTTCGTGTCTGACGAAACCTGCAGGCTGGCGGGCCGCTCGCATGCGTTCTCCTTCGAGGGCATCTGGAACCTCAAGGGATTCGAGGCGCCGGAACGAGCATGGCGCGCACTCGGTCATAAGAATGAAGTGGACAGGTTCTATGCCTTCGGGAGGCTCGGCAATCCTTTCGTGGGCCGCGTAGAGGAGCTCGGCACGCTATCGAAAGCGTGGAAAAGCGTCGTTGCCGGGAACGGACAGACGGTCATTATCGAGGGGGACGCCGGCATTGGAAAATCACGCCTTCTGCATGAGTTCCGCAGACTGACCCGTGCAGAGCGATCGAAATCCTTCTTCTTCCAATGCGTGCCCGGCGGCTTTCACTCGACGCTGCATCCTTTGGCCAACAGCCTTACCGGCATGCCCGAGACGGGTGGGCAGACGAAATTGACGGCATCCGCAGTCGCCAGCCGGTTTCGCCGCCACGGCATACGGGACAATACATCGCCGAGCTCTT
>Ga0102593_1002594_pt1 | contig 13421 bp, 12 predicted proteins | sample AraplaCol_mMS_r2_2_FD_76862 | JGI IMG/M metagenome (GOLD analysis project Ga0102593, IMG submission 76862) | Arabidopsis root microbial communities from North Carolina, USA - plate scrape MF_Col_mMS_r2 (SPADES assembly) (version 2) | ecosystem: Host-associated > Plants > Roots > Endosphere...
TCGCGGGCTGAAAGCAAAAAGGGCGGCACAGAGCCGCCAATGGGGCCGACGGGTCAGGCTAGCGGCGAGGACCGATCCTCTTGGGTTTGGGCTCGGCATGGCCGCGTTGCTTCGCGTCCGCCTTCACCCTGGCCGCCCGACGGGCAGATACCGGATCGTCTGTCGTGATGTTCTCGCGTCCGGCGGCTCCATAGCGGGTCTCCACCATCGCAACCGACTCTGCATCGGTCATGGGCTTCGTCACGCGGCGGAGAATGGACAGCGCGCTCATGGGCTTACCTCGATTCGTCTTTCTGCAGTGTAGCGTCGGTGCCTTTCCCAACTGGCTGAGTGACGATATGGAACGCATATCCGTCCGCTTCTTGGACAACCAGGCGCACCATGTCTTCCCTCAAGATGTCGGGGTTCGACACCCGCAGCTCGACTGCGCCATCTGCGTTGACATGGGCGCTGACTTGGCTGCCCCTCGGTGCACCAGAGAGGCGAATCAACTCTGCATCCGTGTGCCACCCTGCCAGCTCGGGTGCGCGCAGCAGTTCGACAGTTGAGCTGTCGAACCATTCCTTCGTGATCTTGTCCATGCCGCCCATTGGATGGCGCACGGGTCGCTGTGTCGATGTGCGGAATGTCCCGTTCGACGGTCCCGCTCCAACAGAAACGGCCCTCGCGGGCCGTTTCCTCATGCACGCGCAGCGGAGGCTCAGGCCACCGTCAGCGTCACTTCCACATTGCCGCGCGTCGCGTTCGAATACGGGCAGATCTGGTGCGCCGTGTCGACGATCTGCTGCGCCACCGAGCGCTCGACGCCCGGCACCGTGATCGTCATCGCGACCTGGATGCCGAAGCCCTGCGGGATCGGGCCGATGCCGACGCTCGCGGCGATCGAGGTGTCCGCCGGCAGCGCGACCTTGTGCTTGCCGGCCGCCACCTTCATCGCCCCGATGAAGCAGGCCGAGTAGCCGGCCGCGAACAGCTGCTCCGGATTCGTGCCTTCGCCACCGGCGCCGCCGAGTTCGCGCGGCGTGGCGAGCTTGACGTCGAGCGCCTTGTCGGAGGAAACGGAACGGCCATCGCGGCCACCGGTGGACGTGGCGTGGGCGGTGTAGAGGACCTGATCGAGGGACATGGGGTGGCTCCTGGTTTGGTACGACGTGGGGAGTGGGACTGCGGATGGTGCGAACTTCATGGCTCGCTACTTAATAGCGCGCTATGTGTTGGGTGGTGCGAAGTACCTGCACGGCGAGCTCATCCGTTCCGGGCGAGCGCCTCGCGCAGGGTTTCCAGTTGCTGCTTCATCGCGACGAGCTCGTCCGGCGTGCACTCGGAGGCGCACATCAGTTCGGATGGCACCGCCTTCGCCTGCGCCTTCAGGGCGCGGCCTTCGGCGGTGAGCTCGACGATGACCTGCCGCTCGTCGAAGCTGGCGCGGGTGCGCGTCACCAGACTCGACGCTTCCAGCCGCTTCAACAGCGGCGTCAGCGTGGCCGAATCCAGGAACAGCTTCTCGCCGATCTCCGACACGCCCAGCCCGTCGCGTTCCCACAGCACCATCATCACCAGGTACTGCGGATAGGTCAGGCCCAGCGGTGCGAGCAGGCGGCGGTACACCTTGTTCAGCGCCAGCGAGGTCGAATACAGCGCGAAGCACAGCTGCTCGTCCAGATGCAGCAGGTTGCGGCCGCCGCTCTTGGCTGCCTTCGTTGCCTTGGGGGCTTTGGCCGTGCTGGACCTGGAGGTCGCGGTCTTCATGGGCCGCAATTTACATAGCGCGCTATTTAATTGCAAGCGATATTGATCGCGCCGGCGGAACGTTGCGATCCGGGCACCGGGCCTTCATCGGCGCATTCCGTAGAATGCGGGGCACTTTGCGCTGGGAGCGACCGCTTCCGGCGCTGGCCTTGTTTTCACCGACCCCACGCCCCACGCCTTTCCGATGCGCAAGTCCGAGATTCCGACGCCTCCCCTTCCCAAGAGTGGTCAACAGCGCGCGTGGTGGCGACCCCCCGCCTCGCCGTCCGCGCTGGCCTTCCATATCGCCACCGCTGCGTCCTCGCACGCGGCGCCGCTGCTGGTGGTCGCGCGCGACAACCACGGCGCGCACCAGCTCGAATCCGACCTGCACACGCTCCTGCGCGAGCGGCAATCGGACCTGCCGGTGATCGCCTTCCCGGACTGGGAAACCCTGCCCTACGACCTCTTCAGTCCGCACCCGGACATCGTCAGCCATCGACTGGCCGCCCTGCACCGCCTGCCGGCGCTCAAGCGCGGCATCGTGATCGTGCCGGTACAGACGCTGCTGCAACGGCTGGCGCCGCTCAAGCACGTGGTCGGCGGCAGCTTCGACGTGAAGATCGGACAGCGCCTGGACCTGGATGCGGAAAAGCGCCGCCTCGAATCGGCCGGTTACCGCCATGTGCCGCAGGTGCTGGACCCGGGCGACTTCGCCGTGCGCGGCGGTCTGCTGGATGTGTATCCGATGGGCGCCGACCAGCCGTTCCGCGTCGAACTGCTGGACGACGAGATCGAGACGATCCGCGCATTCGATCCCGAATCGCAGCGCTCGCTGGAAAAGATCGACGCCGTGCACCTGCTGCCCGGCCGCGAAGTGCCGCTCAGCGATGCCGCGCTCAAGCGCGCGCTCGACGCATTGCGCGAGCGCTTCGATCTGGACACGCGTCGAAGCGCGCTCTACCAGGACCTGAAGGCCGGCCTCGCGCCTCCGGGCATCGAGTACTACCTGCCGCTGTTCTTCGACAGCACCTCCACGCTGTTCGATTACCTGCACGCGGACACGCTGCCGGTGATCGCCGACGGCGCGATGGAAGCGGCCGACCAGTTCTGGCAGCACACCGGCGAGCGCTACGAACAGCGCCGCCACGACCTCGAACGCCCGCTGCTTCCGCCCGACACGCTCTACCTCTCGCCCGACAGCCTGCGCGAACGCCTCAACGCCGGCGCGCGCGTGGAAATCTGCGGCGAAGGCCACGCGCAGCGCGAACGCGCGACGGCGCTGGGCGACCAGCCCGCTCCGGCGCTGCCGATCGCCGCGCGCGACCACGCCACCGCCGATGCGCTCAAATCGTTCCTGTCGAGCTATCCGGGCCGCGTGCTGATCGCCGCCGATTCGGCCGGCCGGCGCGAGGCGCTGCTGGAAATCCTGCAGTCGGGTTCGCTGAAGCCGGAGGTGGTCGCGGACTTCCCCGCGTTCCTCGCCGCGGACGATGCATCGCGCTTCGCCATCGCGGTCGCGCCGCTCGACGATGGTTTCGCGATCACCGAACCCGCGTTCGTCGTCCTCACCGAACGCCAGCTGTTCCCCGAACGCGCGAGCCAGCCGCGTCGCCGACGTCGCGTCGGCCGCGAGCCGGAAGCGATCATCAAGGACCTGGGCGAGCTCACCGAAGGCGCGCCGATCGTCCACGAGGATCACGGCGTCGGCCGCTATCGGGGCCTGGTGACGCTGGAAGCCGGCGGCATGCCCGCCGAATACCTGGAAATCGAATACGCCAAGGGCGACCGGTTGTACGTGCCGGTCGCGCAGCTGCACCTCATCAACCGGTATTCCGGCGCATCGGAAGAAACCGCGCCGCTGCATTCGCTTGGCGGCGAGCAGTGGACCAAGGCAAAACGCAAAGCCGCGGAAAAGGTGCGCGACGTCGCGGCCGAACTGCTGGAAATCCAGGCCAAGCGCCAGGCGCGCGCGGGGCTGGCGATCGACGTGGACCGTTCGGTGTACGAACCCTTCGCGGCGGCGTTCCCGTTCGAGGAAACGCCCGACCAGCATGCGGCGATCGAAGCGGTGATCCGCGACCTCGCCTCCAGCCAGCCGATGGATCGCGTGGTCTGCGGCGACGTGGGTTTCGGCAAGACCGAAGTCGCGGTGCGCGCGGCGTTCACCACCGCGATGGGCGGCAAGCAGGTCGCCGTGCTGGTGCCGACGACGCTGCTGGCCGAACAGCATTACCGCAATTTCCGCGACCGTTTCGCCGACTGGCCGATCAAGGTCGAAGTGCTGTCGCGCTTCAAGACCAAGAAGGAAATCGAGACGGAACTGTCGAAGGTGTCCGAAGGCACCATCGACGTCATCGTCGGCACGCATCGCCTCTTGCAGAAGGACGTGCGCTTCAGGGACCTGGGCGCGGTGATCGTCGACGAGGAACAGCGTTTCGGCGTGCGCCAGAAGGAAGCACTGAAGGCGCTGCGCGCGAACGTGCACCTGCTGACGCTGACGGCCACGCCCATTCCGCGCACGCTCAACATGGCGATGGCCGGATTGCGTGATTTGTCGATCATCGCCACGCCGCCCGCGCATCGCCTCGCCGTGCAGACCTTCGTCGTGCCGTGGGACGACATGCAGCTGCGCGAGGCGTTCCAGCGCGAGTTGTCGCGCGGCGGCCAGGTGTATTTCCTGCACAACGATGTCGAGAGCATCGGCCGCATGCAGCGCGAGCTGCAGGAACTGGTGCCCGAGGCGCGCATCGGCGTGGCGCATGGGCAGATGCCGGAGCGCGAGCTGGAACGGGTGATGCTCGACTTCCACAAGCAGCGCTACAACGTGCTGCTGTCGACGACGATCATCGAATCGGGCATCGACATCCCCAACGCGAACACCATCATCATCAACCGCGCCGACCGCTTCGGCCTGGCGCAGCTGCACCAGCTGCGCGGCCGCGTGGGCCGTTCGCACCATCGCGCGTATGCCTATCTCGTCGTGCCCGACCGCAAGGCGATGACCGACGATGCACGCAAGCGTCTGGATGCGATCGCGGCGATGGACGAACTCGGCGCGGGCTTCACGCTGGCCACGCACGACCTGGAAATCCGCGGCGCGGGCGAGTTGCTCGGCGAGGAACAGAGCGGCCAGATGGCCGAAGTCGGTTTCAGCCTCTACACCGAACTGCTGGAACGCGCGGTGCGTTCGATCCGCCAGGGCAAGCTGCCGGACGTGGACATGGTCGAAGCGCGCGGCGCGGAAGTCGAACTGCGTATTCCCGCGCTGATTCCCGACGATTACCTGCCCGACGTGCACACGCGCCTGACGCTGTACAAGCGCATCAGCGGCGCGCGCGACACGGACGAACTGCGCGAGTTGCAGGTGGAGATGATCGACCGCTTCGGCCTGTTGCCGGATCCGGCCAAGTACATGTTCGCCGTGGCGGAACTGAAGCTGCGCGCGACGGAGCTGGGCATCCGCAAGCTCGACCTGGGCGAGAGCGGCGGTCGCGTGCATTTCGTCGAGAAGCCCAACGTCGATCCGATGGCGATCATCCGCCTGATCCAGGGCCAGCCCAAGCTCTACAAGATGGAAGGCCCGGACAAGCTGCGCATGGTGCTGGACCTGCCCGATGCGTCCTCGCGCGTGCTGGCCGCCAAGGGCATCCTCACGGCACTTCAGCCGGCCGCGTGAGGTCGGCTATGGTGGGCGGCATGAAGATGCCGCTCACTGCCGTTCTCCTCTCGCTGGCGCTTTCGGCCTGCGCTTCCACTGCCGATGTCGCGCCTGAAGCCGACACGCCGATGACGTTCGTGATCGTGCGCCATGCGGAAAAGGTGCCCGACGGCTCGAAGGATCCGCCGCTGACCGACGCCGGTCATGCGCGCGCGCAGGCGTTGGCGAAGCGGTTGTCGTCGGTGCCGGTGATCGCGGTGTACACCACGCCGTTCCAGCGCACCCGCCAGACCGCGACGCCGACAGCGCAGGAACACGGCCTGCCGTTGATCGAATACGACGCGAAGCTGCCGGCTTCCGACTTCGCGGCACAGCTGAAGCAACGGCACGCGGGGCAGACGGTGCTGGTGGTCGGACATAGCAACACGGTGCCCGACATCGCGGCGGCGCTGTGCTCGTGCGAAGTCGCGCCGATGAGCGAGGCGGAGTACGACCGGTTGATGACGGTGCGGGTCGGTGCCGATGGTGCCGCCACGCTGCAGGTGGACAAGCAACGCTGACGGCGATCCGGGCGCCGGGAGCGCGACCCCATGGATGGCCGCAATACGCCAATCAATACAGGGCTGTCGTAGCCCGGGTAAGCGGAGCGCACCCGGGACCTGTCACGCTCACCCCGGGTGCGCTTCGCTTACCCGGGCTACATCCTCCCGGATGGTTCGAGCGCAACATTCGCCAACCCTCACCCCACGCCCTCTCCCGCAAGCTTCACAACTGCGACTCCACCGGCAACCACCGCGCCACCGTCGCCATCGTCCGCCGCTTCCAGTCCGCTTCCGGCTCTTCGGTCCAGATGCGCGGCGGATCGGTCGCCGAATCCTCCCAGCGCAGTTCGCCGTTCTCCAGCCACAACCGGTAACTGTTGTCGCGCCCGACCTTCCACGCATACAGGCGCATCAGCTCGCGCGTGAGTTCGCGATCGGTGAACAGGATGCCCATCTCGGTATTGAGGTTGATCGAACGCGGATCGAAGTTGATCGAGCCCACGAAGCCCACGTCGCCATCGGCCATGAACGCCTTCGTATGCAGGCTCGCCTCGCTCGATGAGGAGCCCAGCAATCCGCTTCCGCCCCCGCCCGGCCCGCGCGCCTTCAGTTCGTACAGTTCGACACCGCCGCGCAGCAGCGGCACGCGGTACGGCGCGTAACCGCCGTGCACCGCCGCGACGTCGGTCGCGGCCAGCGAATTGGTCAGGATGCCGATGCGCACGCCGCGATCGCGCATGCGCAGCAGGCCGGTCACGCCATCGTCGCCGGGCACGAAGTACGGAGAGCTGATGAACACCTCGTGCTCGGCGGTGGCGAAGGCCGGCGTGATCGCGTCGATCAGCCAATCGCCCTTTCGCGCTGTCCCTTCGGCCTTTTCCGGCGGATCCGAATACACATGCGCGTTCGGCGTCCAGTGCGGTTCGCGGCTGCCGCGCAGCAGGGCCTCGACGCTGGGCGAACGGCGCAACTGTTCGAGGTAGGGTTTGGCGTCCTTCGAACGGGTTTCCAGCACGCCCACGCGGCGCAGCCGGTCCAGCGACAGCTCGTCCGCGTCGACCAGCTCCGACAGCGGAATCGCCGTCGTGCTGTTCCAGTACGCGTCGAAGATGCGCGAGGTTTCACGCACCGGTTCGCCGACCACCGCCAGGTCCGCATCGAGGAAATTCGATTCCGACGCCGCGCCGAAGTATTCGTCGCCGATGTTGCGCCCGCCCACCACCGCGACGCGGCCGTCGGCGATCCATGCCTTGTTGTGCATGCGCCGGTTGAGGCTGAACACCCGCAGCAGCATTTCCACGCCGCGCAGGAAATACGACTGCCGCGCGCGAGAGGGGTTGAACATGCGCACTTCGATGTTCGGATGCCGGTCCAGCGCGGCGAGTACCGAATCCTTCGCGTGCGAATTCAGATCGTCCAGCAACAGCCGCACGCGCACGCCGCGATCGGCCGCGCGCAGCACCTCGTGCACGATGAGGTTGCCGGTGAGGTCGGGCTTCCAGATGTAGTACTGCAGGTCCAGGCTGCGACCGGCCTCGCGCGCGGTGAGCACGCGCACGGTATACGCGTCGAGGTTGTCGGCGATCAGCGCGAGTCCGGCCTGCCCCGGGTGCGCCTGCTCCATCGGTGCGATGGCGCGATCCAGCGGCGTTTCCACGACGCTGGCCGCAATCGCCTGCGATGGCGCGCCACGCGCACGCTGGGCGAATCGTCCGTAGCTGTAGAGCGACAGCAGCGAAGCCGCCACCAGCAGGAACAGGACCAGGCCGATCCACCGCAGTTTCCGTGTCATGGACACCCCATGCTTTGCAAGGCGATCGATTCTAGCCACGCGCCTTGCAACGAACTTTTCACGCCACTCACGCCGATCGCAACGTACTGCGGCTAGACTCCCGCGGTCTTCCGCCTTCACGCAGATTCGATGACCTTCCGCGCCGCCCCCGTCCTGCTCGCGTTGCTCGTTACCGCCTGCGCCAGCGCGCCCAAGGTCGCGTTGCCGGTGGAGGCGCGACTGCATCCGGGCCAGCGCATGGCCCTGCCCGAAGGCGCGAACATCACCTACATCGACACCGGCAACGATTCGCGCTGCCCGCCTGACGTGCAGTGCATCCACGCCGGCGACGCCGACGTGCGCCTGCGCTTCGTCAAGCCCGACGCGGTGCTCGACGTGGTGTTGAAGGCATCCGAACAGGGCCAGCCGCGCGCGATCGGCGCCTGGCGCGTGACGCTGCTCGGCCTGGGTCCCGGTCCGCGTCCGCCAGCCACGTTGCGCGTGGACGCCGCCCGCTGAGCCGAACGGACCGTGCCACGGCCGGGCGTGCCGCACCGCGCCGGATGTGACACGCTCGACGGACCCCACGTTCCGGAGTCCGGCCATGACCCTCATCGTTTCCCCGCGCGTGCACGATCTCGGCGGCTTCCAGGTGCGCCGCGCCGTGCCGAGCATCCAGGCGCGGTCGGTCGGCCCGTTCGTGTTCGTCGACCACATGGGGCCGGCGGTGTTCGAGATCGGCCGTGGCATCGACGTGCGCCCGCATCCGCACATCGGCCTGGCGACGGTGACGTTCCTGTGGTCGGGCACGATCACGCACCGCGACACGCTCGGCAGCCTGCAGGACATCAATCCGGGCGATGTGAACTGGATGACCGCCGGTCGCGGCATCGCGCATTCCGAACGCACGCCCGCGACGCTGCGCGAGCACGAACATCCGCTGCACGGCATGCAGACCTGGGTCGCGCTGCCGCGCAGTTCCGAGGAAGCCGAACCGGGTTTCTTCCATCATCCGGCGGCGACCCTGCCGCAGCAGCGCCGCGACGGCAGCTGGCTGCGCGTGGTGGCCGGACGCGGCTACGGTGAGGAATCGCCGGTGCGCGTGTACGCGGACACGTTGTACGTGGCGATCGACCTGGACGCCGACGCGGAACTCGCACTCGACGACAGCCATCCGCAGCGCGCGCTCTACGTACTGGAAGGCGATGCGCAGCTCGACGGCGCGGACATTCCGGCGATGCACCTGGTCGTGCTCGATGAAGGCACGCGTCCGAAGCTGCGTGCGCGCACGCCGGTGAAGGCGATGCTGCTGGGCGGCGAACCGCTCGATGGCCCGCGCCACCTGTGGTGGAACTTCGTGTCCAGTTCGAAGGAGCGCATCGAACAGGCCAAGCAGGACTGGGTCGACGGGCGCTTCGGGCATGTGCCGGGGGATGACGAGTTCATTCCGTTGCCGGAGCGGTGAGCTTCATCCGGGCGGGGCACTCCGTCTACGGCGAACCACATCACCGTCATCCCGGCGAAGGCCGGGACCCAGGCCCGCAACTTGTGGGCACTCCCACCTTCAAAACACACACCACCGTCATTCCAGCGAAAGCTGGAAACCACCTTGCCCCTGGCAGGCGCTGCGGTGCGTCGGGAAAATCAGGATGGGTTCCAGCTTTCGCTGGAATGACGTGATGGAGCGGACACGCCACGGGCCTGGGTCCCGGCCTTCGCCGGGATGACGGGGAAGGGGGCCGCATCTTCACGTGGCGGCACCGATGGTTTCGCGCGAAACCACTTCCAATAAAGGCGTTCACGCAACCCCCGCCCTTTCACGCCCCGCGGCTCCCCTCGCTACGGCGCCCCCGGCCGACCTATAAGCCCAGGCGCCCGCCTATTAAGTCTGGTTATTTGTCAAGTGCCGTTTTCTGGACTATGTTCGATCCAGATCGGCCGTTCCGTCACGCTTTTGCCGGTCACAGGCAGCCCGCACGGGCTGTTTCGTTGCATGGGGTGTAACGATCAACAGGGGGTTAGTCGTGAATACGACGGCATGGCGTATGTCGGCCCTGCTCGTGCTCGCCGGAAGCATGGCGGGTGCGCACGCGCAGGAATCTAAGGACGGGGGCAATTGCCCGCAGCTGCCCGCAAACTCGGGCCTGACGTGGGAATACAAGGCCACCGGCGGTTCCGATTTCTGCCGCGCACTGCGCGCGGACGGTTCGGAAGCGTTCGGCCTGTACATCTCGCGCAAGGCGAACTTCGAGCCCAAGCGCGGCAATCGCGCCGAACTGGGCGTGATCGATGGGCAGAGCGTCTACTGGTACAAGGGCGAACTGGCGACGAAGCCGGACGTTGAAGTCCGCGAGACGCTGGTGGAGCTGCCCGACGGTCGCGTCGCGCACATCTGGTTGCAGGCGCAGGCACCGGAGCTGGCTCCGATGCTCAGCCAGGCCCAGGCGCTGCGCTTCCCCGCCACGCGCCTGAGCAGCAACTGAGCCCAGCCGCGTTGGACGGCCCATCCGCCCGCGATGCCGGGCGGAGAGCCGTCAATCGGCCTGCGCGTGCAATCAGCTTCTTTCGCAGTTACCGTCACTTCTGCCTTTCCTAAGATCCGAGCCCGTTTCGCCTGCATGAAACCGCAGCGCGCATCGGTTTCCATCATTTCATGGGCAGGAGAAGCAACATGATCAGAAAGCTTGCGGCGGAGTTCATCGGCACGTTCTGGTTGGTCCTTGGCGGTTGCGGCAGCGCGGTGCTCGCAGCGAAGTTCGGCGGTGACGGCAATCCACTCGGCATCGGCCTGCTCGGCGTCTCGCTGGCGTTCGGCCTGACCGTGCTGACCGGCGCATACGCGCTGGGCCACATTTCCGGCGGCCATTTCAATCCCGCGGTGAGTTTCGGCCTGTGGGCCGGCGGACGGTTCCCGGCGGGCGAGCTGATTCCGTACATCATCGTCCAGGTGCTCGGCGCGATCTTCGCCGGCTTCATCCTGTTCCATATCGCCAGCGGCGCACCGGGTTTCGCAATCGATCCCAACGCGGCCGGCGCGTTCGCCAGCAACGGCTACGGCTCGCATTCGCCGGGCGGTTACTCCATCGGAGCGGCGTTCCTGACCGAGATCGTGATGACCGCGATGTTCCTGGTCATCATCCTCGGGGCGACGCACGCGCGCGCACCGGCGGGCTTCGCGCCCATCGCGATCGGTCTGGGGCTGACGCTGATCCACCTCATCAGCATCCCGGTGACGAACACCTCGGTGAACCCGGCGCGTTCGACGGGCGTGGCGCTGTTCGCCGGCCCCGTCGCGATGTCGCAGCTGTGGCTGTTCTGGGTCGCGCCGATCGCCGGCGGCCTGCTGGGCGGCGTGATCTACCGCTGGCTCGGGCAGTTCGGCCCGGATTTGAAGGGCACGCGCTGATCGCGGATGCTCCTTCGCAAACAAAAAGGCCACGCGCGAGCGTGGCCTTTTTTCGTCGCCCTCGGACTGGGCCTCAGAAGCGCCCTTCCTGGAAATCGACGAACGCCTGCATGATCTGCTCCTTCGTGTTCATCACGAACGGGCCGTAACGCGCGACCGGTTCGCGTAGCGGACGACCCGCCAGCAGGATCACGCGAAGCCCGCCGTCGCCCGCGCGCAGCCGCACGGTGCGGCCGCCGACCAGCACGGCGATTTCCTGCGCCGACAGCGCGCGCGCCTCACCGCCCTCACCCACCGAACCCGCGCCTTCGAAGGCATACGCGAACGCGTTGTGGCCTTCGGGCAGGTCGTGGTCGAACTGCGCGCCGGGCGCCAGTTCGATGTCGAGGTAGACCGGATCGGTTGCCGGCTGCGAGATCGGTCCGGCGACGTCGCCGACGCGTCCGGCGATCACCTTCACGTTCACGCCGTCGACCGGCTGCACCTGCGGGATACGGTCGGGCGCGAATTCCTGGTACTGCGGCTGCGTCATCTTCTGCGACGCCGGCAGGTTCACCCACAGCTGGAACCCGCGCATGCGGCCTTCCTGCTGCTCGGGCATTTCCGAATGCACCAGGCCGCGGCCGGCGGTCATCCACTGCACGCTGCCGGGCACCAGCACGCCTTCGTTGCCGTGGTTGTCCTTGTGGCGCATGCGGCCGTCGAGCATGTAGGTGACGGTCTCGAAGCCGCGGTGCGGATGGTCCGGGAAGCCGGCGAGATAGTCCTCGGGCTGGTCGGTGCCGAACTCGTCCAGCATCAGGAACGGATCGAGCATCTCCAGCTGCGGCGTGCCGATCACGCGCGTCAGGCGCACGCCGGCGCCGTCGGAAGCGGGCATACCGCGCAGGGTGCGGCCGATGCGGGCGAAGTCGGGGGCGGTGTTCATGGGAAGTCTCTCCAGTTACGGCTAGCGACAATGTCGGGCCGCGAACGCGCGCCGGCCAGTGCCGTGGGTGGAACGGTCCATGTTCCCGCACTCACCAGCCGATGCCCACGCCCGCCCCGGCCGATTGCTCGCTGCCGCTGAACGCCGCACCGAAGGACAGCGACACGTTCGTCTTGAGCTGGCGCTGGTAACCGACCGCGAGCGCCTCCTGCCCTTCCGCATAGCCGGCACCGACCGACACGCGATTGCGCGTCTGGATGTTCGCCGCGCTGGAGGCCATGTGCACCATCGCCGCGTTCATCGCGCCCTGACGGTTGATGCGGCGATCGGTCTGGCGAAACTCGTCGTCGACCTGCCCGCGCAGTTCCTCGATGGCCTGCATCGGCACGGCGATGATCTCGTTGACGCGCTGGTCGGTGTACGTGTTCGCCTGCACCAGCGTCGTCGCCGATTGCGCCTGCATCTGCTGCACGTTCACAGCGTCCGTCGCGGCCGTGCCGTCGGCGACGTTCGCCACCTGGCGCTCCGCGCCGGGCGAACCGACGGACACGGTGTTCGCGCGATCGGCCACCGAGTTCGCCCCCAGCGCGACGCTGTTGGCCGCATTGGCCTGCGCGTTGCTGCCGGCGGCGACCGAGCCGGTTCCGCTCGCCGACGCCGCGGTCGCATCCTGCGCGGTGAAACGCGTGTCGGTCGCGCGGCCGGAGCCGCGTCCGTCAAGATAAAGCAGCGCGGCGGCGACGTCCGTGAACACCCCGCCGCTGAGCGCGAATTGCGGCGCGAGCAGCGTGCTTCCCGCCGCATCCACGAGCGAGGCGTTGCCGACGAAGGCGTTGCTCGTGCCGCGCAGCGATGCCATCAGCTGCGCACCGTTGAGTGCTTCGAGGCTCGCGTCGCCGACGAATCCCGCGGCGACGTTGACGATGCGATTCGGACCGCCGCCGGCATGGTTCGCGCTGAACGCACCGATGCCGCCGTCCCACAACAGGCCATCGCTTGCCGTCGCCTGCACCGAACGCAGCTGCGCCACGTTCACCGCATCGGTGTCGAAACTGCCAGGGGCCACGTTGGTGAGTTTTCGCGTGCGGCCCAGCACGCCGAACGACACTTCACCGAAGGAGGTCTGCGGCGCGCTCAAACCGAACGCCGTATATCCGCTCTGCGCGCCCACCAGCGTGGCCGATCCGTCGCCGATCGCGACCGAGGCTGCATGGTTCACCACCGCACCGGACCCCAGCGCGATGCTGCGCGGCGCGTTCGCCTGCGCCTGCGCGCCGAGCGCGACGCCCGATACGTCCGACACGCTCGCGGTCTGGCCGATGGCGATGCCGTCCACGCCAGCCGCATCCACGCGCGCATTGTTGCCGATGCCGATGTCCCGGTCG
>Ga0102593_1002595_pt1 | contig 13419 bp, 13 predicted proteins | sample AraplaCol_mMS_r2_2_FD_76862 | JGI IMG/M metagenome (GOLD analysis project Ga0102593, IMG submission 76862) | Arabidopsis root microbial communities from North Carolina, USA - plate scrape MF_Col_mMS_r2 (SPADES assembly) (version 2) | ecosystem: Host-associated > Plants > Roots > Endosphere...
CATCCCTAGTCTTCCTTCACCTTCAGCTTCTGCTCGCATCATCCTTGCCATTAAGTTAATGTCTGCACTTCGGTAACTTACTCTTGCCATTTATTCACCCCCAAAATATAGTATGAAAAAAAGCCTATATTGATGTCATTGTTTATAAGATAGCAATGCTTAGTTTTTACATATCATCGCGCATATTTAATCATTATCATTAAATAAATAGATACTGATTACCAAACGAAGTAGTTATTCTTTTGATACTAATTAGCTACCGCAGTAGGTGATCGTTAGATGCTTATCGAATACGTTATAGGCAGTAACATTGTAAATCGAATGCCTCAAGTTTTAAAAATGCGCCTTTGCAATAAATATAATCTCTCAGCCTGTACTAGTTACAAATCTGGCACTGATTCATTTGTACAATTTACTAATATTAAACTTTTAAGGAGAGAGAAAATGGGAACATTATTTAATCAAACACCCCGAAAAGATTATTTTGATAATGATAATGTTAAATTTCTTGATACAGTAAAAACTCTTGCAAGAGATCATGGCCTGACAGTTGAAGAGACCTGTCGTATTTTAGAACTATCTATGAAAATTGATGATTATGATCGCAAAGATGAACAATTAGCAGGGGTTGGACGATTAATAAAGGATTTAATTGATGAAATTTCTATGTTAAGAGAAAGGCTATAACATGATAAATTAGAAAAAACACCTAGAGAGTAAGGCGTTTCTTCTAATTTAAAATGGCCAAAACACAGTTAAACTAAAAAAGAGAAGGTTTTTAACCTTCTCTTTTTCGATATCATCTATATTTAGATACCCTTCTTCATTCCGCATTCCCGATATTCACGCAAGAAAACGCCACCTTTTATAGATCTTTTGAAGTAAAATGAATTGCAGCTATGACATCATCCATTTACCTTTGTTTGGATTATCATCATAAGTGAGTGACTTACAGGAAACTGCCACTTTATATTTTTATAAAGGCTTTTTTTCGCTGGAATCATTAAGGGTCTTTTAATTCAAATTCACCGTACAGTCTATAATCCTCATTCCTAAGGAACTATTTACATAAAAATTGGATTTAAATAAAATAAATGGTGGTTATATTTAGAGAAAGATGTTTACAAAGAATTTCATAGACCTAGTACAATAATGTAACTAATGTATTCACGTTAATCCATTAGTGAATGCCGAATTTTCTAATGAAGGAGTGAGATTGTTGAAAAAGAGACTCTGTATTATTGGTAGTGGGGTAGCCGGACTGCACCTAGCTTATGCTTTAAGGAACGATTTTAATATTACGGTCATTGAGCGTAAATCACCAGATCAGATTAGAAGAGGTAGAATCATGTCCACCCAAGTACATTTCGGACCCACAAGGAATCGTGAAACACGCTTTAATATGCCGAAATGGGGAGAACAACCCCTTATTAAGAGTATTCATATTACGATTGGAAATCAGAAACTATTCGTAGGAAAGTTACAAGAACCGGCATTATCTGTTGATCAACGTTTATATTACTCGCATTCTATTAAAGATCTTATAGAAAAAGGAGTTTCTTTCCGTTTAGAAAAGGTAGATAAAGAGAGTGTGGAAGTACTAATAGATGAGTTTGATTTAGTTATTGATTGTACAGGGAAAAATGGGTCTCTTTTGCCGTTTTCGACCGAAGAGGATCTTTCTCTTTTTAAAACTCCTCAGCGAAAATGTATCGTTGGTTATTTTACAGGTATAAAAGCAGATACTCCTCTGGGAGTAGGCGTAACGGTTCTTCCTGGGTTGGGTGAAATGTTTGAAATACCTGCAGTAACAGAACACGGTCCTGCTACTATAATGTTCGTTATGGCCATACCAAACAGTGATTTAGACGTATTTAAAGGAATAAAAAGTGCAAAAGAGTTTACTCTTAAAATGAGAAGCACAGCTCAACAATTTTTTCCTGAAATTTATAATCGAATTGATGGAAAAAATTTCGCTTTATGTGATGAAAATAGCTTTCTTCAAACTGCCTTAACACCTATTATTCGAAAGCCATATCTCATGGTTAAAAACAAGCTGGTAGTGGGTTGTGGCGATAGTGTATTTCTAAACGATCCTATTACGGGTCAAGGCTGTAATCTTTCTTCCTACTGTGCGGAACAATTGTATGAAACTCTTATGGAATATAAAAATTCTAATTGGGATGTAGAAACAGGAGAGTCTTACTGGAATCGAACGAAACAGTATGTAAAAGAGGTAACTGAATGGACAAATGCCATGACAAAACCATTACCTGAGCATGTTGTTCAATTGCTACTTCAGGGTGCACAGGACCAAGTAAAAGCAAATGAAATTGCTGAATGGTTTGCCAATCCGACAAAAGCGTACGAAGCGTTTATTTCAACAACAACGATACATTAAAAAAGCCACTAACCGCCAAGAAGGGGTTTATAGCGTAGTAACACTAACGAAATAGCTACTTCGGTAAGCTTGCTGTCCATTCAAAAAAATAAATCAGAAACTTACTGAACAGCCAAAGATATAAACATTCTTTGGCTGTTTAAAGAGATTACCTTAATATTATTAGTTTACATTTTATAAAGAATATTCCTGACTTTTAACTAGTTAAAAGTATTTTGCCCTTAATTTTAGTATTAAGAGCTTTTTTTACATCTGAAAGATGATATTGAACTTGGGGTTTTGTTAATATTAACTGTTTCTCATGAACAAATTGTATAAGTTGATAAAATGTTTCGTGCCATTTACGTGTAGAGACTTTTTGGTTCCAATGACGTAAATGAAATACATTTGTATTTATTTTATTGTTATTCATAATTTCTGCCCAATTGACGGGTATTCCCGATAGAAGACCTATAGTCAAAAATATTCCATTTGGACTGACACAATAGGCTAAGTTTGTACCAGATGGTCCACCAATAGAGTCAATTGCTGCTTTAGCTCCACGACCATTCGTCAATTCCATAACCGCATCGTAGGGTGAAGTCATCTCTGTATTAATTACATATGAAGCACCAAGTTGAGTTAATTCCTCTGTGTAGATATTATTTCGCGTTACTGTAATCAAACGAAACCCTAAAATACGGGAGAATTGAGCAAAAATACGACCAATAGAAGAACCACAGGCATTTACTATTAGGTCATCCCCTGGTTTTAACGCTAATACTTCCGTACAAATCACCCATGCCAATGAACTCTTCACTAACTTGAGCCTTAGGAAGTCCAAAGGGTACACTCTTATTCAATGCAGCATCAATTCCCCTCGTTGACACTTACGACCTTCATTTTAATCTCGCCTCTCACACCTATATATCTAAATTTTCTGTTTTCCGTTTTTATACTCCTTTTGTGTTTCTTTTTCTATTATTCTACCAAAGACGTTCGTAAAAGTTTATGTATTTAAGAATACGTTCGTAATTTGTTTTTGAACTTAAATGAACAATAAAAATGATAAATTTCCTATTCAAAATAAAAGTCCGTAAAAGTATACTTTTACGGTCGGTACGTTCAATTTTCTTCAAAAATTATAGGGGTAAAGTCAAGAGTTTTATTTGTAATTTTTTAACGCTGTTTAAATAAAAAGTAAATTACTCCTTCTGCTCATTTGTAAAATTAGAACATTTTCCTCTATAATTGTTGATAATTTTCAAATTACAGAATATAATAATAACAAGAGTTTACCACAGGAAACTTTTTAGCGTACGGTAAATAAGCGTTTCATCATTTAAAAATGATTCCCTCATTATGAATAAAAAGAGTGAGAGGTAGCCTGGAACTATCTCTCACTCTTTTTATCATTATTTTACTTGTAATTCAGCAATCATATCTTCTAGACGCTCTTTCTGTGCTTGAAGCTCTTCCATAGAAGGTTGATAAGATGAAATAGTTTGTTGTCCACCATATGCCTGTTTAGGTTGAACCAAACGTTGTAATTGCCCACCATTCTGTTCATATAAACGGTAGCCTACTGCGCCTACCACTGTTCCTGATACAAATCCCATTAGAAAATCGCGATTAATCATTATAAAACTCCCCCATAATCCTAAGTTTTTTATATCAATTCATACAAAAGGTATGAATGAATATCTTACGTAATTGTAGATAACTTTTGTGATTGCACTTTCTGCTTTTCATGTAACAATTCCAACACATTCACAATCCATGTAATCATCGCTACATATAGCATATTTGATGGCCCTAGAGATAACATCGTAACAATTCCAGTTAAAATATCTGGGTGCCTCATTTTATTGCTCGTACCATGGGATAAGACCGTATAGCCTGTTGCGACTACTGCTCCATATACGAGTGCATCTGGTTTATAAAAAGAGGATTTTCGAATACCTGCTAGTAGAAGTAATCCCCCAGAAAACAATGTACGTAGCCAATCATTTCGTGTGGCAGGATCCATTTGAATCATAATATCATCTAGTGGATCTAAACGCGTTTGCTGAAAAAAGATAGATATATAACGAAAAATGGTATTGCGAGAAAGTTGTGAAACATCATAGTGAATAAGCATGGTTTGAATGGTGGGTTCTATTCTCACACTTGTTATACCTTTTAAAGCAGAAAACATATGCTCAATCTCTACATGATTTTTCTTATCTCTCAATGCTGGGATATGAAATCGAATACGACCTGGTATATCATGCAGAACGTAGAATTTGGGATTCATTGGTTTCCCTCCCTAACCATAAAATTCTTGCACTATTTATTACTACACCAATAGTGGCCGCATTATGAATAGCTGCTCCCACAATTGGAGAGAAGATACCTAAAGCACCGAATAATATTGCAATACCATTAATAGCAAACGTGGCAATAAAGTTTTGTTTAATAATGTTCATGGTCTTTTTAGATAGTCCAACTAACTCAGAAAGCATTTCTGGGTTATCAGACGTAATAATAACGTCACTGGCTTCTGAAGCAATGTCTGTTCGTTTAGCACCCATCGTTACACCTACATGAGCATGAGCTAAAGCTGGTGCATCGTTAATGCCGTCACCTACCATCATGACAGCTCCCGTTCTTCCATACTTCTTCACATAAAAGGCTTTATCATCTGGCAAAGCCTCTGCATGATACCAGTTCAGTTTTAAGCGACGCGCCATCTCTCTTGCAACCGTTCTCTTGTCTCCAGTAAGCATAATGATGTCGTTAATACCTTGATGTCGAAGATTGTTCACTGCGCGGTGCATACCAGAACGTATTTTGTCAAAAATGCTAACTACTCCTACAAGTGTTTGATCGTAAGCTACATAAATCACATTTTCGTCGTTTTGCATTTGTTGAAGTAAGTTGGTTGTTTTAACTTTTAATTCATTCATAAAGCGCAAACTTCCAACAACAACTCTTTTACCATTTAGCCAAGTGGAAATTCCTTTTCCTACCGTTGTTTCTACCTGAGCATTATTGTCTCTAATAGGAATTAAAATGTTCCAATCTTTCGCTTGCTTCATAATTGCATCAGCAATAGGATGGGTAGAATTTTTCTCAGCTGCTGCAGCTAAACGAATGACATCTTCTTGATTAAAGCCTTCAGCAGCAATTACTTGCTGAACCACAGGCGTTCCTTCTGTAATAGTTCCAGTCTTATCAAGAATAACTGTATTTAGTTTAGACATCTTTTCAATATGATCACTGCCTTTAACAATAGCCCCTTCTTTTGCAGCACGTCCAATGGATGCGTATAAAGCTGTGGCCGTTGATAATTTAATTCCGCAAATAAAATCAATAACTAACATACTCATCGCTCTGTTAAGGTTTCGAGTGAAGAAAAATGTAAGCAGTGCCAAACCAAAAGAAACAGGAACCATTTTTTCAGCTACTGTATCGGCTATATTTTGAATAGGAGCGCGCTTATCTTGTGCTTCCTCCAATAGTTTCACAATTTTAGAGAGGGATGTATCTTCTCCTACTTTTTCAACTGTTACAGTAACGTGTCCACTCTGCAAAACACTTCCAGCGTACACATTATCTCCACCACTTACCTCTCGTGGCATATACTCCCCAGTAATTGAAGCTTCATCTGCTGTACCATTCCCCTCTATTATGATTCCATCCACGGGAATTTTTTCTCCAGTGAAAACTACAACCTTATCACCAACTTCAATATCCTCGACTAAAACCTTTTCTTCAACGCCCTTTTCCTTTACTCTCCAAGCATATGAGACATCTAATTTTAGGACGGAGTGAATATAATGCTTGGTTTGTTCAGACGTATAGTCTGTTAGCAGCTCACTAATAGTAGACATCAAAGTGATAATTAAAGCCGATCCTGGATTCTTCATATACAAAGAAGCGAATATAGAAGCAGCTGTTAATGTATTAGCATTACCTTTTCGTTCTTTTAGGACATGAATAACACCATCTTTAATTACCTCATAGGAAGTACCAATAGCAGTAAAGGTGCTAACCCAATAGGATAGTGCTTTTACTATAGCAGGATACGAAGAACGTTGAAGGTACCAGTTAACTAAAAAAATAGTTCCACAAGCTATGATAGGTATAGCCTTTTTCCATGAACATGCTGCTTGCTTGAGTGTATGTTTATATTTATGGATGAACGATTTTAGACTGTATAAAGAGAGAGTAATATGATGATAAATGAGTAGACTTCCGGTTACTTGATTATAGCTTGCAGAATATACCCCTGGAAAAGAGCGTAACCAAGTTTCAATATGGTTTGTCTCTAGCTGTTTAGGTATATAAAATCGGGTTCTTCCAGGGAGAGAATGAGCTACCTTTACCCCGAACATCATCACCTATTCTTTTCCCCCTTATCCTTAATGATGTTGTATGACCAATAAAGTAAGCTTGCAGAGAAAGCAGGCGCACTTCCAAACGTCTGAATTCCTTTTCCTAATAAAAATAGAACAAATAAACTATCAAAGTCAGCAAAGCCATTAGTTTGCTTTTTAATCCCTTTATCTATAAATCCAAGTGTGTTAGTCATGCCATTCATCAATGTAGCATCTTTGTTTAAAATGGCGTTAGCTGCTATTTGTACGATATAATTCATCAGTTCATCTAGCTCTTCCTGGTTAATATGAGGTACAACAAATTGAAGCACTAAACTTCCGGTTAGTTCTGAAGCTTCCGATGTTAAAATAAGAGGATGTTTTTTTACTTCTTCCGTTAGAGCATGTGCAATGATACGGTGCTTCCAACTGTCACATTGTATACGCAGTCGCCCCGGCATCGCATGCACTACTTTTATTTTTTGATCACGGAATTGAGACATAATTTTTGGAGCAATAAAAGAGGCACCTAAACCAATTACAGTAGGAAGCATGCTCATCCCTCCCTTTCCTTAAGCTCTATATTCTTCTTGATATATTTGTTCAATAAGTTGAAACCACTCTTCAAGTTCTTTGTTATTTGTCATATAAGAAGCCTTATATGTAATAAGTAAACTCCCGGTATCTGGTGTAAATACTGCGTCATAAACAAGGGGTTGAGACTTCAAATTTAAAATAATTAATTCAACTAGTTTTTCATTCTCTTTCCAAACAGTTGAACGAAGTCTAATTCTTCCTGGAATAAAATGCACAAGATCAATTTGTAACTTATGTAGTTTTCTTTCTGCATGTTTCATTAGTATCTTTTCTTTAATACTCATCAATATCTAGATACCACCAATCATTTTTCTTTATTTTACCAACTTATATATTTTATAACAATACAAGTATTAAAATAATGTAAATTTTATTACGCGCAAGTAAGCAATAAAATTATCTCTTTTTTAAGATATGATAGATATATTTTTTATAAAAAGAATTAATCTATATAAAAAAGAATGAAAGGTGTTATTCTTTCATTCTTTTTCTTTACTGTAGATGTTTAAAGTCTTTTTGTTTGATAGGTAAAGAATATTTTATTGATTTTTTATAATACCTCTTTCTTTTTAATTAGTTTATACTGAATTGTCACCCTCTCTACTTCATTTTAGAAATAACTACCCCTATAACTATAATAAAAATTCCTAGTAAGGTTTTCCACGTAGGAGCTTCTCTAAAGAAAAGGTAACCCATTAACACGGCAATTATTACTTCCATCCCTTTCGATGTCAGTAAAACAAACGTTAAGTTATGAATAGCTTTAAACCCAAATTTGATTCCATATCCAATTAACATATTAGCGATTAAGAATAACGGGAAAGCATAAATTTGGTATTTTAATGTAGTCCCAAAATCTGGATCAATATGCTTATTTTGATACGAAAACAAAACATTGATTAGAAATAGGCTAACAAACAGGAGGGTTCCACCATACAAATAATTCATATATCCACTCTCACTATATTCATATTTAGTATTAGAATAAACCAAATATTTTTCTTTATACCATTAAATTTTCCTTAAGGAAAATTATTGTCTCGAAAGCAATAAATATGGATGGTAATGAAGATATAGTTATTCCAAAACGAATCATAAAGAGCAATGTTTATAAGAAATTCTATATACTGTCTCGGTCAGTCTTTCTCTTAATTTAGTTTAGTGTGCAGTTTACCGTACTAATTTTAGTTTCTTTTATGTTAACGTTAAGGACAACTTTCGCATGGGTTTCTTTAAGCAGAGCTATCCATTTATTTAAGTCCAATCCTTCAAAATGTGTTTTGTAATATTCACCAATTAAATCAAGAGATTACAGAAAGCCAAATCTCCAATTAGTAACTATGTTCTTGAAAAACCCACTATATTCTAGGGCTGAATTCAATGATGCTAAGATAAGAAATGGAAAAACTAAATGTATTAATTTTTCTCAGTTCTATATCTTATAATTTTCACATAATATATATATCAAATCGTAAACATTACGTTTTAATAAAGGGATATAATCATTATTTTAGAGGTTTTTATCTTTTAAATAAATTTTTTATATTAGCTCTTTTTATTAGGTGCATAACTTGTTCAAACTCTATCATATAGTTCTAGTAATTGGAGGTGAAACGATAGATTATGACGACTCTATCACAGTTAAGTAAAGACCTAATTGGTGTGCTGTTACTAATGCTTTTTGGTTACTGTTTTTTCTTTGTTGATATAAATACAAATGATTTAGCCATTCCAGCATCTTTATTAAATGTAAACTCCATTTTTTTAAGCATTGTACTTGAAGCTATCCCCTTTATCTTGCTGGGAGTATTTGCATCTGCCCTTATTCAAGTATTTGTCTCAGAAGAATTCATTCAACGTCTGATTCCAAAAAATCCGTATATAGCTCTTTTACCAGCTGTTCTAGTAAGTGCTCTTTTACCGGTTTGTGAATGTGCCATTATTCCAGTTATAAGGCGGTTATTAAAAAAAGGAATGCCTCTTCATATCGGCATTGTCATTCTAGTTGGGGCACCCATTTTAAATCCCGTTGTCTTTGCTGCTACTTTTTATGCATTCCAGTCAAATACATCCATCGTCTACAGTCGTATGGGCCTGGCTGTTGTGGCTTGTCTGTTAATTGGTTTATCCGTTTATTTCTTTTTTAAAAATTCAAATCAGCTACGACATGTACACGTTCACGAACACGAAGAAGCAAACGTAGGCAATAAATTAAAACAAACGTTATATCATGCCGGTGATGAATTTTTCGACATGGGCAAATACTTATTATTTGGTGCACTCGTAGCAAGCCTGTTTCAAACCTTTTTAGATAGACAATTAGTAACAAGCCTTGCCAGCAATGATTACACGTCTTCTGCCGTTATGATGGGATTTGCCTATGTACTGTCACTTTGTTCAGAAGCAGATGCTTTTGTTGCTTCATCTTTTTCTCATACATTTTCACCTACGGCTCTTCTTGCCTTTCTGCTATATGGGCCTATGATGGATTTTAAAAACACAATTATGCTATTGTCTTTTTTTAAAAAACGGTTCGCATTTAGCCTTATTTTTATCATCACTGTGATTGTGTATCTCGTCGTCATGACTTATGGAATAGTTAGTAGATAGGAGAAGTGGTATGAAAAAAATTGATCAGCAGTTTGTTGTCTATATAAGGGGGATATTACTAATTGGCTTTTCACTACTTATGTTTAAACTCATATTAACGGGTAAAATCGTTCAATACATCGCGCCTAAAATGATGCCTTTTATATTATTTTCTTCTGGCACCTTTTTTTTGTTGGGAATTATACAAATTTGGCGAAGTAGCGTAAATAAGGATCTAACTTGTGAATGCAGTCATGATCATATGGAAAAAGGAAAAATCCGAACAACGTTTATTTACTCTTTATTTCTATTACCTATTATGAGTGGCTTTTTATTTTCAAATCACACACTTGATAGTTCCGTTGCAGTAAAAAGAGGGTTAAGTTTTTCAGTTAATACATCTGATAATCAGCAACAACCCGCAGATGATGAAAAAATTGAAGTCACTAATTCAGAACTGGAAAAAGATACGAATGATTTATTGTCTGGAGATTCAGATGAAACGCCAAAGAATGTTCCAACCACACATCAAAATAGTATTGCTGCTAAAGTGGCCCCTAAAGGTTTCTATGAATTACTCGAAAAGAAGCTAGTCAAACAACCAAAGATTTCTATAAATGACACCGACTATATTCCAGTCATGAACATTATTGAAAACAACACAAATCAGTTTATTGGAAAGAAAATTGAGGTCAACGGCTTTGTATATCGTGAAAAAGGATTTAAAGATAATCAATTTGTTGTTGCTCGTTTTGGGATATCCTGTTGTGTAGCAGATGCATCTGTATACGGCTTATTGTCTACACTAGAAAATGCCTCAGCATTAAAAAAAGATACTTGGGTTCATATAAAAGGAGTACTCAAAAAAACTACGTACAACGGAGAAAGTGTCCCCTATGTTCAGGTTCAACAGATTGAGTCCATTCATCAACCTAATAACCCATACGTATATGAACTTTATCAGGGTGAACAGCTCATAGGTCCTGGTGAATAGATATATTCTAAGATAGATCTACTTCATTAATGATAAGCTATACGCATTCAAAATAGTTATATTCTCCGATTATTATGTTAAAGTACTGCAAAACGTATGATTAGAAATGAAGGTGAAAAATATTAGATGACTTTTCACCATTCTTTCATTTTTCTATGATAAAGTACAAATGTAAAAAGAAATGTTCATGTAAATATTAAAGGATCTTTGTATAAAAAGAATATGATATCCAAAGATTTGTTTAAATTTGCATTTTTAAATAATATGGTCTTTATGGTTTTGATTAAGCTCACTTTCCTTGAGACTACTATTTGTTTATGTTATAAAGATAATTTTTTGTTACGACTATTGTATATATGCATTTTATTGTGAGATTGTCCCCTTTAGGTAAATAGTGTAATATCAATGTTTGTACGTGATATTACTCTCTATTTAAAGGGGCTTTTTTTATGTTTAGAAACAAATAGAAAATTTAAATATAAAGCACCATGATTATTTCTTAGTTGGAGTGAGTATAATGAGTTCATCTCTTTTACAAATGAACACCATTTTTATTAGTATTCTAATTGAAGCTTTACCATTCATATTATTAGGTGTAATTATTTCTGGTATTATTCAAATTTTTGTAACGGACGAAATGATGGCAAAAGCTATCCCTAAAAATAAGTTTGGGGCAATTGTTCTGGCAAGTGTAATTGGAGCTTTATTTCCAGCTTGTGAATGTGGAATCGTTCCTATTACAAGACGTTTAATGGCAAAAGGTGTTCCCTTATATGCTGCTATTCCGTTCATGTTAACAGGGCCTATTATTAATCCTGTTGTCCTATTCGCGACATTTGTGGCTTTCGGTAATGATTGGAAAATCATGATTGAACGTGGTGTTGTTGCCTTTCTTGTATCTTTAATAGTAGGTTTAATTTTAGCCTTTCAATTTAAAACGCCACAAGTTAAAAATGAAATACATGTACACACTGCTTCCAAGAAGATGAGTGAAAAAATAGGAGATGCTCTTAAACATACTATTGATGAATTCTTTTCTGTTGGAAAATTTGTCATTATCGGGGGGTTAATCGCAGCTGCCATGCAAACTTATGTGAAGACCTCTACCCTCATAGCTCTCGGGCACGGAGTAGTATCTTCAAATGTAGTAATGATGGGCCTATCTTATATTTTATCGCTATGTTCTTCAGCTGATGCTTTTATTGCTTCATCGTTTCGAAGTACATTTAATGATAGTGCAATTATAGCCTTTCTAGTATTTGGTCCTATGTTCGATATAAAAAATACTTTAATGATGTTAAGCCAATTTAAGACAAAATTTGTTTTCTCACTATTTGTATACGTGTTTATTCTAGTATTACTCCTATCTCTACTAATCGTTCATTAAAAAGGAGGGACATTAATGTTTAGAGTTTTGATTTTGTTAGGCTTTACTATGATCTTTATGCACCTTCATGCTACTGGAGATATTTCAAAATATATTAACATGAAATATTCATGGATTTCATATGGAACGATTTTTTTACTGTGGTTTTTAACTATTGCAGAACTAGTTTTTTATATGACAGGATCTGATGAGAAAGAGCAAGGTCATGACCATAATTGTGACTGCGGATGCGGTCATAGTCATGAATCACCGAACAAGTGGAAAAGACGAGCATGGTACCCTCTTTATTTCTTACCTGTTTTAACCGTCTTCTTTTTTCCTGTAGCTACACTTGATTCAAATATTGTTGAAGCAAAAGGATTTCATTTTCCTATTTATGATAAAAAAGATCCTTACTCCTCACATCAGTTTCTACAACCAGATACGAGTTCTTTTTATGGAGAAGATGCATACGATAAAATGATTCATAAAGATTTAAAAAAGTTTTCAAAAGGGAAAACCATTAATTTAGAAGATGAAGAGTTTTTAAATGCGATGGAAACCATTTATCGATATCCTGGTGAGTTTACTGGAAAACAAATTAAGTTTAAGGGATTTATGTACCACACCAAAGAATTAAAAGACAATCAGTACTTTTTATTTCGTTTTGGGATTATTCATTGTATAGCTGATTCAGGCGTGTTTGGTATGTTAGTTCAATTTCCGGATGATGTATCATTTAAAAATGACGATTGGGTAACGGTAACTGGTGAAGTAAGTACGATGTATTATCAACCATTTAAAAAGACAATCCCCATTGTAAAAGTAACAAAAGTAAAACGTGAAGAAAAACCAGATGATCCTTACGTATATCGTAATAATCAATAAATAAGAGTAGAAAACGCAGGTTAACTAATGTTAACCTGCGTTTTTAGAGTGTTTTGTAATCTAATCTTTTGAAATTTCAAAATAAAAAAGCGTTATGCGAAATATTTTCTAGTGCGTCTGTTGCAAATTCCAAGTGAATGAATCCTTAAACTTACTCCAATTCTCTTCAAACTCTTCCTCAGTTAGAAGACATTGATCTAATTCCTTTTCTATTTTATCTTGTTCTAAATCCACGCCAATAAAT
>Ga0102593_1002600_pt1 | contig 13401 bp, 7 predicted proteins | sample AraplaCol_mMS_r2_2_FD_76862 | JGI IMG/M metagenome (GOLD analysis project Ga0102593, IMG submission 76862) | Arabidopsis root microbial communities from North Carolina, USA - plate scrape MF_Col_mMS_r2 (SPADES assembly) (version 2) | ecosystem: Host-associated > Plants > Roots > Endosphere...
GCGTTGCGTCACCACGCCGTTGCCCAGTTGCTCCTGCAGGACGTTACCCTCGGCATCGAACACTTGGCCTTGCCAGACCATGCTCGTGGCCCCGTCGTAGCGGTCCACCTGGTTGGCGTAACCCTGCGCGTTGTAGCGCGTCGTGAAGCTGTTGCCCACCGCGCCGCTCGTGCCGCTGCCCCGGGCACTGCGCAACTGCGACAGCGTCTGCGCCCGCCCGAAGGCGTCGTAGCTCACGCAGCTGCTGTAATCCCAGTCCAGGCTGATGACGGTGCAGTTCGGCCGGCCATAGGCGTCATAGCTGTGCACGCGCCGGTAGTCCTTCGCGCCGCCGGCCCAGGTGTACGCCTCCGCCAGGTCACCCGTCCCCTTGGCCGCCGTGTCGTACTCCCAGCGGCTGTCCAGGTCCCGCTCCAGCCGCCGCGTCATCCGCCCCAGCGCGTCGAACTCGAAGTCCGTCACCTGCTGCTTCGCGTCCGTCTGGCGCATCGTCTGTCCCAGCGCATCCACCACGTAGGTCCAGTTCCCCAGGCTCGGGTCCGACAGCGTGGTCTTGCGCCCCAGCTTGTCGTAGCCGATGTTGATCTGGTTGCCCTTCGCATCCGTCGTGCGCACCAGGTTGCCGAACGGGTCGTAGGCGTAGCTCGTCACCGCGTTGTACGCATCCGTCACCGCCTTGGTCTTGCCCAGCAGGTTGTGCAGGGCGCTGCGGGTCTGGCTCTTGGCGTTCGTGGTCGTCAGCGTCAAGCCGTTGTAGGCGTACGTGGTGGTGTCGAAGCCCGTGCCGGTCTTGTTGGGCGAGCGGCTCTGCGTCAAGCGGCCCAGCGCATCGCGCTGGTCGTAGAAGGTCCACACCGCCGTCTGCGTGCTGTAGTGCGGCCGGGCGATCTTGAGCACACGGCCCAGGCTGTCGTACACCTTCTCGTTCAGGATCGCCGTGCCGTCGAAGCCCCAGCTGCGGGTGAGCACCGTGCGGCCCAGCGCATCCGTGAACTCCTCCGTCGGCACCGCTGTCTGGCTCGCCTGCCCCGCGCCGCCCCAGTGCTGCGTGATCGTCACGCTGCTCGCGCCGTTCAGGCAGGTGTCCACGCAACTCCTGTAGGCCGTGCTGGTCGCGGTGCCATCCGGGCGCGTCTCGCGCAGCTTGCGGCCCCACGGGTCATAGGCCAGCGTGGTGACCAACTGGTCAGGGTCCGTGCTCGTCAGCACATTGCCCGTCGCCGCATCGTGCGTGCTCGTGGTGACGTGGCCTTTGGCGTTGGTGTTCGACTCGGCGTAGCGGTAGCGCGCGTCATAGCCCACGCTCTCGCCCCGGGACTTTGGCTGGCCGGTGACCGGGTCCGTCCAGCTCAGCGTCTTGCCGGTCGTCACCCCGTAGTTGGGATGCAGCACGAAGTCCGTCACCGACTTGAGCGTCGGATCGTCAGGTTCCACCGTCTGCTTGATCACCGCGCCGTACGCGTCGTATTCGAAGTCGATCGTGCGGGTGATGGTCTGCGCCTTGGCCTGGCCCACCGCCAACAAGGCCAGGCCGGCAACCAGGGCGCTTCGGAAGTTCTTGCTGTTGTTCATGTTGACCTCCTCCCTCAATTGCAGCTGCCGCCACCGGTCGCGCCGGTGATCTGCACGGTCAATGGGCTGTAGTTCGCGCCTTGGATCGTGAGCTTCGCCACCCGGGTCCCGTTGGTGCACCCCGCCAGCCAGCTCACCCCCAGGGTGCAACTGCCCCCCGGCGCCACCGTGCCGCCCGACGTGCAGGTGATCCTGCTCACCGACAGGTCGCCCGAGACGGCTGACCCGCTCGTGTAGGCCAACGACCAGGAGACCGTCCCTCCCACCGCGCCGGTGTTGGACACTGTCATCACCTTGGTCGCAGACACGCCGTTCTTCGACGTCAAGCCGAGGTCGATGGTCGCCGGCGACACCGACATCACCGGCACCGCCGGGTTCACCGTCAGGCTCAGCGAGGTCGACGCGGCCGTGCCGCCCGGCGTGGGCGTGGCACTCAACGTCCCGCCGTAGTTGCCCGCCGCCGTGCCACTGGTTGCCGTCACCGTGCCGCAGGTGCTGCCCGCCGCACAGCTGGTGGGTCCGCTCACCGACACGCCCGACGGCGCCGCATAGCCAATGCTGCTCGCCGCCGTCTGCCCGCTGTTGCTCAGCGTGCAGCTCGCCGTCGCCTGCGTCGGGGTCACCGCCGAGCTCGGCGCGCTGCAGCCACTGAAGGCCAGCGCCGGCGGCGTGTTCACCGTCAGGCTCACCGCCACGCTCGCCGCCGTCCCCGCCGGGCTCGGGCTCGCGCTCAGCGTGCCGGTGTAGCTGCCCGCGCTGCCCGCCGTGCTCAGCGTCACCGTCCCGCAGTTGGCCGTGCTGCCTGCACAGCTCGTGGGCCCGCTCACGCTGGTGTTGGCCGGCGCGCCGTAGCTCACCGACGCCGCCGTCTGCCCGCTGTTGCCCAGCGTGCAGCTCAGGGTGGCCACCGTGGGCGCGATGCTCGGCGTCACCGCACTGCACCCCGTCAGCGTCAGCGCCGGGGGCGTCGGGTTCACCGTGAGGTTGATCGCCGCGCTCGCTCCCGTACCGCCGGCTGCCGGCGTCGCGGTGAGCGTGCCGGTGTAGGTGGCCGGACCCGTCGGCGTCGTCACCTGCACCGTGCCGCAGTTCAGCGTGCCGCCTGCGCAGCTCGCCGGCCCGCTCACGCTGAAGCCCACCGGCACGCCGTAGCTCACCGCCGTCGTCGTCTGCCCCAGGTTGTCGAGCGTGCAGCTCATCGTCACCGGCGTCGGCGTGGTCGTCGCCGCCGGGCTGTTGCACGACAGCCTCAGCTGCGGCGGCGTCGGCGGCGTGTTCACCACCAGGCTGAAGGGCGCCGATCCGCCACTGCCCGCCGGCGTCGGGGTGGCCGTCACCGTGCCGCTGTAGGTGCCCGCGGCCGTGCCGCTCGTCACCGTCACCGTGCCGCAGTTGGCCGTGCTGCCGGCACAGCTGGTCGGCCCGTTCACGGCTGCAGCACCTGCCGCCGCATAGGCGATCGAGGTCGCTGCGCTCTGCCCGTTGTTGCGCAGCACGCAGCTCAGCGTCGCCGCCACCGGTGAGGTGGTCGCCCCGCTGCCCGTGCAGCCCTCCAGCACCAGCGCCGGCGGCGTCGCGTTCACAGTCAGGTCCACGTCCAGCGCCGCCTCGCCGCCTGCCGGTGTCGGCACGATGTGCAGGCTGCCCTGGTAGCGGCCCGCGGCAGTGCCCGTCGTCACCGTCACGGTGCCGCAGTTCGTGTTGGCCGCGCACGTGGCCGGCCCGCTCGCGCTCAGGCCCGACGGCGCTACATAACTGATCGCCGTCACCGCGGTCGCGCTGTTGTTCACCAGGGTGCAGCTCATGGTCGCGGCCGTCGGAGAGGTCGTTCCGTTGTTGCTCGTGCACCCGCTCAAGGTCAGCACCGGCGGCGGCGCCGACACGCCCGGCCACGTCCCCGTCTTGCTCACCTGGCTGCGCTTGAGCACCGTCGGCGGCCACAGGCCAGCCTTCGCTTCATAGGTGTTCGCGGTGATCGACACCAGCTGGTCGCCGCTGGCGCTGTCGCTCACCGTCTCGCTGCTGTAGCCCACATTGCCGTAGACATCCACCTGCCCCGCCGGGATGTCGCTCACCCGCTCCGGCATCACCGCGCCGTTCAGGTCGCGCTGCGCCACCACGCTGTGGCTCACGTACGGATAGAGCGACGCCAGCGGCGTCGACGAGGCCGTCGGGATCGCGCTCAGCGTGTTCGTCGTCAGGCTCAGCACCACGCCGTTCTGCTGTGTCGCCTTCACCTCCATCGGCATGCCCGTGGTCGGAAAGTCCTGCGACACCGTGGTCTGCGTCGTCACGTTCTTGATCGTGTCGATGCTGCGCGTCTTCTGGAAACCCAGCCCGCCTCGCCCCTGCAGGTCCGTGCGGTATGCCTCGTACTGGTAGTTCGTGGCGAACCACCCGCCCTGCGCATTCGTCACGCGCATCTGCGACACCACGTTCATCCCGCTGTTCACGTTGCGCTTGGGGTACGCCACCGCTGCGCCCGGCGTGTACACCGCCGCGTTGCCCAGGTTCGCGTAGTCGAACTGCGTCACGTGGCCCAGGCCCGTCGTCACGCTCGCCAGAAGATCCGGGGTCGGCCCGGCGGCCAAGGCTACGCGCCACTGTCCGCTGGTCCTGTTCAGGAAGGCGAGGTCCGTCTTGCCGTCGCCATCGAAGTCTCCATAGATCGGACCGACTTCGTCCGCCCCGGGATTGCTCGGCCACGTCCACGGCGTGCAGTTCAGCGTGCCGCTGATCACCTGGCACAAGCCGGTGGGCTGCAGCACATCTGGCCGGCCGTCGCCATCGAAGTCGGCCACGGTCAGGATGGCCGAATCGTTCGTCGCCGTCGGGATGTAGTCGTTGCAGTCCACGCTGGTGCCATCGCCGCGGCTCAGGCACAGCTTCATCTTGCCGGGCAGGACCGGGCTCAGCCCTTGCAGCAGGAAGTCCTGCAGGCCGTCACCATTGAAGTCGCCCATGATCGTGCCCGGCGGGTCGATGAAGCCCAGCGCCTTGCCGAGGCCCGTGACCACCGGGGTGCTGGTGCCGCCATAGGCACTCAGCGAGAAGCTGTTGTCGGCCGGCTCACCCGACGTGTTCTTGCACGCCGGGTCCAGGTAGGCCGCGACCAGCACGTCGAGCTTCCTGTCGCCGTTGAAGTCGCCGGTGTTGGGGTTCCAGCTGCCCGTGTAGATGGCGCAGTGGTTCTCCGGCTCCAGGTAGTAGACGGTGTTCGGATCGAACAGGCCGGAGAGGCCCGGCACGCTGCAGTCGAAGGCCGAGCCCGTCGAGCGGCACACCTTGTTGCCCCCGAAGAGGTTGGTGCGTACCGCCAGGTCGTCGATCCCGTCGCCCGTGAAATCGCCCGTCTGGTACGTGACCGACGCGCCCATCTGGGCCAGCGTACCGTTGCTGTTGGTCGTCCCCTCCAGCGGCCAAGTCTGGCAGTCGAAGCTGCTGCCCGTGGACAGGCACACCTGGGCACTCGTGCTGCCGGGGTAGACCAGGTCGGTCCTGCCGTCGCCGTTCAGGTCCCCCATCACGGCGTTCTTGGACTGGACATTGGGCCCGGCCCAGTTGCTGCAGCTGAACGTCGCCCCCGTCGACAGGCACACCTGCCAGGTCCCGTTCTCGTTCGACTTGATCAGGTCCATGCGGCCGTCGCCGTTCATGTCCGCCTGCTTGACCGACTGCAGCACCTCCTTGAGGTAGTGCTGGGTCGTGTGGTAGATCGGGTTCGGCCCGCCCCACACGCCGCTGCCTGCGGCCGCGAAGTTGTTGTGGGCGCTCGTGCGCTGCTGCCAGCCGAAGCTGGTGGCCGGCAGGCACTGGTTCGAACCGTCGCACAGCGTCAGCGTGTTCACCAGGCTGCGCAGGCTGGAGCTGCTCTGCGTGTAGCCCACGCGCAGCTCGCTGGCCTCGGTGCCGCCGCTGCCGTCGGCCGCGGTGTTGATCCAGGCGCTGATCTTGTCCAGGCGCTTCATCACCAGGCTGCGCGAGCCGCCGGCGTAGTGCACGACCAGGTCCGGCCGCGTCGCCGCACCGTACTCGAAGCGCACGGCGTTGTAGGGCGCGAGGCCCGTCGCGTCGTTGCCCGTGTAGCGGATCTGGTTCGGGTAGTGCTCGCCCGTCGCCGTGTTCTCCGTGTAGTCGACGACGTAGTAGTTGCCCCGCCGGTCCTGCACCCGCTTGACCGCCCAGCTCATCGCCTTCGTGCTGTTGCTCGCCTCCACGAACGAGTCGGCGCTCGTGCCGTAGCTCAGCGTGTGGCCCGAGCGGCTCTCGACCTTCCACGAACTCGGTCCCGCCGCGGGGTCGCTGCCCGTGGACGTGACGCGGCTGATGCCATCGATCTCCGTGCGGTACTCGGCCGTCGCGCCGTAGGTGCCCGACACCAGCAGCAGCCGCTGGCCGTCCAGGCAATAGCGGTCGTTGGCATCCAGCCCCACGCGGCCTGCCACGCCATCCACCGCGATCGTGGCTGCGCAACGCGTGATACTCGACAGTCCCCCCACCGACCACCCGACGCCCAGCAGGCCCTCGCCCCCCTGGCTGCTGTACGACAGCGACAGGGTCGGCGCGATGCCCGCCGTGCCCGGCGGCAGCTTGATCGGCACGCTGTAGGTCGCCGCCCCCGAGCCGCCGACACCGGCACTGCCCGGCACCGCCCCCGCCACCGCACCCGACAGGTTCGGCGGCTGGATCGCCACCGCCGTCTGCGCCTGCGCCGACACGGGAAACATCGGCGCCAGCAGCGCGCACACCAGCGCCTGCGCGGTCAAACGACGGACAGTGAAAACCGGGCGCGCAGCCATGCTGCGCTTCGCCACGGCAAAGCGACTTGAACGAATCACGGATTCCTCCCGAGAACTTGACGAAAGCGCCGCTCGCATCGGTCGTGCGGATTTGCGGTCTGGCTGCCCCGACCCATTGGCGATGGCAGCGTTGGGAAGAGACGTTATCGGCCGGGCCTCGACCCGTCAAGCGGTGAATGATGGACAGGCATCCCTCTTTGGGGGGATGGCCAACTCATGGCGCCATCAGGAATCGTTCCACCACCGTCAACTGCTCCGGCACGTTCAACGCCGGCGCATGCCCGCACCCCGGCACTGTCACCACCTGTGCCCGCGGCCCGCGCCTTCGCATCTGCTCTGTCACCTCGGGCAACAACAAGTCCGAATGCTCGCCGCGCAGGCACAGCACCGGCAGGCTCAGTGTGTCCCATTCGTCCCACAGCAGGTAGTCGTTGTCGTGGTGGGTGAACTGCATCACCATCGCCGGGTCGTAGTGCGGCGTCACGCGGCCGTCGGGCAGGCGGCGTGTCGAGGTCTCGGCCAGGCGCCGCCACTGGCCGTCGCTCAGCCAGCCATAGGGTTGGTAGATCTTGCGGAAATACTGCTCCAGCTCGCTCACCGTCTCGAACGCCGCCGGCCGGCCCGCATAGCCGCGGATGCGCGCGAGCGCCGCCTCGGCCAGCTCCGGCCCGTTGTCGTTCAGCACCAGCTTGCGGATGCGGCCGCGCAACGGGCCCGCCGCGGCCCGCGTGCCGATCGCGCCGCCCATCGATGTGCCCAGCCAATGGAACTCGTGCAGCCCGAGCTGGTCGACCAGCGCGACTGCCTGCTGCACATAGAACGCCAGGCAGTACTCGCGTTCCGGATCGCGGCTCCATTCGCTCAAGCCGCGGCCCAGCGTGTCCGGGCAGATCACCCGGAAATGCGGCGACAGGTGCGCCGCCACCTCGTCCATGTCGCGGCAGGTGCGCGCGAGGCCGTGCCACGCGATCACCGTCTCGGCCCGGCCCGCGCCCCACTCGGTGTAGTGCAGCTCGCGGCCTTCGCAGGCCAGGTAGTGCGACGTGAACGAGACCACGGCTCTTCGGCTTGAGCGTCAGTTCGGGATCGCGATCGACGTGCCGGCGAAGCCGATCTGGTCGGCCACCAGCGGCGCGGCGCTGAGCGCCGGCACGTTGGCCGCGGTGATCGCCGGCGCCGCGCCCGGCAGCCCGCCGCGCGGCGTCGCACGCACCACCTGGCTCGGCGGCAGCGCGGCGCCGGTCTTCAGGTGCGCATACATCGCGTCCATCGCCCGGTTGAAGTACACATGCAGCGGCACGAAGCGGGTGTCGAAGCCGCTCAGCGACAGGAAGCCGTCGAAGTGCTGCGCGTTCGTCACCTCGATGTAGCCCAGCTTGCTCGCCGCCTCCACCGTCTTGTTGAACGCCACATAGGCCCGCGCGTTGTTGTTGACCGGCACCAGCGCATCGCTGCGGCCGGCCACCACCAGCACCGGCTTCGCGCGCAGGTTGCCGTTGACCAGAACCTCGGCCATGCCGGCCTGCACCGCGGCGGCCTGCGCGGCGGTCGGGCGTGTCGAACTGGCGGTGGCCGTCAGCGCCGCGCCGGTCTCGTCGACGCCAGTCACCAGCGCGCGCTGGCACAGTGCGTTGTCGAGCCCGAAGTCCTGCACGCCGGTCGACACCGACACCGCGGCCGCCCACTGCTTCGCGCCGCCGACGGAATCGTTGTAGACCACGCTGGCCGGCGAGCCGTTGGCGGTGCCGTTGCCGATCGCGAAGCTCTGCGCCTTGCTCGCCGCCAGTGCCGCGATCGGGTTGCCGCTCGCATCCACCTGCGCGAAGCTGGTGCCGCAAACGTTGTCGAGCACCGAGAAGCGGCCATACATCACCGGGTACATCGCCGACAGGATCGGCCCGTTGCCGAGCGCGTAGTGCGCGTTGTGCATCGTGTCGTTGTCGGTCGTCCAGCCGTAGGCGCGCAGCTTGTTCAGCGCGTCCAGCGACTGCGCCGCGGTGTCGGCGCCGGTCACCAGGCCCTTCGCCGCCAGGCCGGTACAGCGGGCGGTGGCGCGTGCCGTCTGCGCCGTCAACCCGATGTAGTTGAAGAACGAGGTCTCGGTCAGCGCCGCCTCCGCCGCCAGCGCGGCACAGGGCTGGTAGAGGTTGCCGAAGGTCGTGAAGTCGCCCAGCGTCTTGCCGTACGCCACCACCGCCGCCCCGCCGAACTGGATGCCGTAGCCGCTGCGCGTCGGCATCTCGGTCACCGGCTCGCCGGCCACCACGCCGTCGATCAGGCCGGTGCTGTCGGCCTCGGCCGCGCGGATCACCGCGGCACCGCCGTTCGACACCGAACCGGCGATCACGACGGTGTTGGCGGCCGTGAACGGCACCGGCGCCGCCGCGTTGCCGTAGCGGTCGTTCAGCGCATACAGCGCATACGCGGCCGCGGCCAGCGTGTCGTTGCCCCAGTCCTTCTCCGGGTTCAGCTGCGAGTGCACCTGCTTCAACGCGAGCCGGTTCGGGGTCAGCGCGTTGTAGGTCGCGCGTGCGGCATCGCTCACCGCAGCCGCGAAGAAGCTCAGCGCGCCGGCCGCAGCGCGTGTCGCGCGCGTGCCGTCGATGCGGTTCACCGTGTCGTCGGTCAGGTCGTACAGGCCCATGCCCTTGCCGGCGTCGGTCAGCGCGACCGCGCAGCCGTGCTTGAGGCCCCACTCGGCCGAGGTGGCGATGGCGCCGTACACGCCGCGCGAGCCCGACGACGGGCCCAGCACGAGACACGGCGCGCTCTGGTTGAAGCTGTCGGGGATCTGCACCGCGATCGCGACCCGCTTGGTGCCGGCCGCGTTGTCGAGCACCGCAACGTACTCGCGGCCGGGCACCAGGCCTTCGCTCGTCGTCACGCTGCCGGCCGCATCGACGTTCGGGCCGTACAGCGTGCCGTAGCCGCCGGCGGCCGTCACGTCGACCAGCCCGCGGTAGTTGCTGAACAGCGCGTTGCGGCGCAGTTCGGCGGCCGTCGGGTTCAACGGGTCGGCATACGCAGGCGCGGCCGCGGCCAGCCCGGTCTTGCCGAGGCCGCCGGTCAGCAGGTCCTGCGTGGCCGCGGTGCTGCCGCTGCCGACGGTGGTGGCCGGGTAGGTGGTCACCGTGAGCTGGCTGACGTTCGCCGGCAGCGTGTTGACCGGCAGCGGCGTGTCGTCGTCGCTGCCGCAGCCGGCCAGCGCGAGCGTCGCCAGGCCGAGTGCGGTGAACGTGAACGAGGTGGGCGAACGGAGTCTGGACGTCATGGTGTCTCCTTCTGTTGTGGGACGGGCTGCCTCGACCGCCGCGCGCGCAGCCGTCCCACGATCCCGTTCGGGAAGTGGTAGACCGACAGCACGAAGAGGACGCCGAGCCACAGCAGCCAGCGCTCGGGCGAGATCAGGGTCGACAGCAGCGGCACGCCGCCGACCAGCGGCGCGGCCAGCGCCATCAGGTTCTGCAGCTGGCTCTGCGCCAGCACGAACAGCAGGCTGCCGACGACGGCGCCGTACACCGTGCCCATGCCGCCGATCACGACGATCAGCAGCACGTCGAGCATGATCTCGAAGCTCAGCGAGGTGTCCGGCCCGTTGTAGCGCAGCCAGAGCGCGAGCAGGCAGCCGGCCAACGTCGCGAACAGCGCCGACAGCACGTTCGACAGCGTGCGGTACACCACCGTGCGGTAGCCGATGGCCTCGGCGCGGAAGTCGTTCTCGCGGATCGCCTGCAGCACGCGGCCGAACGGCGAGTTGACGATGCGCAGCATCGCGAGCACCAGCGCGGTGGCACAGGCGAACAACAGGTAGTACGCAACCCGGCGGTCGCTCAAGGCCTCGGGCAGCCGGAAGCTCAGCCCGTCTTCGCCGCCGGTCCAGTCCGACAACTGCGACGCGAGCGTCAGGAAGGCCGAGGCCACCGCCAGCGTGATCATCGCGAAGAAGATCGCCTTCACGCGCAGGCTGAACAGCCCGATCAGCAGCGACAGCAGCAGCGAGACCGCGAGCGCCGCCGCGACGCCCACCGCCAGCGCGAGCCAGCCCGGACCGAGCCGCGTGCTGGCGATCGCGATGCCGTAGGCGCCGATGCCGAAGAACATCGTGTGCGCGAAGCTGACGATGCCGGTGTAGCCGAGCAGCAGGTCGAAGCTCGCGACCAGCACGATGAAGACCATCACCTTGGCCGCGACGTTCATCGCCTGCGTGCCGGGGAACACGAACGGCGTCAGCGCGAGGCCGAGCAGCACCGCGACCAGCACCAGCGCGAGCGCGCGGCTGCGCGGCAGGTCGTGCGACAGCAGGCGATCGACGAGGCGGGCGATCATCGGGAACTCACCGGGTGGTCACAGAATAGAGCCCGCGCGGACGCCACAGCAGCACCGCGACCATCAGCCCGATGTTCGAGAACAGCGCGACCTTCGGCCACAGGAAGCCGGTGTAGTTGGCGAGCAGCCCGACCAGCAGCGCGCCGACGAAGCAGCCGAGCGTCGAGCCGAGCCCGCCGATGATGATCACGATGAAGATCAGCACGTTCAGCTGCGCGCCGATCTGCGGCACCACGCCCTGCTGGTACAGCGCCCAAAGCGCGCCGCCGAGGCCGGCCAGCGCCGAGCCGGCGACGAACACGCCGACGAACAGCGTGCGCACCGGGTAGCCGAGGCTCTCGACCATCTCGCGGTCCTGCACGCCGGCGCGCACCAGCAGGCCGAGCCGCGTGCGGTTCAGCGTGTAAAGCATCGCGGCCAACATGACCGCGCCGAGCCCGGTGGCGAGCAGCCGGAATTTCTCGACCGACGCATCGCCGAGCGCCAGCACGCCGCGCAGCGCCTGCGGCAGCGACAGTGGGACCAGCGCCGGGCCCCAGATCGCCTTGATCAGTTCTTCGCCGATGATCATGCCGCCCATCGTGATCAGGATCTGCTTCAGGTGCTGGCCGTAGACCGGTCGCACCAGCACGCGCTCGAAGGCCCAGCCGAGCGCGGCGGCCAGCACCATCGCGGCGAGCATCGCCGGGAACAGCGCGGCCAGGTTGAGCCACAGGCTGTCGGCGCCGGTCCAGTCGGCCAGCCCGCCGAGCACGCTGGTCGCGATGAAGGCGCCGAACGCGATGAACACACCGTGGCCGAAGTTCAGCACGTCCATCAGCCCGAACACCAGCGTCAGGCCGGACGCGACGATGAAGACGATCATCCCCATCGCGAGGCCGGCGACGGTCAGCGTCAGCCAGGTCGACGACGAGCCGACCAGCGGCCACGCGGCGAGCGCGAGCAGCGGCACCAGCGCGATCGGCAGCAGGTCGAATGACGCGCGGGGCAACGTGGCGCTCATTGGTGCACCCCCAGCGACAGGCCGAGCAGGCGGTGCTGCAAGGCGTCGTCGTCGGCCAGTTCGGCCATCGCGCCGCGGTGCACGATGCGGCCGCCGTCCATCACCGCCACGCGGTCGCCGAGCGCGCGCGCCATCGCGAAGTTCTGCTCCACCAGCAGGATCGCCGTGTTCGTCGCCTTCATCTCGCGCAGCGCCGCGACCAGGTTCTGCACGATGGCCGGCGCGAGGCCCTTGCTCGGCTCGTCGATCAGCAGCAGGCGGCGCGGCTCGATCATCGCGCGGGCGATCGCGAGCATCTGCTTCTGCCCGCCCGACAGCGCGCCGGCCGGGTGCAGCCAGAACGTGCGCAGCGCCGGGAACAGCCCGCACAGCCAGTCGAGGCGCTGTGTGTCGATGTCGTCCAGCGAGCGCGCGCCACGCGCGGCCAGCAGCAGGTTCTCGCGCACCGTCAGGTCGCCGAAGATGCCCATGTTCTCCGGCACGTAGGCGATGCCGCGCTGCGCGATGCGCGGCGTGCCGACGCGGGTGATGTCGTCGCCGTCGAACACGATGCGGCCGGCCGAGGCCGTCCACAGGCCCATCACCGTGCGCAGCGTCGTCGTCTTGCCGGCGCCGTTGCGGCCGAGCAGCATCGTCACCTGGCCGGCCGGTATGTCGAGGTCGACACCCTGCAGGATGTGGTACGCGCCGATGTGCGTATGAACGCCTTCCAGCAAGAGCGTCATGCCGCGAGCCCCAGGTAGGCCTGCTGCACGATCGGCGAGGCGATGACGATGCCGGGCTCGCCGTCGGCGACGAGCTGGCCGTTGTGCAGCACGACGATGCGGTCGGCCAGTTCGCGCACCACGTCCATCTTGTGCTCGACCAGCAGGATCGCGCAGTCGCGCCGGGCCTTCAGCGCGCGGATCAGGTCCAGCACCACCGGTACCTCGTCGGCGCTCATGCCGGCGGTCGGCTCGTCGAACATGAAGACCTGCGGTTCGAGCGCCATCAGCATCGCGACCTCCAGCTTGCGCTGGTCGCCATGCGGCAAGTTGCCGGCGAGCCGGTCGGCCTGGCCGGCCAGGCGCACCTGCTCGAGCAAGGCCTGCGTGCGGTCGAGCGCATCGCGGCGGTCGCACCACACCGACCACAGGTTCAGCCCGAAGCGCGCGCGAGACTGCACGACCAGCCGCACGTTCTCGCGCACCGGCAAGCCAGGAAACAGCTGCGTCAGCTGGAAGGCCCGGCCGATGCCGCGGTGCGTGCGCGCGGCCGGGCCTTCGGCGGTGATGTCGACGCCGTGCAGCCGCACGCGGCCGGACGTCGCGCGCAACTGGCCGGAGATCAGGTTGAACCAGGTCGTCTTGCCGGCACCGTTCGGGCCGACGATGGCGGTCAACGTGCCGGCTTCGAATGCGCAGCTGACGCGGTCGACCGCGACGTGGCCGCCGAAGCGGATGGTGAGATCGTCGGTTTCAAGCATCGGGGACGACGGTCAAGGGCAGGTCCCGATCACGTAGAAGTTCGTGCCGGTCATCTTCAGCGTCGTCGTGACGAACAGGTTCCACAGCCCCATGTTCTGGTTCGACCCGTTGGCCAGCGCATAGCCGCCCACCACATGCGCCCGGTTCGCCGCGACGTGGGCATAGTTGCTCGCGGTGGTGCAGGTGGCCGCCGGCGGCGCGCCGGTGGTGGTGCCGGTGGCCGCGGCGGACGACG
>Ga0102593_1002601_pt1 | contig 13400 bp, 10 predicted proteins | sample AraplaCol_mMS_r2_2_FD_76862 | JGI IMG/M metagenome (GOLD analysis project Ga0102593, IMG submission 76862) | Arabidopsis root microbial communities from North Carolina, USA - plate scrape MF_Col_mMS_r2 (SPADES assembly) (version 2) | ecosystem: Host-associated > Plants > Roots > Endosphere...
GATCGCCAAGCTCATCGTCCACGCCTCCGACCGCCCCGCCGCATTGGCGCGACTGCGCTCGGCGCTGGCGGCATGCGACATCGCCGGGCCGAAGTCGAACATCGAATTCCTCGAACGCCTCGCGCGGCATCCGGCCGTCGTGAACGGGACGATCGATACCGGCTATCTCGACCGCCATCTCGACGAATTCCTCACGTCCGCCGACGAAGATGACACCGAGCGCCTGCTCGCCGGTGCCACGGCGCTGCTGCTCGCGCAGGAACAGGAAACGCGGCGCCGCGCTGCGGCCTCCACCGATCCGACCTCGCCGTGGGCCATCGCCGACGGCTGGCGGCTCGGCCACGGCGGCCATCGCAGCCTGGCGTTCCTGCAGGGCGAGAATCGCATCGAGCTGCAGGCGCAGGGTGCCGGGGGCGAGTACCGGATCGAAACGGGCGGCCGGCCGCATGCGGTCGAAGGCGCCCGCATCGACGCCGACGGCACGCTCAGCCTGCGCATTGGCGGACATGGACGCCGGTTTACGTTTGAACTCGATACGCTGGCCGAAGATCGCCAGCGGCTGGTGGTGCACGACGGCGAACGCCGCCTGCGCCTGCTGGGGGTGCCGATGTATCGTCACGAGCGCAGCGGCGGCGGCAACGCCGGCCATAACGTGCTCGCCCCGATGCCCGGCCGCGTGGTGCTGGTGAAGGCCGCCGAAGGCGACGCCGTGGAAGCCGGACAGGAGCTGATGGTGATCGAAGCGATGAAGATGGAGCTGAGCCTCAAGGCGCCGCGCGCGGGCACCGTCGCGCAGGTGCGTGCGGCGGCGGGCGACTTCGTCGAGGCGGACGCCGTGCTCGTCGCGCTGGCGCAGGACGAATGAGCGGCGCTGCCATGAAGTCCTCCGTCCGCATCGTCGAAGTCGGCCCGCGCGACGGGCTGCAGAATGAAAAAACCACGATAGCGACCGCCGACAAGATCGAACTGATCGACCGGCTGTCCGATACCGGCCTTCGCAGCATCGAAGCCACCAGTTTCGTCAGCCCGAAGTGGGTGCCGCAGCTGGCCGACGCGGCGGAGGTCTTCACCGGCATCCACCGCAGGGACGGCGTGCGCTATCCGGTGCTGGTGCCGAACGAACAGGGCTACGAACGCGCGCGCGCCGTGGGCGTGGAGGAAATCGCGGTGTTCACCGCGGCGTCCGAGGCGTTCAACAAGAAGAACATCAACGCGTCCATCGACGAATCGCTGGAGCGCTTCGCACCGGTGATGGAGCGCGCTCGCGCCGACGGCGTCGCCGTGCGCGGCTATGTGTCCACCGTGCTCGGCTGCCCCTACCAGGGCGAAGTGCCGCTCACCGATGTCGTTCGCGTCGCGCGTGCGCTGTTCGAGATGGGCTGCTACGAGGTCTCGCTGGGCGACACCATCGGCGTCGGCACGCCGGGCAAGGCGCGCGCGATGCTGCTCGCCGTTTCCTCGGAAGTGCCGGTCAATGCATTGGCCGTGCATTTCCACGACACCTACGGCCAGGCGCTGGCGAACGTGCTGGCGTGCCTGGAGGAAGGCGTCGCCGTGGTCGACTCGGCCGTTTCCGGCACGGGCGGCTGTCCGTATGCGAAGGGCGCCAGCGGCAACGTGGCGACCGAGGACGTGGTGTACATGCTGCACGGCCTCGGCATCGAGACCGGCATCGACCTTGCCAAACTCGCCGACACCGGCCGCTGGCTCGCCTCGAAACTCGGGCGCGAGACCGGAAGCAAGGTCGGCAAGGCACTCGCCAACACCTGACCGGCCGACCACATGAAGCAACGCACGCCCGCGCAGGAAACCGCCCCGCCCACACCGGCGGATGCGAAAACCACGCTGGCGGCGTTGCACGAGGCCGCGCACGACCGCGCCCTTCCCGCCGCCACGCGCGAGCTGCTGTTGCAGGCGCACCAGGCACTGACGCATTCGCTGCGCGAGTGCGAGGCCGAACGCGAACGCTATCGCACGCTCTTCGATGCCGTGCCCGACCCGGTGAGCATCATCGCGTGGGACGGCATCGTGCTCGACCTCAACAAGGCCGGCATGAACGCGTATCGCCGGCCGCGCGAGGAAATCGTCGGCCAGCCGATCGAGACGCTCAATCCCGACCTGCCGCAGGACCACATGGTCCCGGTGTGGGAAACGCTCAATCGCGGCGACACCTACGTGGTCGAAGTCACCAACATGCGTGGCGACGGCACGCGCTTCCCGGTCGAAGTGCACACCGCCGGCCTCACCTTCGACGGCCGCAAGGCGATGGTCGCCGTCGCGCGCGACCTGAGCAGCCGCCACACCGCCGAACTGCGCTACCGCGAGCTGATGGAAGCGATGGATCGCGGCATCGTCGTGCAGGACGCGGACCTGCAGATTACCTACGCCAACGTCGCTGCGATGAAGATCCTCGGCGTCGGCGAGGACGACCTGATGAACGACGCGATGCGCGGCGAGCAGTGGCTGGTCGTGGACGAGCACGGACGCGAACTTCCGTCGGACCGCTACCCGTCGGCGCGCGCGTTGCAGAGCGGCCGCATCATCGAAAGCACCGTGGTCGGCCTGTATCACCGCACGCGCCAGCAGCTGATGTGGCTGACGGTGACGTGCGTGCCGCAGTTCCCCGCCGGCGGGGACAAACCGCAGCAGGTGCTGTCGCTGTTCTCCGACGTCACCCGCCTCAAGCGCGACAGCACGCTGTTCGACCGCGCGCAGAGCATGGCGCACATCGGCGGCTGGGAATGGGACGTCACGCCCGACCGCCTGTATCTAACGGAAGAAGCGCAGCGCATCCTCGGCCATCGCCCGGCGCCCGACACCATCGAAGGCATGCTCGCCTGCCTGCGCGTCGACGATCGCGACCGGTTGCGCGCATCGCTGGGACAGGCGATTTCCTTCGGCCGCAACCTCGACCTGGAAGTACAGGGTCATCGCGCCGACGGACGTTCGTTCTGGGTGCGCGTGATCGGCGAGGCCGAGGCCGGCGATCCGATCAACACGCGCCTGACCGGCACGCTGCAGGACATCACCGAACGCAAGCACGACGAGGAAACCCTGCGCGTGCAGGCGCGCAGCGATCCGCTCACCGGCCTGCTCAATCGCGACGCGGTGCTGGCCGAGCTGGAAAGCCGCCTCGACGATCCGCTGCGTTCGCAACTGGCCGTGCTGTACGTCGACCTGGACCGCTTCAAGGTCGTCAACGACGTGCTCGGCCACGCGGCGGGCGATCGCCTGCTCGCCTCGGCCGCGCGCCGCATCCAGCGCGCCATCGGCAACGAAGGCCTGATCGCGCGTTTCGGCGGCGATGAATTCCTGATCCTGTGCGACACCGGCAACGATCCCTCGCGCCCCGAAAGACTGGCCGACGCGATCCTGGAAATCTTCGGCGACAGCTTCCGCCTGGACGGCGAGGAATTCAGCATCACCGCGAGCATCGGCATCGCGCAGGCGCCGCTGGACGGCGTGCGTTCGCAGCAGCTGATCCAGAGCGCGGACGTGGCGATGTACGACAGCAAGCGTCGCGGCCGCAACGGTTGGCAGACGTTCACGCCGGAACTGGCCGAACAGCAGTTGCACCGCCTGCAGCTGGAAACGCACCTGCGCCGCGCGGTCAACAACGACGAGTTCCACCTCGTGTATCAGCCGCAGATCGACATGCGCAACGGCGATGTCGTCGCGGCCGAGGCGCTGATCCGCTGGCGCAACCATTCGCTGGGCGAGATCCGCCCGGACAAGTTCATCGACCACGCCGAAACCACCGGCGACATCGTCGGCATCGGCGACTGGGTGCTCAACGAAGCCTGCCGCCAGATGCGCGAATGGCAGGACGCGGGGCTGAAGATCCCGCGCGTGGCGGTGAACGTGTCGTACCGGCAGTTCCTCGGCGAGGACCTGGCCAGCACCGTCGCCTCCGTGCTCGCCGAATACGGTTTGCCGGGGTATGCGCTGGAACTTGAGTTCACCGAACGCGTGCTGATCGAGGACGCGCCCGACACGCTGCGCACCTTCGCCGCACTGCGCCAGCTCGGGGTGATCCTCACCATCGACGATTTCGGCGAGGGTTACAGCGCGCTCAACTACCTGCGGCGCCTGCCGATCCACGGCCTCAAGCTCAGCCAGCTCTTCGTGCAGGGTGTGCCGGAGGTCCAGTCCGACGTGGCGATCTGCCAGGCCGTCACCGGCATCGCCCGCAGCCTCGGCCTTGCGCTGGTCGCCGAGGGCGTGGAGACGGAGCAGCATCGCGATTTCCTGCTGGAACTGGGCGTGCACGTGGGCCAGGGGTTCCTGTTCGCGCCCGGCATGACGCCGCAGGAGCTGCGGGAGCGGTATCCGGCGCCGGGGATGGCGTAACCAGTGCTCTCGTAGCCCGGGTAAGCGAAGCGCACCCGGCACCTGTCACGCCTGACCCGGGTGCGCTTCGCTTACCCGGGCTACGCGGCGGCGTGCAACTGGGCTCACCGGAAAACGTTAAAATCCCGCCTTTCCGCGTCCAGGACCCAAGCCCATGCAACTCCAATCCGTCCGCGCCATCGTCACCGGCGGTGTTTCCGGCCTTGGCCTCGCCGTCGCCCAGCACCTGGTCGCCAACGGCGGCAAGGTCGCGCTGTTCGACGTGAACGACGAAAAGGGCACCGCTGCCGTCGCCGAACTGGGCGAGGCCAACGCCCGCTACTTCAAGACCGACGTCACCAGCGAAGCCGGCGTCGTCGAGAACGTGAAGGCCGCGCGCGAATTCCTCGGCGGCCTGAATGTCACCGTGAACTGCGCCGGCATCCTGGGCGCCGGCCGCGTGCTCGGCCGCGACTCCGCGATGCCGCTGTCGCAGTTCCAGTCCACCGTGATGGTCAACCTGGTCGGCAGCTTCAACGTCGCCAAGGCCGCCGCCGAACTGATGCAGCACAACGAGGCCGGCACCGACGGCGAGCGCGGCGTGATCGTCAACACCGCCTCGGTCGCCGCCTACGAAGGCCAGATCGGCCAGGCCGCGTACTCGGCCTCCAAGGGCGGCGTGGTCGCCATGACCCTGCCGATGGCGCGCGAGCTGTCCCGTTTCGGCATCCGCGTGATGACCATCGCGCCGGGCGTGTTCTGGACGCCGATGGTCGACGGCATGCCCGACTCGGTGCAGCAGTCGCTCGCCGCGTCCATCCCGTTCCCCTCGCGCCTGGGCCAGCCGAAGGAGTTCGCGGATCTGGTCGCGTACATCCTCGGCAACACCTACCTCAACGGCGAGACGATCCGCCTGGACGGCGCGACGCGTCTGGCGCCGAAGTAAGCCGGGAATCGGCAATGGGGATTTGGGAATCGAGAAAGCGACGCCCGTCACCCCGTACCCGCTTCTTCCAATTCCCTATTCCCCATTCTCCATTAACGTAAAAACGCCATGAAAGCCTACGACGTCAAAAAAGGTAACGTTGTCGAGTACAACAACGCGGTCTACCAGATCCGCGACATCGAACGCAGCTCGCCCCAGGGCCGCGGCGGCAACGTCAAGTTCCGTTTCACCATGTACTCGGTGCCCGGCGGCGCCAAGCTCGACGTGAGCATGGGCGCCGAGGACGAGATGAAGGAAGTCGAGCTCAGCCGCCGCCAGGCGACGTTCTCGTACAAGGACGGCGAAGCGTTCGTCTTCCTCGACGACGAGGACTACACGCCGTACACGCTCGACGCCGACGTGGTGGGCGATCTGGCCGGCTACATCGTTCCCGACCTGACCGGCTGCTACGTGCAGATCATCGACGACGCGCCGGTGGCGCTGCAACTGCCGCAGAGCGTGGCGATCGAAGTGATCGAGACGCCGCCGGAACTCAAGGGCGGCACCGCCACCAAGCGCCCGAAGCCGGCGAAGCTGTCCACCGGCATCGAGATCATGGTTCCCGAATACATCGGCAACGGCGAACGCGTGCTGGTGAACACCACGACGGGCGAATTCGCCGGTCGCGCGGACTGATCGTGATCGAAGCCTACCTGCGCGAACGCTTCGTGCCTGCACAGGCATTCGCGCAGGCATGCGGCATCGACGAGGCCGAACTGTCGCACCTGATCGAACGCGGGCTGGTTCCCCGGCCCGCGTACGAGACGGATGGCGAAGGCGGCATTCGCTCCTTCGTGTTCGGAACGCTGCCGGCACCGGGCGTTCCCGCCGGACGCTGGTTCAACCCGCATTCGACGGACTGGGTTGCGCGGGCACGCGAAGCGCTTGCCGCCCACGAGGGCGACGCGACCGCGGCAACGGCCACGCTCATGGCGCGTTTCAGGGACGCCTATCTGCGCGCCCTGCGCGATTCGCATGCGATCGACGGGCCGATTCCCGGCTTCGCCGACCGCGATAACGGATTCGACGACGACGCCTTCGACGCGGGCTTCGCCGACATCTGGCGGCACCTGCTCGAAGGAACGTACGGGCTGTGCGTCGCCCAGCCGCGCGACGAAGCGCATATCGTCGCGAAGGAAGCGGCGCAGGCGCGGCTCACGCAGCTCACGGGCAACGGAACGCGGCGCGAATTCGATGCGGATGCGAAGCGCGGCGTGCGCGCGCTGATCGCACGCTACCAGACGCTTTCGATGCCGTTCTCGCCGGCCGAATATGCGCGCAGCAGCCGCAAGCGGCTCGTCGAGGACATGCTTCCGTACATGGCGGACTGATCGCAGTTCGCCGCGCCTCAGGGCAGGCGCAACCCGCCCTGTTCCGCGTGCAGCGCGCGCAACCGTTTCCCGAGCAGGTCCGAATTGGCGACGATGCCGTCCAGCCGCTCGCGCTGCTGCGGTCCCATCCATTCGCGCGCACCCTGTTCCAGTTCCGCGCGAGTCGTCGACAGTTCCGACTGCAAGGTCGCGCTGCGCGCCTGCAACGCCGCGCGCTCGTCCGCCTGCGGAATCCCGTAGCCGCCGTCGACCAGACGCGAGGGCTGGCCGAGGTAGGCGCTTTCCTTCAACAGGCGACGCACGACATCCGGCGCGTCGCCCTCGTCGCGGATGGACGTCAGATAGCGCCGCTTCTGCGCATCGCGCACCTGCGCCAACGCGCGCCGCTGTGCCGCCTGCTCCAGCAGCAGCAGGGCCGCGCTCGTGCGCAGGTCGGCGCGCTCGATCCATGGCCGGCGTTGCGCGGGCGACAGGTCCATCCACTGCGTCACGGTCCGATACGGCAACGACAACGAGGCCTTCGCCGTCGCGTAGAGCTGGTCGAAGTACGCGCCCTGCGATTCGAGCCGATAGCCCAGCCGCAGGGCTTCGTCGCCATCGTCGAGCACCGACGCATCGCCCACGCCCGCGTTCTCCAGACGGCGCAGCAGTCCGGTCGGCGTGATGCTGCCGATGCCCTGCCCCGCCAGCCGCGGCACGCTGTCGTGCAGCAGCTTCCAGGTTTCGGCGGCGCAGTTGTTGCCGAGGAAGTAATAGCGGCCGTCGTAACTCCAGTGCAGCTGCGCGGTCCGTTCGAGCACGGCGGCGATCTCGTCGTCCGAAAGACGCAGCGGCACCGAGCGCAGGCCTCGAAGTTCGACCTTGGTGTACTCGTCGATCACCTGCTCCATCGGCAGCACGAACAGGCGCGACGGATAGCGCCCCGACAGGCCGCTCCAGCTGGAGATCTGCACGTCGTCGACGAACGCGCGGAACGAGAGCACGCGGTGGTGCGCCAGATCGAGACGGCAATCCGGCCCCGGCGTGCGGCCCGGCGCGCACACCACGAGGCGCAACATGCTGTGGCCCCAACGGCTCATCGGCTGCGCGTTGCCTTCGGCGAGCAGGTAGTCGATCGCGTAGACCCGCGCGGGGTCGATCGAACGCAGCGCGCCGCCGTCGCCTTCGCCGGCATCGACGTAGACCAGGTCGTTCGCACACGGCGCGGCGCCTGCGGTCGCGCCGAGGCGTTCCTCGAGATAGCGATGCAGCGCCGGCCGGCGGCAGGCGTATTGCGGATCGAGCAGGTAATGCTCGACGTTGACGGCGAAGTATTCGGACGGACGCGTCAGCTCGTAGTCGTCCGGACTGCGGTCGACGAAACGGTTCTCGCGCATGCGTCCGGCCACGCGCGTGTTGAAGCGCGTTGCGCGCACCTGCCAGCCGGCGAGGTCGAGGAAACGCGGATCGCGCGAAATGCCTTCGCCGCGATCGTGGTAGTGCGCAAGTTCGTGCAGCACCGTCGCGAGCGCGGCGCGGTGCGCGGCGTCGCCGCCTTCGACCAGCGGCGCGAGCAGATCGCGATTGAGCAGGAGTTCCGAGCGCCCGGCGTGGCCGTGAACGTCGGCGGCAAGCGGCGACCAGCGAACGGCGATGTCGCGTTCGGCCAGCGCGGCCATGCGGGGAGGCAGATGCGATTGCGCGTCGTCGAGCAGTCGCTGCGTGGCGATGCGTTCGTCCGGCGAAAGCCCGGCGGGATCGAACGTGATCGCGGCGACGGCGCTGGTACTCCAGACGCACGCCGCCAGGACCAGCCATGCGAGGCCGCCGCGAATGCGTCCGCGGCGGCCGTTCACGTCACTCACTGCGCGAGGATGGCCTGCGCCAGTTCGAGGTCGCTGGCTTCGCGCGCCTGCGGGACCTGCTCGCGCAGGTGGCGCAGCGCGGCTTCCAACTGCGCGCCACGGATCGCGCCGTTGCTGGCCACGAAGCTGGCGGCGTCTTCGCGCGCAGCCTGCACGACCTTGTCGTCCTTGCCGGAGCTGGAATCGGAGCTCGCGCCGCTGGACGCCGAGCTGCCACCGGCGGACGAGCCGGCCGAGGTGCCGGCGAAACTGGAGGCAAAGGCAACCGGCGCGGCGGCCATGAGGGCAAGGGCAAGCAGGACAGCGGAACGCTTCATCAGGATTTCCCGGTTCGTTGGAGGGCCGCATCGCGGCCGGCCCGCGAAGGGTACCGGGTTATGGACGGAAAATCGGTGCGCGGGGTAGCGCATCCGCCGCGCGTTCACTTGCCGATTGGGCGTGCGTCGCCTTTGCAACCTCGCCGTAGCCCGGGTAAGCGAAGCGCACCCGGGACCGCCACGCCCAACCCGGGTGCACTTCGCTAACCGGGCACGGAAGGACGGCGAGGTTACGCGTCGAAGACCTTCCCCGGATTCAAGAGCCCCTTCGGATCCAGCACCCGCTTGATCCCGCGCATCAGCTCGATCTCCGCCGCCGATCGCGTGCCCGACAGGTAAGGCTTCTTGACCAGCCCGATCCCGTGCTCGGCCGAAATGCTGCCGCCGTGTCGCGCCAGCGCTTCGGACAACAGTTGCGTGACGTGCTCGCACTGCTCCACGAACTCCGCGTACTGCGCACCTTCAGGCTTGAGCACGTTGATGTGCAGGTTCCCGTCGCCGATATGGCCGAACCACACCACGTCGAACTGCGGGTATTCGCCGGCCAGCAGCGCCTGGGTTTCCGCCAGGAACGCCGGCATCGCCGAGATGCGCACCGATACGTCGTTCTTGTACGGCTTGTACTTCGCGAGACTCTCGGTGATGCCCTCTCGCAGCCGCCACAACTGCGCGGCCTGCGCATCGCTCTGGCTGATGACGCCGTCGCTGACGAGCCCGTGCTCCAGGCAGTATTCGAACGCCGCCATGGCCGCGGCCTCGCGCGCCTCGTCGCCCACCGCGAACTCGGTGACGACGTAGTACGGATGCACTTCGTCGAACGGCTTCTGCGCACCGTGCGCGAGGACGTGGTGCAGCGCGCGGTCGGTGAAGAATTCGAACGCCTCCAGCGTGAGGCGCTCGCGGAACGCGGCGAACACCTGCATCAGCGTTTCGAACGAGGGCAGCGCCAGCAGCATCACATTGGTCGGCGGCGGCGGGTCGGTCAGGCGCAGCGTCGCTTCGACCACGATGCCGAGGGTGCCTTCCGAACCGATCATCAGCTGGCGCAGGTCGTAGCCGCTGGAATTCTTGATGAGCGCGCGGTTGAGTTCGAGCACCTCGCCCGTGCCGGTCACCACTTTCAATCCCGCGATCCACTCGCGCGTGTTGCCGTAGCGGATCACGCGGATGCCACCGGCATTGGTCGCGATGTTGCCGCCGATCGAACACGAGCCGCGGGCGGCGAAATCGACCGGATACACCAGCCCGTGCTCGCGCGCCGCGTTGTGCACCGCTTCCAGCGCGATGCCGGCCTGCACGGTGAGCGTGCGATCCACGCGGTCGAACTCGAGCACGCGGTTCATGCGCTCCAGGCTCAGCACCAGTTCGCCATTGGCGGCGACCGCGCCGCCCGACAGCCCGGTACGCCCGCCCGATGGCACGACCGCGACGCCCTCCTCCGCCGCCCAGCGCACGATCGCGGCGACCTCATCCACCGACGACGGCAGCGCGACCGCCAGCGGCGCGGGCGTCCAGCGACGCGTCCAGTCGCGGCCGTAGTGCTCGGCGTCGGCCGGATCGGTGGTCAGGCGCAGGGCCGGAAGCCGCTCGCGCAGACGTTCCAGGCGCGGCTCTGACGATTGCTGATCGGAGGAATGCGGATCGGTCATGGAGGACAGGTCTGGGCAGGCGGCCGGAGCGAGGTCCCAGCCTGCCATCGGCCGTCCGCCGGCGCCAGTGATGCAGCGCAGCAACCGGGGCGGATTTCTGACATAGTCCAAAGCCCACCCACACCCGATACCGTCGTGAGCCTGACGACCTCGTTCCCGAAGTCCGACATCCGCGTCCTGCTGCTGGAAGGCGTCGCGCCGACCGCAGTCGAAAGCTTCCGCAACGCCGGCTATTCGAACATCCAGCTCTACGACAAATCGTTGCCGGACGACGTGCTGCGCCAGGAAATCGCGCAGGCGCACATCGTCGGCATCCGTTCGCGCACGCAGCTGACCGAAGAGGTCCTGTCGCACGCGCGCCGGCTGATGGCGATCGGCGCGTTCTGCATCGGCACCAACCAGATCGACCTGGACGCGGCGGAACTGGCCGGCATCCCGGTGTTCAACGCGCCCTACTCCAACACGCGCTCGGTCGCCGAGCTGGTGGTGGCCGAGGCGATCATGCTGATGCGCGGCATCCCGCAGAAGAGCGCGCAGTGCCATCGCGGCGGGTGGTCCAAGTCGGCCGCCGGCAGCCATGAGGTGCGCGGCAAGACGCTGGGCATCGTCGGTTACGGCCACATCGGCACGCAGGTCGGCGTGATCGCCGAAGCGCTCGGCATGCAGGTGATCTTCCACGACATCGAAACCAAGCTCGCACTGGGCAACGCGCGCATGGCGCTGGGGCTGGACGACCTGCTGGAACGCAGCGACATCGTCACGCTGCACGTGCCGGAAACGACGGCCACGCAGGGCATGTTCGGCGCGGCGCAGGTGGCGAAGATGAAGCCGGGCGCGCACCTGATCAACGCCTCGCGCGGCACGGTGGTGGACATCGACGCGCTGGCCGGCGCGCTGGCCTCCGGCGCGGTGGGCGGTGCGGCGGTGGACGTGTTCCCGGTCGAACCGCAGGGCAACGCCGATCCGTTCGTCTCGCCGCTGATCGGCCTGGACAACGTGATCCTCACCCCGCACATCGGCGGCAGCACGCTGGAAGCGCAGGAGAACATCGGCCTGGAAGTGGCGGCCAAGCTGATCCGCTACAGCGACAACGGATCGACCCTGTCGGCGGTGAACTTCCCCGAAGTGACGCTGCCCGAGCACACCGGCAGCACGCGCCTGCTGCACATCCACCGCAACGTGCCGGGCGTGCTGTCGCAGGTGAACGACGTGTTCTCGCGACTGGGTGTGAACATCGACGGCCAGTTCCTGCGCACGCATCCGAAGGTGGGCTACGTCGTCATCGACGTCACCGCCACGCAGGAACAGGCGGCGCAGGTGCGCGAGGAGTTGGCGCGCATTCCGGGGACGCTGCGGACGCGGGTTTTGTATTGAGCGCTTGATTCTTGAGCCCCTCTCCCTTCGGGAGTGGGGTTGGGGGTGAGAAGGCGCTGCTTGCGAACCACTGGTTCGCGCGTCTTCGAACGCCCGAAGGCTGCGATTCCGCTCGCGCTACCTCGGCGGCCAGGAACCGAAGCGAAAGCGCCTACGCCCGCCCCTTCCATTTGCTTGCCATCCGCCGCATCGATTCGTCGCTGCCCGGATCGGCCAGCACCTCGTCGATCGAACGCCACGCCAGGTCGTGCGATTCCTCGCTGACGACGTAATCCTCGCTGCCTTCGGCATGCACGACGTAACGCACGTCCCAATGCCAGTGGCCCGGCACGTCGCGGCGTTCGGGAATCCAGTGGCGATCCAGGTCGAAGATCTCCGGTTCCACGCGCAGGTCCGTCAGTCCCGACTCCTCTTCCGCCTCGCGTAGCGCGACGTTCGAAAGGGCCCGGTCGCCATCGGCGTGGCCGCCCAGCTGCAACCATCGTTCGAGCTTGCGGTGATGCGTGAGCAGCACGCGCGTGCCGCTGCGATCGACCAGCCACGACGACGCGGTGAAATGGCCTTCCAGGTGGATGCGCTCGAACACCGTCGGCGCCTCGTCGAGGAAGGCCGCGAACGAGCGCGCGATTTCCGCTTCCCCGGGCCAGCGCTGCGCATAACGGTCGAATGCGTCGTGCAGCGAACCGCCCTGCGACGAAGTGACGGACGTATTCAAGGGCGGAACCTGCAGTTTGTGGGCGCGACAGTGTACGCCGGTGTCAATCCAGACCTTCGTGGAGGGCTCCACATTCCGGTTGCAACCATACGCAATCGACGGGTAGGTCTTTTCGGAATCGTCCGATGCCAGTTCGCGTCGAGTCTCGGCAACGTCTGTGGGAACCACCCAGCAAGGAGGCTCGATGCGAGCCCTTCGCCCCACCTCGAAACGTTTCCTCCCGATGCATGCATTACCGGCCTGCGTCGGCCTGGTGCTCGGCGCATTCGCGATGTCGCAGGCACACGCAGACACCGGCGCATCGGCCGAGCCCGATATCCGCTACACCGGCGCGCTCGTCACCGGCAGCCCGCCGCTGCCGAAGGACATGTTCAACATCGAGCCATACCTCATCAACACGCAGGTGCGCGGCCAGTACGACGAACACGGCAACCGCCACGACGTCGACGGCGTTCCCGACAGCTGGACGCTGGCCGTGCCGATGGCCTACGGCCTCACCGACAAGCTGACCGTCGGCGCCACCTTGACGGCGGGCTACGCCTCCGAACAGACCGGCGGCCGCAAGTGGGAAATGGGCGACACCGGAATCTCGGCGCAGTACCTGCTCGCGACCGGCGAAAAGCACAACTCGGCGCTCGCCGCCTCGATCAAACAGAACTTCACCACCGGCCGCTACGACGAGCTCGACCGCCACAACCTCGCGGAGGCCACCGGCAGCGGTGCGCCGACCACGCAGCTGGTCCTCGCCGGCCAGATGTACCTGCTTGAAAACCGCAACCTGCGCGCGCGCTTCAACGTCGGCTGGCGCCTGCCGGGTGCGGACGCCTCGCTCGATGGCGAGAGCGCCTACGGTACG
>Ga0102593_1002618_pt1 | contig 13328 bp, 14 predicted proteins | sample AraplaCol_mMS_r2_2_FD_76862 | JGI IMG/M metagenome (GOLD analysis project Ga0102593, IMG submission 76862) | Arabidopsis root microbial communities from North Carolina, USA - plate scrape MF_Col_mMS_r2 (SPADES assembly) (version 2) | ecosystem: Host-associated > Plants > Roots > Endosphere...
GACGGGCGTCCCAGGAGGCCGAGCTGCTGGCACTGTTCGCCGGGTCGGTGCTGCGCGGCGCCGATTTGGGCACCCTCCTCGAGCGCGTCCGCGAGACCTATTCCCAACGCGCGGTGAGCATCCTGCGTGAGCGCGACGGCGAACAACGCATCGTCGCCTGCGTCGGCGCCGAGCCGTGCGTCGACGTCGAGTCCGCCGACACCGCCATCGAAGTCGGTGACGACGAATTCTGGATGCTGATGAGCGGACGCCGACTCGCCGCCCGGGACCGACGGGTGCTGACCGCCGTTGCCACCCAGGCCGCGGGGTTGGTGCGCCAGCGCGAACTGATCGACGAGGCCGGCCGGGCCGAGGCCATCGCACGGGCCGACGAACTGCGCCGCTCGCTGCTCTCGGCGGTCAGCCACGACCTGCGGACGCCGCTGGCCGGGGCCAAGGCCGCGGTGTCGAGTCTGCGAGCCGACGACGTCGGCTTCTCCCCCGAGGACACCGCCGAATTGCTGGCCACCGTCGAGGAGTCGGTCGACCAGCTGACGTCACTGGTGGGCAACCTGCTCGACTCGTCGCGGCTCGCTGCCGGGGTGGTGCGACCGGAGCTGCAGCGGGTGTACCTCGACGAGATCGTGCACCGGGCCATCCTCGGAATACCCAGGGGCACTGCAGGTTTGGACCGCATCAAGGTCGACGTCGGCGACACCGCGGTGATGGCCGACGCCGGCCTGCTGGAACGAGTCCTGGTCAACGTCGTGGACAACGCGATGCGCTACGCACCGGACGGCACGATCCGCGTCAACGCCGGGCGGGTGGGCGATCGCGTGCTCGTCAACGTCGTCGACGAGGGCCCCGGGGTACGGCGCGCGCAGGTCGACGACCTGTTCGCACCCTTCCAGCGCCTCGGCGACCACGACAACACCACCGGTGTGGGGTTGGGGCTTTCGGTGGCACGGGGTTTCGTAGAGGCCATGGGCGGCACCATCAGTGCCACCGACACCCCCGGCGGCGGCCTGACCGTCGAGGTCGACCTCGCCGCCCCGAAGGAGGACACTCCATGACCCGGGTGCTCGTGATCGACGACGAACCGCAAATACTGCGCGCCTTGCGCATCAACCTGTCGGTGCGCGGTTACGACGTGCACACCGCGGCCACCGGCGCCGAGGCCCTCAAGGTGGCGGCCGAGCACAAGCCCGACGTCGTCATCCTGGATCTGGGGTTGCCCGACATCTCCGGCATCGAAGTGCTCGAGGGCCTGCGGGGCTGGCTGAGCGCGCCCGTCATCGTGCTCTCGGCGCGTACCGACTCCTCGGACAAGGTCGAGGCCCTCGACGCCGGCGCCGACGACTACGTGACCAAGCCGTTCGGCATGGACGAGTTCCTGGCCCGGCTACGTGCCGCGGTGCGCCGGGCCGACGCGTCCGACGACACCGACCAGCCCGTCGTCGAAACCGATTCCTTCACAGTCGATCTCGCCGCCAAACTGGTCACCAGGCACGGCGCCGAAGTGCACCTCACCCCTACCGAGTGGGGCATGTTGGAGATGCTGGTGCGCAACCGAGGCAAGCTCGTCGGCCGCGAGGAACTGCTCAAGGAGGTGTGGGGACCGGCGTATGCCAAGGAGACCCACTACCTTCGGGTGTACCTCGCCCAGCTGCGTCGCAAGCTCGAGGACGACCCGTCCAACCCCCGTCACCTGATCACCGAGACCGGAATGGGTTATCGCTTCGCGCAATGAGACTCAGGCCGTGAACATCTTCGCCGCGACCTCGACCAGGGGTCCGTGCAGAGCCTCGATCGACTGCAGTTCGCCGGCCAGGAGTGCGTCGACCACCAGCGTGGAGATCGCCGCGACCAGCGTCCGGCACGCGAAGTGGGCGGCGTCGGTGCGGGCGTCGAACACGTCGGCCACCCCGTCGACGAATCGCTTCTGCTTGGTGAGTTTGATGGCAACGGCCTCGGGACCGGCGCTGTAGACCCCGACGAGGTAGAGCTGCGAGGTCTCCGGCCGGGAGGCGATGACCGCGAGGTAGGCGGTGAGGAAGTTCGCGAACCGGTCGATCGGTGCGTCGGCGACCGGCGTCGAGAAGATCGCCTCGATCAGCGAATCCTGCCGACGTTCGTAGCTCTCGAGGAAACAGCTCTGCTTGGAGTCGAAGATTTCATAGAACGTCTGCCGCGAGACACCGGCGCTGCGCACGATGTCGGCCACGCTCGTGCCGGCGTATCCACGTGCGGACATCTCTGACTCCAACGCGATGAATATTCGCTCGCGTTGATTTTCACGGACCTCGTCGCGGCTCAATCGATGCCGCCCAGGCCTGAGTTGTTTGCTGCTGTCCATGCCGTTGCCGCCAGGTAGACGTGAATGCTGTGCGAGTGCTGAGTGTATGCGTAGAGACGAGCATCCCACCGATTGCCAATGATGAACAAGTGTGTCTATATTTGCCCCGACGGGCGGGTCCAGAGGAGGGGACTGGATCCGCCCGATTCGACGACGACGTCAACGGGCAGGCTCCATGACCGCCTGCAGCGTGTAGGTCATCGGCAGCCGATCACCCCCCTCCGCCAGCACGAATTCGCCCTCGAACTCGGTGCTGGCAACCATCGCGTCGTCGAAGAAGTTCCACGCCAACTCCCGATGCTCCTCGAATCCGGTGATCCTGAAGCCGGCGTCCAGAAGCGCCGTGAGGATTTCGCCCAGCCCGTGGTTGAACGCGACCGACTCCGGCGAGGAGACCACGCCCGTCCCGGCATAGGTGTCCTCGTAGACGAAGCGCGTGCCCGGCGTCTGGAAGTAGGGGTACTCCACGACGAGCAACCCGTCGGGCCGCGGATCGCTCATCGCCCACAGGATCGGGTGCCCCTCCCTGACGAACAGCCGCCCACCCGGCCGCACCAGGCCCGCGACGACGCCGGCCCACTCGACGATGTCGGGCAACCAGCACAGCGCGCCGATGCCGGTGTAGACGACGTCGGCGCACTGCGCGCCGAGGGCGTCCACCGCGGTGGACACGTCGGCCTCGACGAAGGTCACCTCGGCACCGGCCCGGGCGGCCAACGCCCGACCCGCCTCGATCGCCGAGGGCGAGAAGTCCAGTCCGGTCACCGATTTCGCGCCGAGCCGAGCCAACGACACGGTGTCGGTGCCGATGTGACACTGCAGATGCACGACGTCGAGGCCGTCGAGCCGTCCCAGCCGGGGCAAGTCGTAGCGCACCACCGGAGACAGGTAGTCGGGGTCGTCGAAACTCGTCAGGTCATAACCGCCGGGACCGATGTGCATCGGCACCCGGGACTCCCAGTTGGCCAGGTTGACGTCACGCCAGTCGTCGGTCATGCCGCGATTCTCACAGACCTCTCCGCGTCGAGCGTGGGTCCAACGGCGAAACATGCCGCGCTGCGCCGCCACGAGGCCCACGGTCGGCGAGGTGGCTCAGGGCCGCGACGTCTCCTCGGCCAGGTCGATCAACCGTGCCCGCACCACGTCCGGTCGCTCGTCGAGGACGAAGTGCCCGGAGTCGACGGGCTCGAAGGTGTAGTCCTCGGCGTTGGCCGTCTCGGGGTCGGCGAGCGACGGATGCACCGCGATGTCACCCATCCCGAACACCGCCCGGATCGGCACCGTTGCCCGTCGGTCCTCGGGTTCCCGTGCGCCCTTTGGCAATTCGCGCAACAGGAAGGTGCGATAGGTGTCGGTCGCCGTCCGCGCGACGACGGGATCGCGGAACCGGTCGGCGTACACCCGGGCCGCCGCCGGGTCCAGCCGGTGCGCCTTGGGTCCCACCGCGAACAGGTACCGAAGATAGGGGGTGTGCCGCTGCAGCGGGACACCGATCGTGGCGACGAACGGTTGGTACAACAGGAACCGCCAGAAGTGCGGCAGGATCGACCTCGGCGTCTGCCACGGATGCGCCATGTTCATCACCAGGTAGCCCTCGAACCGCTCCGGCGCTGCCAGGAGCATCCGGTACCCGACGAAGCCTCCCCAGTCGTGGCCCACCAGGAGCACGCGGTCCAGACCCATCGCGTCCATCAACGCCAGCACGTCTTCCGCGACGTCGTCCTTGGCCCAGCGGTGCGGCGCGGGCCCCGACCAGCCGTATCCGGGCAGGTCGGGTGCGATGATCCGCAATCCGGGTGGCGGGTCGGCGAGAAGCCCCCGGTACACCCAGTGATGTTGTGGCCACCCGTGCAGGGCCAGCACCGGCCTGCCGTCCTCGGGCCCGGACTCCGTGACGTGGAAGCGCACGCCGCGCGCGTGCACGAACGAGCGGCGCACGCCCTCGATGGGCGGAACAAGACTAGTCATAAGTCCAGGTTATGGGACCCGGGAAGACAGTACGCTCCCGATATGCCGGGCTACCGCGAAGTGTTCGACGCCAGTATCGACGACCCGTGCGCGTTTTGGGCTCGGGCGGCCGAGGCCGTCACGTGGACGCGCGCCCCTCGACGCGTCCTCGACGACTCCAATCCCCCGTTCTACCGGTGGTTTCCAGACGGTGAGCTCAACACCTGTGCCAACGCGCTGGACCGCCACGTCGACGGTGGCCGCGGTGAGCAGGCCGCGCTGATCTACGACTCTCCGCTGACCGGCACGAAGCGCACCTACACCTATCGCGAGTTGCTCGACGAGACCGCACGCTTCGCCGGCGTGCTGCGCGGACTCGGCGTCGAGAAGGGCGACCGCGTCGTCGTCTACATGCCGATGGTGCCCGAGGCCCTCATCGCGATGCTGGCCTGTGCCCGCCTCGGTGCCGTGCACTCGGTGGTGTTCGGCGGCTTCGCGGCTCACGAACTCGCCGCACGCATCGACGACGCTCGGCCTGCGGTTCTGGTGACGGCGTCGTGCGGTGTCGAACCCACGCGCATCGTCGACTACAAGATGATCGTCGACGGCGCGCTGCACCTGGCCGACCACGACACCCCGGCCTGCGTCGTCCTGCAACGCGAGCAGCATCCCTGCCATCTGACGCCCGGCCGTGACGTGTCGTGGACCGAGGCCATCGCCGACGCGGAGCCCGTCGACCCCGTGCCCGTCGCCGCGACCGACCCGCTGTACGTGCTCTACACCTCCGGCACCACCGGTAAGCCCAAGGGCATCGTCCGCGACAACGGCGGCCACGCCGTCGCCCTGCTGTGGACCATGAAGCACATCTACGACACCGAGCCCGGCGACGTGTATTGGGCGGCCTCCGACGTCGGCTGGGTCGTCGGCCATTCCTACATCGTGTACGGGCCATTGCTTCTCGGCGCGACCACCGTGCTCTACGAAGGCAAACCGGTGGGCACCCCCGACGCCGGCGCATTCTGGCGGGTGGCCGCCGAACATGGTGTGAAGGCGCTGTTCTCGGCGCCGACGGCCATCAGGGCGATCAAGAAGGTGGACCCGGACGCCGCCCTGCTCGCGGACTACGACCTGTCGGCGCTGAAGTACCTGTTCCAAGCCGGCGAACGGCTGGATCCCAGCACCTATCACTGGGCGGCCGAGAAGCTGGGCATCCCGGTGGTCGACCACTGGTGGCAGACCGAGACGGGATGGTCCATCGCCGCCGCACCGATGGGCGTCGAGGCGATGGCCGTCAAGCCCGGCTCGGCGACGGTGCCGATGCCCGGTTACGACGTGAAGATCCTGCGCCCCGACGGCACCGAATGCGAAGCGGGCGAAGAGGGTTCGATCTGCGTCAAGCTGCCGCTTCCGCCCGGGACGCTGCCGACGCTGTGGGGTGACGACGACCGCTACGTCGCCTCGTACCTCTCGGCGTTCCCCGGCTACTACCTCTCCGGGGATGGCGGCTACCTCGACGAGGACGGCTACCTGTTCGTCATGGGCCGGACCGACGACGTCATCAACGTCGCGGGGCACCGGTTGTCGACGGGGTCCATCGAGGCCGTCCTCGCGACGCACCCCGCCGTCGCCGAATGCGCGGTGATCGGGGCCGCCGACGACCTGAAGGGTCAGGTGCCCCGCGGTTTCGTCGTGCTCAAGTCGGGGGCGTCCGCCGAGGGCCTGGTCGAGGAGCTCGTCTTGGCGGTGCGCGAGAACATCGGTGCGGTGGCGGCTCTCAAACGAGTCGACGTCGTGGCGGCGCTGCCGAAGACCCGCTCGGGCAAGATCCTGCGCAAGACCATGCGTGGCATCGCCGACGGACGCGAGGAGCCCGTGCCGTCGACGATCGAGGACGCCACCGTCCTCGACGCGCTGACACCGATCCTCCGGTCTTGATCCGCGTCACGACGATCGGAACTATTGTCGAATCGTCATAGGTGAATGTTCGACCGACTCGACAGAGGTGAACTGCCATGAATATTCGTGAGCACAAGGCCGGGGCCTGCAACTGCCATTGCAACGCGTGCGACAACGGGCATCACTGCGGCAACCCGCCCAACTGCAACGTCCGCCGCTAGGCGATCTCGACTGCCGTATCCGGCTCGGTGCGCAGCCAGCTCGGGAACGGCAGCGCGCCGCCCTCGGAGCGCTTGCTGTCGATGCTGAAGAGGACCAGGCTCAAGGCGAAACTGAGCATCGCGACGGTGCCGAGGATGGCCGCGCTCATCGCGTGCCCGGCACCGAGTGAGACCAGCGCGATGACGCCGGACACCACCGTGCCGAGCATCGTCAGCAATCCGGCGGTCGCCAGGAATTCGGCGCTGGGATCGTCGCTGTAGGTCGTCTTCGGCTCGCTCACGGGTGGTTTCTACCCCGGGCGGAACAGTTCAAAACTCAGGATCCCGCGATCGACAGAGCGATGCCGTCGAGGATGTCGTGTTCGCTGACCACCAACTCCTCGATGCCGGCTCGGCCGCCGAGTGCGCGGGCCAATTCCTCCACCACGATGGCGCCGCCCCCGATGACGTCGACCCGGCCCTCGTGCATGGGTCCCAACGCCGCGCGTTGGCGCCGGGTCATCCCCAACAAGCCCTCGCAGACCTTCAAGAGGTCGCCGAAGCCGACGCGGGACAGGTGAATGGCCTCGGAGTCGTAGGCGGGCAGGTTCATCGCCAGCGCCGACAGGGTGGTCATCGTGCCGGCCACCCCCACCCAGGTCTTCGCCCGCTCCACGGGCACGACGTCGAAGACGGCGTCGAGCGCGTCGCGGACGACGGCGCGGGCATCGGCGATCTCGGTCGCGGTCGGCGGGTCGGAGGCCAAGCACCGCTCGGTCAACCGCACGCACCCGATGTTCGCCGAGTAGCTCGCCTCGACACCGGCGGCGGTACCCACCACCACCTCCGTCGACCCGCCGCCGAGGTCGACGACGACGAACGGCGCTCCGGCAGAGTCCAATTCACCCACCGCCCCGCGGAACGACAGCTCGGCCTCCTCGGTACCCGTGATGACTTCGGCGACCGCACCGGGCACCACCGCGCCCAGCACCTCGGCGGTCATCGCGAAGAACTCGTCGCGGTTGGCCGCGTCCCGGGTGGCCGAGGTCGCGACCATCCGGACCGTCGAGACCTCGTGTTCGGCCAGGAGGCCGGCGTACTCGTGCAGGGCGGCGCGCGTGCGCTGCAGCGCCGCCTCGGCGAACGTGCCCGTCGCGTCGACGCCCTCGCCGAGGCGCACGATGCGCATCTCGCGGTGCACGTCGGTCAGGCGTCCGTCGGCCACGTCGGCGATCAGCAACCGAATCGAGTTGGTACCGCAGTCGATTGCAGCGACCCTCACGTACTCCACACCTCTCGGTCCAATATCCCGGCCATCGCGGGCTCGGCGGCCAACACGGCCAGCGCCTCGTCGCCGAAGGGGTTGACCCCCGGCCCCTTGGCCAGCGAGTGCGCGATGACGACGTGCAGGCACTTGACCCGGTCCGGCATGCCTCCACCGGAGAACGTGGTACCCAGCGGCTCGACGGCGTCGCGTTCGGCCAGGAACGACTCGTGGGCCCGGCGATACGCGGCGGCCAGTTCCGGATCCTCGGCCAGCCGCTCGGTCATCTCCCGCATCATCCCCGAGGACTCCAACCGGCTCGCGGCCGCCGTCAGCGTCGGATGCGTCAGGTAATACAGCGTCGGAAAGGGTGTTCCGTCAGGCAGTCTCGGCGCCGTCTTCACCACGGCGGGTTGCCCGTTGGGGCAGCGGTAGGCGATCTCCAGGACACCGCGCGGTTCACGGCCCAACTGCTGCGCGACGGCGTCGAGATCTTCGGCGTCAACCACCGGGACCCGGCGGTGGTGGTGCGGGCGGAGGCGGTACGTCCGGTGCGGGCGGCGCACCGGGGGGCGGCGGCTCGGGGGCGCCCGGAATCTGCGTCACCCCGTGCGGTGCGTCGGCGATGGTGTGCCACAGCGAGGTGTACCACGGCTGGTTGCTCGGAGGCTTAGCCGCGTCGACGCCAGGAGCCTCGACCGGCGCGGCCCCCGGCGGCAGCTGAACCTGATACGGGATGTCGCCGGGCATCACGAAACCGAGCCGCTCACGCGCTTGGGCCGCGATGTAGACCGGGTCGCCGAGCTTGATCTTCTGCTGCTCGAGATCGGCGATCTGCGTACGCAACTGCGCCTGCGCCTCGACGAGTTGCTTCATCTCCGCACGCTGCGCGAAGTAGGTGCGCACGGGCCCGGCGATCGTCAGCGTCAACACGCACACCACGACCGCGAGGATGGCCGCACGCCGCGCAGCCGACCCGAGACGCTGGTCGGATTGCTGCTCGGCCGCTTCGGCGATGGCCTTGCGGATCGGCTCGATGACACCGGTCGGCTCGTCCCCCTCGTCGAACTCCGCCCCTGCCTCGGCGGGCGCGGGCCGGGCCTCGATGGCACGCGGCTCACGCCGGATCGGCGACGCCCCACGCGGCCGCCCGCCACCCTTACCCGGTCGCGACGACCCGGGGGTGCGTCGCTTCGGGTCGGGCCGCTTGGCGTCGGGCATGACCTACGGACTCGGACCGCTACTACTTGCTGTCGACCGAGAAGCGCGGGAAGGCCAGATCGCCGGCGTAGCGGGCGGCGTCACCGAGTTCCTCTTCGATGCGCAGCAGCTGGTTGTACTTGGCGACCCGCTCGCTGCGGGCGGGGGCACCGGTCTTGATCTGCCCGCTGCCCACGGCCACGGCCAGGTCGGCGATCGTGGTGTCCTCGGTCTCCCCGGACCGGTGGCTCATCATGGTGCGGTAGCCGCTGCTGTGTGCGAGCGAGACCGCGTCCAACGTCTCGGTGAGCGTGCCGATCTGGTTGACCTTCACCAGGAGCGCGTTGGCCGCACCCTTGTCGATGCCCTCCTCCAGACGCTCCGGGTTGGTGACGAACAGGTCGTCGCCGACGATCTGGATGCGGTCGCCGATCGCGGTGGTCAACGACACCCAGCCCTCCCAGTCGTCTTCGGAGAGCGGATCCTCCACCGAGACCAGCGGGTAGGCGTCGAGCAGCCCGGTGTAGAACTCCGTCATCTGCTCGGCGGTGCGGGTCTGCTTCTCGAAGGCGTACCCCTTGCCCTCGGTGTAGAACTCGGTGGCGGCCACGTCGAGCGCCAGGGCCACGTCGGAACCGAGGGTGAAGCCGGCGCCCTCGATGGCGGAGCTGATCAGGTCGAGCGCGGCCACGGTGCCCGCGATGTCGGGGGCGAACCCGCCCTCGTCGCCAAGACCGGTGGCCAGGCCCTGCTTCTTGAGCACCGACTTCAGCGAGTGGTACACCTCGGCGCCCCAGCGCAGCGCCTCCTTGAACGACGCGGCGCCGATCGGCGCGACCATGAACTCCTGGACGTCGACGCCGGTGTCGGCGTGCGCGCCGCCGTTGACGATGTTCATCATCGGCACCGGCAGGATGTGGGCGTTGGGACCGCCGATGTAGCGGAACAGCGGCAGCCCGGCGGCGTCGGCAGCGGACTTCGCGACGGCCAGCGACACCCCGAGGATGGCGTTCGCGCCCAGGCGGGACTTGTCGGGCGTGCCGTCGCAGTCGAGCAGGGCCTGGTCGACGAGACGCTGGTCGTCGGCGTTGAGGCCGATGACGGCCGGTCCCAGTTCGTCGAGGACTGCCTTCACGGCCTTTTCCACGCCCTTGCCCAGGTAGCGGCTGCCACCGTCGCGAAGCTCGACGGCCTCGTGCTCACCGGTGGAGGCGCCGGACGGGACGGCGGCGCGGGCGGCGGAGCCGTCGTCGAGCGCCACCTCGACCTCGACGGTCGGGTTGCCCCGGGAGTCGAGAATCTCTCGCGCTGCGATCTGCTCGATGACGGGCACTGACGTCTCCTCGCGTGGTGCTGATGCGGACCAGGACAGCCTAGAGGCTGAGCTTTACCGACGCCGAGACAGCTACAGGGAGTGTCCCTCGGCGTAGGCGGTCGCCCAGTCGCGAACCGTCCTGGCGTACTGGTCGGACAGGTTGTAGGCCCGCAGCGCCTCCATCCATCCCCTCGGCGTGGCGAGGTCCTTGCCGCGCCAGCAGAGGTACCCGGCCGCCGACAGCGCCGCGTCGTCGATGTTGTCGGGGCTGATGATTCCGTCGTTGTTGGCGTCGACGCCGTAGAGCTTCCACGTCGCGGGGATGAACTGCATCGGTCCCATGGCACGGTCGAACAGCGTGTCGCCGTCCAGCTTGCCGCCGTCGGTGTCGGGGATGGACATGTTGCCCAGCGAGCCGTCGAGCATGACGCCCCTGATGGGCGGCGTGACGTCGCCGTTCGGGGCGATGGTTGCACCGCGATAGGTGCCGTGGTGGCTCTCGATCATGCCGATTCCGGCCAGGGTGGTCCAGGCAATATGGCACTTGGGGTTCTCGACCTCGGCGACGCGCGCGGCGTAGGCGTAGGCCTCGAGCGCGGTCGCGGGAATGCCAAGCGCGGCTGAACGTTCCGCGGCCCAGTCACGCAGCTGGTCGGCTGGCCGCCCCTTGGCATGGGTGTCCACCTGCGGCACCGGGTCACCGGGTGGGGGTGGCACGCCGTCGGGGATCGGAATGCCCGTCTGCCACGAGCAGGACGAGGCCATCAGCAGAACGGCGGCGGCGACGACGACGACGGCCCGCAGCCAACGCACTGACGACACCGGACTCCCTCGACGCTTTCGGACTCCAGCCATCGTCCCACGCGTGTGAGAGTGCCCCGGCTAACGACGTATGCCGGGGCGTGCCGTTCCGCCAGCCACCTTGCTAAGGTGAGCCACACCTAGCTATGGCTAGCCAAACTTTGGTTCACCCCGACACGCAGCAAGGACGAGTGCATGACCGCGGTCGCAGACCTCTCGGAGTCACTGCTGGCCGCCGGTCCCAGCGTCTCCTCCCAGTTGTTCGGCAGCGCCCTGATCGGTGTCCGCGAGGGGCTCGAGGCCGCCATCGTCGTCACGATCCTGGTCGCCTTCCTGGTCAAGTCCGAACGGCGCGACGCCCTCAAGTGGGTCTGGCTGGGCGTCGGCGCGGCCGTCGTGATGACCGTCGCGGTCTTCCTGGCCATCCAATTCGGTGAGAACACCATCTCGGGCCTGGGCGCCGAGGCCGTCGCCGGCGTCGCGTCGCTGATCGCCGTCGCCATCGTCACCACCATGGTGCTCTGGATGAGGAGGGCCGCCGCCGGCATGTCCGGTCAGCTGCGCGGCGACATGTCCAAGGCACTCGAGGCGGGCGCGTTCGCCGTGCTGTCGCTGTCCTTCCTCGCCGTCGGCCGCGAGGGCGTGGAGACCGCCCTGTTCATGGTCGGGTTCGCCGACGCGAAGACCCTCTGGCCGCTGACGGGTCTGATCGTCGGCGTCCTCGTCGCCGTGGCGATCGCCTTCGCGATGTACAAGGGCGCGCTGCGGATCAACCTGGCCAAGTTCTTCCGCTACACCGGCGCGTTCCTCGTCGTCGTCGCCGCGGGCATCCTGTCCTACGGCATCGGCGCGCTCCAGACCGTCGGCTGGCTCCCCGGGCTGAGCAGCCGGGCCTTCGACATCAGCGCGTGGTTCGACTGGTCGTCCTGGTACGGCCAGGTCATCCAGGGCGTCTTCAACGTCACCCCGACGCCGACGTGGCTTCAGTTCCTCGGGTGGGTCGCCTACCTGGTCGCCGTACTCACCGTCTTCCTGCGCCCCACCACGGCGCCCGCGAAGCCGGCGGACACCCCTCCGCCGGCCGCCCCGTCCAGCAGTTCCGAACGCACCACCACACCCGAAAGGTCGACCACGTGATCGTCTCTCCTCACACCGCGAGGACCGGCGCCGCCGCCGCGGCCGCCCTGCTGACCGGCCTCTCCCTGGTGGGCTGCCAGGCCAAGGAAAGCCAGACCCCGGCCGCCGGGGGCGAGAACTCCCCCGCGCAGATCACGGTCGACGCCTCGGACACGACGTGCGAACTGTCGGGCACCCAGGGCACCACCGGTCCGAGCACCTTCGTCATCACCAACAACGGCACCAAGGTCACCGAGTTCTACGTCTACGGCGCCGGTGACCGGGTCATGGGCGAGGTGGAGAACATCTCCCCCGGACTCGAGCGCAAGCTCATCGTCCAGCTCAGCGAGCCGGGCAAGTACCAGACCGCCTGCAAGCCGGGCATGATCGGCGACGGCATCCGCGGCGACTTCACCGTCACCGGCGACGCCGTCCAGGTCGACACCGAGGGCAAGTTCAAGGAAGCCGCCGACAACTACAAGCGGTACGTCACCAGCCAGACCGACGCCCTCATCCCGGCGGTCGACGTGTTCGTCGCGGCCGTCAAGAAGGGCGACGTCAACGCCGCCAAGGCCCAATACCCGATCGCGCGAACCTATTACGAGCGCATCGAGCCGGTCGCCGAATCCTTCCCCGACGACCTCGACCCCCGCATCGACCTCCGCGAGGCCGACCTGGAGCCCGGACAGAAGTGGACCGGCTTCCACGCGCTGGAGAAGCAGCTGTGGGTCACCGGCCTGCAGCCCGACGCCAACGCGCTGGCCGATCAGTTGGTCGCCGACGTCAAGGAGCTCAACTCTCGCGTGAAGGCACCGAACTTCACCGTCGACTCCACCCAGATCGCCGGTGGCGCACAGGGTCTGCTCGACGAGATTGCCTCCAGCAAGATCAGCGGCGAAGAGGACATCTTCAGCCACACCGATCTGTGGGACTTCGAGGCCAACCTGCAGGGCTCGCAGACCGCGGTGTCCTCGGTGCGGCCGATCCTCGACGAGCGCAATCCCGATCTGGGCAAGAAGGTCGACCAGCGCTTCGCCGAGTCCGAGGCGCTGCTGCAGAAGTACCGCCAGGGTGACGGATTCGTGCTCTACGACACCGTGACCGAGCCGCAGCGCCAAGAGCTCTCGCGCTCGATCGACGCGCTGAGCAAGGAAGTCAGCCAGGTGCAGGGTGTCATCGCCGGGCAGTGACGCGCCCCAGGCGCCGGACTCCACCGGCGGCGGATTGTCCCGCCGCCGGTTGTTCGGCGCCGCC
>Ga0102593_1002622_pt1 | contig 13315 bp, 12 predicted proteins | sample AraplaCol_mMS_r2_2_FD_76862 | JGI IMG/M metagenome (GOLD analysis project Ga0102593, IMG submission 76862) | Arabidopsis root microbial communities from North Carolina, USA - plate scrape MF_Col_mMS_r2 (SPADES assembly) (version 2) | ecosystem: Host-associated > Plants > Roots > Endosphere...
ATTCGCCGGTGGCGAGCTTGGGCAGGTACTTCTGCTTTTGCGCCTCGGTGCCGAATTCGAAGATGGGCACCATCACCAGCGAGCTCTGCACGCTGGCCATCGAGCGGTAGCCCGAATCCACGCGCTCCACTTCGCGGGCGATCAGGCCGTAAGCCACGTAGTTGAGGCCGGGGCCGCCGTACTGCTCGGGAATGGTCGGGCCCAGCAGGCCGAGCGCGCCCATCTCACGAAAGATCGCCGGGTCGGTCTCGCCCGTCCGGAAGGCTTCGATGACGCGGGGCGCGAGGCGCTCCTGGCAGTAGGCATTGGCCGCGTCGCGGATCATGCGTTCTTCATCGGTCAGTTGCTGGTCGAGAAGAAGAGGGTCGTCCCAGTGGAATTGCGCTTTGGCGGCCATGTGGCTGTCTCCGGTATTGGGGAAAAACGAAAGAGAGGGGGAATGGGTCGATCCTAGCCATGCAAAGGTCCGGGCGCAAACGATGAATCCTCACCCAGATATGCGTCGAATGCACATCTCGCGGGCACCAGAGAAGACGTTTCCATTGGTAGCAGCACTGCTCCAGTCATACACTACCGGCATACATGCGCCGCAAGATCCCGCCCCTGCAGACCCTCGTGTGCTTCGACGCGGCCGCGCGCCATGAGAGCTACACCCGAGCCGCGCAGGAACTCGCGCTCACGCAAAGCGCGGTGTCGCGCCAGATCGGCACGCTCGAGGCCTTTCTGGGCGTGGCGCTGTTCCGCCGCACCCGCCACGGCGTGGCGCTCACGGCCAGCGGCGCGGCCTATGCGCGGCAGATCACCAAGCGGCTCGAAGCCATGGAGCGCGACACGCTCGACGCCATGGCGCACCAAGGCGAAGGCGGCTCGCTTTCTTTGGCGGCCGTGCCCACCTTTGCCACGCGCTGGCTGATGCCGCGCCTGAAGGGCTTTGCAGCGCTGCAGCCCGACGTGGTGGTGCACATCGAGACGCGCACCCGCCCCTTTCTCTTTGCCGATGCGGAGTTCGACGCCGCGCTGTACGCCGGCACGCCTGCGCAGGTCGAGAACTGGGCCGGCACGCGTGCGCTGCTGCTGATGCACGAAGACGTGGTGCCGGTGTGCAGCCCTTCGCTGCTGCCGTCATCAGGACGCAAGGGAAATGCCGTGTCGCCCGCGGCCATCGCGCAGATGCCGCTCTTGCAGCAGAGCACGCGGCCCGACGGCTGGCGCCAGTGGTTCGATGCGCAGCAGATCGATGCCCCCAACGCACGCGGCGGTCCGCGCTACGAGCTGTTTTCCATCTTGGCCGCGGCCGCGTCGCACGGCTTGGGCGTGGCGCTGATGCCCACCATGCTGGTGGCCGACGAACTCGCGCGCGGCGAACTGGTGGTGGCCTGCGCGCGGCCGCTCTCGGGCGAGCGCAACTATTACCTCGTGACGCCCGAGCGCGCCGATCAGCGGCCGCTGCTGAAGTTCTTCAGCGACTGGCTGCTGGGCGAGGCGCGGCGCGGCTCCCCATAAGACGCTGTCGATATGATGGTCCGCATCCCCGCGCGGACCGTCTTCCGCACCTCAAACACACCATGCTGAACAACCTCGCTCCCTTTCTCGTGCACTGGGCCATCACCGCGCTCTCGCTGTGGGTGGCCAGCCTGATCTTTCGCGGCATCAAGTTCGAGAGCACTTCGGCGCTCGTGATCTCGGCCCTGTTGCTGGGCCTTGCCAATGCCATCGTCAAGCCGCTCCTGATCGTGCTCACGCTGCCGCTGACGCTCTTGACCCTCGGCCTTTTCCTGCTGGTGATCAATGCGCTGATGATCATGCTGGTGGCTGCGATGGTGCGCGGGTTCAAGCTCTCGGGCTTCTGGACCGCGTTCTTTGCGAGCATCTTCATCTCGCTCTTGAGCATCGGCATCGACTCGCTGGTGAACAGCGGCGATCCGGCCACGACGATCCAGATGCCGACCGGCAGCGGCAAGTGGCTCTAGGCCTTGCAGGGCTGCCGTCCTGCGACTGAGCCCGGCCCTCAGGCCTTGAAGATTGCCTCCAGGTCGACCTCCTCGGCCGGGCTGTCCAGCTTCATGCTGCCCTCGATGTGGTCGAGGTGCTCGCGCATCAGCCGCTCGGCGCGCGCCGCGTCGCGCTTGGCAATGGCCTCGATGATCTGCGAGTGCTCGTCGGCACGGCAGCTGTTCGCAATCGGCGCGTCGTAGAGAAAGATCACGAGGCAGGTCAGCACCGACAGCTCGCGCATGCTGCGCGCCAGCGCGGTGTTGCCGGCCAGTTCGGCCGCGAGCGAATGAAATTCTCCGGACAGGCGGATCACGGCGCGCTTGTCGTCGCGGCGCCGGGCATCGAGTTCCAACGCCTGGTGCTGACGCAGCCGCGTGAGCTTCTCGGGCGTGAGGTTGTCGATGAGTCGGCGCAGCACGGCCGGTTCGATGAGGCGGCGGGCCTCGAAGACGTCGCGCGCCTCTTCGATCGACGGCTTGGCCACGTAGGCGCCGCGCTGCGGATAGAGCGTCACGATCTGCTCGTGCGCGAGCCGCGCCAGCACGTCGCGCACGCGCGCACGGCTGGTTGCGAAGATCTCCGCCAGGCGCTCCTCGCCAAGCTTGGTGCCGGGGTGCAGCCGGTGCTCGAGGATGGCGGCAAATATCTTCTCGTAGATCTCGTCCTGCGTGTTCTCGCGCGCCAGCTGCGCTTGCTGCGCTTGCATGACCGGTTTGCGCGTGCCCATCATCGCCACCCGAAGAGTGCGCCCCAGCCGCGCACCTGCGCCGGGTCAGCGCCCACGGCGCGCAGTTGGCCCCAGACGGTGGTGCTCACGGTGTCGAGCAGCGCAATGCCGGTCTCGGCCTCGAAGGCCTCGGCCAGCGGCGCCGCGTGCAGGTTGGTGCAAAAGGTGGTGATGGCCTCGGGCCGGGCCGCCGCCACTTCGCGCAGGGACGCCATGAGCTGCGCGGGCTCGACCAGCGCAAAGTCGTGGTTCACGCGGATGCCCAGGTGGCGCTCGGCCACCACCTCGATGCCCAGCGCGCGGTAGTTGTCGACGATGCGCTGCTGCACGTCGGCGGTGTAGGGCGTCACCAGCCCGAGCCGCTTCACGCCGCGCAGCGCGAGCAGTTCGTTGAGCGCCAGCACGGCGGTGGTGGCGGCAATGCCGGTGCGCTCGCGGATGCGATCGACCAGGCGCCGGTCGGCATCGAAGCCCAGCCAGCCCGACGACGTGCCGCTCCAGCCGATCACGTCGACCCGCGCGTCGGCCAGCAGCTCGGCGGCGGCGAGGATCTTGCTGTCGTCGAACTGGCCCAGGGCCGCGGCCGAAAGCGAGATCTCCGTGACCCGGAAGCGCGAGAAATGGGCGCTGCAGCCCGGCACGCAAGCGGCCAGGGTGCTGGTCAGCGGCTCCAGGGCGGTGTTGGACGAGGGCGTGAGCACGCCAAGGCGAAAGGGGCGCGTCATGGGCTTCCTTTGGGTATGCGGGTGGTTGGCATCAGCGTAATCACTGCCCTCGGCCTCTTGATTGTCAACGATTATGTTGACAATATTCAACACCTTTGTTGACAATAACTCGGGCGGTGCCAACCCCATGATTTCCACGCCGGCTTTCGACCTGGTGATCCGCAATGCAGAGGCGGTGACGGCCAGCGACACCTTCCATTGCGACATCGGTGTGCGCGACGGGCGCATCGTGCAGCTCGGCCTGGCGCTGGCCGACGGCGCGCGCGAGATCGATGCCGCCGGCCGTACCGTGACGCCCGGCGGGGTCGACGCCCACTGCCACCTCGACCAGCCGATGCCCGCGCCCATGCGCATGGCGGACGGCTTTGCGAGCGGCACGCGCAGCGCGGCCTGCGGCGGCACCACCACCGTGATTCCCTTCGCGGCGCAGGCCAAGGGGCAGTCGCTGCGCGCGGCCGTGGACGACTACCACCGCCGCGCCGAAGGCCAGGCGCACGTCGACTACGCCTTTCACCTGATCGTGAGCGACCCCACCCCCGAAGTGCTGCGCGACGAGCTGCCGGCGCTGATCCGCGAGGGCTACACCTCGTTCAAGATCTACATGACCTACGACGACCTCAAGCTGGATGACGGCCAGGCGCTGGACGTGCTCGACGTGGCGCGCGAGCACGGCGCCATGGCGATGGTGCATGCAGAAAACGCTGACTGCATCGAATGGCTGACGCGCCGCCTCGAAGCGGCCGGGCGCACAGCGCCGCGCTACCACGCGCACGCACGGCCAATGCTGGTGGAGCGCGAGGCCACGCACCGCGCCATCGCGCTGTCGGAACTGGTAGACGTGCCGATCCTGATCGTGCATGTGTCGGGGCGCGAGGCGGTCGAGCAGATTCGCTGGGCGCGCGGACACGGTCTCAACGTGTTTGCCGAGACCTGCCCCCAATACCTCTTCCTGACGGCCGAGGACTTGGGCCTGGACGACGGCTACGAGGGCGCCAAATGCGTCTGCAGCCCGCCGCCGCGCGACAAGGCGAACCAGCAGGTGATCTGGGACGGGCTAAACGATGGGCTCTTCACGGTGTTCTCGTCCGACCACGCGCCGTTTCGCTTCGACGACCCCGAGGGCAAGAAGCCCGGAGGCCAGGAGGTGGGGTTTCGCCATATTCCCAACGGGATTCCGGGCCTGGAAACTCGCATGGCGCTGCTGTGGTCCGAAGGGGTGATGGCCGGGCGCCTCACGCCGCAGAAGTTCGTCGAGCTCACGGCGACCAACCCGGCCAAGGCCTACGGGCTGCATCCGCGCAAGGGGAGCATCGCGGTCGGCGGCGATGCCGACCTGGTGATCTGGGAAGAAAGGGAGTTTGTGCTCGGCAATGCCCAGCTGCACCACGATGTCGACTACACGCCCTACGAAGGCATGCGCCTGTCGGCTTGGCCTGCCATGACGCTGGCGCGCGGCGAGGTGGTGTGGGACGGCAAGGCATTCACCGGCCGTACCGGACATGGGCGCTTCCTGCCGTGCGGCGCGCCGACGCTGCTGCCCCGGCGGCGCGGCTGAGCGGGCGCGATGCGCGCGCCGGCAGCCGTCGGTTTCAACGCGGCGGTACGCGAGATGGCGTGCAACTTGCAAGGATTTCGTCATGACGGACAGCAGCTCTCCCCGCTCCTCCAAGGCCCCCGCCAAGGTCACTCGCATCGACCGCGACGGCGACAGCACCGTGCAGTCGCTCACGCGGGCCATGCAGCTGCTCGAACTGCTGGCCGACGACGACGAGGGCTATCGCCTGGTCGACATCGCGGCGCGCAGCGGGTTGTCGTCGTCCACCGCGCACCGGCTGCTCACCACGCTGGAGCAGCGCCAGTTCGTGCAGTTCGACCGCGAAACCAGCCTCTGGTATGTGGGCGTGCGCTGCTTCTCGGTGGGCGCCGCCTTCGGGCGCAGGCGCCGCATCGCGCACCTGGCGCTGCCGGTGATGAGGCGGCTGCGCGACAGCTCGGGCGAGAGCATCAACCTGGGCATTGCCGATCTCGGCGACATCGTGTTCGTCACGCAAGTGGAAAGCCGCGAGCTCATGCGCGCGATCGGCAAGCCGGGTTTTCGCGCGCCGCTGCACGGCACGGCCATGGGACAGGCCATCCTGGCCGCCATGGCCGAGGACGACGTGCTGCAATACCTGCGCACCTACGGCCTGCCGAAGCTCACGCCCAACACCATCGCACGCGCATCGCGGCTGCACGAAACCCTGGGCGAGGTGCGCCGCGCCGGCTATGCGGTGGACGACGAGCAGAACGCCGTCGGCCTGCGCTGCATTGCCGCCGCCATCCGGGACGAGCACGGCCAGCCTTTCGGCGCCATCTCGCTCGTGGGCCCGACGCAGCGCATCAAGGCGGCCGACTTCGCGCAGATCGGCGCCACGGTGCGCAGCGCGGCCGACGAGATCACCACGGCCTACGGCGGGCGCCTGAAGTAGCCGGTTCTGCCGCTTCTTCCACCGGCGCTGGGCGCCAAGTGCTTGATTCGCAAAGATTTTTTTCGCCAGTCCCGGTGCGCGGAAAACTCCGCGCGCGCGCCGTGCGGCGCGGTTCAATGGCCTCTTCCAACGCCGCCTTGCCAATCCGCCCACCTCTGCCTTTCCAGGAGAAATCATGCCGATGCGCCCTCTTGCCAAGCCTTTTTCAAAACCCTTCGCCGCAGCCTTCGTGCTCGCGATGGCCACTCTCTTCGCCCTTCCCGCCTCACAGGCGCAAGAGCGGATCAAGCTCAAGGCCATCGGGCAGCCGCTGGCCACCGGGCTGATTCAGAAGAACAAGGAACAGCCCTTCTTCGAGAACTTTGCCGCCCGCACGGGGCTGCCGATCGACGTCGACTACAAGCCGATCGACACGCTCGGCATCAAGGACACCGAGCAGTTGCGCGTGATGAAGGCGGGCCTGTTCGACATCGTCTCGCTGCGGGTGTCGCAGAACTCGCGCGACGAGCCGACGATCCTGGGGCTCGATCTGGTGGGCGCCGCGCCTGACTACGCCACCGGCCGCAAGGTGGCCAAGGCGTACTTCGACACAGTCGATGCGCGGCTGCAGCAGCAGTTCAACGTGAAGCTGCTCGGCGTGTGGCCCTTCGGCCCGCAAATTCTGTTCTGCAAGAAGCCGATCGCGTCGCTGTCCGACATCAAGGGCATGAAGGTGCGCGTGTACGACCAGAACCTGGCCAAGTTCATCGAGATGGTGGGCGGCACGCCGGTGCCGGTGTCGTTCGCCGACACGCACCAGTCGCTGTCGCTCGGCGTGGTCGACTGCGCCATCACCGGGCCCAGCTCGGCCAACTCGGCCGGCTGGCCCGAGGTCACCACCCACCAGCTGGCCATCGGCTTCCAGATGGCGCTCAACGGCTACGGCATGACGATGAAGTCGTGGAACGCGCTCAAGCCCGACCAGCAGGCCAAGCTCAAGGCCGCCTTCGACGGGCTGACCGAAGAGGTCTGGAAGTACTCCGAAGAGCTGTTCCGCGACGCGCTGAACTGCAACGCCGGCAAGGACCCGTGCACCACCGGCAAGAAGTTCAAGCTGGTCGACGTGCCGGTCACGCCGGCCGACCTGGAGCTGGTGCGCGGCGCGGTCAGCAAGGTCTCGCTGCCGGTGTGGGCCGAGGTCTGTGACAAGTCGAACGCCGGCTGCTCCAAGGGCTGGCAGGCGACCGTGGCGCCGGTGCTGGGGCTCAAGTGAGCAGCGCGGCCATGAGGGAGCAGCGGCCGCAGCAGCCCGGCGCCGCCTCGCCTCAACCAGCGCAGGGCGCGCCGGCCGCGCCGCGGCGGGTCGACTTCACGACGCGTGTGGAGACGGTGCTGGCCACTGTCTTCGGCGCCATCTTTCTCGGCCTCTCCGTAATCGTGACCATCGAGACGGCCGCTCGCAAGCTGTTCAACATCTCGCTGCAGGGCGCTGACGAACTCGGCGGCTATGCGCTCGCGGTGGGCTCGACCATTGCCTTCAGCCTGGCGCTCATGGGCCGCAACCACATCCGCGTCGACGTGTTCCACGAGAAGTTTCCGGTGCGCGTGCAGGCGCTCCTGAACTGGCTCTCGGCGGTCTCGCTGGCCGCGCTTGCGGTGTTCATCGGCTGGGTGGCGTTCAAGGTGATCGGCGACACCATGGCCTACCGCAGCACCGCGCAAACGCCCTGGGCCACGCCGCTGATCATTCCGCAGGGCGTCTGGTACGCGGGGCTGGTGATCTTCGCGCTGGTGGCCTGCGGGCTCGCGTTGCGCGCCACCCAGCTGCTGCTGCGCGGCAACATCGCCGCGCTGAACACGGACTTCCATCCCAAGAGCGCGAAGGAAGAACTCAAGGAAGAACTCGACGACCTCGCAGTGCGGCAGGCCGCGCAGCCGGGCGAAGGAGCCAGGCCATGAACCTGCTCGTCATAGGACTCGCTTTCTTCGCGATGCTCGGCATGATGCTTGTCGGCATGCCGATTGCCGTGTCGATGGCGCTGGTGGGCATCGTCGGCGGCATTGCGGCCTACGGCGCGCCCTTCATGGACTCGATCGCGCCCGTGGTCTGGGGCGTGCAGAACGAGAACCTGCTGACCTCGGTGCCGCTGTTCGTGCTGCTCGGCGAACTCCTGCTGCGCTCCGGCATTGCCGACCGCATGTACATCGCGCTGTCGGCCTGGCTCGGCCGCCTGCCGGGCGGGCTGCTGCACACCAACATCGGCAGCTGCGCGCTGTTCGCGGCCACCTCGGGTTCATCGGTAGCCACCGCCGCGACGGTGGGCACGGTGGCGCTGCCGTCGCTGCACCGGCGCGGCTACTCCATGCGCGCATCGCTCGGCAGCCTGGCCGCCGGCGGCACGCTGGGCATCCTGATTCCGCCGAGCGTGAACATGATCGTGTATGGCTCGCTCACCAACAATTCGATCGGCAAGCTGTTCATCGCGGGCATCATCCCGGGCCTGCTGCTGACTGGATTGTTCATGGTCTGGATCGCCGGCTCCAGCCTGGCCAGCGGCAATGCGATGCGCGAGGCCAAGGTCCCGCTGAACGAGCGCATCCGCGCGCTGGTGCACCTGGTGCCGCCGGCGGTGGTGTTCGGCATCGTCATGGGGAGCCTCTACTTCGGCATCGCCACGGCGGCTGAAAGCGCGGCGCTGGGCGTGATTGCGGCCCTGGGCTTCGTGCTGCACTCGGGCAAGCTGAGCTGGGAGCTGATGCGCAACTGCTTCGTCTCCACGGCACGGGTGAGCGGCATGATCCTGCTGATCGTGGTGGCGGCCTTCGTGCTGAACCTGACGGTGAGCCTCACGGGCGTGGCCGAGGCCATGACCAAGTGGGTGTCGGGCCTGGGCCTGTCGGCCACCGGGCTGATCCTCGCGCTGATGGTGTTCTACCTGGTGCTGGGCATGTTCATGGACGTGCTGTCGATGCAGGTGGCCACCATTCCCATCACCTATCCGATCGCCATCGCGCTGGGCGTCGATCCGATCTGGTTCGGCATCTTCATCGTGCTGATGTGCGAGCTGGGGCTCATCACGCCGCCAGTGGGCATGAACCTGTTCGTGGTGCACGGCATCCGGCCCGACAAGGGCGGCATCGAGGACGCGATATGGGGCGCGCTGCCCTATGCGCTGATCATGATCCTGTTCACCCTGCTGCTCTTGGCCGTGCCGCAGCTGGTGACCTGGCTGCCGGGGCACATGTGAGCCCTGGCCACTCTCTCGCTCCCCCATGAAACCACTCTGGCAACTCACGGCGGCCGAGCTCGCCGAAGGCTATCGCGCCGACGCGTTCACGCCGTCCCAAGCGCTCGATGCCTGCCTGGCGCGTACCGCCGACGTTAATCCTCGGCTCAACGCGCTGGTCGTGCTCGATGCGCAAGGTGCAGCCGAAGCCGCCGCGCAAAGCACCGCGCGCTGGCGGTCCGGCCGAGCACTGGGTGCGCTCGATGGCGTGCCCGCCACCATCAAGGACAACCTGCAGGTACGAGGCCTGCCCACGCATTGGGGCAGCCGCGCGCTGAAGGGCTTCGTCGCCGAGCGCGACGAGCTGCCGGTGGCGCGCTTGCGCGAAGCCGGCGCGGTGATCTTCGGCAAGACCAACGTGCCGGAATTCACGATGCAGGGCTACACCGACAACCCGGTTTTCGGGCCGACCGGCAACCCATGGAATCCGGCGCTCACGCCGGGCGGCTCCTCGGGCGGCGCGGTGGCGCTGGTGGCGGCGGGCGGATGCCCGATCGCGCTGGGCACCGACGGCGGCGGCTCGATCCGCCGGCCGGCATCGCACACCAACATCGTGGGGCTCAAGCCATCGCGAGGCCGGGTGCGGCGCGGCGGCGGACTGCCGCCGATCTTTCTGGACTTCGAGGTGGTCGGGCCAATGGCGCGCTGCGTGGACGACGTGGCCGCCGTCATGGACGCGATGGCACCGCAAGCATCGGCCGATGCGCCGCCCGGTCGCGACGCCGCACGGCGCTCGCGCATCCTCTACCTGCCGCGCTTTGCGGACCATCCGGTGGACCCGCGCATTGCACAGCTGGCCGATGCCGCCGCTCGCAACCTGGCCGCGCTCGGCCACGAGGTCACGACGCGGCCGCGCTTCGATCTTGCTGAAGCCGTGAACCAGCGCTGGCCGCTGCTCGCACAAGTGGGCCTGGCCTGGCTGGTGGACCATCCGCAGGCGCTGTCCGACCGTCCCTTCGATCCCGCCCTGTTCGGCCCCGCGATGCAGGCCAATACGGAGACCGGCCGCAACGCTTCGGCGCGCGCGCTGTTCGAGCTCCTGTTCGAGGCCGAGCGCCTGCGGGGCGAGCTCGCGGGCCTGTTCGAACAGCACGATTTCCTGCTGACCCCCGCGACTGCGGCACTGCCCTGGCCCGCCGCCGACACGCATCCGGTGCGCATCGATGGCCGCGAGGTCGGCCCGCGCGGCCATGCGGTCTTCGCCGGCTTCGTCAACGCCGTGGGTCTGCCGGCCATCGCGCTGCCCTGCGGTTTTGCGGACGGCCTTCCGGTGGGACTGCAGCTGGTCGCGCGCGAAGGCGGCGACGACGCGCTGCTGGCCCTGGCCCGCGAATTCGAACGCGCGCATCCGTGGCAGCGCTTTCCCGATCTGTGAGCGCAGCGGCCAGTGCGGCCGACGCTGCCCGCGCGCTGGCCCTTGCGCGGCGCGAGGGCCGGCGCGTGCCTTCGGCGCTGGTGCAGCCGGGGAGCCGTGGCGAGGCCTATGCGATCCAGGACGCAACCCTGGCGGCCATCGGGCCGGTCGGCGGCTGGAAGGTCAGCGCGCGCGCGCCCGGCCTGGAGCCCGCCTGCGCGCCGCTGCCGGCCGAGGGGCTGCTGCCTGATGGCGCGCGCCTGAAGGGGCCCGCGTGGCGGCTGCGCGGCATCGAGGCCGAGATCGGCTTCCAGCTGGGCGCCGACCTGCCGCCGCGTGCCGCCCCCTACACACTGGACGACCTGGCACGAGCGGTCGAATCGGTGCTGCCGGTGATCGAGATCGTGGAGACGCGCCTGGACGACTGGTTCGGCGCCGACGCCCATGCGCAATTGGCCGATCTGTTGAGCCATGGCGCGCTGGTGCTCGGCCGCCGCGAGCCCTTCACGCCGGCGTGGTTCGACCTTGCGCGCGCCGAGGCCACGCTGCAGTTCGACGGGCAGACGGTTGCACACACGGTGGGCGAGCACCCGAGCCCCGACGCCGGCGCGCTGCTGGTGTGGCTGGCCAACCATTGCGCCACGCGTGGCGCGGGGCTCAAGGCGGGACAGATCATGACGAGCGGCTCGTGCACCGGCATGCTGTTCGCGTCCGCGGGCACGGCGGTGCGGCTCGACATTGGCGCGCTCGCGCCCGTGGCTGTTTCCTTCTGACGTTTATCCGGTGCAGCTGTAGCGCGGCAATGGTGCGGCACCCACGTCCGGAAACAGCGAGCGCCAGAGCCGCGCCGGACGCACACTGACCGCATGCCGATCTCTGCCGAAAAATCCGTTGCCGCCCTCGACTGGCCCCGCATCGAAACCGATCTTGCAACGCGCGGCTCCGCAACCACGGGCGTGATCTTCAGCCCGGAGGAATGCAGCGCGCTGGCTGCTCTCTATGACGAACCGGACCGTTTCCGCAGCCGCGTGGTGATGCAGCGGCACGGCTTTGGGCAAGGCGAGTACCAGTACTTTGCCAACCCGCTGCCGCCGGTCGTGGCCTCATGGCGCAGCGCGCTGTACCAGCGGCTCGCGCCGCTTGCCAATGCCTGGGCCGCCGCGATGGGGCAGCCGGCCGACTATCCGGCGGACCACGCCGCCTACCTCGCGCGCTGCCATGCGGCGGGGCAGCTGCGCCCCACGCCGCTGCTGCTGCGCTACGGCGAGGGCGACTACAACTGCCTGCACCAGGACCTGTACGGCGACCTGCAGTTTCCGCTGCAGCTCACGGTGCTGCTGAGCCGGCCGGGCGAAGACTTCACCGGCGGCGAGTTCGTGCTCACCGAGCAGCGGCCGCGCATGCAGTCGCGCGCCGAAGTGGTGGCGCTCGCGCAAGGCGAGGCAGTGATCTTCGCCGTCAACCAGCGGCCGGTGGCAGGCACGCGCGGCACCTACCGCGTGACGATGCGCCATGGCGTGAGCCGCGTGCGCTCGGGGCGGCGCCATACGCTGGGCATCATCTTCCACGACGCGCGCTAGGGCGTCATGAGGCCGCGCGGCGCGCCGCAAATTCCACGTACCAGCCGAGCGACGCGGGGTTGGCCATGGCCTCGCGGTTGACCACTTTCTCGAGCGGCTGGCCCAGCAGCAGCTTCTTGATCGGCAGCTCCTGCTTCTTGCCCGTGAGCGTGCGCGGAATCTCGTCCACCTGAAAGATGTCGTTGGGCAGAAAGCGTGGCGAGAGCGATGTCTTGATGGCGCCGTTGATCTTTGCGCGCATGGCGTCGTCGAGCGCCACGCCGGGGCGCAGCACCACGAAGAGCGGCATGTAGCTTTCGCGGCCGAGGTATTCGAGATCGACCACCATGGAGTCGAGCACTTCGGGCAGGGCCTCGACGGCGCTGTAGATCTCGCTGGTGCCCATGCGCAGGCCCTGGCGATTGATGGTCGCGTCGCTGCGGCCGTAGATGATGCAGCCGCCGTCTTCGCCGATCTTGATCCAGTCGCCGTGGCGCCAGACGCCGGGGTAGGTGTCGAAGTAGCTCGACAAGTAGCGCGCATTGCCTTTGTCGCCCCAGAAGTACAGCGGCATCGACGGAATGGGCCGGGTGCAGACCAGCTCGCCCACTTCGCCGATGACGGGCTGGCCGTTTTCGTTCCATGCCTCGACCGAGTGGCCGATCTGGCGGCACTGCATCTGGCCGGGCACCTCGGGCAGCTCGCGGTTGCCGCCGACGAAGGCGCCGCAAAAGTCTGTGCCGCCCGAAATGTTGCACCACCACACATCGCTGGCGCCCGCTGCCTTCAGTTGCGCCGTGCCCCAGCGCTGCACGTCTTCGGACAGCGGCGAGCCGGTGCTGCCGAGCGCGCGCACGCGCGAGAGGTCGCCGCAATCGGCTGCGACGACGCCAGCCTTCATGCAGTTGGTGAAGTAGGCCGCACCGGCGCCGAAGAAGCTGATGCGGTGCTTGGCGACGAAACGCCACAGCACGGCCCAGTCGGGCTTCTCCTTGCTGCCAGCCGGATGCCCGTCGTAGATGACGATGGTGGCACCGAAGGCCAGGCCTGAGAGCTGGCAGTTCCACATGACCCAGCCGGTCGAGCTGTACCAGTGAAACCGTTCGCCGAAGTTGTTGGCGCCGTAGCTCGCGCCGACGTCGTTGTGCAGGCCGCAGGCATACATCGTCATGATGATGCCGCCCTGCCCGTGCACGATGGGCTTGGGCAGGCCGGTGGTGC
>Ga0102593_1002626_pt1 | contig 13289 bp, 13 predicted proteins | sample AraplaCol_mMS_r2_2_FD_76862 | JGI IMG/M metagenome (GOLD analysis project Ga0102593, IMG submission 76862) | Arabidopsis root microbial communities from North Carolina, USA - plate scrape MF_Col_mMS_r2 (SPADES assembly) (version 2) | ecosystem: Host-associated > Plants > Roots > Endosphere...
TCGGTCCAGTACATCCAGATGAGGGAGACCCACACCACGCCGTACATCAGCATGAAGGCGCTCGAGCGGATGCCGGTGAGATCCATCAGCGCGCCGAACATCACGGGCAGCACAAAACCGCCCAGGCCGCCGGCGAGTCCGACGACGCCGCTGATCGCGCCGATGTTCTTGGGGTAGTCGTCGCTGATGTACTTGAAGACGCTCGCCTTGCCGAAGGCCATGGCGATGCCGAGCACGAACATCAGCCCGGTGAAGCTATAGACGTTCAGGCCTATGTGGAAGGTGCGCGGGCCGTTCACCGTGAGAAGCGTGAGATCGGTCTGCGGATAGCTCAGCAGGAACAGGCAGATCCAGCACACCCACATCACCCACCAGGTGACGCCGTGCGCGCCGTAGCGGTCGGAGAGCCAGCCGCCGACAGCCCGCAGCACACCGCCCGGAAGCGAAAAGCAGGCAGCCAGCAGGGCCGCAACGCGGATGTCCAGGCCGTATTCACCGACGTAGTACTGCACCATCCACAGCGAGATGGCGACATAGCCGCCGAACACGATGCTGTAGTACTGGCAGTAGCGCAGCACCCGCGGATCCTTCAGCGTCCTGAGCTGCTCGGCAAAGCCGACGCTCTTGCCCACCAGGTGCGCGGGATCGCTGGCGCTCAGCATCCAGAACAGGACCGTGGCACCAAGCATGATTGCCGCGTAGACCTGCGGCACCACGGCCCAGCCGAAGGCCACCACGATCGCAGGCGCCACGAACTTGTTGACGGCCGCGCCCGAGTTGCCGGCGCCGTAGATGCCCATCGCAAAGCCCTGGCGGCTGCGCGGGAACCAGCGTGCCACGTAGGGCGTGCCGACCGAAAAGGAGCCGCCCGCGAGGCCGACGAACATGCCCAGCACGATGAAGTGCCAGTACTGCGTGGCGTAGGTCATCACCCAGATGGCCGGGACCGTCGCGGCCATCAGCAGCGTCATCACGATGCGGCCGCCGAAGCGGTCGGTCCACATGCCGAGCGGCACGCGCACCAGCGAACCCGTGAGCACCGGCATTGCGGTGAGCAGGCCGAACTGGGTGGCGTTGAGGTTGAGCGCCTTGCGGATCGGGATGCCGATCACGCCGAACATCATCCAGACCATGAAGCAGACCGTGAACGCCAGCGTGCTCACCGCGAGCACGCGCCAGGCTTTCGCAGGCACCGCTGGGTGCGCCGATGGCGCCGGGATTTCTTGGCTGGTTGCGGTTGCGATTGCGGTTGCGCGCTGCTGCACTGTGGGTCTCCTGAAGGGGCCACCGAAGCTTAGGAGCGGGCTTTCCGTGGGCCTTGATCCACATCAAGCGGTTCAGCGCTTGCGAAACCTTGTCCTGGCGCAAGGACTGCACGTCGACGCAAGGAGACACTGAGCCATGGATCAAAGCTCGCGCTTCAAGGGCGTCAACACCGCACGCCGGTACCCGGTGCTCGACGATGCACAGGGCTTCGCAACCGCCATCCTGCTGGTCGGCCTCGGCTTGGCCGTGCTTCGCAGCGCCCAGCTGCTGACGGGCGGCATCCCCGGCCTGGCCTTCCTGCTGAACTACGCAACGGGCTGGCCGCTGGGGTGGACACTCCTCATCGTGAACCTGCCGTTCATCGCATTCGGCTGGCATGCCTTCGGGCTGCGCTTCACCTGGAAGACGATCCTCGTCGTTGCCGGACTGTCATTGAGCGTCGAAGGCATCGGCCGGGTGCTCAGCGTGCACACGGCTCATCCGCTGTTCGCGGCCATTGCCGGCGGACTCTTGATCGGCGTCGGCCTGCTCGTGCTGTTCCGCCATGGCGCGAGCCTGGGCGGATTCGGCGTGCTGGCCCTGTTCCTGCAGCGCCGCCATGGCTGGAGCACGGGCGCCGTGCAGATGGCGTGCGATGCGGCTATCGTCGCCTCGGCCTTTGCGCTCGTGGAGCCGAGCCGCGTGGTCTATTCGATCGTCTCGGCGGTGATGGTGAACCTGGTGCTGATGTGGAATCACCGGCCAGCTGTGCGATCGTTGAGCGGCATCAATGAACCGCCCGCCGGGCGCCTCTAAGCTCGACCTCCAGCTCTATCTTCAGAGGAGATCGCATGGCCGTCGTGGATCGTTCCGGTGCAATTTCTTTCGGCTTGCCCTTCATGGACCGCGCCCGTGCGCGATTTTCGAGGCTGCTGTCGCGGGTGGACGAAGCCGGCAGCGCGGCGCTGCCCGCGGCGTGGCGCGATCTGCTCGATTGCGCCGCCGAGCACTTCGCGTGCGAACACATCTGGATGCGCGCGTCCGGTTTTGCCGAACGCAAAGATCATTCGCTCCAGCACCGCGTGGTGCTGGAGGTGATGCGCGAAGGCGCGGTGCATGCGGCCGAGGGACGGTTGCCGCAGGTGCGGGAGATGGCGCGCCAACTCAAGGATTGGTATGAAACGCATGCCAGCACCATGGATGCGTCGCTTGCCCGCCATCTGCGGAACTTGCGGTCCGGCCGCGGCAAGGCCGATGTGCGGCCGCAAGTCTCCGTCGCAACACGGCCACCGCGGCGCGCGGCCGCGCAGCACGCTTTCGCGCGCTGAATCTATGCCGCGGCGCCGGGAAGCCGGAGCCCGCCGCGGCCCGTGAGGCGCGCGGTGATCGCCGCCTTCAGCGGTGGGAGATGCTGGGCGCCGCGAAGGATCAGCTGCCGCGCAAGGCGCTGCGGCGCACCGGTGCTGGCATAGAGTCTCGCGACCGCATTCGTGCCGCGATAGATCGGGGCCGCATCCCGGCGGTGCGCGCGTTCATAGCCCGCCAGCACTTCGGCGGCGCCGATGTCCTGGCCGGCCGCGCGAGCAGCGCACAGTGCATGCACGAGGGACGCGACGCTTTGCAAGCCGAGGTTGTAGCCATGGGCCGTTACCGGATGCATGCCGACGGCCGCATCGCCGACCAGCGCACCGCGCTCGGCGACGAAGCGCCGGGCATAGACGGCCACGAGGGGATAGGGAAAGCGCTGTCCAACCAGCCGCATCGACCCGAGGCGGCTGCGGAACTGGCGCTCCACGAGCGTCGCGAATTCACTCTCGGGCAAAGCCAGCAGCTGCCGCGCGGCGGGGGCATCGGCGGTCACCACCACGGACGACACGTTGCCCACCGCGGGCAGCACGGCGAGCGTGCGCTCGTAGCCGAAGCATTCGTAGGCCACGTCGTCGTGGGGCAGCGCGTGCTGCATCCGGCACACGATCATGACGCGGCCGAAGTCGTGCATGTCGGCGCCGATGCCGAGCTGCTTGCGGGACCAGGAAAAGCGGCTGTCGGCTGCGACGAACAGGCGGCTTCGCAGCTTTTGCGGCGCGCCTGGCGAAGTCTCGAAATCCAGTTGCACGTGATTCGGTTCCGTGCCGATGCAAAGCACCTTCGCGCGGTCGATCAATCGAACGCCGGGGCGTTCGGCCGCCGCCGCAAAACTGGCGCGGCGCAGCGCATGGTTCGGCACGATCCAGCCCAGCACGCCGGTGCCGTTGCCACGCGAGGAGAAGCTCAATGCCGACCCTTGCCGATCGCCATCGAAGACGCGCGCTTCGCGGATGCATCCGATCTCCTCGGGCAGGAGGCGCTGCCACAGGCCCAATGTGCGCAACGTGGCCACGCTGGAGTGGGTGAGCGCAATGTCGCGTCCATCCTCCGCCGGTTCGGCCAGGGCCTCGCGCGCCTGGGCGTCCAGCACGGCGGCGGTGAAGCCGGCGTCGGCCAGCGCAATGGCCAGCGCCAGCCCGGCGGGGCCTGCTCCGAGGATGAGGACATCAGGGTTATCTTGCTGCATTCGGTTTTCCTGCGTGAATAAGAGTTGGGACGGTTCAGCGATCGGGCGTGAACGTCGGCAACGCGGTGCCAGCGAACGCTTCGAGCACCGAACCGACGTTCCCGGAATGCTGCAGTGCGCCGACGATCGTCCGGAACAAGGGCTTGTACGGATCGTCGGTTTCATGGCCCGCGAGCGGATCGCGGTTCGCGAGGAAGGCGGTATCGAGTTCGGTCCATTCCGCGGCATCCAACACTGCCTCGGCCAACGGGAGAATTTCAGTTTCCTCCAGGCGCATGTGCTGCAGGTAGAAGTCGGCGTACAGCCGCATCTTCTGCTCGAAGTGGTCGCGCCGGATTTCGCATTGGACGGTGCCGCTCATCACCCGGAACCCCAGCAGCGCATGCTCGAGCTCACGGATGGCGCACTCGCCTTGCGCGTGCTCGCGATCGAGCCGATCGATCACGGCATCGGTCTGCTCGCTGCGGCCGCGCAGCTTGGGAAACAGCAGCTGAGTTTCCTTGGGGTGGTGCAGCTTCTCCGGGAACTCGTCAACGTAGAACATCATGGCCTGCAGGGCATCGAAGTCGGGCAGGGTACCGTGCCGGCGGTGTTCCCGCAGAAGCAGCGTGATCGATCGCAGCATGGCCGACAGGAAGTGGTGCTCGTGGCGGATGATGATCAGGCTGCTGTGGGTCATGGCACACCTCCTGGGACAGGACTCGCCCGCAGTGTCGGACCCGAGCGAGCGCGCGGGCTTGACCTGGCGCAAGGATCGATCGGAAAGCGGCGTGGGGTCAGGTTCCGTTGATCGTGGCAAGCAGCATGGCCTGCAACACGAAGCGGTGGTTCTCCGTGCACTCCGCGACATCGATCACCCCCGACGGCGAATGAAGAACCCAGCGGTTGGGATCGAGCGCGGCCACCAGGAATCCCGCTGCCTCCGTTGCCCCAGTGGAATCGAACTGGCGCAGGCAGATCCCCGCCTCGCGCGCGAGTTCGAAAAAATTTTCCGCGCGCCGCGAAAGCGGGTCGCCGAGAAAGGCGATCTGCGCACTCGGCCCGGGCACGCAGCCGTGTTCGCGCAGCGTCATCAGGTCCGCCATCGCCCGTGCCGGATGACCGACGCTTTCGAGGTCGTCGCAGACCGGCACGCCCGCATGCCGCTCGATCTGCCGCACTTCCGAAGGCGTCAGGAACGCACAATCGATCGCGTCGTACAACCGACCCAGCATTTGCGAAAGGCCGCGGAATTGAATTCCGTTCGGTTCGATCGGGGCACCGAGGCGAACGTGCGCGACGCGCGCGCCCAGATCGAGCGCGGCGCGGTGAAGCACCGACAGCTGCGATGCGGGCGGCCGCGCCCGCAGCAGCGCAATGTTCTTGCCCAGCAGCGGCCTGTCTCCAGTGGTGCCCGCCAGCGATGCAGCCTTCAGACAGCATGCCGTCTCGTAGACCGCCGGAGAATCAATGGGCGCGAACATGTCGTGCGGACGGAAACCGGGGCCGTTCGGAGAAAGCAGGGTCGGATGCAGCATCACCGCAGCGTATTGGCGGCGGCAATGCAGTCCTTGATGGCCGTCAAGTCTTCGCCACGTCAGGAATGAATGACACAGTCCATTCACCCGCCGTTCACGCTGGCGAGCGCTCGGGCAGGCGGGCTGGCCTTGGCGACCCGCAACGAAACCGAGGAGGCTTCGACCTTCGACGCGTGCAGGGCGGGCCGTATCTCGCCAGCACTGCAGGGTCATCCGTATTGATCTTGCGCAAGTCCCGTGCCGCTTGCGAGGACTAATGTCTGCCGCGAACACCACTCTCGAAGGAGCGTCATGCAGAGCCCCCGATCGATCCTGCTGCATCTTGACGGCTCGGCCCACACGGCGGGGCGCGTCAAGCTCGCGCGCCGTCTGGCCGATGCGTTCGATGCCGACGTGGCCGGCACGCCGTGCACCACGTCCGCGCTGATGCGCTATCCCTTTGCACTCGAAGGTGCGGCGGAAGCCATTGCCGTCATGCGCGACAGCGACAAGGCCGCGCGCGACCGAATGTACGCCAGCTTCACGGCTCACGCGGCCGGTTCGCAGCGCCTGCACTGGACCGATCCCGAGCCCGATGCACCATGGCACTTTGCCCGCCGAGCCCTCTACGCCGACCTGGTGATCGTGGGACAGCGCGACCCGGAAGACCCGATGGCCTCCGAACTCCCGGGCGACTTCCTGCCCCATCTGCTGGTGGAAAGCGGGCGGCCCGCGCTTGTGCTTCCCTATGCGGGCCCGCTGTCGCCGCTGGGCGGCTGTGTCCTGCTCGCCTGGAAAGAAACTCCCGAGGCCGCGCGAGCTCTCTCGGCCGCGCTGCCCTGGCTGCACCTGGCCTCACGCGTGCACGCGATCTGCTACGGCGAGCAGGCCGACGCATCGCTTCAAAAACTGCAGTCCTACCTTGCCACGCACGGCATTGCCGACGTCTCTCTCCATGACGGCGGAGCCGAAGAAGGCGACGCGGGCGAAAAGCTGCTGTCGAGGGCCGCCGATGTGGGCGCGGACCTGCTCGTGATGGGCTGCTACGGCCACAGCCGGGCGCGCGAATGGATCCTGGGCGGCGTCACGCGAACCATTCTCGCGTCGATGACCCTGCCGGTCCTGATGTCGCACTGACGACGATTCCCCACACACGGCGCTGGCCTTGCACGGTGCCAGACTACCTCGAGTGTCGCGAGCTGCGAGGCATGGCGGCTGCCACGGCAGTCAGGGCCTCGCTGCCGGGATCAGGCGTCTTTTCAGCGGCTGTTGCCGTGTTCCGCTGCGGCTTGGCAGGAGGCGCAACGGATGGCCATTGGCTGCGCCAGCAAGCGGTCTCGGGGAATGTCTTCACCGCAGTCCAGGCAGATGCCGTAGCTTCCTTCGGCCATGCGCTTCATGGCTTGCTCGATCCCGCGGAGCCGGGCGCGGTCGACCTCGGCTTCCGCGAAACGCACATCGTCAAGCCGCGATGTCTCGGCCTCGTCGGCGTTGCTGTGTACTTCGTGCGCGCCGTTGATGGCGCCCGCATTAAAGCCCGGGTCCGTTTCGCGCAGTTCATTCAATGCTTGGGCCTTCATGCGTTCGAGCTCTCGGGCCAGCGCGCCACGGTCGGTTGCATTCAGGTGTTTCATGGTGCCCTCGTTGTGTATTCATCGCGAGAACTCAATGTAGGCCGTAAGCCGCGCGGCGGGTTTGATCCAAAGCAAGGCGGGGTTGATTTGGGTCAATCCACGCGCCGCGGTCGAACCGATGATTCGGTGTCGACTCTTCAAGGACTCACCATGAACTTCATTCAGTCACTGGGATCGGTGGCGCTGGTATTGCTGGCGGGGTGCAGCGCATTGCCTTCGACTGAAGGCAAGCAGGACAAGGACCATGCGTTGCACCATCCGCCGACAGCGTCCGCTGCGATGAAGTCGGACCGGCAGATGGCGCAGATGCGCGAAATGCACCAGAAGATGATGGCCGCCAAGACGCCGCAGGAACGCCAGGCCCTGATGGCCGAGCACATGAAGGCCATGCAGGGCGGGATGTCGATGATGTGCCAGATGGGGGCGGCTGCGCCGGCTCCGTCCGGCAACACGATGGAGCGTTGCATGGCCATGAAGGACATGACCATTCAGATGATGCAGGATCGGGAACGCGCCCAGACGCCCGCGCGATAGGGACTCGCGAGCTCCGGACCTGGGGCGGGATGGATCAATGCGACACGGATCCCCGGCGTCCATGCGCCTTCGAACGGCTCCCTCGCTCGGGGTGCTTCGCTTCCTTGCGCCCTTCGAGCCATTCGAAAACACCCATGCCGGCCAGCATCGCGATCACGAACACCAGCGCCTTGGCTTGTCCCATGCCGACTGCCACCAAGGCCGGACCAGGACAGAAGCCCGCGATGCCCCAGCCGATGCCGAACACGGCGCTGCCAATGAGGAGGCGCCTATCGATCGACTGCAGGCTGGGCAGCCGCATCGCCGCGCCGAGCAGCGACCGCGTGCGCCTCCTGGCCACGGCGAACGCGACGGCCCCGACAGCGATCGCACCGGCCATCACGAAGGCAAGCGACGGATCCCATCGCCCGCCAAGATCCAAGAAGCCCAGCACCTTGGCGGGATTGGCCATGCCGGAAACGATCAGGCCCAGGCCGAACACCAAGCCGGCGAGAAATGAAGTGAAGAAGGCCATGGCAGTGTTCCTCAGAGACTCAGCAGATGACGCATCAGGAACACGGTCAGGAACCCGGCCCCCATGAAGACCGCGGTGGCCGCGAAGGAGCGCGGCGACAGGCGCGACAGGCCGCAGACGCCGTGGCCGCTCGTGCATCCCGCCGCATACCGGGTGCCCACGCCGACAAGGAGACCCGCCAGCACGAGCGTGCCGTAGCCGGCCTCGATCCGCGGCTTTGGCCAGTCCGTAAAAATCGCGTAGACCATCGGCGCGACGACCAAGCCGGCAATGAACGCCACGCGCCACGCCACGTCGCCGGTGACGAGCCGAAGCAGCCCGCCGACGATGCCGCTGATGCCGGCGATGCGGCCATTGAGCAGCAGGAACATCGCGGTGGCCGTGCCGACGAGCACGCCGCCCGCGAGTGCGGCCCATGGGGTGAATGAAGGCCAGTCGATGGTCATTGTTCTTCCTTTGGGCAGTAGATGCGGTAGAGCAGGGCGAGGATCTCGAGCAGCGCCGGATCGGCCACCGCATAGAAGATGTTCTTGCCTTGCCTGCGCGTGGTGACCACGCCTTCATTGCGCAGCACGCCGAGCTGCTGGGACAGCGTCGGCTGGCGGATGTCGAGCTGCGCTTCGAGCTCGCTCACGCACATCTCTCCCTGCGAAAGCTGGCACAGCAGCAGCATGCGGTCTTCATTGGCCAGCACCTTCATCACGCCAACCGCACGCGAGGCGGCGCCGCGCAGCACCTCGGCATCGAAGACGGGGTGGGGGGATTTCATGGCGTGTGCGGCAGGCATGGGTCGGTGGTTCCTCTTCGTCGGCGTTGACATTATTATATGAATATATAGAATATTTTCAAATAGATCAAAATCGACCGATCGAACCGCGAGGTGCCCAATGAACACAACCGCCTCCGTCCAGGCTTTCTTCGACCCCAACACCGGAACCGTTTCCTACCTCGCATGGGACCCGGCCACCTTGCAAGCCGCGGTCATCGACCCGGTGCTCGACTACGACTTCAAGTCGGGCCACACCGGCACCGCGTGCGCCGACCGGGTGCTGTCGTGCGTGGCCGAGCATGGCCTGCAGGTCGACTGGATCCTGGAGACCCATGCGCATGCCGATCACCTTTCGGCGGCCGGGTACCTTCAATCGCGGGTCGGCGGGCGCATTGCCATCGGCGAGAACATCCGCATGGTGCAGGCCACGTTCAAGAAGCTCTACAACCTGGAGCGCAGCTTCCTGCCCGACGGCAGCCAGTTCGACCATCTGTTCAAGGACGGCGAGACATTCCGCATTGGCACCATCGAAGCCACAGCATTGCTCGTGCCGGGGCACACGCCGGCCGACATGGCGTATCTCATCGGCGGCGCGGCGTTCGTCGGCGACACGCTCTTCATGCCGGACCTGGGCAGCGCGCGGGCCGACTTTCCCGGGGGTGATGCCTATCAGCTGTACGCATCGATGCGAAGGCTGCTCGAGCTGCCGTCCGAGACGCCGATGTATGTCTGCCACGACTACCCGCCCGCATCGCGGCACGCGCAGTGGCAGACCACAGTGGCGGAGCAGCGCGCGCGCAACATCCACGTGCACGACGGCATCACGGCGGACGAGTTCGTTGCCATGCGCCGAGCGCGCGACGCCACGCTCGACGTGCCGACGCTCATCCTGCCGTCGATCCAGGTCAACGTGCGCGCTGGCCGGCTGCCGCCCGCGGACGACAACGGCGTGTGCTACCTGCGCATTCCGCTCAATGCGCTGCCGGTTCGTCCTGCCACTGGTCTCTGACCGCCGGGCTCGGTGCGCCGTCGCATCAGGTACCACGCGGCAGGCACCACCAGCAGGCTCAGGAGCGGCGCGGTGACCATGCCTCCCACCATGGGCGCGGCAATGCGCGTCATCACCTCGGAGCCGGTGCCGCTGCCCCAGAGGATGGGCAGCAGGCCCGCCATCACGACCGCGACGGTCATCGCCTTGGGCCGCACGCGCAGCACGGCGCCTTCGCGGATCGCGGCCAGCAGGGTCTGGTCGTTCATCGGCTCGCCGGCCTCGAGCCGCCGTGCGAGCGCGTTCTTCAGGTACACGAGCATCACCACGCCGAACTCGGCCGCCACGCCGGCCAGCGCGATGAAGCCCACCGCCGTAGCTACCGAGATCGAGTGCCCCATCGCCCAGATGAGCCAGAAGCCGCCGATGAGCGAGAACGGCACGGCCGCCATCACAAGGGCCGCTTCACCGAAGGACCTGAACAGCAGGTACAGCAGCACGAAGATGACCGCCAAGGTCGCGGGTACCACCAGCTTCAGGCGCTCGGTCGCGCGCTCCAGGTATTCGAACTGGCCCGACCATGAGACCGCATACCCCGCGGGCATCTTCACGGCCTGGCCGACGGCCGCCTGCATGTCGTTGACGGCGGAGCGCAGGTCGCGGCCGCGCACGTCCACGTAGACCCAGCCCGAGAGCCGCGCGTTCTCGCTGCGCAGCATCGGCGGTCCGTCGGCGATGGTGATCTTGGTGACGTCGCCCAGCAGCAGTTGCGCGCCCCGGGCCGTCACGAAGGGCAGCTGCCGAAGCCGCTCCAGCGAATCGCGGATCTCGCGCGGGTAGCGCACGTTGATGGGATAGCGCTCGCGCCCCTGGATGACCTCGCCGACGTTCTCGCCGCCGATCGCGGTCGACACCACGGCCTGCACGTCCGCCATCGAGAGCCCATGGCGCGCCGCCGCGAGCCGATCGACGTCGACGTCGATGTAGCGCCCGCCGGTGAGCCGCTCCGCCAGCGCCGACGAGACGCCGGGAACCTTCTTGACCGCCGCCTCGATCTGCGTGGTCAGCGCGTCGATGGTGGCCAGGTCAGCGCCCGCCACCTTGATGCCGACAGGGCTCTTGATGCCCGTGGCCAGCATGTCGATGCGGTTGCGGATCGGCGGCACCCACACGTTGCTGAGGCCCGGCACCTTCACGGCGCGGTCGAGTTCCTCGACCAGCCTGTCGGCCGTCATGCCCGCGCGCCACTGCGACCTGGGCTTGAACTGGATGATGGTCTCGAACATCTCGAGCGGCGCTGGATCCGTTGCCGTGTCCGCCCGGCCGGCCTTGCCGAACACACGCTCGACCTCGGGCACGGTCTTGATCAGCCGATCGGTCTGCTGCAGCAGTTCGGACGCCTTCGACACCGAAAGGCCCGGCAGCGCGGACGGCATGTAGAGCAGGTCGCCTTCGTCCAGCGGCGGCATGAACTCGCCGCCCAGCCGCGCGACCGGCACCGCGGTGAGCGCCAGCAGCACGGCCGCCAGGACCAGCGTTCCCCTGGGAAAGCGCAGCACCAGCTCCAGCGCGGGCCGGTATGCCGCCATCAGGACGCGGTTCACGGGATTGGCCGCTTCGTGCGGTATGCGCCCGCGGATCAGGTAGCCCATGAGCACCGGAATCAGCGTGACCGACAGGCCCGCCGCGGCGGCCATGGCGTAGGTCTTGGTGAAGGCCAGAGGCGAGAACAGCCGGCCCTCCTGCGCCTCCAGCGTGAACACCGGCAGGAAGGACAGCGTGATGACCAGCAGCGAGAAGAACAGCGCCGGCCCGACCTCGGTGCAGGCGTTCGCGACCAGCGCCCAGCGCTCCTGCGTCGTCGGCGCTCGGGCCCGGTCGTGCTCGAAGGCCTCGATGTGCTTGTGGACGGCCTCCAGCAGTACCACCACGCCGTCCAGCGCGGCGCCCAATGCCAGCGCGATGCCGGCGAGCGACAGGATGTTGGCGTTGAGGCCCTGCCAGCGCATCACGATGAAGGCCGCGCCAATGGCAATCGGCAGCGCGACCACGGCCACCAGCGCGGAGCGCAGGTGCAACAGGAAGAGCACGCACACCAGCGCGACGGCGACGAACTCCTCCGAGAGCTTGAGCTTGAGGTTGTCGATGGCGCGGTCGATGAGCTGGGAGCGGTCGTAGGTCTCCACGATTTCCACGCCCTTGGGCAGGCTGGGCTTGAGCTGCTCGAGCCTGGCCTTCACGGCTTCAATGGTCGTGCGCGCGTTCCTGCCCGAGCGCATGACGACGACACCCCCGGCAACCTCGCCTTGGCCGTCCAGTTCAGCCACGCCGCGGCGCATCTCCGGCCCCAGCTGGACCGTGGCGACGTCCCGCAGCATCACGGGGGTCGACCCGGACAGGCCGAGCGGGATGGACCGGAAGTCGTCCAGCGACTTCAGGAATCCCCGCGAGCGCACCATGTACTCGGTCTCGGCCATCTCGACCACCGAGCCTCCCGAAGACTGGTTGGCATTCTTCAGCGCGTCGACGACCATGGCCTGCGTGACGCCGAGCCCGCGCAGGCGGTCCGGGTCCAGGACGACCTGGTACTGACGCACCATGCCGCCGATGCTGGCGACCTCCGCCACGTCCGGCACGGTCTTGAGCTCGAACTTCAGGAACCAGTCGTTCAGCGCGCGCAGCTGGCTGATGTCGGTGTGCCCGGTCCTGTCGACCAGCGCGTACTCGTAGACCCAGCCCACGCCGGTCGCGTCCGGCCCCAAGGCGGCCGTCGCGCCCGCCGGAAGACGGCTCTGGACCTGGTTCAGAGACTCGCCCACGCGCGACCGCGCCCAGTACGGGTCGGTCTTGTCATCGAACAGGACATAGACGAACGAGTCGCCGAACAACGAGTAGCCGCGAACCGTCCTGGCGCCCGGCACGCCGAGCAAGGTGGTGGTCAGCGGATAGGTCACCAGGTCCTCGACCACCTGAGGCGGCTTTCCCGGATAGGTCGTGCGCACGACCACCTGCGTGTCGCCGACATCGGGCAGCGCGTCGACCGGCGTGTGCAGGACCGAGAAGAGCGCCGCGACGACCAGGAAGGCCGTGGCGATCAGCACCAGGACGCGGTTGCCGATGGACCAGCGAATGAGCGCGGCGATCACTGGCCGCCTCCGATCCGATGCACCGCGACGAGCTCGAAGTCGTCGCCCGCCTGCTTGAACTCGAAACGGATCCGGTCGCCGGGCTTCACTTCCGGGAAGGCCTTCGGTTGGCGCTTCTTGAAGCCCATCGTCATGGCTGGCCACTTGAGCGCCGCAATGGGTCCGTGAGAGATGGTCAAACTCTGGGCTTCGATGTCCTCGATCGTTCCTTCCGCCGAGTAGATGCCGCTCGCCGCAACGCTTGCGGCGCTGGCGGCGCTGGCGGCGCCGATGGGTCCGACGGCGGAAGCCGCCGAGGCCGCGGGCTGCACGGATGCCATGGTGCCGAGCACCGACTTGAGCCGAGCTTCCGAGTCGATGAGGAACTGTCCACTGGCGACCACCTCGTCGCCTTCTCGCAGGCCCGCCA
>Ga0102593_1002628_pt1 | contig 13284 bp, 10 predicted proteins | sample AraplaCol_mMS_r2_2_FD_76862 | JGI IMG/M metagenome (GOLD analysis project Ga0102593, IMG submission 76862) | Arabidopsis root microbial communities from North Carolina, USA - plate scrape MF_Col_mMS_r2 (SPADES assembly) (version 2) | ecosystem: Host-associated > Plants > Roots > Endosphere...
GCGGCTGATGATCTTGTGACCGGTCTTGCGGGAGATGCCGAATTCGCGGCACAGCGCCGCTATCTTCTCGCCATCCAGAACCCGCGCAACGAATTTGAGACGCTCGTCCATGCGGTTGCACTCCTGCAAAGGCACCTTCGCTCTCCTCGCAAAGGCCAAAAGTGTAACCCATGTCTCCGGTATGAACTGTCACCCCTCTCTCGGGAAGGACAGAACTCGCCCTTGAAGTCGGCGCACCACAGATCGTTGGGGCCGATGGCCGCCGACAGCGCCGTGCCCATGGCCTTGTTCGCCCGGTTCCTCTTACGGGCCTGGCTCACAAGGCCGTACCGGTCGAGCACCGCATGCACCGTGCTTCTCGCCGGGATGCGCACGTCGCCGGCCAGACGGCGCACCAGAAGCTCGCGGATCTTGCGCGCCCCCCAGTGCGGCTTCTCCTGGTTGCAACGAACGATCATCGCCGGGACCGGTCCGTCAGGGCCTCCAGCCCGTCCTCCTTGCAGCGATTGAAGATCTTGTAGCCGGTCTTGCGCGAGATCCCGAACGACCGACACACCTCGCCCATACCTTCGCCCTCCAGCAAACGGGCGACAAATCGAAGACGCTCATCCATGACCGAAGTCTCCGGTACGTTCTGTCACCTATCTCTCAGGTCGGGCATCGCCTACCTTGGCATTAGAAGCTGCGCTTTGCCACGTTCCGCGATGCCCTCTCGTGTTCGCACGCCAGAGTCTAAAGTCGCGCGCCCTCCGTCGCATTCGTCAATATCGGGAAACATGTTCGCCATCTTGACGCGGATCAATGTTCGACATGGACAGTCCGCTAGGTTTGGATGAATTTATTGCACCACGATCTGGAACGGATGTCCCATGTACAAGCGTATACTCATTCCAACCGACGGCTCGGAGCTTGCTTCCAAGGGCGTCGATCACGGTCTTGCACTTGCAAAGGCGCTCGGCATTCCAGCGACGGTCATCAACGTCACGGTGCCGCTGGCTGGCTTTGCGCTTCAGGGAGTAGTTCAGGCACAGGCCATGGACAGCTATACTCACGCGGTGAAAGAAGACCTGATCGAGATCGAAAGAATTGTCCGCAACAAGTCGGCGAAAGCGCAGGTGACGGTCGATTTTGTCCACGAGATAAATAGCTCTCCTGCTACGGCCATTCTCGAGACTGCTCAGGCAAAAAACTGCGACCTGATCGTTATTTCCTCACATGGGCGCACGGGCATCGGAAGAATGATACTTGGCAGCCAAACCCAGCAGGTCCTCGCCAATTCGACCGTTCCTGTTCTTGTCGTCAGATAACGGCATCGGCATTCGTGGACTCTTAAGGCGTCTGGCAAAGGCAACAAGGGATACTCGACGTTGCCCAGTGGAGCGATCCCTAATGGCCAAACTGAGCAAGAGCGGTACTTCAAATAAAAAAAGAGTGACTAAGGGCAAACACTATTAAATCTGTTGATAGTACCTAGCAACAAACAAGATTTGAATTTTGTTCTACTATGAGTTATTTCGATATTCTGCAAATTGACGAAAGTCAATTATAACTTTTTCTCGAAATTTACATTTTATTAACCCAGAAATGCTATGCGAACTATGGAGATTATTCAAATCTTGAAAGATCAAGGTCAGATCTCCCGATCGGAACCACTGCGTCGCGCGCATTTTGGAAAGTAGTGTTTTGCGACGTTTCGGCCTCGTGGTCTTGCAACGTTGTCGGCGAAATGACGAGCGTCCGGCCATTCTTATGCCGAAGCCGGAATTCATGACGATCGCGCCGGTTTCCCTAGGCGAATAACCGACATGAATTTACCCGCCTTCTTTTCACGTATCAGCACGAAACTCGCCCTCATGTCCGCTGCCGGCATTGCGATGATGCTCGTCATGCTGGCTGGCCTTTGGTTAGAGGATCGCTCGGTCGGCCAGAGCGCCATACTCGAACGGCAACAGGTCGGCGCATCACGCGACTATGTCGAGGCCAAGGCCGCCATTCGCGGCATGCAGATCGAGAGCCTGAACATGCGCCTGGCGAACGCCATGGACGAGGTGCTGCAGGCCAAGTCCGCCGCGCGGGACAATCACGACGCAGCCATCAGAGCCCTGGATTCGGCCCTTTCGATCCTGACAATCCAGGTCAACCAGGAGCGGGTGAAAAACATCAAGGCGCTGGTTGACGAATATTACAACACGAGCGGCCAGCTCGCGGAGTTCCTCCGCACGAAACTGAGCGCGGCGGGCGTCGACGCAAGCCTCGCCGCCAAGGAACGGGAATTCGTTACACACCAGATCGATCTCATCCAGAAGACGATGTCCCTCCTCGATGAGGCCGGCACGATCGCAAAGGGCCGTGCGACAACAGCCGCCGCAGCTTCGAACGTGGCCCTCAATTCGATGGAAACCACATCGCTCGCCGGTGGATTTCTCGTGATGATTACTCTTCTCGGCGCCGCTCTCTTCGGCGCGAAAGCGCTGGCAAAGCCGATCGGTCGTATCACCGAAAACATGAGTGTCCTGGCGAGCGGCAATCTCGGCGCCGAGATCCCTTTCACTGGGCGCAGCGACGAGATCGGCGACATGGCGCGCGCCGTCGCAGTGTTCAAGCAGAACGGCCTCCGGGTTCGCGAGCTGAATGCACATGAAGCTGCCCTTCATGCCAAGAGTGTTGATCTGCAGTCGAGCATCGGCGTGGTGGTCTTGGCCGCCGTTGGCGGTGATTTCACGCGGCGTATCGCCAAGGACTACGGCGATGCCGACCTCAACCGCTTTGCCACGCAAGTCAACGAACTGGTGGCCTCCGTCGATCGCGGCGTCGCAGAGACCCGGCGTGTCGTGGCTGCCCTTGCCGAGGGTGATTTGACCGAAACGATGCGCGGCGAGTTCCAGGGCGCCTTCGGCGAACTCAGGGACAATGTCAACGCGACCATGGCCAACCTGCGCTCGGTGCTCGGCGAGGTGCGCGCCGCCGTCGACACGATCAACAGCGGCTCGAGCGAAATACGCAGCGCCTCGGGCGACCTCTCCAAGCGCACCGAACAGCAGGCGGCTTCGCTGGAGGAAACCTCCTCCGCTTTGGAAGAGATCACCGTCGCGGTGAAAAATTCCACCGAACGGGCAACAGAGGCGAGCCATATGGTCGACGAGGCGCGCCGCAGCGCCGAGCGGTCGAGCGCGGTTGTCAAGGACGCCGTATCAGCCATGAGACGCATTGAGCAGGCCTCGGGCGAAATCGGTCAGATCATCAACGTCATCGACGAGATCGCCTTCCAGACGAACCTGCTGGCGCTCAATGCCGGAGTGGAAGCGGCCCGCGCCGGCGAGGCCGGCAAAGGCTTCGCCGTCGTCGCCCAGGAAGTGCGCGAACTGGCGCAGCGTTCCGCCAATGCCGCAAAGGACATCAAGACGCTCATCGGCCGCTCCAGCGCGGAAGTCGACGCAGGCGTCACGCTGGTGACGGCAACCGGTGAGGCGCTCGGGCTGATCCAGGGGCATGTGATCAAAATCAACGAACATGTTCATTCGATCGCGACGGCCGCGAAGGAACAGTCAACGGGACTGTCGGAAGTCAGCATGGCGGTGAATGAGATGGATCAGGTCACCCAGCGGAATGCTGCCATGGTAGAGGAGTCGACAGCGGCGACCAACCGGCTGGCGGACGAGGCTTCGAACCTCTCGCGACTGATCGCCCGCTTCAACCTCGGAACAGGCGGCCCGGCTGCGAGCGCGTATTCCGCTCCACGCGCCACCCGGGATAGCGGGCCTGCCGCCTCGCCGGCCCGCAAACTGGTGGGGAAAGTCGCGGCCGCCTTCCACGGAAACGCCGCTCCCGCCCATGACAATTGGGAGGAGTGCTGACATCGGCGTACCGCGCTGCCGATATTTCTGATCGGGATTGGTGATGAGACCGCATTCACCCTAACGGGATTGATCCGACATGCCGAATCATAAATCAGCGCAAGCTGCATGATGCGGCATGTTCCATACCGGGCAGGCAAGTCCTCGATCGTCGATTACATCGCCTCGCTCTCGGCTCGCCGCGTTTGAGCGCACCGTTGAAACTGAAGCCGCCCGATGCCCAGCGAATTCTCGGTAGAACGAGCCGGCAGGCGACAGACCGCGGAACAATTGCTGTTCTATGCTTCCCCGAGCATCCTATTCGAGAAAACACCGGAAATAGAGGGTCGACTGTAGGTTTGACTTGCGACATTGTAGTATTGCTGCAGTTCACGCGGGGTGCATGTCATGTCGTACTCGCAAACGCTCCCAGTCTATGCGTCCGTTCTGGTGACGGGCGTTGTTGCACCGCTGTTCGCGTTGTCGGCGGCCGAAACAGCAGTCGTCAAAACGGTGCGGGATCCATCGATATCAATCCTCGTCAGAGCCGACCTCGAACAAGGCGCGCTATCGGCGCCCGCCACCTCGATTGACTGGTGGTTGCGGGACGATATCGTTCATACGTCGCAGGCGACGGACGGGACGAAGAGTGTCTTCAATCGAAATTGGCTGAAGGACGACCAGCTTCGCGGCTCCCACTGATCAACTTGGCAGGGCATCGTTGGGTGGATCGCCGCGGGCGCGCCTACAGCCAGCCGCCGGTGAACCCCGCTCGCCGCAACCCCCTGACAATAGGCTCGCAATCACGCATCAGCGTCCACAAAAGGCCGGTGCGGTAATTCTCAATCATCAGCGCCACCGGCCCCTGGTCAATCCCGAAGTGGTACGGGCTGATCCACCAGCCAGTCGGACTGTTCGGATCCTTGAAGGTCTGATTGAATGATGGCTTGAAGCCGTAAAGCCTAGTCATCCCCAGCTTCATGCCCGCGAACTTCCGGACGGTCGGAAGGACAATCTCGGGCGCAAAAGGCAGGGATGCCACGACAACCCAGGGCGCTACGGTCCCGTCATCAGGCCCGAAGGGCGCGCCACGGGCAACATAATCGAAGAACTCGCGACGAACCCCGCCGACATCCGCCTTCACCCAGCCCGGGCCGTCACACGCGGTAAATCCCCAGCAATGCTCACCATAACCCTCGAACTGCATCGGATTTCGGATCGCATACTCCTGATGGACAAAGGTCGCTTGCCGGCTGTTCTGGAAGTAGTCACTGTCATGCTCGTGCATGAACTGATCGCGGATGCCTCGGAAATCGATCCACATATGCGATAGCTGGTGGGTGAACAGCGGACCGGAATAGAGCAGCTCGCGGCCGTAAATGTTCCGCCATTCGTAGCTTTCCGTGTAGGCCTCATAGCTCTCGGGCGGCAGCGGATGCGACGGTGATCCCAGCCCCAATATGTAGAGAAGCAGGCCTTCGTCATAACCACGCCAACGGTAAGGAATGAAGCCACTCTCGGGTCGCCAGCCATGCGTCAGGGTAGCGCCCTGATCCCGCGCCCAGTTCCAGTCTGCACGCTCGTATAGCGCCGTCGCAAGCGTCCTGATCTTCGCTTCTTCGGCGCTCTCCCCGTCAAAATAGGTGGCGACTGTCAGCGCACCAGCGAACAGAAAGGCCGAGTCGATCGTCGACAGCTCGCATTCCCACACCCGCTGTCCCGTCTCAATGTCGAGAAAATGATAGAAGAAGCCCTTGTGGCCCGAGGCGTCCGGCTCGGGGCCCTGGTGGCATTGCATCAGGAATTCGAGCCTGCGCCGGACCATCTTGACGGCAAACTCGCGAATGAGGACGCCACGCTCCACGACGACGGGAATGGTGGCGAGCGCCATGCCGATGGCAGCGATGCTTGCCGGTGCGCCGGGTTGCGTCTTGTCGCGAACGAGGCCGTTGTCCGGGTTCGTAGAATGCAGATAGTAGAGCACCGAGGTGAACTGCAGTCGCGCAAAGTCCTCGTCGGTCAGCCCCGACTCCAAGTTTGGCCTGGGTGACACCGCAACCATGGCTTCCCCTCCCATACAGCTTTGCAATCGCTTGCCGCCAACGGCATCGTACCAATACGCACTTCGCCACTCGAACGGGCGCCAGCAGCCTGCGTCCTCTGCATCGTCTTTGATAGTGCCCCCCGGAGCAACGGCTCCGGGAGGCACCCGGCTGCGCCGAACGCTACGTGTTGTCGCCTTCCGTCGATGTCCTTTGCTTGCTTGCCGCCCCTCCGAGGACGCCCCACTTCCAGCCGGTGATTTCAGGCATGTCATCACCGTGCTTTTCAATGTAATGCCGGTGCTCGATCAGCTTCTCGCGGATCGCTTGCTTGAAGTAGGCGGCGCGGGCACCGAGTTGCGGCAGTCGATCGATGACGTCTTCGACAAGGTGGAAGCGATCGAGCTGGTTCAAAACGACCATATCGAAAGGTGTCGTCGTCGTCCCCTCCTCCTTGTATCCGCGGACGTGCAGATTGTCGTGGTTCGTGCGCCGGTAGGTCAACCGGTGAATCAGCCAGGGATATCCATGGAACGCAAAGATGATCGGCTTGTCCTTGGTGAAGAGCGCATCGAAATCGGCGTCGGAAAGCCCATGGGGGTGCTCGCTCGACGGCTGCAACTTCATGAGGTTGACGACGTTGATGACGCGCACCTTCAATTCCGGTAGATGTTCGCGGATCATCTGCACCGCCGCCAGCGTCTCCAGCGTTGGCACGTCGCCGCAGCACGCCATGACGACATCAGGCTCGCCGCCCTTGTCGTTACTGGCCCATTCCCAGATACCGAGGCCCTGGGCGCAGTGCTTGACGGCTTGATCCATAGTCAGCCATTGCGGCGCCGGCTGCTTGCCGGCAACGACGACGTTCACGTAGTTGCGGCTCCGGAGGCAATGGTCGGTAACGGAAAGCAGCGTGTTGGCATCCGCCGGCAGATAGACGCGGATCACCTCGGCCTTCTTGTTGACCACATGGTCGATGAACCCCGGATCCTGGTGGCTGAAGCCGTTGTGGTCCTGGCGCCAGACATGCGAGCTCAGGAAATAGTTGAGGGACGCGATCGGACGGCGCCATGGAATATCGTTGCACACCTTCAGCCATTTGGCGTGCTGATTGAACATCGAGTCGATGATGTGAATGAAGGCTTCATAGCATGAGAAGAAGCCATGCCGCCCTGTCAGAAGGTACCCTTCAAGCCAGCCTTGGCATTGATGCTCGCTCAACACCTCCATCACCCGGCCATCGGGCGACAGGTGGTCGTCCTCGGGATAGATTTCGGCCATGTAGCAACGATTGGTGACCTCAAGCACGTCCTGCCAGCGGTTCGAGTTGTTCTCGTCGGGACTGAACAATCGGAAATTCTTGGTGTTCAGGTTCAGTTTCATGACATCGCGAAGAAACTTGCCCATCACCCGGGCAGATTCGGTCGTCGTCGCTCCGGGGCTAGGGACGGAAACCTCGTAGTCACGGAAGTCGGGCAGCCTCAGGTCACGCAGGAGCAGGCCACCATTCGCATGCGGATTGTCGCTCATCCGGCGAATGCCAGTCGGGGCTAGCGCAGCGAGTTCGGCGCGCAGCTTACCGTCGTCATCGAAGAGCTCTTCGGGCTTATATTCCTTCATCCACTGCTGAAGGATCTTGATGTGTTCCGGCTTGTCCATTTCGCCCATCGGGACCTGGTGCGACCGCCAGTAATCCTCGCATTTCTTGCCGTCGATTTCACTCGGGCAAGTCCAGCCCTTTGGCGTGCGGAAAACAATCATCGGCCAGGCCGGGCGTTTCAGATTGCCCTTCTCGCGCGCCTCCCCCCAGATCCGCTTGATCTCGGCAACGGCTGTATCCATCGCTGCCGCCAGTTGCTGCTGCACCTTGTCGGGCTCGTGCCCTTCGACGAAGAGGGGCGCATAGCCCATCCCCTCGAAAAGCTTCCGCAGCTCCTCCTCGGGAATGCGGGCTAAGAAGCATGGATTGGCGATCTTGTAGCCATTGAGATGCAGGATCGGCAGTACGCATCCGTCACGGGCTGGATTGAGAAACTTGTTGCTGTGCCAGCTCGTGGCAAGCGGGCCGGTCTCCGCCTCGCCGTCGCCAACGACGCAGGCGACGATCAGGTCCGGATTGTCGAAGGCCGCGCCATAGGCATGGCTCAAGGCATAACCCAGTTCGCCACCCTCGTGGATGCTTCCAGGCGTTTCAGGGGCGACGTGGCTCGGAATGCCGCCGGGAAAGCTGAACTGCTTGAATAGGGTCTTCATCCCTTCGGCGTCCTGGCCGATATTGTGGTAGACTTCGCTGTATGTCCCTTCCAGGTAGGCATGTGCGACCAGCGAAGGTCCGCCATGGCCCGGCCCGATCACGTAGATCATGTTGAGGTCGTCGCGCTTGATCACGCGGTTCAGATGCACATAGAGCATGTTCAGGCCGGGCGACGTTCCCCAGTGACCGAGAAGCCGCGGCTTGATATGCTCCCGCTTGAGCGGCTCTCTCAGTAGCGGATTGTCGAGCAGATAGATCTGCCCGACAGAGAGATAGTTCGATGCACGCCAATAGGCGTCCATTAAGCGGAGTTCTTCGGCCCCAAGCGGAGCACTCGTCTTCTGATGGTCGTTGGTTGCACGAGCGGCGTTCGTCATCATCAGCCTCCTATCGACTTTTTTGTCGTCTCAATTTGCGTGCTTTGCACCGCTGCCGTTCCCGCGGTCATGCGGCGTATTCCACTGCCATGCGCCACTATCGTCAAAGTCCAGGATGGCGTCATAGGATGATATGTCGGCGGCGCTTCCGATATGAACGCAGGCGATGCCGTCATTTGCAAAGCGTGTCATGATCCGGAAAAGTGTCTCCCAGCCAACCATAGCCTCGGTTCTCTCAAGCAAGATGACATGCGGCTTCGCAACGCATGCGCTCGCCAGCATCAGCAAGCACTGCTCTCTTTGCGTCAGAACGGTATGCCATTCCACTTCTTGTTGAAATTCCTCGATCTTAGAAATGCGCTGAAGTTCAAATTCGGCAAGTAGCAGCGCAATGCGTTCGTCCGAAATTTCCGGGCTCGCGGCCGGGGGAATGAACAGTTGTCGAAGTGTCCCTGGCGGAAAATAGGGGTGCTGCGGCAGGAAGCGTATGCCTTCAGCCGTGGGGCGAAAAATCTGGCCGGTGCCGGGATAAGCAACACCTGCGGTAGCCCTGAAAAGTGCGCTCCCTTGGTCCTCTCGAGCGCATGTCACCATGACGCGGGCACGAGGCGGGATGGCGACGGTCAACTCCTGCAGCAACGACGATCCGTCCCGCTCCGACAATATCGTGAGTTTCTCATACGACAGGTCGTCCCGGGTCTCATCGACCTGAATCTTGGCACCCCCCTTTGGTCTCTCTATCGCCTCCGAAAGAGTACTCAGGCGCGCCACCACTGCAGCAAAACTGGAGATCGAGTTGAATTGGTTGATGATCAGCGAAAAAGCGCCCACCAGCATGGCGAATGCTGCCGCGGACTGCGTAATCACCCCAAATTCGATATCACCGCGGAAGAAGGCCGGCGCGACAATCAATGCAGGGATGATCTGGATCAGCCAGTTGTAGCCCGTCGTGAAGAAGCCGACATTGCGGTTCACCGATGTTATGTTGCGAAAGTTGGTCACCAGGTCATCAATTCGGACCGCGAGAAAAGACTTCATGCGCGGCTCGCTGCCGGTCAGCAAAATTCGCTCTGCATTCTCCCTTGCTTGGATGAGCCCCGTGCGGAAACTCGCCTCCTTGTCGAGCTGGTCATAGTTCAGCTTGATGAGCGGGCGGCCCAGCCAGACCGTGAGAAACGAGCCGCAGGCAGCATAAAGGACCGCCACGGCGAACAAGACGGGGTTGATGGATAAAAGTACCCCTGAAAATGAAAGGATCGTTAGCCCGCTGCTGAAGATCATGAGCAGGAAGGACAGTGTGGTCACGGTAAATGCGCGGATATCTTCGGAAATGCGCTGATCCGGATACGAGAGTCCTCCCGAAACACCGAGGCGGTAAAAGGCTCCGTCAGTAAGATAGAGATTGACGGCGCGACGCGTCAGAAAGTCTCTCCATGTGAGGGCCAGCCGCTCCTCCGTAAAGCGCGCATAAACCGATGCGATCGTGGAGCCGGCAAACACGAGAAGATAGAATATGGCCTGCCGGACAAACTCAGCGATCTGCCTGTCGGCGATCGCCGTCATGAAGTTCCGGCCCACGAAGTTATTCAGCACATTGAGCCCGTTGATCGCGAGGAAGAGCACGACAAGGCATGCGGTCAGAAGCTTTGCCGTGCCGCCGACCTCCGAGGACATGAAAACGCGCACCGAGCGCAGAAAGCGACCAGCCGTTACCCTGAAAGGAGTTCGCAGCTCTTCCATGCTCCTCCCAACCTTCACCTAGAAAATGAAGCCCGCCTCCCCGACGGCCTCCTCGAAGGCTATTTCATGCGACGTAGGTTCAGGCCCAACGTCGAACGACATTCCGGCACTTCTCCACCGCCCGCGCGCATGCTGGCCCTGGTCCGGCCAATTCTCCAGAGCCAGTGCGTTGCGGGGCTAGGATTTAAGGTCGTGCGCCTGCCCTGACTCGCGCAATTCCTTGAGGGTTTTGCCCAAGCAGCTTCCCCCGTCGGATCCGCCCACGGCCTTTGCTTTACCGTCCAGCGTAATCGTCCCCGCAATCCGGTCGGAGGCTGAAAAAGTGGCGGTGCCGTCTTTCGTCACCCTGGACAAATAGAATGCGTGGTAGGTGCCCTTGTATTCACAGCTGATAACCATCGGAAAATCGTCAAAGGGATCTTGTGCGTATGCGAACGCGCTGGTCAGAACCGATGCCCCACAAGCGACGAGCATTGCAATCGATATATTGAGAAATGCAGTGATACTGCGAAGCGACACATGTTCCATTGATCGAACCCCAACTGCGTGAAGAACGCGAATTCGCAAGGTGTCTCTAGGCATGCATTCAAGTGGCTATCAGCGGCTGTAAGTATGTCGCAGCATGCCGCTGTTAGGCAAGAAAATTGTGGTCAGCAAGGACACAATTTTACCGGGAAAAGAGGCATCTTGGAGGAACACCGAGGAGCGCGCCTCCCGGGGCGCCGCCTTTCCCCACCTAGTTAGGCGCACAGGTACTCCACCGTCCACAGAAGCAATGGTGGCCAACGCGATGGGCTCACGTCAACCACCGTTCCCGGGACGTCGGAATTCGCCTCGCGGGTTAGGCGGGCTGGGTCACAGTATCGCTATCCGCTGTCGAACGACCGTCCAGAGCGCCACTCCAGAGCGTCAGGACCAAGGCTCCGCCCACGAGAATTGCGCCAACCCAGGGTGTCGCCTCAAGCCCCAGCGAAGATTCCACCACAAGGCCGCCGATCCATGCGCCCGCGGCGATACCGAGGTTGAAGGCGGCGATATTCAGGGCCGATGCCACATCGACGGCGGCGGGACGAACCTGCTTCGCCAACTGCACGACATAAATCTGCAGGCCGGGCACGTTGGCGAACGAGAGGAAGCCGAGTGCCGCCAGCGTCGGGACGACCAGCCAGGGCGATGGCGCGGTGAAACTGAAGAGTACCAGCACGATCGCCTGGGCGATGAACAAGCCGGTCAGGGCGCGTACCGGGCTGCGATTGGCAAGTTTGCCGCCGGCGACGTTGCCAATGGCGATCGCGATGCCATAGACCACGAGGATGATGCTGACCGTGCTGGCAGCAAAGCCGGTGATCTCCTGCAGGATCGACGCCAGGAACGTAAAGGCGACGAAGGTGCCGCCATAGCCAAGTGCGGTCATGGCGAAGACGATCAACAGGCGGCCGCTGCCGAGCACGCGGATCTGGTCGCCGACGCTGGCGGCCGGTGCCTTCTTGAGGTTCGAAGGCAGCAACACTGCAATCGCAACGAAGGCAATCGCACCGAGGCCTGCTACCGCCGCAAATGTTGCGCGCCAGCCGAAGATCTGACCGATCAGAGTGCCAAGCGGGACGCCTGTTACGATGGCGACCGTCAAGCCCATGAACATCATCGCGATCGCCGAGGCGCGACGGTTCTCGGGAACGAGATCAGCTGCGATCGTCGAGCCGACGGAGAAGAAGACGCCATGTGCGAAGGCTGAAAGGACGCGCGCAACCAGCAACGGAGCATAGCTTGGGCTGATTGCCGCCATGCCGTTGCCGACGATGAAGAGCGCCATAAGGCCGAGAAGCAATGGTTTTCTTGCGATGCGCCCGGTCAAAGCCGTTAGCACCGGCGCGCCGAATGTGACGCCGAGCGCATAGACGCTGACAATCAATCCCGCCAACGGCAGACTGATCTGGAGATCTGAAGCAACGGTCGGCAACAAGCCGACGATGACGAATTCCGTGGTTCCGATCGCGTAGGCCGCGATCGTCAAAGCAAAGAGAGCAGTTGGCATGATGTGCCTCAAAATGATGTTGCCGGTCTGCCGGCTTGGTTGACTGGCGAACATATGGAGGCACTGGATTTAGGTGATAAGCGGTCACTTGGTCCAAGCATCTGTGAACCGAATTCACAAAACGACCAAACCTGGCACGACCAAGCGCAGCAGACGGATTGCCTGGCAACCAAGCGGCAGGCAAAGCTCGTTGCGGTTCGGTAACACTTACTTAAAACTCGTCGTGGCCCTAGGGCATGGAGCGCGAATTGCACGTAACATTCGCGTCGTTTCTGTGAGAGTACTTCACCAAAGCCCGGCCACCGTAAGGTGCTTGCGTTTCAATGAGGGAACCGGAACGTGATTGCTGCCCGTACTGTTCGGACACTTGCACCTTTGCTCGTCGCGGCAGTTCTTGCCAGCTGCGGTCATCCAAGCGGAGTCATGGCCCCTGTTGCGCTATCGGCGGCAACGCAGAATACCTCAAAGGTCAGCATGCTGGTCGCAACCACGCGCGAACCTTCCGGCGACCAGGCGACGCTGTTCACCGGCGAACGCAGCCCAAAGCCCTATCTGACGGCGATTGACGTCTCCATCCCGCCGAAACGGGCCTCAGGCACAGTCCAATGGCCGAAGCGTCTACCGCCCAATCCCGCAACCGATTTTGCGGTGACCAGCGTCAAGGAGATCGACACCGTTCCAGAGGGGCGCGCCTGGTTCCACCAGAACATCCAGGGCGGGCATGCGCTGGTCTTTGTCCACGGCTTCAACAACAAGTATGAGGATTCCGTCTTCCGTCTGGCCCAGATCGTCCACGATTCAGGGATGCAGGCGACCCCTATCCTCTTCACATGGCCGTCACGCGCGCAGCTTACCGCCTATGAATACGACAAGGAAAGCACCAACTATTCACGCACGGCGCTCGAGCAGGCGCTGCGGACGCTAGCCGCCGACCCCGACGTCAAGGACATCACGATCCTCGCTCATTCAATGGGCACCTGGCTGACCATGGAATCCCTGCGGC
>Ga0102593_1002630_pt1 | contig 13282 bp, 10 predicted proteins | sample AraplaCol_mMS_r2_2_FD_76862 | JGI IMG/M metagenome (GOLD analysis project Ga0102593, IMG submission 76862) | Arabidopsis root microbial communities from North Carolina, USA - plate scrape MF_Col_mMS_r2 (SPADES assembly) (version 2) | ecosystem: Host-associated > Plants > Roots > Endosphere...
CGGGAAAGGTTTCGTTCGGTGGGTTGATGATGGCCGCCGCGGCGTTCACGCAGGCACAGTCTTCGCTACGCTGGTTCGTGGACAACTTCAGCATCATTGCCGACTGGCGCGCCACGCTGCTGCGCGTTGCCGACCTGCGCCGCATGCTGGCGTCCGATCTGGAGGCACAAGCAGGCGGCAGCCGCATCTCCTATGAGGAGGGCGAAGGCGGGGCGCTCGCGATCGAAGGGCTCGAGGTTCGCTCCTGGAGCGGCCACGATCGGCTGGACACCCCAAGCCTCGTCGTGCACAGCGGTCAGCGCGTCTTGATCCTCGGCACGCCGGGCACCGAGAAGACCTTGCTGTTCCGGGCGCTCGCGGGCCTCTGGCCCTGGGGCTCCGGCACCGTGCGCCGGCCCGACGGCGAGACGATCCACTTCATGCCGCGCGGCACGCCCTACATTCCCCGCGGCACGCTGGCCGAAGTGTTGTCGTACGCAACGGAACCGTCGAGCTACCCGAGGGAAGCCATGGTGGCCGCACTGGCGAGCGTGGGGCTCCAGCGCCTGGAACCATTGCTGAACAAGACGGGCCGCTGGGAGAGCGAGCTCAGCATGGACGAACAGTTGCGCCTGGGCTTCGCACGCGTGGTGCTGCAGGCGCCGCCCTGGCTGGTGATGGACGAAGCCTTCGGCGCATTCGACGACGACACGCTCGAACTCATCATCGACGCGCTGGTCAAACTCACGCACACGGGCATTGTTCACATAGGCTCGGCCGGAGAAGCGCACGACCGGCTGTTCACGCAGGTGGTGCATCTGGTCAAAGCGCCGCCAAACGGCGTGTCCGAGGAGCAGCGACGATGAGACACCCCGAGTCGACCATCAGTCGTGCGCGCCGCGCTCTCATGCGGCTGATTCCTATGCTGCCCGCGTGGGCCTGGGCGGCGGATTTCGGCTTCCGGCCACCGCGCGATCCTGACGATGCCACGGCGGCGGAGCTGATGCGCGATCTGGCCCAGCGCATCCTGCCGGTGTACCAGGAGACTGACACCGATGTCTTCCTGGCCAACCTGACCGCCCTGCAGATCGTCAGCGGCGCTTACCGTGCAGCCTCCGACAGCAGTGGGTCCCTCCGCAGCCGCCGCAAAGGCAAGCCGTTCGACGACCTGGTCCAGCGTGCGATCCTCGATGGCATCTATGCGCGTGCGCGCGCTCTCGAAGCGGACGCGCGCCTCGGCTTCGCAGAGGCCTATGCGCGCGCGTTCCAGGAACTGGTGTCGCCACTCGACAACGCGCAAGCCCAGGCCATCATGGCGCGGCTCGAGATCCCGGCGGCCGTGTACAGAGAGCCGCTGCGCCAAGCTTTCGATCTCTGGCGCACGAAGGGCAGCCTTCCGGAGGCCGATGCGCTGGCGCTCGTGCGAACCTGGCATTCGTACCAGTCGCGCCGCAGCTTCGGTGCGCTGCTGCCTGAGTTGTTCGCGGCGGAAAACCGTGCCCGCTACGTGGCGGAGACGGACCTCAGGATTCCGGTGCGCGGGGGTGTCATCTTCGCGAGCCTGGTTCGGCCCGGCCGCACGAGTGACGCACTGCCGACGCTGCTGCGCTTCACGCTCGATCCCGCCGAGAACGACGCCCATCGCAGCGCCGTCAAAGACTACGTCGGCGTCACGGCGTACGTGCGCGGGCGCACGCCCGACGGCAAGGGCGCCGTGTGGCCGTTCATCCGCGACGGCGAAGACGCCGCCGCGGTCATCGACTGGATTGCCCAGCAGGCGTGGAGCGACGGCCGCGTCTGCATGCTTGGCGACGGCTACTCCGGCTACGCCGCCTGGGCCGCCGCCCGCTTGAGGCCGGCAGCACTCAAGGCCATCGCCACCATCGCGCCGATGGCGCCGGGCATCGACTTTCCGAAGGCCGGACAAATCTTCCGCAACGCCATGGTCCGATGGGCACAAGCGCACACGAACGACGAGCCGCTAAGGGCCGGCGCAGACGCCGACGCGACATGGCAGGCGCTAGATGCGCGCTGGTATCGAGGCAATCGTCCTTACTGGGACATCGACCGCGTTTTGATCGGCAAGCGCAGCAGGCTGATCCGCACCTGGCTGACGCACCCCAGCCACGATCGCTACTGGCAGAAGTTCTTGCCTTCGGCGCAGCAGTTTGCGCGCATCGACATTCCGGTGCTCAGCTTTGCCGGCTACTACGGCGCCGATGCCGGCGCCCTCTACTTCCACCACGAACATCTTCGCAACCGGCCGCAAGCCGACACGACGCTGCTGCTCGGCCCCTACGACGCAGCCTCGATCCGGCTCGGCACGGCGCTGACGCTGCGCGGCTACACGCTCGACCCCGTCGCACGCGTCGACCTGCCCGATCTGCGCTTGCAATGGTTCGACCACATCCTGAAGGGCGCGAACAAACCTTCTTTGCTGATGGATCGCGTCAACTACCAGGTGATGGGCGCGGACCAGTGGCGCCATGTGCCGACGCTAGACACGCCACAGCGCACCCCGCTGCGCTTTTACCTCGACACCCGCGAGCGCGACGACCCGCACCGCCTGTTGCCGACGGCTTCCGAAGGCACTGGCAACGCGCGGCTCTCGGTCGATCTCGCCGATCGGCGTGACGTGCGCATCCCGTGGCCAGACGCGCTGCGCGCGAAGGAACTGCCGACGCGCAACAGCATCAGCTTTGTCAGTGATCCGCTCCCGGAAGACACCGAGATCTTCGGCAGCCTGCGCGGCGTGTTCGACATCACGCCCTCGCGCCAGGATGTGGACTTCAACGTCTCGGTGTACGAGCAGACGGCAAGCGGCGAGTACCGACTGCTGTTCGATCCCTACGACTTCCGCGCCAGCTACGCAGCCAATCGCGTGCGACGCAGGCTTCTTCGGGCCGGCGAGCGTCAGCTGCTTGCGTTCACCGCCGAACGCGTGACGGCGTGCAGGCTGGCGGCGGGCAGCCGCATCGTGCTGCTGATTGGCCTCAACAGGCGCCCCGACCGGCAGATCAACTACGGCAGCGGCAAGGACGTGAACTCGGAAACCATCGCCGATGCGAAGTGGCCCGTGCGCGTGCGTTGGCACGCACGCAGCTACGTCGAGATATAGACCCGCAAGCCTTGATTGCTCATCGTGTCGGCGGACCCTTGTCGTTCACGGTGCCGACAACGACGCCTTCGTGGGGCGCCAGCACCAGGGGCTCGTTGATGAACTCGGCACGCGCAGGATCGGTCGATGCCAGCACGATCGGCTGGCGCGGCAACTGCGCCGGCGAGATCGGCGCCGGGTTGGCACCGAAGTTGAGGAGCACCACCAGCCGCTGTCCTTCGCCGTTGCGCGCATAGGCGAGCACCTCGCCCTCGGTTTCAAGTGCTTCATAGTCGCCCCGGTTCAGCGCAGGCTGCGCGCGGCGCAACGCGATGAGGCGGCGGTATAGCGTCAGCATTGACCCTGCGTCGCGCGATTGCGCTTCCACATTGTTCGTGGGCCAGTCGGCTGCCAGGCGCAGCCACGGCGTACCGGTCGTGAAGCCCGCGTGCTCTCTGGCGCTCCACTGCATGGGCGTTCGCTCCGGGTCGCGGCCCAGGCCCATGCCGGGCTTGTTTTTCTCGAATGGGTCCTGCACTTCATCGGCGGGAATGGGAACGTCCGTCATGCCGATCTCGTCGCCGTAGTAGAGCGTTGGCGTGCCGCGCAGCGTGAGCAGCAGCATGGCCGCGAGCCGCGCCATCTGTGGCCCGACGCGGCTCGCAATGCGGGATCTGTCGTGGTTGCCCAGCACCCAGTTCGGCTGGGCGCCGGCGGGCAGGGCGGCTTCGTAGTCGCGCACAAACTGATCGATGCGCGCCGCCTGCCACTCGGTCGCGATCAGCTGAAAGTTGAAGGGCAGTTGCACGCCTTCGAGCACACCTTCGGCGTTGAGTCCGTAGTAGGCGACCAGGCGCGTGAGCGGCAGGTAGAGCTCGCCAATCAGCACGCGCGACGAGTGCGTGTCGCTGAACTCGTCGACCACGCGGCGCATCTCGGCCACGATCGGTTGCACCTCCGGCAGGTCGGTGTTGTAGAGCATCAACCAGCGAAAGAATGGGTCTTGGCCCTCCACGAAGTCCGGATTCGGCGGGTTGTCGCGGAACTCCGCGTCCTTGATGATTTGAGAGAGCACGTCGACGCGGAATCCATCGACGCCGCGCCGAAGCCAGAAGCGCAGCACCTCGTACATCGCAGCTCGCACTTCGGGGTTGCGCCAGTTGAGATCGGGCTGCTCCTTCAGGAACGAATGGGCGTAGTACTGGCCGGTGGCCGGATCGAAAGTCCAGGCCGGCCCGCCGAAATTGCTGAGCCAGTTGTTGGGCGGCGCACCGCCCGGCGCCGGGTCGCGCCAGATGTACCAGTCGCGCCGCGCATCACTGCGTGCGCTGCGGCTCTGCACGAACCACGGATGACGGTCCGACGTGTGGTTGGGCACAAAGTCCAGAATGATCTTGAGCCCTCTCGCGTGGGCCTCCTGCACCAGCGCATCGAAGCCGTCCAGCGTGCCAAAGCGCGGATCGACGTCGCAAAAATCGGAAATGTCGTACCCGAAGTCAGCCATCGGCGAGGGATAGATCGGCGAGATCCAAACGGCATCAACGCCGAGCGAGACCAGATGATCCAGCCGGTCCCGGATTCCGCCCAGGTCTCCGATGCCATCGCCGTTGCTGTCCTGGAACGAACGCGGGTAGACCTGATAGACGATTCCGCACTTCCACCAGTGGTCGGCTGACATCTTGATCCCTTCAGGGTCGGTTTCGAGTGGGTTCATTGTCTCTAGAAAGCGGGCAGGGAATCACCCGTTGTGACCAATACCTTTCCAGACGTCGTCGGGTCGTAACGACGCCGCGCACCAGCAACGGACCAGGTCTGCACGGAAGTCTGACCTGCGCACCCGAGGTGCTACCGTCCTTGTCAGGATGAAGCGGCCGGAGTTCCCAGTGCAGAAGCTTGGCGCTCAAACCAAGAAAGAAAGCCATCGCAGGCGTCCTCGACATCTGCGACCGTGGCCGTCAGCACACTACAACCCGTCGCGCCTGCAGGCTGATGGAGCACTCTCACGCGAATGCCATCTGGGCAAAGGACAAACAGCTTACCGTCGCCATCGAACATTTCGCCCCAGTTCACCAGGAAGGTGAACCGATCGTAGAGCAAGGCGTCGTCGCGGTATTGCGCCGGTGTTCTCTCATCAACGACTTCGATACCGTCTCTGCAACCAAACAATGCACTATCCAGGCGATGAAAGATGCTCACGTCGTCAAGCGCGTCAAACTCTCTCAGCCAGAACTTTGACAAACCTGCACGGAGCGCCCGAAACTGGATGTAAGGCATCCCACATCGCTCGTTCAAATAGTCGCCCATCGCTCTTCCGTCGCACCAAACGCGCATGCGCCCCCAAACGCTCGACAGGGAGCTCAACCCCGGCTCAATCATTGCCTCAATGGCGAATCGCTGCTTTTGACCAAATAGCATCTGAAGTCGATGTCTGTGCAACCGGGGGTAATGTTGTGGCCGTCAGTCGGATTGGTCGACTACGGTAGTACGCGAGCATAAGTCCAACGACCGCTTCCGCTGCAACGCGGACATCGCCGCGATCGGCAAGCGGCTCAACCCTCTTGCCCTGATATCCTTCAAACCAACCAGCCCAATCCAAATGCCCGGCCTTCCCCACAGCCCAGCCGCCGACCGCAACAAGCAGCCCATCCTCGATGCACTCACCCGCATCCTCGGTGAGCGCGGCACCGCCCTGGAAATCGCATCCGGCACGGGCCAGCACGCCGCCTGGTTCGCGGCTGCATTGCCCCAATGGACTTGGCGGCCCACCGACGCAGACGCACGAATGATCCCCGCGCTGGCAAGGCGCGTTGCAGAGGCCGCGCTGCCCAATCTCCGCGCGCCGCTTCTGCTCGACGTGATGGCGTCTCAGTGGCCATCGCAAGGTGGCACGTTCGCCGAAGAAGAAAAGAAGTTCGATGCGATCTACTGCGCCAACATGCTGCACATCGCGCCGTGGCCCACATGCGCCGCGCTGATGCAAGGGGCGGCGCGGCATCTGCTTCCCGGCGGGTTGCTGATCACGTACGGGCCGTACTTCGAAGAAGAAGTCCCACCGGCACCGAGCAACCTGGCGTTTGACGAAGACTTGCGCACTCGCAATTCCGCCTGGGGCATACGCCGCCTGGAGGACGTGGCGGCAGAGGCGCGTCGCGCGGGCCTTGTATTGCGAGAGCGGCACGCGATGCCTGCGAACAATTTGCTGCTGGTCTTTGGCTTCTAAGCTCCGTTGGTGGGTAGGCGGTCGTCCGTGTGTGTCATTTCCGTAGTCACTCTGAAAGAATGGCTCCTATCGCTCGCAACTGACTCCGTCCACCGCGGAAACCTCCACCCATGACCGATCTCTCCACCCCCTCCCGCGTCGCAGTCGTCACCGGCGGCGCGCGCGGCATCGGCTTGGCCATTGGCCGTTGGTTCCTGGCGCATGGCTACAACGTTGCGCTGCTCGACATCGATGCGCCCACGCTCGATGAGGCGGTGGCCGATCTGGCCGAGCCGGAGCGGGTGCTTGGCGTGCACTGCGACGTATCGAATCCCTCGCAGGTGGGCAATGCCACGAAGGCGGTGGTCGCGCGCTTCGGGCATGTCGATGCGCTGGTCAACAACGCCGGCGTGGCGGTGTTCAAGCCGGTGCTGCAGACCTCGTTCGAAGAATGGCGCGCCGTGCTGGGCACGAACCTCGACGGCGCATTTTTGTGCACGCAGGCCTTCGGTGCGCTGATGGTCGAACGAGGGCGCGGCGCGGTGGTCAACGTCGCTTCCATTTCGGGCCTTCGCGCGAGCACGCTGCGTGTCGCTTACGGCACCAGCAAGGCGGCGCTCATCCATTTGACCAAGCAGCATGCGGTCGAGCTGGGCAACGCGGGGGTGCGGGTGAACGTGATCGCACCGGGGCCGGTGGAAACCGAGATGGCCAAGCTGGTCCACACGGTGGCGATCCGCTCCGACTACTACGACACCATTCCGCTGGGCCGCTACGGCACTCCAGAAGAGATGGCGAACACGGTGGGCTTCTTGTGCAGCGACGAGGCCAGCTTCATCAACGGCCAGGTGCTTGCCGTGGACGGTGGCTTCGATGCCGCGGGGGTCGGTCTGCCGACCTTGCGCAAGGGCCCTGCCGCGTCCTGAAACCTGCCTGCCTGCCTGTCAGCGTACGCGGGGCACCGCGGCCGTCAGAAGCGCAAGCGCCTGGTTCAGCGTCCAGGTCGCGAAGCGCTCTCCTTTCGAATGCCCAATGCGCACGACGATGAGATCGTGCGACGGAATCACCAGCACAAACTGGCCGCCTGCGCCAAGCATGTAGTAGGCCGATGTCGGCATGGCCAGCGAGCCCATTCCGTTGATCCAGAAGAAGCCGCCGTAGATCGGGCGCTTGTCCGCTGCCCATGCCGGTGCAACGCTGCTCACGAAGTTGACGAAGCCCTCGGGAAGAAGGCGCTCGCCGTTCCACACGCCGTCTTGCAGATAGAGATTGCCCAGGCGGGCCCAGTCTCGCGCCGACATGAAGTCGTAGCCCTGCGTGAGAAAGTTGCCGTAGGGGTCGGTCTCGATCACCATCGAGCGAATGCCGATCTTGTCGAAGAGCGCGCGCTGCGGAAACGACAGGTACTCCTCGCCGCGCTTTTCCACTGCGAGGCGAACCAGGTAGTTGGCAAGCACCGGATCGGTGTTGCGGTAGCGGCCCACTGCGCCGGGAGGCCATTGCTGCGGGCGAGTGGCGGCATAGCTGAACGTATTGATGCGGCCGGTGTAGTAGTAGATGTGATCGGGGTAGGTGCCGTTGGGATCAAAGTCCGGATCGTCCGGCGCCTTGATCCGCAGTCCGCTCGACATCTGCAGGATGTCCGAGATCTTGATCTTCTGGCGCTCATCGCCAGTGGCTTGCCATTCGGGAATCGGCGCCGCCTGGTCGAGCTTGTACACGCCTTGCTTGATGAGCACTCCCATCATCGTGGCGACGACGCTCTTGCCCATGGACCACGATTCGAGCGGCGTCGTTGCGCCGATGCCGTTCATGTAGCGCTCGGCAATGATGCGTCCCTTGTGCGTGACCACGAACGCCGATGTGTAGGCCTCTGACACGCCGAAGGCGGCGTCCACGGCCTCGTTCACTTTGGCCATGTTGACTTCGGCCGGCGGCAAGTCGCCCGGCAGCACGTCGCCCATTGGCCAGGGTTGGGTAGCTGGGTCGGGCAGCGTGCTCTTGACCGCGACGGGCGTGAAGAAAACATCGTCTCTGCCCGCCGGCAGCGTGACGCAGCCTTGCGAGCCAAAGTGGCGCGCCACTAGCGTCGGACCATTGGGAATCGAGATGCGAACTTCCTTCTTCACGCGGTCGACCACGGGCTTGCCCACGTTCTTGCGCTGGTCGTACGGTCCTACGAAGTAGCCGAGGCTTTCAGCGGCTACGTCGGGGTCGATGCCGGTGATGAACACTGCGGAGCACATTGTCTTGGCGTAGCCGGAGGTGTTGTGCTCCAGCACGTTGCCGGGCGGTGGCACATAGGGCGTGTTCAGTTCGAGCGCTCGTGCGCGGGCAATGAGCGCATCGCGTTCCGGCAACTGTGCCGTGGTGTTCGGCGCGGACGCCACTGGAGCGCCGAAGCCGACGCCTCCGCCACCCCCACCACCTCCGCCGCCACCGCAAGAGGTCAGGGCGGCCGCAATGCTCAAGGCCGCGGCGGTCGAGGTAACTGAACGGCGGATCGAGAACTTCATTGAGGTCCTTGCTGGCATGCGTCAACACCGGCGGCATTCTGAGTGAATACCTCATGGCCGCCTAGCTCTTTCAACGGCAGCGCACGCGGTGTAGCTCCAAGGTTCTCCTTTGGTGGCAAGGAAAGCAGAACATCGTCAGAGGCACATGTCGTACCCACCGGTCTCCAGGTGAAAGTGGTCCTTGTGCACGGCGTTGTAGTTGGGGCCTAGCACGCCATTGAAGAAACGGCACCCACCGCGGTGCGCGTCGAGCAAGAACATTGCGGCCGGGTCGTCCACGCTCGATGCAACGTCGCGAGGCCAGGATTGCAGCACCGTGATGCGGCGGCCATCGGCCAGCGTCAAGGCCGCCACGTCCAGTGCATCGGCGGTTGCATGCCGGCTGCGCGAAGCGCCGGGCACCGCCCCTTCGCCGCGGTTCACGTTGCGGCAGGCATAGCTGCCGAGGTGGTCGATGGCCACTACTTTTTGGCCGAAGCGCTGCATGGCGGCGGGTTGCAGCGCGTGGTGCTCCCACATGAAGAAGGACAGCGCCATCGGGCAGCTGAGCGAAGGCGCGGTGCCCAGGCGCACGCCGGCGGAGCGCAGCCTGACGGCGTTCTGAAAGCCGCAGCCGGCGCCGGTCACGCGGTCGGGCAGCAGGTCGTACTGCATGCCGGTTTGCGCCAGCGCCGCAAGGCAGCGCGACGGGTCGCGTCGGGCCCGCGAAAGCTTGAAGCCGGTCAGCCAGTCGGGCGCGGCCGCCACGTCGAGCGGAGCCCACGGATTGAAGCGCTCCGGAATCTCGACTCTGCCGGTGGCGATGACCCATGCACCCGCGGCGAACATGGCGCACACCACAGCCAAGGCGAGCCAGCGCTTGCGGCGCGGAGGTGTCGGCTTGACCGGATCATCGTCATCATCAAGAGGCGCCATGCAGCAGACCTCGCGTGTTGTGTCTTGTCTTCTAGCGGGCTCGTTGTTTCAGAGCTGCACCGCAACCAGCGGATCCAGCTCGTCCCGTATGCGCCGTATCGCCACTTCATGCCGCAGCGTCTGCGCGCCGCGGCCGTAGGTCATGGCCTTGCGGATGAGCCGCAGTTGCTCGCGCTGCAGTTGCGTCTTCAGCCTTCTCGCGCGCAGGCCGAAGGTCCAGCCGATCTGCCTGCGAACGTTGTAACGCTGCAGAGGTGCGCCCAGGCGCAGCCATTCGTCGTCGCGGATCAGATCGCGCTCCGGCACGAAGTAGGCCGCAAGCGCATGAAGGTACGCACCGTTCTCATGGGCGGCTTCGCGCCAGAAGAGCCAGGCCGCGACCATCGCGGGAATGCCCTTGATGACGAGCAAGATGGCCATCTCGCCATAGCCCCCGTCGAAAAGATCTTCGAGCCACGGCGAGTTCCAGATGAAGTGCATCGCCCATGCCAACGCAAAGCACAGCAGGGCGCAAGCGATCCTCACCACCATCGGCCGTTCGGGGTGCAGCAGGAACCATGCAACGCCGAACGAGGCGATCGCCGTATAGGCCGCGTGGCTCCAGAGCCCGCTCAGCAGCCCGCGCGTCAGCAGGTTGATGAGCACCGGATACACCTGGTTCTCGAGCGGAAAGTGCATCGATGCATTGACGGTGTACGTGAGGTTCTCGACCACCTGGAATCCCAGCCCCGTCATGGCACCGACGATCAGCACTGAAAGATAAGTCTGGAACTGGTTGCGCGCCACCAGCACCAACAGCACGACGCCGGCAAGCTTCAAGAACTCCTCAGTGATCGGCCCCGCGATGGCCGGGCCCCAGGCCGCGACGAAATCCGGCGACACCAGCTTGGCGCACAGGCTTTGAATGGCGATGTTCGCGGGCGCGGCAAAGTACACGGCGCCCAATCCGCCCCATGCAAAGGCCAGCGCAAAAGCCTCCGGCGGGTGCTGTTCCAGCAAGTCGAGGGCGCGAAAGACGAGAAGAAAAACCAGCGTGTAGATCGCCCACACCAGGATGCCGAGCAAGGCGGTGATCGGGACCACGCGGAATCCCATCGAGAACATGTTGACCGTGTAGAACAGGCCATTGACGATCAGCGCCGCCAGCACCCAGAAGGCTGCGCGATGCGGCTGAAAGAACGAGTCGGTGCCAATCGGCCAATCGCCCTTGTCCTGCTGCTCGGCGGCGTGGAGAAGGTTCACAGCGGCGCCTCCAGGTCCATGGACTCGAGCATGCTCCGCGCCTCGGCCATTGCTTCGTTCAGGCCGTCGGTGGGGCCGTAGAAGTCGATCTGCACCAGCGACCGGCGCTGAAGGTCGACCACTTGCCAGAAGCGCCCCGCCAGCTTCGATCCATAGTAGGCAAAGGTCTTACCCTGCAAGCCCCAAGTGGTGACGAAGTCCGAGGGGTCGCCGTCGATCCGCAAGCGCTGGCCGCGCTCCATGAGCCGTTGCTGCCGCACCAATGGCCCATCGGCACCGCCCACCCATGGGCCGGTGGTCACCAGAAACTTGTGGCCGCCCTTGAACAGCATCAGCGACCGGCCTGCCTTGGAGCGGGACACGTCCATCTCCCATCCGCTGGCGGGAACGAACCGCGCATGGCCGACCTCGATCATTTCGCCCGTAGGCAGCGGCCGGTTGGCGGGCGTGTGCCTGTCCCAGAACACGAGGCCGCCCACGTAGCCTGCAATGGCCAGCAGAACGGCGAGCGCACCTGGCCAGGTGCGGTACGGGATTCGGCGTGAGGGCTCGGGCATGTTTTGATCGTGCCATATCCATCAGTTGTGCGGGCTCCCTGCCTTGGCCGAATCGGTCGCTCGCGTTAGAGTTCGGCCACGTCCACAAGACCGCCAACCCACATGCCCGACGCACTCGCAGTACCCACGCCACGTCCCCGCATGCCATTGCTGCTGCTTCGCCTGCTTTCCATCAGCGCCTGCGTTCTCGCGCTGGGTTGCGCGAGCCCACGGGCGCCGCCGCCAGTCGGCTACAGCAGTTCGCCGCTCAGCTCCGAAGAATCGAACGGCGTTGCGATTCATGCCCTGGGCCTGGTGGGCACGCCATACCGCTATGGCGGCAATACGCCCGAGGGCGGCTTCGATTGCAGCGGGCTCATCGGCTACGTGTACAAGAACAGCGCGGGCCAGGCGACGCCGCGCACCGTGGCGCGCATGGCGGCATTCGGCCGGCCGGTGCCCGCGTCGGACATCCGTTCGGGCGATTTGGTGCTCTTTGGCGCGTCCACGCCAACGCATGCGGGCATCTACGTGGGAGCAGGGCAATTCGTGCATGCGCCGTCGACCGGCGGGGAGGTGCGGCTCGACCGGCTGGACGGCATCTACTGGTCGCGCCAGCCCATGCAGGCGCGGCGGCTCTAGCCCCCAAAAACTCCAGTCAATCCAACTTAACGGATCGGCGTAGTCATTGGTCTACAGGGATGCCTGCCTTGGGGGCGCCTGAGCGGTGTGGCATGCTGTGCCGATGTCACCGAACCTCGGAGAGGTCCCCATGAAAAAACTTATCGTTCTGGCCATTCTGGGCCTTGCCACCGCGCTCCCGGCTTTTGCACAACGCGATTCCGACACCTACGAGCACGACCGCCGCTACTGCGCCAGCGGCCGTTCCGGCGTCGACTTCAACACCTGCATGTGGCGCATCCAGCGCGACCGCGAGGAGCGCTACGAGCGCCGTGAGCAGCGCGCCTACGAAAGGGAGCAGCGCCGTGAATACGAGCGCCGCGAGCGCTGGGCCGAGCAGCCCCCCCCGCCGCCGGTCTACCGCCAGTGGGAAAGCCCGCCGCCCGTCGAGCAGCCTCGGCTGAGCGACATGCAGCAGCGCGCGCTGGACAACTGCAACCTGCTGGCCCCGCGCGACCAGCCCCGCTGCCGCGCGACGGTGATGTCGACCGTCCGCTAAACACCGCACTGCACCGGCCCGTGCCACGGCGCATGGCCGGCGCTAGGGTTTTCCATTAAGAATTGCCACGCATAGCGCCCGCGCAGTCCGACGGATGCGGCTTTGCGGCCGGCGGGGAACACTCCCGGTTCCAATACCGAGGAGACATTCCCAATGCACAGCATCCGCCGCCACCTGGTGTGGCTCGTCGTGGCCGTGGTCGGCGCATTCGCGCTGGGCACCGTCGCCCTGACACGTGGTGAAAGCGTCAACGCCCTCTGGGTGGTGACGGCCGCGATCTGCACCTACCTGATCGCCTACCGCTACTACAGCCTTTTCATCGCCGAGAAGGTGCTGGGGCTCGACGGCAACCGCAAGACGCCGGCGCACCGCCACAACGACGGGCTCGACTACGTGCCCACCGACAAGAACGTGCTGTTCGGCCACCACTTCGCGGCCATTGCCGGTGCCGGCCCGCTGGTGGGCCCGGTGCTTGCCGCGCAGATGGGCTACCTGCCCGGGCTCTTATGGGTGCTGGCCGGCGTGGTGTTCGCGGGCGCGGTGCAAGACTTCATCATCCTGTTCATCTCCACGCGGCGCGATGGCCGCTCGCTCGGCGATCTCGTCAAGCAGGAGATG
>Ga0102593_1002633_pt1 | contig 13259 bp, 12 predicted proteins | sample AraplaCol_mMS_r2_2_FD_76862 | JGI IMG/M metagenome (GOLD analysis project Ga0102593, IMG submission 76862) | Arabidopsis root microbial communities from North Carolina, USA - plate scrape MF_Col_mMS_r2 (SPADES assembly) (version 2) | ecosystem: Host-associated > Plants > Roots > Endosphere...
CGCTCTCCAGCGCGAATACCGGCTTGCCGTTGTTGCGCGCGGAGACGGCCAGCGCCTCGTCCGCACCGAACTCCGGGTAAAGGCCGTCGAAGCGTGCCACAAGGCCGGTCAGCGCCATCACCTGCAGGATCGGCTGCAGCCCGGCCGTGGTCTCGGGCGATACGCAAGCCGCCTCTCTCTGGCGCGCCAGCCGCTGCGCGCGCTCGCCACTGAGCAGCCGCGCCACCAAGGCAGGGTCCGCCGGCTGGGTCAGGGCGCGCATCGCGGCCTGGTCACGCGTGTCGAGTTCCAGTGCCAGCGCATCGCTCTGCTCCAGCGCCTTCTGCACGGTGGGTCCGGGCCGCACCCACTCGGCGCGGCCCAGATGAATGGTTCCATAGAGCCAGACGGTCCGGCCGTCCCTGTCGGCGCGCCACAGCAGGCCGCGGTCTGCGGCGTTCCATTGCCCGACTGCCGCACCCGGTTTTCCAAGGCTCGCAATGGCCGTCGGCGGACAAGCAGCATGCGCCGCCACGGCAAGAAAAGAACAGGCGCCAGCCAGCGCAAGGCGCAGCAGGCGTTCAAGAAAAGAGGGGCGCAAAGGCGCCTTCAGGTCGGTATTGCGCCATGGCGCAATCAGGGCCCGGAGTATCCGCAAGGCTTGCTCCACGATGAAAGAAAGTCCGGCATTCTCACAGCACCGCTGCCCATAATCCGAAACCATGCAGAGCATCTTCCATCTTGCCTTTCACGTCCGGGATCTCGATGCGGCTCGCCGTTTCTATGGCGGCATCCTGGGCTGCGCCGAGGGCCGCAGTACCGAGACCTGGGTCGACTTCGACTTCTTCGGCCACCAGATCTCGCTGCATCTGGGCGAACCCTTCGCGACCACGCGCACCGGCCGGGTCGGCGATGCGATGGTGCCGATGCCGCATTTCGGCATCGTGCTCGCGCTCCCCGACTGGCAAGCGCTCGCAGAGCGGCTGAAGGCGGCCCACACCGACTTCGTGCTCGAGCCCCAAGTGCGCTTCGAAGGCCAGCCGGGCGAACAATGGACGATGTTCTTCTGCGACCCTTTCGGCAACCCCATCGAGGTCAAGGGCTTTCGCTCCCTGGCGGCGCTCTACGACAAATGATCCACCTGCGCCGGGCTGCCGCCAGCCCGCTCGCAGCTTCTGCGCGAGCGCGTCTCGTCGCGCTTGGCGCTGCAACTGCCGCGGTCTGGTGTCTCACGGCCGGAGCGGCACAGGCTGCGCTGGACTGCGAGCTGAATGGCCGCAGCGTCAATCCGTCCGACAGCGCCAGCATCGCGGGCAAGACAGGGCTTTTGCGCTGCAAGGAACGCAGCACCGGCGAGCTCCAGCGCGAGCAGCAGTTGCAGAACGGCGTCTTCATGGGCTTGGCTCGCTTCTACGAAAAAGGAAAGCTGGCCAAGGAACACACGCTCAATGCCAAGGGCAACATCCATGGCCTCGCGCGTGAGTTCGCGCCCAACGGGCAGGTCTTGCGCGAAGCCGTCTACGACGACGGCCGGGAGCGCGGGCTGGTGCGCAGCTTCTACCTCGGGGGCCGGCTGCGCCGGGTCACCTTCTATCCCGATGTCGGAACCGACCGTGCCTTCGTCGAGTTCACCGAGCGCGGCCAGATGTCGGCGCTGCGCTGCGGTGAAAAGCCGATGCTCGCGCCGGTGGCAGACGACGCGGGGCTGTGCGGGTTCACCGGCGGGCCTTCGCAAGTCGAGCTGTTCGACGAGCGAGGCATCCTGCGTTCGCGGCTCTCGTACCTGGTGGGCAAGCGGGTTCGTTCGCAGAACTTTTACGACAACGGCAAGCCCTCGGTGCAGGACGAGATCGTGGGCAACCAGCGCACCGAACGCCAGTTTTCATCCGAGGGCGTGAAGCGCCGCGAAACCGTCTGGCGGCTGCTCGAGCGCGGCGCGGTGCGGCAGCGCGAGCAGGAGTTCTCCGAAAAAGGCGCGCTTGTTCGCGAGCAGCGCTGGAACCCCGCGGGAGAGCCCGTCAGCGACGACAGCTACTACCTGAATGGCCAGCTTCGCAGCAAGGCCGTCTACCGCGCTTCCGGCGATTCGCGCACGGTCGAGATCACCGAGTTCTACGACAGCGGCCAGCGCGCCGCCTACGGCCGCTTCCTGGTCGTCGCCCGCGGACAGCAGGTGCCCATTGGCAAGCACCAGCGTTTCAGCGAAAAGGGAACGCTGCTGGCCGAGTCGATCTTCGATGCCAAGGGCCGCGTGACCCGCGAGCGCAGCTGGGACGAGAACGGCGTACTGGAGCGGGACGACCAAGTCTTCGACGAGAAGAAATAGGTCGCTGCTCCCCAGCCTCGCTTGCTTCAGTCCAGCTTGACGCCGGCCTGCTTGATGATCGGGCCCCAGCGCTGCGATTCGGCGCGCGACAGCGCCGCGAACTGCGCCGGCGTGCCGGGCATCGGCTCCATCCCGAAATCGTCGAAGCGCTTCTGCACGGCCGGCGTGCCAAATGCACGGTTCAAGTCGGCGTTGAGCTTGGCCACCACCGCGGGCGGCAGTCCGGCCGGGCCGAGCACGCCCTGGAACGCGAACACCTCGCTGTTGGGCACTCCCACTTCCGCGAGCGTCGGCACGTTGGGCAGCAGCTTGCTGCGCGCGCCCGAACCGATGGCGAGCACGCGGACCTTGTTTGCCTGCATGATCGAGAGGCCCGAGGCCAGGTCGAGGAACATGCACGGCACCTGCCCTCCCATGACGTCGGCCATTGCAGGCGCTGCGCCCCGGTACGGGATGTGGGTGATGAAGGTGCCGGTGCGCACCTTGAACATCTCCATGGCCAGATGGTGCGGCGAGCCATTGCCTGGCGACGCATAGTTGACCTTGCCGGGATTCGCCTTCACGTAGGCCAGGAACTCCTTGAAGTTCTTGGCCGGGAAATCCGGGTGGACCACCAGCGCGAGCGGAAACTTGCCGATGGCGCCGATGTACGTGAAGTCCTTTTCCGGATTGAACGGCAGCTTGGTGAACAGGTGCTCGTTGAAGGCCAGCACGGCGTTGTCGGCCGACATCACGGTATAGCCGTCGGGCTTGCTCTTGGCGACCAGCTCGGCGCCGATGTTGGTGGAAGCGCCGGGCCGGTTGTCGACGACGATCTGCTGGCCGAGCGTCTGGCGCATGGCCTCGGCCAGCGTACGCGCGATCACGTCGGTGCCGCCGCCCGCGGGATACGGCACCACCCACTTGATGATCTGCGAGGGATAGTCCTGTGCGCGCGCGAAGGGCGTGGCGGCCACGGCGGCGCCCGAAGCGAGCGTGGCAAGAAGTGTGCGGCGGTCCATGGGATCAGTCTCCGGTTTGTAGTAGTGATTGGGCTGCGGACAGCGATGGTACGGGTAGCGCATCCAGCGCGTCGGCCAAGGCGCGGCGGCAGAGCGCCTCGTCGCCGACCTGCTCGAACAGCAGCAATGCCAGCCGCGCGAGGAACAGCGATTCGCGCTCGGCGCCGGCTTCGCTGATGGCGCGCGCGCACTCGGCGTAGAGACGGTCTCGCGCGTCGGGATGAAGCGATGTCGTCATGCGGCAATCTCCTTGGCCGCCACGGCAGCGCGCGCCAGCGCATTCGTCAGTTCGCCACGCGGCATGCGGTGCCAGCGTGCGGCCACGTGGCCGTCGGGGCGCAGCAGGTAGACGGCTCCGTCGCTTGCGCCAAGCGCTTCAAACACGGACGGTCCGGCCTGCGCATCCGCGCCCTCGATGCCTGAACCCGCAATGGTGCGAACCGCGAACGGCACGGCGCCTTGGCAGGCCTGCGCCACTTCGTCGGCGGGCAGCGGAACGGCATCGTCGCCCGGCTGCAGCACCAGCAGCGTGAAGGCCGGGCCGATCCAGTCGGTGAGGTGGCCGTGCTCGAGTTGCTGCTCGGCCATCACTTCGCCGGGCAGCGGTCCCGCCGGCAACGCATCGCCTTCGCTGGACAGCGCCGAATCTTCGTAGCGCACGGCCTGCGTCTGGCGGGGGTTGATCAGCTGCGCAATGCCGCGATGCGCCTCCGACAACGACAACGCGGCCTCGCGCAGCAGATCGAAACCGCGCGAAGGCGGCGACATGAACTCGGTGCTGCGCATGGCGTTCTCGGCATTCACGTGAAAGGCGGCGATGCGCTCGTGCGAGTACGAATCGAGCAGCGCCGGGTCGGACAGGCCGCGCGCCACGAAGGCCAGCTTCCAGGCCAGGTTGTCCGCATCGTCGAAGCCTGAATTGAGGCCGCGCACGCCGAAGATCGGCATGGCGTGCGCCGCGTTGCCGGCAAAGAGAACGCGGCCATGCCGATAGCTTGCGAGCGTCATGGCGCCCGCGCGGTAGACCGAGGTCCACACCGTTTTCCAAGGCAGGTGGCCTTCGCCGATAGCATCGAGATGGCGCTGCACGAACTCGGCCACCGCCGCTGGCTGCAGCGCTTCCTCGGTACTTTGTCCCGCGCGCAGCTGGTAGTCGATGCGCCAGATGTCGTCGGGCTGGCGGTGCATCAGCACGGTCGAACCGGGGTTCCACGGTGGATCGAACCACGCGCGGCGTTCGGTCGGGTGCTTGCTGTGCAGCTCGATGTCGATGATCACGTAGCGGCCTTCGTAGCCCGTGCCCTCGAGCGCGAGCCCCAGCGCCTTGCGCACGAAGCTCTGGCCTCCATCGCACGCCGCAAGCCATTGGCCTTGCAGCCGATAGGCGCCCTCCGGGTTGCGCACGTCGAGCGTCACGCCGTCTTCTTCCTGCACGATGCCGGTGAGCTCGGTGCCCCAGCGGATGTCGATGAGCCCCGGCACCTTTTCGTTGCGGCGGAAGATCTCTTCCAGCAGGTACTGCTCGATGTAGTACTGCTCCAGATTGATCATTGGCGGCAGCTTCTGGTGCTCGTCGTGCGGCATCTCGAAGCGAAAGACCTCCGCCGTCTTGTAGAAGCTGCGCCCGCCCGTCCAAGGCAGCCCCTTGGCCATGAAGGCGGGCAGCACGCCGAGCCGTTCCATGATCTCCAGGCTCCGGCGCGAGATGCAGGCCGCGCGGCTGCCCACGCACACCGTGTCGTCGGCTTCCAGCACCACGCAGCGCACGCCCTGGTTCGCAAGCCCCAGCGCGAGCGCCATGCCCACGGGCCCGCCGCCCGCAATGACAACGGGGTGGCGGCCGGACTCCATGCCATCGTGCTCGAGCGGCGGCGTCCACGGCTTGTAGCGCGTGTAGTGAAAGGCGCCGACGGAGGGCGGCAGTTCGCTCGCGCTGGCCATTGGCGGCACGGGGCCGGTCGCGGCATCGGCGGCGCGCGCGCCGGGCACCGGTGTGGCGACCGCAATCGTGGGGTTCGTCATGCAGCGGGATTGTCCCGATGTGCGGCGCCGGTCAATGTCATAACTTCGTACGAAGTAATTACCCTTGGCTTATCTACTCTCATGAGGCGCTGGCGCATTCAACCCGACGCGGACAGCGCGCTGTCTGCGGCCATCGTCGGCGACGTGCTGGCGGGGATCGCCACGCCGCATCTGGCGGCCAGCTGCCTCGCGGCCATGCACCGCGTGATGCCCGTGACCTTCTGCACCGTGTTTGCGGTGGACGCCGCCGGCCGCATCGAGTCGGTGTCGGCCGCCAGCAGCTACGGCACCACGGCCGAACGAACGGCCGAGCGCTACGTGGCGCAGCGCTTCGACCTGCTTGATCCCAACATGACCTGGCTTGCCGCGCGCAAGCTGCCCAAGCGCCCGCAACTCTGGCTGGGCCACCAGCGTGCCGACGAAGTGGCCGACCCCGCCTACCGCGCGGCCTGCTATGGCGACGTGGGCATCAGGGAACGTGCGTCGGTGCTGCTGTTGACGCCGGCCGGCCAGCGCGTGGCCGTGAGCTTTTATCGCAGCCTTGCGCAGCCTGAATTCGACGCCGCCGATTTCCAGGCCATCGAAAGCCATGCCACCCTGCTGGCCGATGCCACCCTGGCCCATGGCCGCAGTGTGGTGGGCACGCGCGAATTGGTGGCGCCCGCCCTCGCCTCGCGCCTCATGACCCTGAGCCTGCGCGAACGCGAGGTCATCGGCCACCTGCTCACGGGCAAGACCGCCAAGCAGGTGGCGCGCGACGTCGGCATCGAGTTGACCACGGTGCGCACCCACCAATACCGGGCGTTCCGCCGGCTGGGGATACGCACGCAGAAGGAACTGCTGCTGCGCGTGGCCAACGAAGCGCCGTAGCGCGTTGCCTTACTTGGCGGCGTCCAGGCGTTTCTGCATGCGCGCCGAACGCTCGTCCGATGGCGGATGCGAGCTCATGAGCGAGCTGCCGGTGGCGCCGCCGCTGAGCTTGGCCAGCTTGTCGAACGCGCTGACCAGCCCCTTGCGCTCGAGCTTGCGTTCGGTGAGGAGATCGAAGGAATAGTTGTCGGCCGCGCTTTCGTTCGCTTGCGAGAACTGCGCGTTGACGAACTTCTCGCCCAGGTCGCCAGCCTGCGACTGCGACAGCTGCGCCACCACGCCACCGGCAGCACCCGCCAGACCGCGCACCGCCGAGGCGGCATAGGCCGTCTGCATGCGCGACTTCGAATGGCCCAGCGCCACGTGACCGATCTCGTGGCCGATGACGCCGCGCAACTCGTCATCGTTCATCAGGTCCATCAGGCCGCTGTACACACGAATGCAGCCGTTGGCCATGGCCCACGCATTCACGTCCTTGGTCATGTAGACCTTGTAGTTGGCGGTCTTGCCGTTCACGGCGGTGGGCATCTGCTTGATGACCTGGTTCAGGCGCGTCGCGTAGCGGCTGCTGGCCGGCGCGATCTGATTCTTCTGGTCCATGGCGGCGCACGACTGGTCGGACATCGTGGCGATCTCGCCGTCGCTCAGCGACATGGCCTTGAAGGCCGAGCCGCCCGCCTGGGTGAGTGCGCCGGTGTCGGCGTTCTTCATGGTTTCGCAGCCAGCAAGGGCGAACGCCGCAATGGCTGCGGCGGCAATAGGCAAATAACGCATTGGAAACTCCCGGTTCTTCTTGGTTTTGAATGGCGGCCGCGGACGCAGCCGCCGAACGCACTGCCGCTCGCGAATGATTCCGCGTCACGACAGCGGGAGGATCATAGCTATGGCGAAGGTGCAAGACCGGGCGCAGTACCCGCCGCACACAGCGGCTTCAGTCTTCGCCAGCGTCCTCGGCCTGCGGGTTCATCAGCGACACCGGCGCCACCTTCGGCCGACCGCTCGTCGACACGATCTCCTGGTCGATCGCACCGAACAGCGAACGGCCGTCCAGGCCCTTCATCTCGATGCGGATCGTGTCGCCGAACTTCATGAATTCAGTGATCGGCTCGCCACCCTGGATGGTCTCGATGCAGCGCTTCTCGGCAATGCACGAGTAGCCCTTGGGCCATTCCATCTGGCCATTCTTTTCCACGCCCTTGTTGCTCACGGTGCCGCTGCCAACGATGCTGCCGGCGCGCACGTTGCGCGTCTTGGCGATGTGGGCAATCAGCTGGCCGAAGTGAAAAGTCATCTCGGGCCCGGCGTCGCACAGGCCGACCTTGCGGCCGTTCCAGCTGCTTTGCAGCGCGAGGTGCACGCGGCCGTCCTGCCAGGCTTCGCCGAGTTCGTCCAGCGTCACGGCCACAGGGCTGAATGCCGTGGCCGGCTTGCTCTGGAAGAAACCGAAACCCTTGGCAAGCTCGGCCGGAATCAGGTTGCGCAGGCTCACGTCGTTGGCCAGCATCACCAGGCGGACGCCGTCGAGTGCCTGGTCCGGCGTGGCGCCCATCTTCACGTCGCCGGTGACCACTGCGATCTCGGCCTCGAAGTCGATGCCCATGGCTTCGCTGGGCACGACCACGTCGTCGGTCGGGCCGAGGAAGTCGTCGCTGCCGCCCTGGTACATCAAGGGGTCGGTGTAGAAGCTCTCGGGCACCTCGGCGTTGCGCGCCTGGCGCACCAGCTCCACGTGGTTCAGATAGGCCGATCCGTCGGCCCACTGGTAGGCGCGCGGCAGCGGCGCCATGCACATCGAGGGATCGAAGGGGAAGGAATGGCGCGCCCGGCCCGTGTTGACGGCGTCGTACAGGTCCTGCAGCTGCGGGCTCATGAAGCCCCAGTCGTCCAGCACCTGCTGCAGCCGGCTCGCAATGCCGGTGGCGTAGTGGGCGAGCGTGAGGTCGCGCGAGACGACGACGAGCTGGCCGTCGCGCGAGCCGTCCTTCAGGGTGGCGAGTTTCATGATGGCAAAAGCGTGATGAAGGACACAGCGCGAACACGAGAGCCGGCGCCGCGCCCACTAAACTGTTTGAACGGGCGGCAGTGTACCGAGGTGCTCCTGGTGAACCTCGGCGCTGGCGCCCACTCCACCACCCCATGCCGACGCTCGTCGCCTCCCCGACGCCATCCACCCTCCCTCCCAGTCGCCCCTCGTGGCGGGTGCTGGCCGGGCTGACGCTGGCGGTGGGCCTGGTGCACGTGCTGCTGCTGGGGCTGGCGCCGGCCGCCTTGGGACCGGATCCTTCGCCGCTCGCGAACAAGTTCATCACGCGCACCATCGTGATCGCACCGCCGGTTGCAGAACAACAACCGGCGGCACCCGCGGCCACGGCGCCAGCCGCAGCAGCCAAGCCGCCGCCCCCTCCCAAGCCGCGTCGGCCGCGGGAGCCGTCCAGGCCGCGGCCGACAGAGGCTCCCGAGCGTGCGCCTGCGCCTGCGCCGCAGGTTTCCGAACAGCCTGCGTCTCCAGCGCCGGATCTCACGGCGCAGAATGCTATCGATTCAGGAGCGGCCACACCCGAGTCTGCGGCCAGCGCCCCGGCAGGCGCCACATTGGGCGGCGCAGGCAGTACTGCCAACACCGGCATGGAGAACAGCGTGTCCGGCGAGGCTGCGGGCGCGGCCTCCGCCGCCGCGGGGAACGTGGTCGGACCCGAAGCCTTGCGCATTCCCGGCTCCGTGAAACTGGCTTTCGCGGTCACGGGCCAGCAGGGCGCCTCGCCAATGCAGGGCGTTTTCGGCGACCTGGTCTGGCTGCAGGACGGCAGCAGCTACGACGCCCGGCTGTCGCTCAAATTCCTGTTCAAGACCATCCGCAGCCAGCACAGCACCGGCCAGATAGGAGCCACCGGCATTGAGCCGGCGCGCTTCTCCGAGAGCCGCAAGGGCGAGGTGGCCTCCCACTTCCTGCGCGACCAGGGACAGGTGATGTTCAGTAACAACGCCCCGAGCGTGCCCCTGCTTCCCGGGGCGCAAGACCGGCTCAGCGTGGTGATGCAGCTGGGCGGCATGCTGGCCGGCGATCCGGCCCGCTACCCCGCCGGAAGCCGCATTTCCGTCCAGACGGTCGGGCCGCGCGATGCGGGCGTCTGGGTTTTCAACATCGAGGGCGAAGAGCAGATGACCGTGCCGGCCGGCGACTACGCGGTGCGCAAGCTCACGCGCAGCCCGCGGCGGGAGTTCGACGACAAGGTCGAAATCTGGCTCGCGCCGGCCATGGGGTACCTGCCTGTACGGATGAAACTGACACAGCCCAACGGCGATTTCGCCGACATGCAGTTGCGCGAAACCCTTCCCGCCGGGCCGGCCAGCTGAGAGTACAAATAAAGTAAAGAAACACTGTTGTGACAGCCATGCGACAACCCTTCTTGAAACTGGCGCGTTGATTGCTATCTAAACCTCATGAACGCCATCGACATCCTCACAGGCCCCGCAATGAACATGCTCTATGACTCGGAGTCTTTCGTCGTCGTGCACGTGCAGCCGAACGAAAGTGATACACCGGCGCAACCCAATGTGCCGGTTCTGGAACGCCACGGCTTCGAGATCGTCGACAAGCGTTCCGGCAAGGAGGTCTACCTCGACGGCTCCTGGGCCGAACTGTTCCAGCAGCAAATTACCGCCTGGCAACTCAACACGCCGACCCAGGAAGAGGTCGAGGACACGCTCGAGGGCTACGCCGAACTGGCCCACACGCCCGTGCTGGTGCACTGAAGGTCGCCTCGCGGACCCCAAAAAAGCGCCCATTGGGCGCTTTTTTTCGTCCTTTTCAGGCCGAGCCGGTCATTTCCGCCCGTAGATCCACCGGTACATCGGCCCGACCAAGAGCAGCACCGCCACCAGCCGGCACACCTGGAACGCCGTCACCACGGGTACGCCAAGCTGCAGCACCTTGGCGGTGATCGACATTTCCGCAATGCCTCCCGGCGACGTGGCCAGGAGCATCGTGGCGGGATGCAGGCCGGTGGCCCAGGCCAGCAGCCAGGCGGCGCCCGCGCACAGCACCAGCATGGCGGCGGTGCCCAGCGCCACCGAACCCAGCCAGCGGGGCGCCGTGTGCAGGAACTCGCGGCTGAAGCGCACACCCAGGCTCACGGCAATCACCAGCTGCGCGGCGTTCGACATCCAGGTGGGCACCGCCGAAAGCGGCTGACCCGCAATGGTGAATGCCATCGCCACCACCAGCGGGCCGATGAACCAGGGGTTGGTTCGGCCCAGCGCACGCATTGCAAGGCCGCCGGCGCCCGTGGCCAGCGCCAGCAGCAGGAGCCCACCGGCGTTCACCTCGCGCACCATTGGCGGATTGATTTCGAGCCCGTGCAAGCCGCTCCACTGCATGGCGAAGGGAATGGCGATGGTCACCACCACCAGCCGCAGGCTGTGCGCAGCGGCCACCAGGTCGGTGCGCGCGCCGGCCGATTCGGAAAGCAACGTCATCTCCGAAGCTCCGCCGATGGCGCCCGCAAAGTAAGTCGTCGCCCTCATGGATTTCGCCGGCACATGCGGCATGCGCCTGGCGTGCAGCCCGTGCAGCCAGCGCCCGAAACCCCAGCCGAGCAGCAAGGCCCAGCCGATGGCAAGCGCAATGGCCCACCAGACGCCGGCCACCAGCGCAACCACCTGCGGCGTGAAATAGAGCCCCAGGGCCGTGCCGATGGTCCATTGGCCCGCGTTGCGCAGCGGCGTGTGGCTGGCGGTGGGCGCACCCGCAATGGACGCCAGCGACACCGCGAGCAGCGGGCCGATCATCCACGGCAGCGGCGTGCGCAGGGCGAGGCAGAGCGCCGCCGCGGCGAGTGCAAGCAACAGCGTGGCCAGCACGCGAACCATAAAGCGGAAAGACACCACAGGAAAAAAGCGGAATTGGACGGCACGGCGTGCGGGCGCCAACGCATAGTATGTCGCGATGCGATGCCAACCCTCCCCCGCGCGGGCCACCCGTTTGCCGTTGCCCGTGTTCGCGGTCGTGGCCGCAGCCATTGCGCTGGCGGGTTGCGCCACCTTTTTCAACGGCCCCAACGCGCCCGTGGCGCGCCGTGCCGCGGCGCTGCTGCCCGCGGACGCGCTGATCATCGGCGAACAGCACGACGCTGCTGAGCATCACACGATCGAGCGGGAGACGGTCGAAGCGCTCGCAAACCAGGGCAAGCTGGCCGCGCTGCTGCTCGAAATGGCGGAGGAAGGCACCAGCACAGCCCGCCTTGACCGCACGGCCACTGAAGCGCAGGTGCAAGCCGCCCTCGGCTGGAACGACAAGGCTTGGCCCTGGGACAGCTACGGCCCAGTGGTGATGGCGGCGGTGCGCGCCGGCGTGCCAGTCATGGGCGCCAACCTGCCGCGTGCGCGAATGAAGAACGCCATGGCCGACGTCTCGCTCGACGTGCAGCTCAATGGCGAGGCCTATACCGCCCAGCAGGACGCCGTTCGGGAAGGCCACTGCAAGCTATTGCCCGAGCCCCAGATCGTGCCGATGACGCGCATCCAGGTCGGGCGCGACCGCGCCATGGCGCAGGCAATCGTCAAGGCCCGCCAGCCGGGCAAGACGGTGTTGCTGATCAGCGGCGCGGGCCACGCGACCAAGGTGCTGGGCGTGCCGCAGCACCTGCCGACCGACGTGAAGGTCAAGGCCGTGCGGCTGCAAGCCGGCGAATCGCCCGACGATGAAGAAGAAAACAAGGGCGCCTACGACGCCGTCTGGCGCACGCCCCCGCTGCCGCCGAAGGACTACTGCGCGAGCATGCGCGCCAAGTAGCCTCCTCTGCTTGCAGCTCAGGCGAACTTCTTGATCGAATCCGCCAGCGTGTTGACCAGCGTGTCGATGTGCTGCTTCTCCACGATGTAGGGCGGCGCAATCACCAGCACGTCGCCCGCGGGCCGCACCAGCGCGCCCTTGTGGAAGCAGTCCAGGAAGATGTCGTAGGCCCGCTTGCCCGGCGTGCCCGCAATGGGCGCGAGCTCCACCGCCGCGGCCAAGCCGAGGCTGCGGATGCCAACCACGTTCGGCAGGCCCTTGAAGGTGCTGTGGAATGCATCGCCCAGCACCTTGCCCATGTCGCCGGCACGGGCGAACAGGTTTTCCTTCTTGAACAGGTCGAGCGTGGCAATGGCCGCCGCGCAGGCCACCGGATGGCCCGAGTAGGTGTAGCCGTGGAAGAACTCGACCACGTGCTCGGGCGCATCGGTCATCATCATCGCGTCGTAGAGCTTGTCGCGGCAGATCACGCCGCCCATGGGTATCACGCCGTTGGTCACGCACTTGGCAAAGTTGAGCATGTCGGGCACCACGCCGTAGTAGTCCGACGCGAAGTTGGTGCCCATGCGGCCGAAGCCGGTAATTACCTCGTCGAAGATCAGGAGGATGCCGTGCTTGTCGCAGATGGCGCGCAGCTTCTGCAGATAGCCCTTGGGCGGCAGGTACCAGCCGGCCGAACCGGCCACCGGCTCGACGATGATCGCCGCGATGTTGCTCGCATCGTGCAGCGGCAGGATGCGCGTTTCAAGCTCGACCAGCGGGTCTTCGGCCCACACCGGTTCCTCGTTGTGGATGTACGCATGGTTCACCGGATCGTGGATGAAGCGCATGTGGTCCACGCGCGGCAAGAAGGCCGAGCCGAACACCTTGCGGTTGCCCGGAATGCCGCCCACCGACATGCCGCCAAAGCCCACGCCGTGGTAGCCCTTCTCCCGGCCGATGAACACGTTGCGGTGCCCCTCCCCGCGTGCACGGTGGTAGGCCAGCGCCACCTTCATGGAGGTGTCGGCCGCTTCCGAACCCGAGTTGCAGAACAGCACCTTGTTGAGGTCGCCGGGCGCCATCGACGCGATCATCTCGGCCGCCTTGAACGCCTTGTCGTTGCTGACCTGGAAGGCCGTGGCGTAGTCGAGCGTGTCGAGCTGCTTCTTGATGGCTTCGTTGATGGGCTTCCTGTTGTGGCCCGCGCCCACGCACCACAGCGACGAGATGCCGTCGATCACCTTTTTTCCGTCGTGCGTGGTGAACTCCATGCCGTCGGCCGCCACGA
>Ga0102593_1002634_pt1 | contig 13257 bp, 12 predicted proteins | sample AraplaCol_mMS_r2_2_FD_76862 | JGI IMG/M metagenome (GOLD analysis project Ga0102593, IMG submission 76862) | Arabidopsis root microbial communities from North Carolina, USA - plate scrape MF_Col_mMS_r2 (SPADES assembly) (version 2) | ecosystem: Host-associated > Plants > Roots > Endosphere...
TCTTTCTTTTTTCTTTCTTGGAAAATTCGAAATGTTCAAACCCCTTTTCAGATATCGGATACAGCCAATACTAGACCTCTACCCGGCTTGATCCACCGACCATTTTGATAGGGATACAGAGGCATCAGTACTGATTCTGGTTGACTTGGGCCTAATTCACTCCAGTTCTACTACATACGACCATAGGGTGTGGAGAACAGGGCTTCCCGTCCGCTCAGCCGTACTTAAGCCACACGCCGGCAGGTTAGTAGTATGGTGGGTGACCACATGCGAATCCCCGCTGTTGTATGTTTTTCGATTTTTGCTTCTTTTTTGGATTTCAAGAAGTGTTCTGCTGCTTGGATTTTTAGAGCTTTATCTGTACACGAAGTCCTTTGTATCTATCTCTTCTCTGTCCGCCAATCTCTCCAGCGGTAGCGGGAGCGATACTCTTGTATTTCTGAATATTTATATAGTTTGACGGGATGAAGAACAGCAGTATATTCAACTATTGAAAAACCATACAATATCAAGTAAATATAATCCCAACAGTAGAACTGCCGGTGGCTTAGTGACAGACCAAAGTCAGTGAGAAATTCGCCCTTTTCCCGCACCCGTGGTCGTGAGTTGCCTCAACGTCGAAAATCCAACTCAGCAACAATCTCAATACCGCTAGTAGTGCACTTGATATTGTAGCGCCCGGCAGAAGAGGCAAAGTTGAGTCAAGTATAATCCCACTGTCGTCCCCTACTAGTAATACTAGTAAGGGAAAGACTTAGTAAGTCTTTGGACCCTTCGTCCTGGGTACTTCAAATCTGTCTTCTTTATATCGCCTGCTCACACTACTGATATTGACAAGACCACTCGAAATAAAAATAATCATTAGTAGGAACGAGACTTACCTTTTTTGATTTTGTTATTGGACAAAATTCCGCGGTGTCAGTAACTCGGAATAAATCTGCTCGGAGAAAATCTGCTCGATATTAAAAGAACAATAGATATGACTTCGGATATAGCATCACGACTATAACCTGGTGTTAACAACCCGTATTTCCAACTCGGAATTTTATATTTTTGCCTCTTTCGTGTCATTCCACGATTATCCTGCACTCGCCGAGTAAATTGATAAATATGACTCTGTATCGACCTTACCTCAACAGGCTCGCAGTGCGATTTTGTCCCAATACTGGTAGGGTTTTAGGGTTTAAAAAAAGGCTACACAGCTGCCATGAATGTTATGCTTTGCGGCATTTGTGAGGAATTATGTCTCGAAAGATTATGTGTGGCAAGAATCTCTCGCAATAGTATAAAGTGCTCGTGCCTGGAGCAAGCAAAAATTATGAGAAGCTATTTTCTTTTTTTTTTATATATATCTCATAGAGTACTAGTAACCTCATTTTCAGGATGAAGCTCCATTGGGTACGACAGTTAGTTATGTTCAGCTTGGCAGTACAAGGCCTCGCTATCCAGCAGGTTCGACATGATGGGACATTCCAACAAGATCATGTCCTATGAGTCAGCGAGGAACTCATGTCAATTGCTTGTAGGAGCAAGCAAATTGGCGTCGTCAATGGTTTGTTGTTTACAATGATCTGATTTCCTGTTCGAAAGATTGACTCACCGCGTATTCACAGGCACAGCTCCTGGGTCTGCAATTCGTATTCCTGAAAATAAGATTTCTTGGGTCAGAGTTTACAATGATTTTACTTCAGATACCTCAACAATGGCACTGAAAAAAGGTTACTTGAAAGCATTTTCAAATTGAATGACACACCATGGATCTGACTCGATCAAATCTATAGCAATGGCACGGTTTGAGTCAATCAGTGACACGTTTCTCAGATGACACCCCCCAAGCCAGTCAATGGCCGATCAAGGTATATGAAAAAAATTCCTTATTGAGCGAAATTATGCAGCATCACTTAATTCATTCCTTGCTGCTTGTTATGCCGGCCATTATTTTGATTACGAGCTTCGCCTGAAAATTGGTGAAGCAGGAACATGAATTTACCACTCTTATGTCAATTTTCAGGCAGTCTCGGCTGCCGGCCCCTTGATTGTAGAGGAGACTGGCAGCCCCCCTAAAGAATATGATAAAGAGCGAACGATCTTCATTTCTGAGGTCTTCAACAAAACAGACCAGATGATTGTAAATGGAATTACCTCTGAGTTTACAAAGTTTTCCTGGTATGTTTGTCCAACAGGACTTGTTGCATGATATATGAGCGGTTCAAGAATATACTCGGGAAAAGCCAACTTTCCAAATAAACTGACCGATACTCTTATATTATAAGCCAGGAGAGTCGGCATACATTCTGGTGAACGGGAAGAGCTATCGTAGCCTTGGTGCAGACAAGACAAATACACAGAAACCATTCTCGAAGCTCGGGCCCTCATCTAGTGAGACATGCCAACCTGAAACAATCAAAGTGAGGCCAAATAAAAGTTACCGAGCGCGAATTATTGGTGATGTCCTGCTCAGTCCTTTGGTGTTTGCTTTAGAAGATCATGACAATCTCAAAGTTATTGCTGCTGATAGTCGTTATACCCACCCAGCGCAGACGAACATAATTCAAATTGGACCTTGACAACGATACGACTTTATCTTTGATGCCAAGTCGGAAGATGAACGTCAACAACTTGGGAAATTCCTCTTTCGGATTCAATTGGAGACTCGTTATCGATAGCAAAATAACACATTTTACGCTCTACTTGAATATGAAACAGACGACAGTCTGAATCAAGCCATCCTTGATTCACCACCAGCCAAAAGTTCCCTCCATATCCATTACGATATCCAGGACTGGTTGGAGTATACTCTTGAACAGCTTCAAGATAACAACCTCCCCACTGCCGATCTAGTGACGCGCCAGGTCTTTCTGAGTTCAACACAAATTCTCAATTCCGACCCCAATGGTGCATACTGGACTGCGAACAATCACACATGGACCGAAAATAGTGAAATCAAGGCAGTAAATCTTTTAAAAACAGAACTCCGAGCCACGACAATCCTCACTTGATTCAGATATTCAAAAAAGGTGATAAGGCAATCCCGGATTACGAGAACGCTGTTCAGAATCACGGAAGTTGGGACCCTGATCTGAATGTTTATCCCGATAGAGTCCGCGAAGTGATCGATATCATCCTTATCAATCAGCCAAACTGTCAGGATGGTGGGTTTGATACGCATCCCTGGCATGTCTACGGCGATCACATATATGATCTTGGCAGTGGAAAGAGAATTTACAACTCGACGGAAAATGAAATGAAGCTACAAGGCTATCGTCCTGTTCAAAGAGACACGACATTTCTCTATAAATATACCTACAATGATGACCCCACCACTGCTGATGCTTATACCGGCCAAAGATGGCGAGCGTGGCGTTTGAGGGTTGCAAACCCAAGATATGTATCTTTTCAGTGCTCGTATATTTTTATTTTCTATGAAAGCAAAAGCTAATCTATAATCATAATAGTGTCTGGATGATACACTGCCATACCCTACAGCATATGGTCATGGGAAATTCATCCCAAATAACCCGCGGATCATGGCCCGATCTGATGAAGGATATCTCACATACGGTGGAGATACATATGGAAACTCGACTTATGATCCGCTTGTAACGCATTGTTACGATGAGGCAGCCTGAGATCGGTTTTTACAATCATTACTGAGCAAGTTTATAGTGTACTTTTTGTTAGACTTTGCGTATGGTTTAATCGGGTGAATAGACTGGTCCCTAGACAGACTTTAACAACCTTATTGGTTCTCTCCGTAAAATAAACCACTGGCAACCATAAATCACACTGTCTCACACTGGCACGTAACAGACTTACGTAAAAAGGTGTGGGTGACGGTGGCAAGAACCAAAAGAAGGGAATAAAAAACAAAAACATAATATGTTTTTTGTTTTTTATTCATGCTGTTGTAGTACAATAGTATAACTATATTAGCTTCTCTCAATATCGGAATATAACCCTAACTCATCCTGTTGTTGGCAAATACAACATTAAAATCTGGAGAACAGAGCTTCCGTATCTTCAGACTTACTGAAATCATATACTAAAAACGCTCAGTTATCAAAGAGTCCGGATTTTAAAATAGCGTCGGATTTGTGTTAGAATAAATATGGTTTTGATAATAATTGGTCTTGCTGTGCAGAATCTACCTGTAGATCATTATGTTCGGTGGAAATCAGCCTGGCTAGCTGCTATACCAGTGCTGACTTTGCGGTACAGCCAAAAGATTAATTTCAGGCAAAAATCATCTCTGAACACGATCCGTAGACACAAACTCCTCAATCTGATCCTGCGGGACAGACATGAGTCCCAGTTACCGAAAATGCAATATGTGGCGACCACTATGATAGGGCTGTTACAGAAATACGTCAAGGACCATGGAAAGAGGCGAATCCTTCGCGTTAAACTTTCCTCCTTCGGAGATGCGGACGGAGGAGTCGAGGGGTTGTCGCATTAACAGCAGCTTATAGAATGAACTGCCCCGGCCTAGACCTGAGACAAGATAAGTTAATAAGTTAGTTAGCCAGATAACGCGGATCATCACAACGTGAAAGAGTAATGGCAGATAGCACCAAAAAAGGGGGAAAATGTATAGCTGTAAATAATGCATTGTTTGGCTGAATATATTGAGAGCGATATTCAGTTACTGACCGTCCTTGCGCTCGAGTGAGTAAACGGCAGAGAAAAAATGGCCATATGCGATGACCTTGGAAGGCCATCGCATATGGCCATTTTTTCAACGTGTTTGACTTTTTGCCTCGTATCGTACTCTTGCTAGATTCGTTGTCTCAAAAACGCATCGGAAAATGTCGTCAATGTCTAGCAATCTTGGCAAGCTATGCGAATATACAGAGCATGACGAAAAATATGAAGGCTCCGTCGGGTGCTCGTCAGTATCTAAGCATCTGAAGTGCCGTTTTCCGTCTACGATACCAAAACGAGTCTACTAGCCGCGATATCTCCCCTCTCCACATAAATACATATCCACTTCGAGATCCATGTGCACCAACGCCATTCCAACCTTACCTGATACGGTAAACTAGCCGGTTATTCTTGCAAACAACCAATACATAGTACAGCGTCCGAGCAACAATTTCCAATATTTCTGATTCCTGATTATTGGCCGTATTGAGATAGCTGGAGTATTTCTCCCCGCATCTGTTACCCCAGATTTTCCCAATGCAAATGCATAACCACAAGACATATAAAATCATTGAAGTTTGTCGTCTCTCCTAGCACCGATCTTTTCGATATCGAAGATACTTGGCTGTTCTCTTTCATTTTCTACCCCTCAGTTACCACTCTAAAATTACATCTCATGCTATTTTTGATCCAATTGACCGGTCGCAGATATCGTTTGGTGGTGACGATTGTTTGCGGCTGTGCCTTCACCCTATTCGGCTATGATCAGGCACTGTATGGAGGAGTGGCTAGTGGCGATGCGTTCCTGAAGCAATTCGAGCATCCCAATGCCAGCTTGACTGGCCAAATTGCTGCTCTTTATGACATTGGATGCCTTGTTGGTTCCTTGCTGAGTGTCATAATTTGTCAGAGGTTGGGGCATCGGAAGATTATTGTGAGTTTAGCTGCAGATACTCAACTTTTCAATATTAATGGCTACTAGCTATACGGGAGTGCAGTCGCTGTTGTTGGTGCAACTATACAGACGGCATCTACCGACGTTCCCATGCTGATATGCGGCAGAGTGATAGGCGGTATTGGCAACGGTAAAGCAGCATATACCCTCCCCGAGTATTTCAAGACTGAATAAGGATTTAGGTATGAACACAGCAACAGTGCCCGTCTATCACGCGGAAACTAGTCTTGCAAGTTCTCGTGGGAAAGCTGTTATTAGTGAACTATTCGTCAACAACTTTGGATGGCTTATAGCACAGTTTTTGACTCTCGGCTTTAGCTTTACTGAGGGAGAGGTTCAATGGGTAAGTATGCAGCAATCCGCTATTCTCTCTTGCGAAGACAATTTCTCACCAAAATATTGATAGAGATTCCCGACGGCTTTCCAAATTGTCTTCCTTCTACCAATCTTCGTCATCCTCCCTTTCCTATCGGACTCCCCACGGTGGCTTGCGTCCCATGAACGCTACGAAGAGGCCACAAAGGCATTGAGTCAAATCTTAGATGAGGAAGCCACCTCACCAAGACTAGTAGATGAAATGCGAGGTATACAGGAGATTGTCAGACTTGAGTACACTTCTCGGAAAACGAAGATCTCCGAACTCTGGAACGGCCAGGGCCGAAACCTATATCGCCTTATCCTGGCCTGTTCCGTTCAGCTCATGGCCCAGATCGGCGGCATCAATATCATCGCATATTTTGTGGTCATAATCTTTGAGACACAGCTCGGTTTGAGCAGTACTTTATCCAGAGTACTCGCAGCGTGTGCCGGCATTGGGCTTCTTGCCTCCAATATAACTTCAAGAGCCTTTATTGAAAAATGGGGCCGCCGACGGCTGTTAATCCTGGGATCTTCTGGCCAATGTATTTGCTTCCTTGTCTCGGCCATTGTGATCTCAATTGGTGGAGCGGAGGTATGGGCAGGAGCGGTGGTCGTCTCCATGGTATACCTTTTCTTCATTGTGTTCGCTTTTGCATGGCAATCGATCCCATTCCTCTACCCTGCCGAAATTCTATCGCTCAAATACCGAGCTCGGTTTTATGGCTTGTCCAATGGTTGCAACTGGGCCATTAACTACATTATTGTACTCGTCACACCGATGGGACTCGCCAATCTTTCCTGGCGATTCTACGTCATTTTCGCAATCTTCAACTGTGTAAACGGGTTGATTGTTTTTTTCTTCTTCGTGGAAACCGCCCAAAAGACCTTGGAAGAAGTGGACTTGTTTTTCCTTGATTCGGGCAGCGTCGACATTAAGCCTCCACCCTTTCTTCGTCTCCGGATGACACCTTGCCACATCGAACGTACCGATTCAAACGAATCGTACATTAGTACTGGACGTGATGGTGAAAAGCTCGCACCGACTTCTGACCATATGGAAGATATTCACAACCTCAAAGCGACGGCCTAGCGGTAGAAAGGATCATCTAACACGCTGGCACAGGAGATTCCGGGGACCATTGGATTAACCCGAGACAACGAATCTTCACTCTGGAAAATCTTATGCAATGTATTCTCACAGTTTTTTCATATCTATGTGCTCGGCCATCTGCATCGTGATTGTCCATCTCAGACCCGAAACGCTAAACCGTATTCTGCTTTTTCTACTTTGCCGCATATATCAATTTTGTATTACGATCGATAGCAACAGAAATATATGTTCTTTTTTGTTATATATATGCGAGGGGTATGCACCTGTCATAGAATGCCCTGAATCTCGTCGAGTTAGAAGAGTGCGATTCTGGCACTCTTTGTCTGTTATGTTAGCTAGTACCTACTAGCTAACATATACTACTACTAGGTAGTAGTAGTAGTAATAGTAGTAGTAGTGCATACGGCGGTGTTGAAACATCGGAATGAGTAATGAGGAAGCCGCCGAATCCCATCCTACAAACTAATGATCCATCAGGATTTCTAGCAAGAAATGACGAAGTTCTATTGAATATTTAGTACCAAATTAGAGATAGCTGTACCCACTCGGTCTTGCAAAGATTGCTTCGAGTGGGGAAATGAAGATTCCCCCCCTGTTCTCCGCGCGACCTCAGTGTAAGTGCCCGCGGGTTTCTATCCCAATATGGAAATTTACACCTGGTTACGATCTTGTCGCTTCCGACATTGAGCAGTCCTTGAGAAATGGGGAGATAGGCTAGCACTGTTCCTGAGAAAGATCCGATCACCCGATCGGCTAATTCTGTAGCTGAATGCCCACCCATGACATACTAATACTGTTGATAAGTGAATAAGAACCCGCAACGACAGGCCACGTCCCACAAAATACTTGTCTAAGTTGCATTCAATTTCCGTCTCAGTCGGACGACTAATACTTACCACCATACGAGTCCAAAAGCCCTCCATTTTCTATCACCTTTATCTTTGGCTTCTTGTTCGAGACAGTGATAATGGCGGCCGATCTCCCTAAGACAATGAAAGCTCTCAGGTAAATCTTTGATAACTTACATCTTAAATAGTCGCGCCCTAGGCGCTAATCGCTAAGTTTTACTACCAAATAGATATGAAAAACCCGAGAGTTATGGCGTCACCGATGTTCCTCTTCCTGCCATGCGAGAGAATGATGTCCTTGTAAAGATTGCGCCATCTGAATTTAGTGCGACTAAGCACTTGTTATCATGCAATTTCTAATCTTCTCAACTACAGATCAAAGTCAAGGCGAGTGGAGTCTGCGGAACCGATCTTCACATCCACGAGGGAGGGTTTCTTGCAAAGGTATGTTGCAGTGAATGGGAGGAATGCGTGAGTTCGAATTTCGGACTGACTTACCAATAACGACTAGTTTCCATTAATTCCTGGTATGTGATCTAAACTTCTCTATCCGGGTGTAAAAATAAAAAGTGTCCAATTTCCTGACTGCTTTGACGGGCGATTTCAGGCCATGAAGTCGTTGGTGTTATTGCCGCTGTTGGCCCACGAGTGAAAAGGTTCTCCATCGGGGATCGTGTTGTGGCAGACAACTCGGAGCTATGCGGGGAGTGCTTCTTCTGTCTTCGAGGCCAGGAATTGCTTTGTGAGAATTTCGAAGCGCATGGTGTCACTATGGATGGTGGTTTCGCCGAATATTGTGCCTATCCCGGTAAGTAATGTCACAGGTCATCTCCTTTGCCAGGCCCTGACTAAAAACCAAAAGCCAAGAAGGTCTTCAAGATCAAAAATATTTCAAATGTGAACGCTACTCTCATTGAGCCTGCATCCTGCGCTGCCCACGGAGCCGATAGAATTGCTGCAAAGGCAGGGTCCTCCGTTCTTCTCTTCGGTGCTGGACCAACGGGACTGGTGAGTCTAAGTTCACAGTATTTATACGTGCCCAGAAGGTACTAAAGCAAAAAATGACTAGATCCTAGCCCAAATGCTCAAGAGAAATGGCGGATGTCATGTTGTCATTGCGGCTCCCGAAGGCTTGAAGATCAATTTAGCGAAATCTCTTGACGCTGGTCATGAATATGTCCCTCTGTCACGCCAGGATCCCATTTCACAGCTTGAAAAGCTCAAGTGCGACAACTCCAATGGTTTTGACATTGTCATTGAAGCCACCGGAAATATCAAGATTTTAGACGACTCTATAAACTTCGTCCGTCGTGGTGGGAAGCTACTCTTGTATGGTGTGTTTGCTGATCACGACAGGGTATCTTGGAGCCCTACCAAAATTCGTATGTATACCTGATTCGCACAAACGAATATACTAACTGAGACGATATAGTCAATGATGAGATAACGATCATCAGCAGCTTTTCTCAAGTCCATAAATTCCCCACTGCCATCGATTACCTAGAGTCTGGCCAGGTCAAAGTTGATGGGATCGTCAACAAGACCTTTAGACTCGAGGAGTGGAAACAATGCTTGGAAGAAGTTCGGAACAAGAGTGCTATCAAGGCGGCAATTACCTTTGACTAACAACATACATGATACTCGAGCCGAAATACTATAGTATATGGATTTCTGATGACACTGAGAGTTTGAGGAGCTATAGGAAAGTCTTGTGTGTTTGTATCATGCTCAGAATAATTTTGAAGACAATATATTCAACTGGAAACGTGCTTCCCACAACTACTAGACTACTTTCTTGGTTGTATCTCAGCTCTTATTTAGCTCCACATATTACCTGTTTCTAGCGTATATCTCATTCTCTAATTCATTCTTTCCAGTCAGTCTTCTCAATGCACACAATTCTCTTTTCTACGCTCTTGCCTTTTAGCCCGTCTACAGTACCGACTCTTGCCAAGCCGATTCCCACATGGTCCACAAGGATCCACTTCCGGCTCCAATACCCTTTCAGGTAAAACTCACGGCAAACAAAAGCCAAATGGAAGTAGGTGTTCGCATTCCACTCTGGAATGCTACTCTTTGGTCTTTGCCTGAATGGGACACTTCTTTTCATCAATAGTAGTAGGGGTCTACCCCGCAGGCCCACACTTTGATGTCCGCAGACCATTCTTCGGGCACTCGGGCGGCCACGTCAACCAGTGGTCCATGATCTGGGGATACTCGAGCAATGTCAGCACCGCGTTTAACATGCCATTTCGGGTATCTCTCACGATGTGGGACTGCATAGTATGCCACATGGGCTTTTGCCATCAATTTGGTGGAGCAGGAAATGTTATTGGGACAGCTCAGTCGAAAACAAGTTAATAAATGACCAAAGAATCATCAGACTCTCATTCAGCAGGTACACGATTTCTCATTCTCCAAGTCCTGCGAGCGACCGCTAAATCTATCATATATCTCGGACTTCTTGATACCGTTCCCTACAATGGTGCTAGAGAAGCTCATTGCTGTGGCTTTGGCCTTTTTTGCCCTGAGGCCTCTATTCCTCTATCTCTACGACAGCAACAAGTTGCGAAAATATCCAAATCAAAATTTCTTGTCCGGCATCACCAATTTAGCCTCAATACGAGAAAGACTTCGCGAATTCCGGACCAGAGAATTATACCTTCAACACAAGAAGCATGCTGTTATTCGTACCGCGCCCAACATGCTCTCCTTTCGGGATGTCCAAGCGATCAAGGACATCTATGGATTCGGGTCAGCTTGCCAGAAACACGAAATGTACAACCTTCAGAATGGCGAGGGACACATGAATATCCTCAACGTCATTGACCGGGAAGATCACAATCGGAAGCGCCGAATGCTATCGCATGCCTTTTCCACTAAAAATCTGGAATCTTGGGAGTTCAAAATCACCGACAAGGTCGAAAAGCTCGTGGCCCAGCTTGATAAGAGAGCATATTCTCCGGTATGGCATAATGATCCGAGCAAATCGAGCAATACTATAGTCGACCTCAGATACTGGTTCAATCTTTTCACAGTTGATGCGATTGCAGATATTGCTTTGAGTGAACGGCTTGGTATGCTTGAATCCGGATCCGACATCGTCAAGGTTGGGGAGAATGACCAGGCACATCCAATGATTATGGACATGCACGAAGCAGCCCGGGCGAAGTCAAAGATAATCGGTACATTGGAATGGTACTATATCCTGAAAGGGATAACAAATTTCATCTCCTCACGCTGCCGGTTACAATGGGACTGTGGACGCAAAGTTGGCAATACTGTGAGCAACTTGGCTGGAAAGCGCTTGCAACGATACAAAGATGGTGAAAACATAGATGACTTCCTGACATGTCTTTTCAAGGACAAAGCGGGCAAGCCTCGAGATCTTGATATGGGTGAGCTTCAAGCAGAAACCAGCATCTTGCGTAAGTTATTCTCTTAACAGAAGCGACAGATACAGCCTAACAGAAACTTTGATAGTCGATGCGGGGTCTGAGACCACAGCGATTGCTTTGACTCATCTAATATACTATCTGATCAAAAGCCCCGACTGCTTCTTGAAGCTCAGGGAGGAAGTATCAGAAGCTATGGCTGGAGAAAAGATTGCTCCATACTCCAAGGTGAAAAGTTTGCCCTATTTGAAGGCTTGTATTGAGGAGTCGCTTCGTTTGTCACCACCGCTTCCACGAGGCCTTGAGCGAGTGACTCCTCCTTCTGGAGCGAAAATCATGGGTGAATTTATTCCCGGGAATATTGGTGTCTCTGTTCCTGCATATGTTGCCCATAGGGACCCAGGTTTGTTTCCGGAGCCTGAAGCTTTCTTGCCAGAGAGATGGTTCAACAATGAAAAGATTGGTCAGATGCGAGAAGCATTTATACCCTTCAGTGCGGGCGGCCGTGCTTGTATTGGGAGGAATATCACTATGATTGAACAACAGATACTGATCGCCACCCTCGTGCACCGATACGACTTCTCTCTCCCTTCACCAGAGTGGACTTTGAAGAACGAAGAAGCTTTCAATCTGTGGCCAGTTGAACTGACGGTGATGGTATTGAAAAGGGAAATTGAGACTTAGCCAAAACTCTCTTTTGTCAGATTTTTCTGAAATTTTTCGACGTGATCGTTACTATTGATGTTCAAAGCTTACTGTATCTAAACCCCGAGCTAAAAAAAACCTTCAAGCCCGCATCCTCTCAAAGAAAAATAAGTTAGTTATTATTATATCTTACTGCCGTCTTCAATTCTTCTGCCCTACTAGGTGTGCAATCATAATCAAATCGTTCTCCTGCGTTAATGGCAAGTATGGAGAGAATTTCTTGCAATGAATCATCAAAATATGATCTTGTAGACTTAGTGAGCACTACGGGAGTTGTAGATTGACAGGTTGGACTTCAATGAGGCCCAGATATCAGGATGCGCCACATATATGTGGAGAGTAATCTAAGAAATTTCACGGAATATGCGTGGCTGGGATGATTAGATCTGGCAACTCGATAGACTTGGGGATATTCAAGCATCAGAGCCAAAAGGGCTGGGAAAATGGAGGCGGCGATGAAGAAAATGATTCTCTGCACGCCATGGACATATCGTTTTTGACGTCAAAATCGTATCCAAGATCTGCTTGTGCTGTGCAAAGCAGCAGGGTAGTAGATATGTGCACATTGAGATAGGCTTTAGTGGGTCGGGCATAACAATTGCGGTTAACATTCCCCTTTGGGTAGTGTGAACAAGCTAATGAAATTTCTGAGTATTCTTTAGGTCACTCGGCCAAGTATCCTCAATGGGACAAATACACGGGTTAGCATCCTGCCCCTCTTCATGTCAGTGGACACCTCGGATACGAATCGACTCATGGTGACAGACAGCACTTGACCTGCAAATGGATTTGAGATTATAAGATGTCATCCTCAGAAATTCCTTTTAGATCTGAACGACATATATGAAATCCCTGCAGTTTGACAATTTTCGTGTGGTAGTCAGTCGACCAGAATAGATGTTGATATTAGCGTAGAAATTCGTGGGAACATACATAATGTAAAAATGAACAGTAAAATTCCAGCCTGTGCGATGAAATTTCTCATAGCACGAAGTCAATATCTTTCAGCGCCAATCAGAAGGCGCTGCAGATCCCCCAGATGCGTGCCAGTGTAGCTTTCACCCTGGAGCGGAGACTTGATTTACCCTCCAGAGTGGACGCAGTGATAACTTGAATACTTGCTTTTCCCAAGTCTCTAGGCAAACTATGTACAGACCAAGTCTGTCTCAACAATTTGTCATTATCCAATTTTTTTTTTTTTTTTTTAATTCCACAACGTAGACATGCTACAAAACTTTAGTA
>Ga0102593_1002638_pt1 | contig 13241 bp, 10 predicted proteins | sample AraplaCol_mMS_r2_2_FD_76862 | JGI IMG/M metagenome (GOLD analysis project Ga0102593, IMG submission 76862) | Arabidopsis root microbial communities from North Carolina, USA - plate scrape MF_Col_mMS_r2 (SPADES assembly) (version 2) | ecosystem: Host-associated > Plants > Roots > Endosphere...
GAACTGGAACTCGAACTCGAGGACTCCGTCGACGACTTCTCGGCCGACGAGCAGCCCGCCAGACCGGCGACGACGACGGCGGCGCCCCCCACGGCAATCAGCAGATTCTGCTTCACGTCTCGATCTCCTCGCGGTCGGTGCGATCCATCAAGATCAGCGGATCGTCGGAAGAAGTATGAGGCGAGACGCCGCGACCGACAGGGGATTGCCAGAATTGCCCGGCGGTATCGCGCCGTCCCCGGCGGCGTAGTTTCGCGGGCATGAAGTCGCTACGCACCCCCGAGGACCGCTTCGTCGACCTGCCGGACTTCCCGTACCCGCCTCGATACTGCGAGGTCGACGACACCGACGGCGGCCGGCTGCGCGTCGCGTGGGTGGAGGACGGTCCCGCCGACGCAGACCCGGTGCTGCTGTTGCACGGCGAACCGTCCTGGTCCTACCTCTACCGTCGGATGATCCCGATCCTGGCGGCCGCCGGACACCGCGTCGTCTGCCCCGATCTGGTGGGCTTCGGCCGGTCGGACAAACCCACGGAGATCGGCGACCACACCTACGCCCGTCACGTCGAGTGGATGCGCGCGGCGATGTTCGACGCCCTCGACCTCGATCGCGTGACCGTCGTCGGCCAGGACTGGGGCGGACTGATCGGGCTGCGCCTGGCCGCCGAACATCCCGAACGCGTCGCGCGAATCGTCGTCGCCAACACCGGGTTGCCGACCGGTGATCTGCCCATGCCCGACATCTGGTGGCAGTTCCGCAAGGCCATCCAGGAGATGCCCCAGATCGAGGTCGGCCGGTTCGTCCAGTCCGGCTGCCTGCGTCCCATGACCGACGCGGTCCGCGCGGCCTACGACGCACCGTTTCCCGACGATTCGTACTGCGCGGGCCCGCGGGCGATGCCCGGGCTGGTGCCCACCTCTCCCGACGATCCCGCCAGCGCGGCGAATCTCGCGGCGTGGCGCACGTTGTCGGCCAGCCCCACCCCGATGCTGGTGGCCTTCAGCGACGGCGACCCCATCACCGGCGCCATGGGGCCGATCTTCATCAGCGAGATGCAGGGCGCCCACGGCGTGGAGCATCCGGTGATCCACGGTGCCGGACACTTCCTGCAGGAGGACGCGGGCGAGGAGCTCGCCGAGGCGATCGTGCGCTTCCTTGCCTGAGCGCACGGTCGGTCACGGGTGTGAGAACGTAGCGCGGTGAGCACCCCGCCGTACTTCGAGATCGAGGACCGACTACCGGGGCGGTCCGGTCGGGTGGGGGTCATCCACACCCCGCACGGCGACATCCACACCCCCGCCTTCATCGCGGTCGGCACCGCCGCGACGGTCAAGGCGGTGCTGCCCGAGTCGATGAAGGAGCTTGGCGCCCAAGCGGTTCTGGCCAACGCCTACCACCTCTACCTGCAGCCGGGGCCCGACGTCGTCGACGAGGCGGGCGGGCTGGGCGCCTTCATGAACTGGCCGGGGCCGACGTTCACCGACAGTGGCGGCTTTCAGGTGCTCTCGCTGGGCGTCGGCTTCAAGAAGGTGCTCTCGATGGACGCCGGCCGCGTGCAGGCCGACGACGTCATCGCCGAGGGCAAGGAGCGGCTGGCGCACGTCGACGACGACGGCGTGACCTTCCGCTCCCACAAGGACGGCTCGCTCCACCGCTTCACCCCGGAAGTGTCGATTGGCATCCAGCACGAGCTCGGCGCCGACATCATCTTCGCCTTCGACGAGCTGACTACGCTCATGAATACCCGCGGCTACCAAGAGAATTCGGTTCGACGCACCCACGACTGGGCGGTGCGCTGCCTCGTCGAACATCACCGGCTGGAGATCGAGCGGGCGCACAAACCGCCTCAGGCACTGTTCGGTGTCGTGCAGGGCGCCCAGTACGAGGACCTGCGCCGTCAGGCAGCCAGGGGACTCGCCGAAATCGGCCAGTCCTCGGGGCCCGCCGAGGGGCTGAGCTTCGACGGCTACGGCATCGGAGGGGCACTGGAGAAACAGAACCTCGCGACGATCGTCGGCTGGGTCACCGACGAGCTGCCCGAGGACAAGCCGCGCCACCTGCTGGGCATCAGCGAACCCGACGACCTGTTCGCCGCCGTCGCGGCGGGCGCCGACACGTTCGACTGCGTGTCTCCGTCACGGGTGGCGCGCAACGCCGCGGTGTACTCGGCGACGGGCCGCTACAACATCACCGGCGCACGCTACAAACGCGACTTCACGCCCATCGACCCCGAATGCGACTGCTACACCTGCGCGAACTACACCCGGGCCTACATTCACCATCTGTTCAAGGCCAAGGAGATGCTGTCCTCGACGCTGTGCACGATCCACAACGAGCGTTTCGTCGTCCGCCTGGTCGACCAGATCCGGGCGTCGATCACCGCTGGTGAGTTCGACGAGCTGCGCGACCACGTCTTGGGCCGCTACTACGCGCGCACAATGGGGGTATGACGACCACCGCGGAGCCCCGGGAGCTGCTGATGCGGCTCCTTGAGCCGGACTGCCGAGCCGACCCGTACCGGGTGTATCGGCGGATTCGCGAGCACGGGCCGATCCTGATGCCCGAGAGCAACCTGGTGGTCTTCTCGTCGTTCCAGGATTGCGGTGACGTGTTGCGCCACCCCTCGTCGGCCAGCGACCGGCTCAAGTCCACCGTCGCGCAGCGCGAGATCGCCAAGGGTGCGACGCCGCGGCCGTTCGGCCAGCCCGGATTCTTGTTCCTCGACCCGCCCGATCACACCCGGCTGCGCCGGCTCGCGCAGCAGGCGTTCGCCCCCAAGCGCGTCAAGGCGCTGGAAACCGACGTCGTCGCCATGGTCGACGACCTGCTCGACCGGGCCCGCGACGCCGGCTCCCTGGACGCCGTCGCCGACCTCGCCTACCCGCTGCCCGTCGCGGTGATATGCCGGATGCTCGGCGTTCCGATCGCCGACGAGCCCCAGTTCAGCCGGGCCTCGGCACTGTTGGCCCAGGGCCTGGACCCGTTCATCACCTTCACCGGCGAGCTTCCTGAAAACTTCGCCGAGCGCATGGAGGCCGGGCACTGGCTGCGCGCCTACATCGCCGACCTCGTCTCCGAACGCCGCTCGGCCCCGCGCGACGACCTGATATCGGCGCTGATCGCGGCCGAGGAGGACGGCGACCAGCTGACGAGTGAGGAGATCGTGGCGACGTGCAACCTGCTGCTGATCGCCGGTCACGAGACGACCGTCAACCTCATCGCCAACGCGATCCTGGCGATGCAGCGCGAGCCCCGGCACTGGGCCGCGCTGGCCTCCGATCCCGACCGTGCCCCGTCGATCGTCGAGGAGACGTTGCGCCACGACCCGCCGGTGCAGCTGGCCGGGCGGACGGCGGCCGATGACATGACGATCGGTGGCGTGACGGTCCCGAAGGGCGACACGATGATGCTGCTGCTGGCCGCTGGTCACCGCGACCCGACGGTGTTCGACCGGCCCGACGTGTTCGATCCCGATCGAGACGATCAGCGTCACTTGGCCTTTGGTCACGGCGTGCACTTCTGCCTCGGCGCGCCGTTGGCGCGGCTGGAAGCCAGGGTGGCGCTGTCGGCGGTGACGCGGCGGTTCCCGGACGCCACCCTGGCCGGTGAGCCGGTCTACAAGCCCAATGTCACGCTGCGCGGGATGGCGTCGCTGCCGCTGGCCCTCTAGCGATGTCGGCGCGCTCATCCGCGCGTACCGCGGATTTCCGCGCCCACATCGCGGTGGGGGATAGGGTCGCGCCATGGCAGAAGAGCTCACCGCCGAGCAGGCCGCCGCACGACTTCACACCGACGACACCCTGGGCATCCCGCTCGGGCCCGGCCAACCTCCGGCGTTCCTGCGCGCTCTCGGCGAGCGGAAGGACTGGACCGACCTTCGCGTCTACGGCGCACTGCTGGCCGTTCTCACCGAGCTGTTCTCGCGACCCGGAGTCCACTACCTCTCGGGTTTCTTCGGTCCGTTGGAGCGGGCGTTGGTCGCCGGCGGCGCCGACGTCGAGTTCACCCCCGCGGACTTCCGGCGCTTCGGCCCGCTCCTGCAACGGCAGGCGCCGAGGGTGATGACGACGGTGGCCACGCCGCCCGATGCCGACGGCTGGTGCTCGCTGTCGCTGCACGCCGGCGGCACGATCGACGAATTGCGCAGGGCCGGAGCCGATCCCGATCGGGTGCTGATCGTCGAGACCTCGCAGGCGTATCCGCGGACCTACGGGCTCGGCGAGCATCACCACCGGTTGCACGTCGACGAGGTCGACGTGCTGATCGCCTCGACCGACGAGCCGTTTGCGCTGCCGGAGGGCGAACCCACCGACGTCGACGACGCGATCGCGCGGCACGCCGTCGGCTTCGTCCCGAACGGCGCGACCCTGCAGGTCGGCATCGGGTCGATCCCGAACCAGATCGCCGCCCTGCTGGCCGAGGGCGACGACGGCGACTACGGCTTGCACACCGAGATGTTCACCGACGGCTGCATGCACCTGCACCGCGCAGGCAAGGTGAGCAACGCCCGCAAGAAGCAGTTCCCCGGTGTCAGCGTGACGACGTTCGCCTTCGGCTCACCCGAGCTGTACCGCTTCCTCGACGGTAACTCCGACGTCGCCTTCCTGCCGGTGGAGATCGTCAACTCGCCGGAGGTGATCGGCGACAACGCCGACATGGTCTCGGTCAACGGCGCGTTGGCCGTCGACGCGCGAGGCCAGGTGGTCGCCGACACCCTCGACGGCAAGCAGTTCAGCGGCATCGGCGGTGCCGAGGATTTCGTGGCCGGTGCCGGGCTGGAACTCTCCGATCGCTCGCTGATTTGCCTGCCGTCGACCTACACCAAGGACGGTGAGCTGCGGTCCCGGATCGTGCCGCACTTCGGGCCCGGTGCGGTGATCACCACACCGCGACACCAGGTCGACGTGATCGTCACCGAGTACGGTGTGGCCGAGCTGGAGGGCCGCACCGTGCGCGAGCGCGCGGAGGCGTTGGCCGCGATCGCCCACCCGCAGTTCCGCGACGCGATCAGGCCCTAGGTCAGGGAGTCCACGACCGCCAGCGCCGCGCGCTCACCCGCCTCGACGGCGCCCTCCATGTAGGCGCTCCAGTGGGTGGCCGTGTCGGTCGACGCCCAGTGGATGACCCCGATGGGGGCGGCGAGCGCCTCCCCGTAGGTCGTCCACACGTGCGGGCCGTGGTTGGCGTTGTAACAGCCGCGGGTCCACTGCCGGTCCGACCATTCCCCGTCGACGTAGAAGTCGGGCGTCTCGGCCCTCGAACCGTAGTGGCGCACCAGCTCCGCGGTCAGCGCGGCACGACGCTCGTCGGTCGGAAGCCGGCCGAACGTGCGGGCCTGGTCGCCCTCGAGGAACAGCAGGATGACCCCGTGGTCGTCGCCGGGGAGACAGCTGTCGTTGGACATGCGGGCCGGCCCGACGTCGGAGATGATCTGGCCGTTGAATCCGTCTGCGCGCCAGAAGGGTTCGTCGTAGACGAAGAACGCCTTCATCGCCGATCCGTTGGGCAGTCGCTGCGTCAGCTGGTCGCGCACCCCGGACAGCGGCGGGTCGTAGAGGATGCGGCCGGCCAACGTCGGGGAGATGGCGACGATGACGCGGCGACCCCGCGCCACCAGCCCGCCCCGGCAGTGCACGGTGACGGCGTCCGTCGTGTGCTCGATGGTTTGCACGGGAGCCTCGAGCACGATGTGTCCGGCGATCAGGGCGGCCAACCGCCGCGGGATCTCGCCGGTGCCGCCGACGAAGCGGGTGGTCTGCGCACCGCCCTCGGATTCGGCGAAGAGTTCGGCCGTCACCCCGCAGGTCTGAATCGTGAACAGCAGGTGCAGGAATGACACCTCGACGGTCGGCACCGCCAGGATCCCGACGGTGCAGATCTCGAGCAGGGTCCGTGCCACCGGCGAGAGACCCTGGTCGTCGTACCAGGTGCCGGCGCTGATGACGTCCCACTCGTCGGCCCGCGGCGCGAGCCACGGCGCCTCCACCGGGACGTCGGCGGCCAGCTCGTCCAGGCGTCTCAACACGCGCTCGAGCTCGGCCAGTTCGTCGGCGAATCGGGTGTGAAAGTCGTTCTCCCGCAGCACTCCCGAACCGCCGAGGTCATACGAGGTCTCACCCTCGTCGTACTGCTCGAAGGTCTCGACGCCAAGCTCCTCGGCCAGCCGGAACATCCGGTCGTGGGTGTCGCCGATCCACTGCGCCCCGAGGTCGACGCTGACCCCCGGTGTCACCTCCTCGGTGAGGATGCGGCCGCCGACCCGGTCGTCGGCCTCCAGGACCACGGGCACCAACCCCGCGGCGAGCACCGTGCGGGCGGCGATCATTCCGGAGAGCCCGGCCCCGACGATGACGACATCGGCCTCGACGCTTCGTGCTCCTGACATCCGAACAGCTTCGCAGAGCGCGGCGTACGTTGGCCAGATGGGTGACGAGCGACGGCGCTTCGTGGTCATCGGCGGTGGCCTGGCCGGCCTGGCCTCGGCGGTGTGGCTGGCCGAGGCGGGCGGGGACGTCACGCTGCTGGAACGCCGCGGCCAACTCGGCGGCCGGACCCACGCGATGCGCGCCGAACGGGTCGACGATCTACCCGACAACGGCCAGCACGTCATCGCCAGCGGGTACGAGCACCTCTTCCGCTACCTCACCAGCGTCGGCACCCGCGAGCACGTCGTCTTCCCGAAGCGCTCGACGCTGCGCTGGCCCGACGGCCGCAAGAAGGTCGTGCAGACGACCGGTCTCGGCGCGGTGCGCACGCTGTTCGGCGTGCACCCCGACGCGACCGTCGCCGACCGGCTGAGAGCGGCTCGCGCCACGATGCGGCTGGGATGGCAGGCCCTGCACCCACCCGCCGACCTCGCCGCCCTCAGCGCCGATCAGTGGTTCGACCGGGTCGGCATGCCCGCGCCGGCCCGAGAGGCGTTGTGGGACTGGCTCGCCCTGGGTATCGCGGCCGAGCCGGTCGACCGCGGCTCGGCCGCGGTCTTCGCGAGGGTGATGGCCACCGGATTCCGGATGGGTGTCGCGCACCGGACGCCCGTCACCATCGGCTACCCCACCGTCGACCTCGACACCCTGTTCGTCACCGGAGCGCTGCGGGTGTTCCGGGAACGCGGCGTCGACGTCCGCTACCGGGCGGTGGCCCGCCGCGTCGAGATCACCGACGGCAGGGTCACGGGGGTGCTGCTCGCTGACGGCACGGTGGTCCCCGCGGACGGTGTCGTCTGTGCCGTCCCCAACTTTCACGTCGGCGGCCTGCTCGACGACCTACCCGAGCACGCCGAGATCTACGCCGCGGCAGACGAACTGGGGTACACCCCGATCGTCAGCACCAACCTGTACCTGGACCGGCCGCTGGGCACCGAGTCGGCGTTCGAGGGGCTGATCGGCGGAACCGGTGTGATCGACGAGGTGTTCGACCGGCAGATCATGCATGGCCGCGACACCGATCATGGGTGGCTGTACTGCCTGACCACCAGTGGCGCCTACGACCAGATCCAGAAGTCGGGGGAGGAGATCGTCGCCGAACAGGTGGCGTTGCTGCGGCGATACTACCCGGCCGCCGTCGACGCCACGGTCCTCGAGGCGCAGGTGGTCAAGATGCCCAGGGCGACGTTCTCCCAAGTGGTGGGACTGGATTCGCTGCGTCCGTCGCAACGCACGTCCGTCCCGTCGCTGGTGCTGGCCGGCGACTGGACCGACACCGACTGGTCGGCGACCATGGAGAGTGCGGCCCAGAGTGCCGCTCGCGCAGTCGATCTGCTGCTGGACTCAGTGTCGGTGGCTACAAGGGGTTGAGGATGCGGTCCAGGAATTGGCGGGTGCGCTCTTCCTTCGGATCGCCGATCACCTCGGCGGGGGTGCCCTGCTCCAGGATCACGCCCTGATCGGTGAACAGCACCTGGCTGGACACCTGACGGGCGAACTGGATCTCATGGGTGACGATCACCAGCGTCCACCCCTCCACGGCGAGATCCTTGATCACCGAGAGCACTTCGCCGACCAGTTCGGGATCGAGTGCGGAGGTGGGTTCGTCGAACAGCACCAACTTGGGTTTGAGTGCCAGCGCGCGGGCGATGCCGACGCGCTGTTGCTGACCACCGGACAATTGGAACGGGTACTGGTCCTGTTTCTCGGCGAGGCCCACCTGGTCGAGCAGCGCCACCGCCTCGGCGACGGCCTCGTCCTTGGGCCGCTTCTGCACGATCACCGGTCCCTCGATGACGTTCTGCAGCACCGTCTTGTGGGGAAAGAGGTTGTGGCTCTGGAACACGAAGCCACTGCGTGACTGGAAGCGACGGATCTCCGGCTTCGGTGTCGGAGTGGAGAAGTCGATCTCCACGTCGTCGACCCGGATCACTCCGGCGTCTGCCCGGTCGAGGGCGTTGAGCGTGCGCAGCAGTGTCGTCTTGCCCGACCCCGACGGTCCGATGATCGCCGTGGCGGTGCCTTTCTCGACCGTGAACGAGACACCCTTGAGAACCTCGTTGTCCCCGAAGGCCTTTCGAACGCCCTCGGCGACGACGCGGTAGTCGGCCGGGTCGGCGTCGGATTCGGTGCCGCTGCCAGTGGGGTCGCTCATCGCGCCACGTACCTCTCCAGTCGGTGTTCCAATCGGCCCTGGCCAAACGACAACACCAGGCAGATCACCCAGTAGTACGCCGCCGCCGTGCCGTAGAGGGCGAAGAATTCGAAGGTCGGCGCTGCCACGATCTGAGCCTGCCGCAGCAGCTCGGTGACAAGGATCGTCGACGCCAGCGACGTGTCCTTGACCAACGAGATCAACGTGTTGGACAACGGCGGCACCGCCACCCGCGCGGCCTGCGGCAGGATGATGCGCCGCAGTGCACCGACGTAGTTGAAGCCGATGGTCTCGGCCGCTTCCCACTGGCCCTTCGGGATGCTGAGGATCGCCGAGCGGATGATCTCGGCGCCGTACCCGCCGACGTTGAGACTGAATGCGATCACCGCCGCCGGGAACGGGTCGATCCTCACCCCGAGTTGCGGTAGCGCGTAGAAGACGATGAACAGCTGCACCAGCAGTGGAGTGCCGCGAATGATCGAGATATAGAAGCGGGCGACGTTGGTCAGGACGACATTCGGCGACAGTCGAGCCAGCGCGACCGCCAGGGCGATGACGAGACCGAGGGCGAAGCTGATGATGGTCAGCGGAATGGTCGCGGTGACGGCGGCCTTGGCCAGCGGCCACAGGTTGTCGAGGATCAGCTGCCACGCCGAGCGCGCCTGCGGCGGTTCCTGAGCGCTACCCGGCGGACCGCCCTGGGTGCCCTGCGGGGCACCGGTCGCGTCGGCCTTGAGGTACTTCTGCGAGATGCCGGTCAGCGTGCCGTCTGAGCGCAATTCGTCCAGGGCGCCGTTGAGTTCGGGTAGGTAGCCGCTGTCCTTGCGGGCGGCGAAACCCTGCTCGCTCTTCTCCCCGACGTTGCCCGCGATCTTCACCGCCTTGTCCCCGGTCTCGGCGAGATAGGCGTAGACGGCGATGCTGTCGTTGACGACGGCGTCGACCCGACCCTGACTGAGCAGCGTGATGGCCTGGGTGAAGCCTTCGACGGACTCGACGGTGGCGCCGGCCTTGCGCGCGACTTCGGACCAGTTGCTGGTGGCGTTCTCCGCCGCGGTCTTGCCCTTGAGGTCGGCCAGGCTCTTGATCGAGTCGTCGTCGGCACGGGTGACGATGACCCCCTCACCCACCGAGTACGGCTGCGAGAGGTCGTACTTGGCCTGCCGTTCCGGATTGATCGTGACCTCGTTGGCCACGATGTCGAAGCGGTTGGCCTCCAGCGCGGCGAAGATGGAGTCCCATGGGGTTTCGACGAATTCGACTCGTACGCCGAGCTTCTGGCCGACGGCCTTGGCCACGTCGACGTCATAGCCGACGAGTTGCCCGGTGGCCGGGTCGTGATAACTGAACGGTGCGTAGACGCCTTCAGTGCCCACCCGCAGCACCCCGGCGGCGCGGATCGGCGTCGACGGCGGTGTTCCGGTCGCGTCGGCCTTCAGGTACTTCTGCGAGATCGCCGCGAGGGTGCCGTCGGCGCGCAGTTCTCCAAGCGCCTTGTCGAGTTCGGGCTGCATGCCGCTGTCCTTGCGGGCGGCGAAGGCCTGCTCGCTCTTCTCCCCGACGGTCCCGGAGATCTTCACCGATTTGTCGCCGGTCTCGGCGAGGTAGGCGTAGACGGCGATGCTGTCGTTGATCACCACGTCGACCCGGCCCTGGTTGAGAAGGGTGATGGCCTGGGTGAAGCCCTCGACGGACTCGACGTTGGCGCCGGCCTTGCGGGCGACCTCCGACCAGTTGCTGGTGGCGTTCTCCGCCGCGGTCTTGCCCTTGAGGTCGGCAAGGCTCTTGATCGAATCGTCACCGGCCCGGGTGACGATGACGCCCTCACCGACGGTGTAGGGCTGGGACAGGTCGTACTTGGCCTGGCGCTCGGGGTTGACGGTCACCTGGTTGGCGACGACGTCGAAGCGGTCGGCCTCCAGCGCCGCGAACATCGAATCCCACGGCGTCTCGACGAATTCGACCTTGACGCCCAGCTTCTGGCCGACGGCCCTGGCGACGTCGACGTCGTAACCGACGAGCTGCCCGGTGGCCGGATCGTGGTAGCTGAACGGCGAGTAGACGCCCTCGGTGCCGACGCGCAGCACCCCGGCCGACTTGATCGGGTCCGCGGTCTGCTCGGACGACCCGCAGGCGGTGGCGAACACCAGCAGCAGCGCGAAGAGTCCGACCACACCTCGTCGTAGGTAGGAGGTCACCGGCGGACGGTAGCAATGCTGGGCGCCCGCTGACAGGGTTCTGCTCACGACGGGCGGTATACCCAGGGTGTGCGCGGTAACGCCGCCGGGTCGAATTCGCCCAGCATGTCGGCGACCGTCGGCGCCGAGAGGCCCAGTGACCGGGAGATCTGCTCCAGCGCGCGGGGCGTCCCCAGTTCGGCGAGGGTGACGGCGCCGTCGCGCTTGGCCAGCCGCTTGCCCTCGTCGTTGAGCACCAGGGGAACATGGGCGTAGGTCGGCGGCGGGTGACCGAGAAGGGTGCCGAGGTAGGCCTGTCGCGGTGAGGACGCCAGCAGGTCGTCGCCGCGCACCACCTGGTCGACGCCCTGGGCGGCGTCGTCGACCACGACCGCGAGGTTGTAGGCGGGGACGCCGTCACCGCGGCGCAACACGAAGTCGTCGACCACACCGGTGTAGCTGCCGTGCAGCAGGTCGGTGACCGTGAATTCCGCGACCGCCGAGCGCAGCCGCACCGCGGGTGCTCGGCCGGTGGCCGCGCGTCGGGCACGTTCGGCGTCGGTGAGATCGCGGCAGGTGCCGGGGTAGGCGCCCTCCGGGGCGTGGGGAGCGCGCGGCGCCCGCAGGATGTCCTTTCTGCTGCAATGACATTCGTAGGTCATGCCCCGGGCGGTGAGCTCGTCGACTATTCCGTCGTACCGCGCCACGTGGTCGGATTGGCGCTCGGGCGGCGCGTCCCACACGAGCCCGATCGCGGCCAGGTCGTCGAGCTGGCGCCGCGCGACGTCGTCCTTGGCGCGGTCGTCGAGATCCTCGACGCGCACCAGGAAGCGCCGTCCGGTGGACCGGGCGAACAGCCACGCCAGGATGGCCGTGCGGAGATTGCCGACGTGCAGATCGGCCGACGGGCTGGGGGCGAAACGTCCCGCTGAGGTCATTGCGGTGCCTCGCGTCAGCTGTGCAGGGCCACCGTCGCCGCGGCGACGGGCGACTGCACGCCGATGCCGCGGCCCTGCACGGTGACTCCGAGCCGGGTGCGGTCGCCACGGAACAGGTCGCGGGAGAACTCGCACGGCACGTCGTTCTGGTCATAGGTGACGCGGGTGATCAGCAGCAGGGCCGACCGCGTCTTGACCGCCAGCAGCGAGGCCTCGTCCGGGGTGGCGTTGACGGCCTCGATCCGCTCGTCGGCACGGGAGGTGACCAGTCCGTAGTCGTTCTCCAGGATCTCGTAGATCGACCCGCCGAGTTGCTTCTCCAGCAGTCCGGGAAACGACGCGGCGGGAAACTGCGCCAGCTCCAGCGAGATGGGGGAACCGTCGGCCAGGCGGACCCGCTGAATCTCGACGATCGGATCCGACGCGCCGATCTGCAGCGCCGACTGGGTGGTGCGGTCGGGTGCGGTGATCTTGGTGGACAGCACGCGGGTACCTGCGACGTAGCCCTGGTTGGCGAGGAAGGCGGGCACCCCGACCACGTTGGCGAGGCTGCGCTGCACCTGCGCGTGGCTGATGAAGATGCCACCCGCACGACCGATGACGCGGTGCACGAGGCCCGCCTCCTCCAGAGCGGCGAGCATCTGACGCAGACTGGAGCGGCTCGTCGAATACCGTTCGGCGAGGTCGCGTTCGCTGCCGAGCTTCGAGCCGGGGGTGCCGGCGTTGATGTCGGCGACGATGCGACGCCGCAGTTCCTCGGTCGACTTGGTCAACAGGGGCCCCCGCTCGGTATTCGGCTAGACCAATTCTAGGCCCGCCTATTGCTCGGCGATCGCCGCCGCTGACTCGGGCAGGATCTGGCCACCATCGACGACCAGGGATTGTCCGGTGACGTAACCGGCCTCGTCGGTGGCGAAGAAGAGTGCGGCATTGCCGATGTCGGCCACCGTGCCGAGCCGTCCCGCGGGGACCGACGCGGTCATTTGGTCCATGTAGTCCTGGCCCATGTCGACGAGGCCCTCGGTGATGATGTTGCCGGGCAACACGGCGTTGACGGTGATGTTCTTGGGCGCGAGCTCCATTGCCGCGGTGCGGATGAATCCGAGTTGGGCGGCCTTGCTGGCGCCGTAGTGCGACCACCCCGGGTAGCCGGTGTACGGGCCGGTGATCGAGGACGTGACGACGACGCGGCCGTGTCCGCTGGCGGTCAGCGCCGCCAGCGCGGCCTGGATGATGTAGACGGTGCCCTTGAAGTTGACCCCGAGGACCTCTTCCAAGTCCTCGGGGGTGAGGTCCTCGATCCGGGCCGACGGGAAGATCCCCGCGTTCGCGCAGACGATGTCGAGCCCGCCGTGGCGCTCCAACGCCGCGGCGACCACCTTCTTGCAGTCCTCCGGGCTGGTGACGTCGGCGGCCACCCCGCTCACCGCGCCGGACGCACCGGAGAGTGCGGTGACGGCGGCGTCGACGTCGGCCTGGCTGCGGCCGGTGATCACGACGTTGACCCCCGCCGTCGCGAACACCTCGGCGATGCCGCGCCCGATGC
>Ga0102593_1002647_pt1 | contig 13209 bp, 12 predicted proteins | sample AraplaCol_mMS_r2_2_FD_76862 | JGI IMG/M metagenome (GOLD analysis project Ga0102593, IMG submission 76862) | Arabidopsis root microbial communities from North Carolina, USA - plate scrape MF_Col_mMS_r2 (SPADES assembly) (version 2) | ecosystem: Host-associated > Plants > Roots > Endosphere...
GTTATTTGAGGTAAAATTTTCTTGGTTAAAATGATAAATGCTAATATGCGTGGCCTCGTATATGAAGGGTCAATGCTTTGAGTAATGAGTAAGCTGACTCTTCAAGTGTTGAACCTATTTGTCATAGCGAAGGATCTTAAAAGTAAAGGGTTATGGAATTATTTACATATGGAATAGCTAAAATGTTTAAAAATTACATTTTTTACAACTAATTCTCCTGTTGATAAACTCATCTAGGTATGATTAACTATAAAAGTTGAGTAAAAAAATTGAAAAATAGGGCGTAATTTTAATTATTTTTTAATAGTTTAACATATCTATTCCGACAAAAGTCGGCGTAAATAAGGAGGAAACGGTTTAATGGTGCTCAGTGTTATTTTAATCTGTTTGTTTCTAGTCCTTGCTTATGGAGCAAGGGAGCAGATTAAACATCAAAAAAATATTGATTCTATCCCCGTGAGAATTAACATTAATGGAATTCGCGGGAAATCAACAGTTACTAGATTAATAACGGGTATTGTAACGGAGGCTGGATATAAAACTGTAGGAAAAACTACAGGAACGTCAGCCAGAATGATTTATTGGTTTACGGATGAAGAAAAGCCAATTGTCAGAAGACCTGAAGGGCCGAATATCGGTGAACAAAGGCGCGTAGTAAAAGAAGCTGCAAGGTTAGAAGCTGAGGCATTGGTAAGTGAATGTATGGCTGTAAACCCAGACTATCAAATTACTTTCCAAGAAAAAATGATTCAAGCTAATATCGGTGTCATTGTAAATGTATTAGAGGATCATATGGATGTTATGGGTCCGACATTAGACGAGGTAGCTGAAGCATTTCTAGCAACGATTCCTTACAAAGGACATTTAATTACAGTTGAGGGTCCTTACCTTGAATATTTTAAAACAGTTGCTGCAAAGAGAAGAACGAAAGTAATTGTGGCTGATAATTCAAGGATTACAGATGAGTTCTTAAGAAAATTCGATTATATGGTATTCCCAGATAACGCATCCCTTGCATTAGCAGTAGCGGAAGCGTTAGATATTCCTGAAGAAATAGCTTTTAGAGGAATGTTGAATGCTCATCCAGATCCTGGTGCAATGAGAATTACCCAGTTTGGTGATCCTAAAGCACCTGCATTTTTAGTGAACGGATTTGCTGCAAATGATGCCGCTTCCACATTGCGTATTTGGGAGAGGGTAGGGGAGATTGGTTATTCAGTAGATTCACCTATCGTTATTATGAATTGCCGTCCTGATCGTGTAGATCGTACAGAGCAATTCGCGAGAGATGTTTTACCATATATTAAAACTGATATTTTAGTGTTGATTGGAGAAACAACAAGCCCTATCATGGATACCTACAATGAAGGAAAGATTCCAGCAAAAGAAATTTGGGATTTAGAAGGTCATAGTACAGAAGAGATATTTAATAAGTTAAGGCCTGAATTACATAATCGAATGATTTACGGAGTAGGAAATATACATGGTGCTGCTGAACCACTAATTGAAGTAATGAAGGAATATGAACATATCGAGGAAGTTGTCTAGGAGGAAATTGAATGTTTGGCTCAGATTTATACGTAGCATTAGTTTTAGGAGTTATTTTAAGTTTAATTTTTACAGAGAAAACAGGAATTATTCCTGCAGGACTAGTTGTGCCAGGTTATATTGGCTTAATTTTCGATCAGCCGGTTTTTTTAGTTATGGTATTAATTATTAGTCTATTAACCTACGTTATTGTTAAACATGGTATTGGAAGATTTGTGATTTTATATGGCCGTCGTAAATTTGCTGCGATGTTAGTAGTCGGTATTTCGTTGAAGCTGGTATTTGATTACTTCTATCCTATCATGCCTTTTGAAATTTATGAGTTTCGAGGAATCGGAGTTATTGTTCCTGGTCTAATTGCTAATACGATTCAGAAGCAGGGCTTAGCAATGACGATGGGTAGTACGCTGTTAATAAGCGGTGCTACATTCAGCTTAATGTTTGTATATAACTTTTTTATTTAGGGTGATTTGATGGATAAAAAATTGGATTTTAAAGAAAAGTTATTAAAATTTATAAAAGTAACGAAGAAGAAAACGGATAAACACGTATGGATTACACTAGTAATCCTTGTAATTTTTATGTACGGAACCATTTTGCTAAGCAAACCAAGTGAAGCGATTGAAAATAACACAACAGATGATACATTGCTTAATGCAACAATGGTTGGAGATATCATGTTTGGACGTAATGTAGAAAAAGTGGCTAACCGTTATGGACAAGATAATTTATTTCGATACGTGAAGCCTTATTTTGAAAAAGCGGACTATTCAACAGGAAATTTTGAACATCCAGTTACGCTTAGCAAAAAGTACGCAGAGCAGGAAAAGTATATTCACTTGCAAACGGACGCCCAATCGGTACATACTCTAAAGAATCTGAATCTGTCTGTTTTGAATGTAGCAAATAATCACTCGATGGATTATTTGGAAAACGGATTAAACGATACAATAAAGACGTTTAATAAGTCAGACTTGGACTTTGTAGGAATTGGAAAAAATATTAAAGACGCTAGTAAAATTAACTATCAAACAGTTAACGGAGTTAAGATAGCTACACTTGGTTTCACGGATGCATATGTTGCTGATTCAGCAGCTAATCAAAATAATCCAGGCATACTTCCTGCTAAACCGGAAATTTTTATTCCACTAATTGAAGAAGCAAAAGAGAATGCTGATTTAGTTGTGGTGCATGCGCACTGGGGGCAAGAGTATGACACGACTCCTTCTCCTAGACAAGAAGGATTAGCTAAAGCAATGGCAGACTCAGGAGCCGATATTATTCTTGGGCATCATCCTCATGTTTTGCAATCTGTTGATGTCTATAAAAATACCGTTATCTTTTACAGCTTAGGGAATTTTGTCTTCGACCAAGGATGGTCAGCATCAAGGGAGAGCGCAATCGTTCAGTATAAGTTAAAGAAAGACGGAACAGCTCGTTTTGAAATTACACCTGTACTTATAAAAGAAGCTACGCCGACTCCGTTAGGAAAGTGGGATACGTACTATAAAGGAAAAATCTTCAAACGTCTGACTAAAAGTTCTTCAAAATCACTTGCAATCAAAGAAGAAAATAATAAGTTAGTATTTACAGTCGACCACTCTCGGGTAGTAAAAAAAGGGGTTAACTGAAGAAATGAAAAAAAAATGGATGTACTCGCTGATCTTTCTTGCAGTTCTGCTAGTCGGCGGTTACGCAATTGTACAGCAGTTTAATAGTGAAACAGATAACAAGCTCTATAAAAAAATTAATAAATTTGAGTCTAGCAAGGAGATTAATCATTCTTCTGGAGGATACGGTGTAAGCTCTTCAAATCCGATAGCTGTTGAAGTTGGAATGGATGTGTTAGAAGAAGGCGGAAATGCCGTAGATGCTGCTATTGCCGTTTCTTATGCTTTAGGAGTCGTAGAACCTTATGGGTCTGGTATTGGCGGAGGAGGAGGGATGCTTATCCTTCCTGGCAACCAATCGGACAAGCCGGCTTTTTTTGACTACAGAGAAACCAGCCCTACTTCAAGTGAAGATTCCGAAGAAGGGATAGGTGTGCCTGGATTTGTAAAAGGGATGGAAACGGTCCATGAAAAATACGGAAGCAAAAAAATGGATGAATTAATAGAGCCAGCTATTAAATTAGCTAACGATGGCTTTCCAGTCGGACAGCAGCTTGCAGAGCGTCTAAAAGGAGCACAATATCGTCTATCAGAAGATGAAATTCCTAACTTCTTTCCAGAGAACCAACCTATTGAAGAAGGCGAAAAACTCAAACAGCCTGAGCTGGGAGAGACACTTGAGCTAATTAAAGAAAAAGGTTCAGATGTGTTTTACAATGGGAAACTCGCAGAGGAAATAGCGGATGAAGTTCCAGGAATACAGAAATCAGATTTAAAAGAGTATTCTGTTGAAGAAAGAGAACCCGTTCAAGGAGAGTTTGCTGGTTACGATGTTATTTCTGCACCTCCTCCGTTTGCAGGAATTACGTTAATACAATCTCTGCAAATGGCTGAAATGTTACACATTGAAAAGACAGAAGAAGATACAGCACTTTTTACGCATGTAACTTCTGAAATAACGAACCGGGCAAATAGTGATCGCGTTAAGCATATTGGAGATCCTGCTTTCTCTGAAATAGATGAGAAAGAGTTAACGGACAAAGAATATTCTAGAGAATTAGCACAAGATGTTTCTCTGAATAGGCTGTCTGAAAAGTATCAGCTTAAAGGAAAAGACCTTGAAGAAGAGCACATTAGTACAACTCATTTTGTTGTAACGGACAAAGATGGTACGGTTGTCTCCGTTACAAATACACTAAGTAACTTTTTTGGATCTGGAGAAAATGTGGAGGGATTTTTCCTCAACAACAATCTTAATAATTTCAATAACATAAAGAATTCCCTTAACTATTATGAGCCTGGAAAACGTTCACGAACGTTTACAGCACCTACTATTCTTAGAAAAGATAATGAGGTTATTGGAATAGGTACACCAGGAGGAAGCAGAATACCGATGATGCTTACGGAAGTTTTAGTGCGCCATCTTTTATTTAAGGAATCTTTACAGGACGCGATTGATGCACCTAGATTCTCGATAGAAAACAATCATCTTTATACCGAGTTCCAATACCCTACAAGTATAAGAGAGGAATTAGAGGGAATGGGCTATGACGTAGAAGAGAAGAGCTCTTCTATCTATTATGGAGGCATACAAGCCATCGTTATTGATCAAAAAGACAATGTTATCTATGGAGGGGCTGACCCTAGAAGACAAGGAACATGGAAAGTCAAATAAACACTTATTTTAAAGGAGAGTACAATGACTGTCGTAAGAAATCTTATTAAAATAATAGTTCCAATTATTATCGTCGCAGGATTCTTTTTTATCATGTCTAATTTCAAACACACGCAAACATTGAGTCTGGCAGAAGAAAAAAGAATAAAAGAATATGCTAGCCTAATGCAGCAAGCAAAGGCAAAAGAAGAAGACAAAACTCAAATTCTATCACTTAGCAGTGTTGCAGCTTTAGGAAAAGGATCAGCAGGAGAAGAAGTCAAAGTTGTTCAAAAATCTTTGGGTCTTAATCCAGACGGCTTCTTCGGTCTACAAACGGAACAAGCAGTAAAAGAATTTCAAATGAAAAATGGCTATACAGCGGACGGCGTTGTAGGCCCTCAGACGTGGGATGCGTTAGTAAATACGAGTAAGAACGCAGAAGGTACAGCTGAATCTACTAGTAATAGCCTATAAATATTTATATGAAAGAGATTAACACAAAAAAGAGCTTTCCTAGGAAAGCTCTTTTTTATGTTAACGTAATAATTGAAGTACGTTTTGCGGCTGTTGGTTAGCTTGACTCAACATAGCTTGAGAAGCTTGAGATAGAATAGAATTCTTTGTTTGTTCCATCATTTCTTTCGCCATATCTACATCACGAATACGTGACTCAGATGCTGTTAGGTTTTCAGATGAAGCATTTAAGTTGTTAATAGTATGCTCCAAACGATTTTGTTTAGCGCCAAGCTGAGCACGTTCATCAGATACCTTTTTGATTGCGCCATCGATTGTTTCGATTGCAGTAGAAGAAGTACTCGCATCTGTTCCTAAGTCAAGGCCATCGATCCCTAAGTCACTAGCTTTCATACTAGCAAATGTCACATCGATGGTTTGATCTTTGTTTGCACCAATTTGAAACGTAAATGTTCCGCTAGTTCCGCCCTCGCCATTTAACAGTTTTTGAGTGTTAAATTCTGTATCACCAGAAATTCTATCTACTTCGCTTACTAAATCATCTACTTCTTTTTGAATTTCCGCTCTGTCATCTGCTGTATTTGTATCACTACTTGATTGAACAGCCAATTCACGAACACGTTGCAAAATAGAATGCGTTTCGTTTAATGCACCTTCCCCAGTTTGAATCATTGATACTCCATCTTGAGCATTACGAGAAGCTTGATCCAATCCGCGAATCTGCCCACGCATCTTCTCAGAAATTGCAAGACCTGCTGCATCATCAGCGGCATTGTTAATACGCTGGCCAGAAGATAATTTCTCCATGGATTTTGCTTGTGCATTGTTAGCTGTGTTGTACTGACGGTACGTGTTTAAAGCTGTAATGTTGTGATTAATTCTCATTTTCCTTACCTCCGTATAATGGTTTTACTTCTTGGTTTACATCCTTGTATGCAAGAAGTGTCCCGCTTTGAGACGGGATAAAAGCAATCGAACATCTTTGGAAAATATGTTCATACTATATATCGACTGAGAGGTGAGGTTGTTTATACTTTCCATTAATTTATTAAATAAAAAATTTGTGCGTATATAAAAAGAAAAACCAGTTCTCTATATGAACTGGTCTTTAGCATTAATGAGTAGCTCCGCCTGAAACTAAAATATCATCTTCCGTTACAATTGTGGTTTTTGCGATGGAAAGCAACCCTTGCACAATCAAATCCAACGACATACTCGCTTTCCCTGGATGATTCACGGCTTGTTCAGGAAGGTAAGGGATATGAACAAATCCACCTTTAATACAACAGTTTTGAATCATGTTCATGAGTCCGTAAAACACGTGGTTACAGACAAAGGTTCCAGCAGTTTGAGAGACGCTGCTTGGAATGCCTGCTTGGCGCAGGTTTTCGACAGCTGCTTTAATTGGCAGTGTCGAAAAGTATGCGGCAGGGCCGTTTTCAATAATAGGGCGATCAATGGGCTGCTGGCCAATATTGTCAGGGATTCGAGCGTCGTCTACGTTAATAGCAACGCGTTCGACCGTAATTCCTTCTCTGCCGCCTGCTTGTCCAACGCAAATGACGATGGAGGGGCTTATTTCTTCTATATAAGTATGAAGCTTTGAGAGTGATTCACCAAAAACAGTAGGGAGAGGCTTAGCAATAATTCGGTAGTCTTCAACAGCAACACCGTCTAAAGTTTTTACAGCTTCTAACGATGGATTAATGCTTTCGCCTTCAAATGGTTCAAACCCGGTTAATAATACAGTTGTCATTCTATTAATCTCCTTTAAAAGTGATATACAAGGTAGTACATCAGCAACGTATTAATCACAAAAACTGAAAGAGCAATTGGTACTTGTGCTTTAATGACTGCGTTTTTGTCTTTCAATTCAAGCAGCATGGCAGGCACGACATTAAAGTTCGCTGCCATCGGTGTTAAAAGCGTTCCGCAGTAACCCGCAAACATCCCTAACGCCGCCATAATAGCAGGGTTCCCTCCGTGCATATGTACAATCAGCGGAAGTCCAATGCCTCCAGTAATAACGGCAAACGCCGCAAATGCATTTCCCATTACAATCGTAAATAACAGCATCCCCAAGCAGTATGCAAGTACAGCAACAAATGCATAGTTAGTCGGCAGTACATCACTTACAATATCCGAGACTACTGTTCCAACGCCTGATTTTGAAAAGATACCGCCAAGTGCTGCCAGCATTTGCGGTAAAATAACTGCCCAGCCGACTGCTTGAAGCAAGCGGCTTCCTTCTTTAACAGGCACGTCCATTTTCGCTTTTGTGACGCCCATTGAAGCGATAAAAGCAATGACAGCAGCGATTGCCAGTGAAATTAACGTGACCTTTTCTGGATCAATTAACGCCCAGTTTCCAAATTTAATTTTGCCAAAAAGAAGGGTACCGATAATCGTAAAAATAGGAATAAATAAAGCTGGTAAAAAGATTTTATTCTTTAATCTTTGTGCGTGAGCCACTCGTTCTTCAGCAGGTGTTTCCGCTTCATTGGATTTAGTCACGCGGTTAAACGAAGCAAGCAGCACCATGATAATAACTAAGCACCCTACATAAAAAGGCGGAATCACGTTGCCAAATAAAAACGTAATGGAAAACAGCGCCCAGAATAGGGAAGATCCTAAACGGTTAGGATGGTTAGGGTCACGCGCAATTCGAATCGCGATAAAAGCGACAATAATACCGAGTAAGTAGTAAATCGTATCAAGTGTCAGGATGCTTTTCATTTAACTCGCCTCCGTCTTTGAAGATGATGTTGGTTTGTGCTTCGTCATTTTTTTGTGAATACGTCGGTCTAATTGACGGAAACGAATAGCGCTGATTACTAGAGCTGATATTGCAGTGGGAATACCCCAAAGCGCCATATCCCAGACGTCTACGTGAATGCCTACTGAGTCAAAGAAACCTTTCATTAAGAGAATTCCACCCGTTGCAATAAAGATATCTTCTCCGAAAAACCAGCCTGTATTTTCAGCTGCCGCTGCGTGGGCGCGAATATCTTCTTTTACTTTAGGAGGAAGCTCTCCGTATTTTGCACGAGCTGCCCCTTCAGACATAGGTGCAACTAACGGACGCACGGATTGAGCGTGTCCGCCGATATTTAAGCCGACTGCGGCTGAGATTTCACGGATGAAAAGGTATATAAGTAAAACATTTCCAGAAGAAGCGTTTTTGGCTTTTTTGATCAGCACTTCTGCTTGTTCTTTTAACCCGTATTTTTCTAACACGCCGAAGATAGGAAGAGTAAGTAAAATAGCCATAGACATATAGCGGTTATCTACAAAGAACTGTCCAAACATCGTAATTACTTCATGCAGCGACAAGCCTGATACAAGGCCTGTCACGATGCCTGCAACAGTCACCACAAGCAGTGTATTTAGACGAAATAAAAATCCCACTGCCACTAACAAAACCCCAATTAATTTCAACATAAAAAAATCCCCCCTGAGTATGTATAAATCGTGCTGTAAATTCACCTCCATTGCTTTTCTAAAAAAACAAAGATGTTTTGAGTATAAACAATTCTGAAAATTAAAACAAGATAGTTAAGACATAAAATAGTTATATTGGTGAACTAAAAGCATAAAAAGAAGGTTTATACACAACATGCATGTAGAAATAAAAGAGAGAATTTTTCCAAGATGTTTGGGCAGAAACTTTTTAAGCTGATCTGCTGAAAACACCTCTCCTGAAATACCAAAAATGGTGTATAATGCTAAAAGGTATGAATATAGAATTATATAGATTACATATAGGTAAATCTATATGACTATATTTTAAACAATTTATTGAAGGGGGAAGGAGCATTTGAATTGTTCAAATTGCGGCCATCTTAATGATGGAGGGAAGTTTTGCGTGAAATGCGGTCATAAATTACAAGAAGAGGCAGCTGTAAGCCAGACGGCAGCAGCATCCGAATATCAGTCTCAATCTCAGCCGCAAACAGCGTATGTGCCTCAACAACCTAATCAGCGTGTTCGTCAGGCGAAAAAAGTGTCAAAATCATTTTTTAGTTATTTTACAGAAGGAATTAAAAATCCAACAGCTACAGCGCACGCAGCAGGTGAAAGTCAATTCGTTAATGCTCTTATCACGGTCATTCTTTATGCTCTTAGTATACCTATTATGCTGTATGTAGGCTGGAAGCTATTATTGATTCAATTTGTTCGAAGCATGTTCAAACTTCCTATTATCAGTGAAGAGCTGGCTCCATCCGACATGGAGGATTTTAATACGGGCACTGATTTAATAAAAGCCACAGATATCAATAGCATTATTCATTTTAATTTTACCGATTTTGTCTTTAAGCAAGGGATTTTCATTTTTATCGGACTCGCGGTTATTATTGGAGCAACATATGTTGCAGCAAAGTTTGGAAAAGTAGACGTTTCCTTTAAAGAATTTTTCTCACGCTTTGGCACGTTTATGATTATTCCAACAGCGCTTCTTCTAATTGGACTTGTACTTGCATTTCTTCATGTGGAATACTTCTCTTATTTTATGAATTTTGGTTTATTGAGTATTTTCCTTGTCGTTCCATTTACGATTGCTAGCTTTAAGCAAAACGGAACAAATGGGCTTGATCGTATCTATAGCACTCTTATTGTGTATGTAGTAATTACGATTGTGCTGACGTTTATTGCGAATGGTTTAGGAGAAGAAGCCAAAACCATTATTACGAGAATGGGAAACAGCAGTGAATTGAATGATCTATTTTAAGTCGACAGAAAGCATCGTATACAGCGGTGCTTTTTCATACCATTATAAAAAAGGAGTGTAGAAATTGGGATATTGCAGAGAGTGTGGCCATCAGTTAACAAATGAGCATGAATTTTGCCCGGAGTGTGGACATCCCGTCGAAAGGAAAGCGGCTTCTAGTGAAGGAGCAGCATCACAGCGTTACGCAGAACCTGCATCATCTTCAGTAGAGGAAGGAAGACAATCGGTAAAGCCTTCAAACAAAAAAACAAAGGTTATAACCATTTCAGTTATAGCAGCAGCTGCTATACTTGGCGGTGCTTATTACGGAATAGATAAAACAATGATGGCTCCTAAAGCCGTGTCAGAAAAATTTATTGCTTCAGTAAAGGGCAATGATGTTGACAAAGTAAAAAAATATGTAAATGATGGTCAAATTCAACTAGAAGCCAACGATGAACAAACAAAATCATTTATTACATATTTGCACGAAAATCCGGATGTAATGAAATCAATCTCTGAAGGACTAGCGGCAGATAGCAGAGCGCTTGAAGCAGGAGTTCCAAGCGAAGATCACTCTTCATACGCTAAGCTAGAACAAGACGGAAAGAAGTGGGGAATCTTTGATCATTACACGGTACAAATAAACCCTGTATATGCAAAAGCTCAGTCTACAGAAGATGCGACAGTAGTATATATTGACGGTCAAAAAGCTGGAACGGTAAGCAGTGACTCTTCTAAAAAGGTTGGTCCATTTTTACCTGGTACGCATATTGTAAAAGGTGAAGTGCAAAACGATTATGGAAAAGTTGAAAACGAACAAGAGATTGAAGCCACTAACGGAGAAGATGTGGACGTTGAGTTTGATTGGTCAGATCATGCGGTGTACATTTCTTCAGATTATGATGATGCGACGCTGTTCGTTAATGGTAAAGACACAAAAACAGAAATTGGCGATATTGATTATTTAGGCCCACTGCCAATGGATGGTTCTATAAAAATATATGCAAAACGTAAATTTGATTCTGGAGAAAAGAAAACGGAAGAAGTGTCAATTAAAAAAGGAATTGAAGATGTTGCGCTTAATTTTGACGAAGAAAATACGACAGAAGCTACGGCAAAAGCATCGGCCCCTTCTAAGAATCAAGAGACGACGGACAAAGGTTCAGAAGTTAATTCTGGAGTATCTACTAGTGAAGTTTCTAGTTTTATTGAACAATATATGTACGCTACAATTTCATCAATTAACAGTGGAGACTTTTCTGTTGCAGAGCCATATATCGATACTAACGGACCAAAATACAAGGAACAAAAAGATTATACCGCTTACCTAATCAAAAAAGGAATAACAGAAGATTTATTAAGCTTTAACGTAAATAGAGTAACAAAAATTGATGACTCTATGTATAAAGTATATACAACAGAAGAGTATGACATTTCGTATGGAGACGGATCTGTGAAATATAAAAAATTCAACAGTATTCATAAAGTAAAAGAGTTATCTGATGGAAGTTTAGGTGTTTATCAGCTTATTAGTTCAACTGAAGTAAAGTAATAGCTAATAAATCACCCCTGAAACAGCAAATAACATGGTAGGTGAAAACAAATAAAAAAAGACGTCTTCTATGAAAAGACGTCTTTTTTTATGAATGAATCCCGATATCAAACCCAATACCTGGGATACTGCCGATCTTGAAATAAATTATTATACACGGTAGAAATCAATACAACCACACATGCACAAATCATAATAATACCTAAATATCCCCAGCCTGCTTGAGTATTAATTGCAACAATCGCACTAGCTGCAGCGGGAGGATGAACGGTTTTGGTAAGAATCATTAAAATAAGAACAAAAGCAAGTACAATCGCTATGGTGATTAGACTTCGATGAAATAAGCTCCAAATAATAAGTGCGGAAACCGTTGCGAGCAAATGCCCTCCAAGCACGTGGCGCGGCTGTGATAAAGGACCTTTGTGTGCCCCGAAGACAAGTACGCAGCTTGCGCCAATCGGAGCAAGAGCCATTGGATAACCAAGAGCTAGTGCAATCGCGCTGCTGATGATAATCGCAATTAAGCCTCCAATAGAAGAAACGACCGCGTCTCTATAATTGATTTTCGGTTCTTCTTTTAGTTCTCCTTTCATCTTTTTAGCATAAGAGCTTAAGTAAGACAGAAAGGGGCTTTTTGTTTGAGCAAAACTTTTTTCAATCTGCATTTCTTCTTTCCTTTCTCTTTTGTAAGTAAAAGTTGTTTGTCAAGTTGTATGTCAGAACATCTGCTATATTAAGTTAGTTTATAAGAAAAGAAGGATTACTGGAAGAGGAAAAATATCTTTTTTTATTGGAAATAATTTTTATGAACGAAAAAAGGCGGGATAAGGGGGAAAAGGGTCTCTATGTGCAGTAAGAGCAGGAGAAATGTATAATAGACCTAGAGGTGACTAATTATGTATCTAGTAGACTACCATCATCACACAAACAATTCATTTGACTCACAGGCAGTCATGAAAGAAGTGTGCGAGCAGGCTGTAAAAAATGGCATAAACGAAATTTGTTTTACCGAGCACTTTTCATTAAATCCATTAGCACCAACGTACGGTCATATGGATTTTGATAAATATGAACGAGAACTAGCGGAATGCAGAGATCAATTTCAAGGCCAGCTAGTGATTAAAAAAGGAATTGAAATTTGCGAGCCGCACTATTTAAAAGAGAAGTATCAAGAAACGATGAAGCAAGAGAACTTTGATTTTATTTTAGGATCGGTTCATAACATTAATAACATCAAGCTTCGTAAACATTTGGAGCTGAACGATAAAGAAGCAATTTACCGCGCTTATTTTAATGAAATGTATAAGCTAGTAAGCGAAGCCGACATTGACGTGTTGGCTCATTTAGATTTAATGAAGCGCTATGCGTTTGAACAGTACGGCATTTACGACTTTCATCAATTCAAAGATATTCTTGCGGATATTTTGAAAAAAGCCATTGAGCGCAATATCGGAATTGAAATTAATACTTCAGGCATGAGAGGGAAGCTGGGCGAAGCGCTGCCGGCACTTAAAGTTGTCGGGCTGTACCGTAATTTAGGCGGAGAAATCTTAACGATTGGATCTGATTCCCACTTTGCAGAAACCGTAGGAGCACATATGAAAGAAGCGATTGAAATGGCAAAACAGTGCGGATTTACGGAGATTTATACGTTTGA
>Ga0102593_1002648_pt1 | contig 13203 bp, 19 predicted proteins | sample AraplaCol_mMS_r2_2_FD_76862 | JGI IMG/M metagenome (GOLD analysis project Ga0102593, IMG submission 76862) | Arabidopsis root microbial communities from North Carolina, USA - plate scrape MF_Col_mMS_r2 (SPADES assembly) (version 2) | ecosystem: Host-associated > Plants > Roots > Endosphere...
ACGTAAAATAGCCAAATTCCCAGTGATCCTGCTACAAAAAGGATGGGAGCTTGAACGAGCAGAAAAGCTTGCCAACCAATACCCCAACATAAAAGTGCATACACTGCAACAATTGAGAAATTGGTTAAATATGTGTTCAAACGTTCCTTTCGTTTCGCGTCTTTTCGATTCAATCGGTTAGAAACGAAGAAAAGATAAATCGGACCTAATCCAAACATAACAATTGGATTGCGGTAAACTCGGTATGCTAACCGGCCCCAGTAGGAAGCTGCAACATACTCATCAACTGTCATGACCCACACATCACCAGTTCCTCGTTTATCTAAGTTGCTACTCGTAGCATGATGAATGGAATGGCTTCGTTTCCACTGTTCATAAGGAAACATGGTGATAACCCCACTGATTGTACCAAGGATATTATTCGCTTTTCGGCTTTTGAAAAATGATTGATGACAACAATCATGGAAAATAATGAAGATTCGGACGACGAACCCAGCTGTAAAAATAGCTATTGGCAGTGTTAGCCAATAAGAAACGGATAAACTTTTATAAGCTAGAAACCAAAGTAGTAAAAAAGGAAGGAATGTGTTTATCAATTGCTTTATACTCGATTTCGTATTGGATTTTTCAAAAGGTGCTACATTTTTTCTTAATTCAGTCGTTTTTTGTTTACTCATGTGTTCCTCCTTACATCTTTACCGTGTTTAATATTCAGCTCTTCTTTGTCTTTATAGTAGAGCATAGTACCTGGTAATGAAAGATATAAACGTCAAGTAACTAGTATGACAACTGTCATACATGTGTGTATGTATTTTCTTAATGAAAGGAAAAGGGTGTGAAGAAAAATTCATTTTCATTAAAGTATTAGCATTATTTTAGTTACAACTATTTAAAAGTGCTCATAAATGTGTACCTTTCCAACAGACTTTGAGCCACTACTTTTTAAATATAATGCGAACAAAAAACTACCTCCCCTATGATGACTAAGGATGGTAGTTTTTCAGAGCTATGAATGTTCAACTGTCGTTCATTTTGGTATAAAAACTCTTTAACAATTTCATCATCTCACGCCCCGATGTTCTAGACAGTTTATCATTACCTTCATCTTCATATGTACTCACATACCAGCTGCCCTTGTCATCTTCATTTAACCTATATACCTTATCGTTTCTACTATCTGTATAAAAATCTCCATCCTTCAGTCTCAAATAATCCTCCCCCTCTATCACGTATATACCCGGTATTATACCCAAGATATCAATTTTATAAAAAATTTCATCTACACAAAACATCAGGTTTCTTAATACGCTTACTCTTTTGTATGTAATCTACATAGGTGCACAAATGGTGAAAGTCAATTGAATTTATGTACTACTAGTAGATCTTAAATTAATCTTTTTACAATAGAATTTCCACACTTGAAAGGGCCGTTTTTCCTGTATTTGCTATATTCGGTTTTATATGTTACAATTAAGTTAATTATTTTTGTTCGGTGTAGGATTAAGAGAAGAGAAATCTCTTCCATAGAAATTTTCATCTTAAGATAGTATGTTTGGACAAGGGTAGTAATACAAGTGTGGAATATTCCACACCAGGAGGCAATATTATGGAACAAGGTACAGTGAAATGGTTTAATGCGGACAAAGGGTTCGGTTTTATAGAAGTTGAAGGCGGAGACGATGTATTCGTACATTTCAGCTCTATTCAAAGTGAAGGCTTTAAATCATTAGACGAAGGTCAAAAAGTAACGTTTGATATCGAACAAGGGCAACGTGGAGCACAAGCTGCTAACGTTCATAAAGTAGCATAATCAAAATGAGTAAAAAAGACTCCACCTGGGAGTCTTTTTTTACTTTTGATTCCACTAGCTAAAAAAACAGGTTTTTGTTCAATAACTTAAGAAGACGTGATTTTTAAAAGGATTACTTGGAAAATAAGTTTAAAAATTGGAGAACGAACTCTGATAAAGGATCCCTATCTACTTTTAAAATCTCGGCATAATAGAAAAACGAACGGTACAAGGTTTAGACTAGTTAAAACATACACTGGAAACATAAAGAAAATAAGGTATACCAATTTGTTAAGAAGTTTAATTGTAGTTAAAAAAATCAGAAGTTTTTGGTAATTCACACAAAAATGTGGGGTATGAATTATTTTTGATGGGGATTAGGGGACTCATCTAAAAACCGTTCTCGAGCTCTCATTTTATGGACACACAAAGGACACTTTTGATGATTTTGATAAGAGAAATTTTTTTCTCATCTAACCATTACACTCTTCTGATTGACATTCCCAAATTTCTGTTCGTTCTTTAGGTAAGGGCTCTTGATTTTTCTTCCTATGGTTATAATACTTAACTACATCATCCCTCCTCCTAAATAGTATACCTTTTAAAAAAGAAATATCAGGACCCCTATCTTTCTAAATTAAACCACTTTTTATAGGTACTATAAGAAATTATAAATACACTTAGGCGTGGATAAAATAAGGCATGAATTCGCCTTGTACGGATACGTTAGAACAAGATGTTCGTTGATAGTAACATTGATTTATTAATACGCAGGGATGAAAAAGCAACAGCTCTTTTTGAAGAGTGCTTTGCTCGTTCTTGAATTTGAGTAAAAGAAGGAGCACGAAACAGTTGAAAAATTTTTCTGATTTTCACTTAAGTAAGGACATTGAAAAGGCCATTCATAACTTGGGTTTTGAAGAGGCTACGCCAATTCAGGCTGAAGCTATTCCAATAGCTATGACGGGTAAAGATCTAATTGGACAAGCTCAAACAGGGACTGGAAAGACAACAGCTTTTGGTATACCCCTTATTGAGCGAGTTGAGCTTGATGAAGAAGCGATTCAGGGAATCGTTCTAGCGCCGACGCGTGAACTGGCGATTCAAGTAGCTGAGGAATTAAATCGAATTGGGCAGGTAAAAGGAGTTAAAACGTTACCCATTTATGGGGGGCAGGACATTAATCGTCAAATCAAGGCCCTTAAGAACAGACCGCATATTATCTCGGCAACCCCTGGACGTCTTATGGACCATATGAAAAGAAGGACGATTCGTTTAAATCATATTCGTACTGCTGTTCTGGATGAAGCAGATGAGATGTTAAATATGGGCTTTATTGAAGATATCCAAACAATCCTTGGTGGGATTTCTTCTCCCCATCAAACCTTACTATTTTCAGCAACCATGTCCAAGCAAGTACAAGGTTTGGCGCAGAAATTTATGAACAATCCTGAACTCGTGAGAGTAAAAGCGAAGGAGTTAACAGTAAAGAATATTGAGCAACGTTATGTGGAAATTCCAGAGAATCGAAAGTTTGATGTTCTTTGTAATCTTGTAGATCTTCAAGCACCAGATCTTGCTATTGTGTTTGGACGAACAAAAAAACGTGTGGATGAACTTGCCGAAGGGCTAAAAAAACGTGGGTATGCAGCAGAAGGCATTCATGGAGACCTTACCCAATCAAAACGTGCCGATGTGATTCGTCAATTCAAGGAGCATACGATTGAGATTATGGTCGCAACCGACGTTGCAGCAAGAGGACTTGATATTACAGGTGTTAGTCATGTCTATAACTTTGATATTCCTCAGGATCCTGAAAGCTATGTTCATCGTATTGGTCGAACAGGACGGGCAGGTACTAAGGGATTGGCGGTTACATTTATAACCTCGAGAGAACGTAATCACTTAAAAGTGATTGAAGATGTCACAAAAACAAGAATGTCTAGACAATCACCTCCTACTTCTAGTGAAGTAATGGCAGGAAATCAGGAAGCAATTATACACCGCGTTTTGAACACCATCGACAAGAAAGAGTTCGGGGAATATAAACATGTGGCGGAAAAGTTATTAGAAGAAGTGGATTCTGTTACTTTATTGTCAGCCACTTTAAAGCTCTTAACAAAAGAATCCAATATGGCTCCTGTCCAATTAACTGAAGTGGCACCACTTCGTAATGAAAAGGCAAAAACGGAGCATAAGAGAAGTAGAGGCAGAAAAGAAACAGTATGGCGTGAAAAAAAGTATAGAAAATAATCCCTTACTGTTTTATGACTATGTACTTCATTATTAGGTATTGAGGTTTATCACACCGTAAGGTGTCAAAATACAACTATCCCTTCGTGAACCAACTACCGAAGAAAGGTTGCTTACTTTTTTAACACATATACCAGAAAACCTATACGAATTGATGTAAGCCTTTCTCAGCTCCATTATAAGAATCACACGGCAACTTTAATTGTTAATCCTTATGATTGTGGAGAACTAAAAAAATATCAGGCAAAAGAACTGGGTAAAAATAAAGAATCTTAGGAGATTTTAATTATGTCTTAAGATAAATTTTATTATTTCTGATACGAGAGAGGATGAGGGCTATGAGCGTAAAACTATTTACTAATGGAGAAATAGTAAACATAAGAGTATCGAATGAATTAGTGACAATCTTAAAAAGTCATTATGTAAAAAACATGAAAAGATACTCTTATACGGTCAATAAATATCCAAGTACTTTTTTCTTTGAAGAAGAATTAATGAAACAAGAATAATAAGTAGATAAAGAGGTGCTACACCTATGCTTAAATTTAAAGTTATTTTTGAATTTATAAATGGCAGGACAAAGGAATTAAAATTTGAAGCCACATCAAAGAAAGAAGTCATTAGTCATATAACAAAATATGAAAGATTCATTTCGAATGAAAAAGAGCTAGTGCACATCAATTTAAATAATGTGGTACAGTTTATGGTTACAGAAGAAAAATAAGAATAATAAAGATAGGCATCTATTAATTGGGGTGCTTTTTATTTTGATAGAAATACTGATTTAAGAAATAAGCAACACTATAAGGTTTAGAGCTTTTTGATTCCATGACGTGTCATCAGTGGCAAGCACTTACGAAAAGCAGGTGATTTTTTTATAGGTGGTAGCTCTAAATCTGATATTATTAAGATGGAGAATGAGGACGTTTTAAAACAAGAAATTTCAAGCCATGAAGGTTGGTTTGAATTTAAAGAAATATTAACCAGTAAAAGAACTACAAAAGTGTCTGGGAGATTAGAGACATTGACTTATTTCTCAATTAGAGAATATCGAAAACCAACGGTAGGAAGATTTAATTAAATAATCTTTTAAGGATACTGATCCATCAGTTTCCTTTTTTATTTTGAGAAAACAGGGAATCTTTTAAGACTCGTCGTATTAATATAGATAAAGAGGTGGTTGAATTGAAACAATTAATTATCAATAATGTTGAATTTAACATTGAAAATTTCGAAGAAAAAACAATTACACATTCCACTACAGGTGAGCAGCTAAAAAGGATTGGTTTTGCATTTTCGGTTATAGGAAAAAAAGATTATAACTTATATGACTTATTTTTCGAGAGCCCCGATTTTGAACTTACTATTGTTGATACAAATGAGAAACTTAAAATGAAAAATATTTCACACAGTACTTTTTATCAAGCAGCAGAGATATCCGATGACACAAAAGTCGTATTTAGAATTAAGTTACAACAAGAACCAGCCAAAGAAAAAGAACTTACAAAAGATCAGAAGTTGATGGTTAATGCCGTAAATGAGGTTGTTTTATCTAGAGTAAGATTTAAAGCGTTAGAAGAAATACTAGAAGAAAAAGGATTAATCAAAGGTGATGAATTATTTGATAGGATTGAAAAAGTAGCTAAAAGAGACTTTGACACGTTAAAGAAAGAACTACTTTATGGTAAAGAAGAAATAAATACGTAAAAGCACCCCTGTTTTATCAAGGTACTTATTTATTTTTCCATAAAGAGCCTTTTCGTGTATTATTTCCGAGAACAGTCGTTATGTTAAGTAAATGATAAAGTAAATAGTAAAATCATTAATTTTACTATTTACTTTAAGTGTAGACAAAGGAGAATTTTTCACATCAGAACTCCTATGCTTAGTAGGCGGCTAATATCCATCTGTTTTAAAGATTTTTTGTCCTTTAGTGTCGAACATAGCAAGTCATGGGGAAGGGGCTGTTAATATGAATCTAAAAGATCAATTTGATAAAAACGAAAAAAGACTAACAATTACTAGAGAATTAATGGAGAATGCTAAGCAAAGAATCAAGTTATCTTCAGAGTTAGAGAAAGAATTGAATAATTTAGAACTTCAAAGAAGAATGAGGCAATTAGAATTCGAAAGTAAGGTACTAAAACAGCAAGAAAAAGAACTAGGTTAATTACTCTAGGACTTGGGTTCCGTAAAGAGACATTATGTAAACATAACATAATGTCTCTTTACGGAACTAAGCAAGCAAACGAGCCCTTGATGCATAAGGGCTCGCCTAAATTTATCATTTATACATCGTTGATTTATTAACATTTCGAGCTTTTGCTAAATAATACGTTCTACATAAGAAAGGAGAACTTTATGCTCCATTTCATTCAGAGACATCAATTATCGACTTCGATTAATCCTCTTCACCACTATTTTCTTTCCAACTTTTTTGTAGTTTCCGAATATAAATGATTTGACCAATGTGATATGCGTTATGAGTAGTTAAATTTCCAAGTACCTCCCACCACTTCACATGTGCAGAAAAACCATTTACATCTCTTTCGACTTTTTCCTCAGTTAATAACTCTTGCCATTGTAACAGTACTTCTAATAGTCGATCTTTTAAATGATCAAATGTTTGATTTTCGGCAATTATAAAGCTTTTATTATTATTTCCTATAGAAGGTACTGCATTGACATGAGACTTTTGATACCTAGTTTGCCATGTTTCATTCCAGTAAAGTAGATGTTGCACAACCTCAGCTATACTATTACTATCCTTGTTAGGCTTCCAAAAAGCTTCTTCTTCTGACAAGTTTTCAATTGAAGCTGAAAATGGCTGGTACCAGCTAGGGTCATTAGCATTTGCTAACAGCTGATCGGCTAAAACATCCTTCGCGTGAAACATGATTTCCATCCCCTTTATAAAAAATTCCCGATCTATTCACAAGAAAAATCAAAATTATGTAAAGATGCCTTGTTGAAAATGTCATAAATCTATTTTCTTTCCACTGACATACATTCTCTTATATATAGTTATTTTCCTTTTTCATTCAACCACTCCCCTTCATTTGTTTAACAAATAAAAACTATATATTTTTACATTAGAAGAAAATATTTTTGTTTATTTAAAGGGATTTTTGGTTCCTGTAACTGTGATTATGTTAAATAAGAGTGTATATAATATACACTAATTTTTTGAAGGATATACTAATATAGACAGTGTGCATGGAGCTTTCATACAGTTAATTCCTATAGATTATAGAAGGGAAGAATATGGAGAAGAAAAAAGAAACAAACGTGTTAAAGGATGTGGCTAAGTCTTTTGCATTAGGTTTACTGGGAAGAGATTCCTAGTTCAATTTCACAAGTGGTAGTGTATAATGAGACTACCTTGTAACAAATTCTTTTTTATCACACAGATGCTCCTGGCAGAGCGTCTTTTTTATTTATCCCTACATGAGAGCAACCGAAAGCTAAGTCGTTATAAGTCACAAGTGTGACTGTGGTGTTGGAATCGAAGCGTTAGGATCTCCCATTAAACTGTGAGCAATAAGACCGCCTTTTACACATTTACCGCACTTTCAACCTTCACCGACTTCAAACCCTCAAAGATACCTTCTTTTATGCTTTCTACATGTTTTTTCAACTCATCTAGACTAATTGCATCACTCCTCTTGATTTCTTTCTCTATGAGAGCGTTAAAAGCTCCATCAAGAGTGGTGTAATAACCGATTTGTTTGAAACCCCCTTCCGTTGTTACATTGCCTTGCTTATCCTTTTTGAGATACTTTTTATTTAAGATGATGTTAAGTGCATCCGATGTGATTTTATAATTTTGACCAACCATGATTTCCATTGTTATCTCTCCCTCAACAGCCTTTTTTTTGGCTTTAGCGATTTAATTAGTTCTTTTCTAAATGAGCTACCGCAATAATATTTTTTCACAGCGTACAATTTGAATATTTTATATTAATAGACTAATAAGACAATCTTTTAGTTTTCTTGCAACTATTCCATATATTCGTATATAATGTAATATTTAGTACATAGCACAAGGAGTAACATAATGAATAGACGAACTAAGAATAAACGATCATTTGGATGTCTTGTAAGTTTCATAGTTTTATATATTATAGTGGGTTTAATATACATTACAATCACCAACTTATAACAAAGGGTTTGTCGAAACCTTTTGTCTTCTAACAGTCTCTTGTATTGAAATTTTTTCCTCATACTTATTATCAAAAGGTCCCCTTCCCCTCCCTTAATAGCTTATTTTTCTTCTTCAACTTAGATATTTCACCTTTTAAGTACGATATTTCTTTATTCGAATCTCCTAATGGTTTCTTTACGGATATATTTAATGACTCGAACAACGGCTTTAACTTTGGAACACTAACTGTTTGTTGATGGTCAAATACTTTTTGAAACTCAGCCTGTGCTTCCCTGTACTTCACGGTTATCCTCCAATTAAAAGGAGTCAAATTCATCATCCTTTGAAACTTTTTCCAATTTTAACCGTAGTTATTAGAAAAGGGGGTCTAGAATATGAAAGAATATCGTTTTGAAAAAATTGAACTAAAATCCTTCTCGCGTGATCCTAAAGAGGATTATCACGAGATTATTCATGAGGCTGCAAAGGATGGATGGGAATTAGTTCAAATATTCGCTCCTGGCACTGCTTCGTATGGTACTGCCGCATATTTTGAAATCATTTTTTCTAGAGAAATGGATTAAATTGATGGGAAGGGACTAATTGAATCTGTCCCTTCCTTCCTTATTTAAATAAAAAACGTCTGCAACATACATACAAATCATCTAGCATATATTTTCAAAGAAACTTTAACAAAGAATATTATAGGAGGTGTTTGTTATGAAGTGGTTTACAAGAATTATCCAGGGACTATTAGTTATTGACTTTTTATTATCTGGAATTATGAAATTAACAGGTAATAATACGGTGGTACAGGAATTTACAAAGGTCTACAATTTTTCGCTAGGATTTATGTATACTATTGGTATTCTTGAAGTCTTGGGTGCACTTGGACTATTTATTGGTTATTGGAAGCCAAAACTTGCAGTAGCTGCTTCTGGAGGATTAGGGCTAATCATGATAGGTGCGATATTCACTCTTTTTAATGCAGGACAAGGATTAATGGCTCTAATGCCTTTAGTAGTTCTTATTTTAAGCATTATTGTATTTATAAGAAATCAAGCAATTTTAAAACAGAAATCAATAGTTAAAGAAGGATAATTGATTATACAAATAGATATTTAAACATTCTTGTTTTTCAAACTCACATACATCAAAAGCCTTTAGAATCATTAGTTCTAAGGGCTTTTGGTTCTTATAATCCACATTATGGTAACTAATTTTACTTTGTATATACTAAATTTAATAACTGTATTTATGTTAAATAGGAAAGCTAAATATATATTGTGTTTAATGATGTCGTTTTATGTCGTTTTACGTAGGATGAATATAGAATAAATACCAATCCTATAATTTTATTGCAAAAAAATTCACTCCATATTCTAGGTTAGAGACTACCTTTGTTAATTATTAATAACTACAATTTATCTTATTTTTTTGAATTTATCGCGTTGTTATTTATTAATATTAAATTCATTTTATTATATGTTTAAGCGTGGTTTTAAAGAAATAGAAGGGGAAGATATGAAAAAAATAACTGATCAACTATTGATAGAATCGTATTTTAAAGCAATTGAATTAGACTTAGATAAAGATTTTATTCTCGTTCTAGAAGAGGAATTAAAGAGAAGAGGCCTATCCCTTATCGTTCGAAAAGATAGGCATTGATAATTAATGTACTCTTGGAAGAGCAATTCTTTGCTCTTCTTTTGTAATCCAAACTAATAATTCTTGTTCCTTATTAGTCAGTTCTCTGGATAAGACTTGTTCAAATTGTAAAACTAATTCTCTAAAACGTTGACTATTATACATATATTAAAGCTCCTTGTTGGTTTTTTAATTATAGAATATAATGAAAATTCTTTTTTGTAAAACTGTCCATTTATAGGAAAAACAATTGGTTTCTAGCTGAATAAACCAACAAAGGTTCTGGTGCGAAAACGTTGCTTTTCCATACCGATCACACACTTTTTATAGAATAATAGTATCAGTATATTCAAACTTTAGAGGTTGCTTACAAGTGAATCGAAGTTTTTTCCTCTGAACCCGATATTTTAATTAACATCAATAAACATCCAGGTCATCTGGTAAGCATTTGTTTTATTGATGAAGGGAGGGATTCCAAATGAACGTATTCCACATTTAAGAAAACCTTTTTATAGTATTGAAGAACAAGGAACGAAGACATACTACAGGGGGCAAGAGTAGATGAAGGAAGAATTGCAATATATAGGTGAGAAAATTATTAAGAATAATGATAAATTAGCTAAAAGCCTTTCTGAACTTATGTATATAGAATATAACCAAAAGCTGCATCAATATGGTATAGAAGAATACCATATTATGGAGTGGGCAATGAAATTAATTCAGTATATAGGAGAGTCCTTACTTAAAGATCAAAAAACTGTTACCAAAAAAATAACAAATTTAGCTACATATATAGGGAAAATTATCGCTGAAAATGGAATTTCATTAAAGCATGCTATCAAATCAATCTCTTTTGTCCGTCACGTTATATGGAATGTCTTCACGGAGGAACTAGAACAGAATCGACTTTCTGCTATAACTATGCTTTCCGTTAGTAAAATTATTGATCCTTTTCTAGATGAAATTAGTTACATCTTTAGTCAAATTTATGAAGTCCAGAATAAAAAGAAAATAGATATTGCTTATACAGCATTAGAAGAATTATCAGTTCCCATTGTACCGATTACGCCAGGAGTAGCTGTTATGCCAATTATTGGAGAGATTGATACTCACCGTTCTACCTTAATTATGCAAACAGGCTTGGACAAAAGCGCTCATATGGAACTGAGCCATTTAATCTTGGATATTTCAGGTGTTCAAATTGTAGACACAATGATTGTAAATAATCTTTTTAATCTTGTTCAAGCATTAAGACTACTTGGTATAGAAACAATCCTAACAGGAATACGTCCAGAAATTGCTCAAACAAGTGTAAGGTTAGGCATTGATTTTAGAAAAATTAATACGAAAGCTACCCTAGAACAAGCATTAGAAGGGATAGGGTTTAGAAGAGTAATGAATAAATAGAATCCATCCTAAAATAGTAGTTTGAAAGGTATAAAACTTTTCTCTGTAGATAAATATGTATACAATATATACATTTAGGTTTTGGTGTAAAAACTATCCTTTAGACACATAGAAATCCAGCTTCCTTTAAGTTGCGAGCTTATGAAGCTAAAGGCATTGCATGGTACGCTAACAGAAATAATTTAGCACTTTTAATATCTCAGGCTGGGCCATCAGTAAGTATTGATCCTATTTCTTACTGGGTTGCATCCTTACCAGCAAATCAACAAGAGAAAATCATTAAACGAAATTCACATTTATGGGCTGAATTTGTATAATATTGAAGCAAGTCTAAAGATTTATTTACTTGGAATCTGCAACAGACGTAATAGAAAATATCTGGCATAACTTTTTATTTATAAAATTTTTAAAGGTTTGGTTACACAGCAACCTAAAAAAAGCAGGTTAACAAATGTTAACCTGCTTTTTCTACTCTTATTTATTGATTATTACGATATACGTAAGTGTCATCTGGTTTTTCTTCACGTTTTACTTTTGTTACAATTTAAAGGCTTTTTTACTGCCGAGAAGAGTGTTTATGTTAACTAAGGGTGTATATACATATTAATTATATCGTTTAAAGAGATTCATTTACTAAAAACCATTTTTGTATATAATTGGATAAAAGGAGGTTTTTTATGACTTATAATAAGAATAAATTAAAACTAGTAGGGGCTACTTTATTTGGAGCTGGAATTGGAGCCATCTTAGGAATACTAGCTTATACGCACAATTGGCTAGGATAAATACATTGAAGAAAAATTAGCAGCAAGGGATGTGAATGTTTACCTTGAAAGCAAAGAAAACTGGCCCCTCTCACAATATATCCAATTTTTTTGCTAAAGCATTTACTGTTATTTTTATAACTTTAATTGTTATTATTACTATTTCATTAATGCTAGGAGCATTTGTGTTTGGATTTATTGGTTTATTTAAAATATTTGGGGTACAATACGACTCATTTCTATCTCTATTAATATTCCTCTTACTATTTTTTATTATTGGATTTATAGTTGATTTACTATCAATATTTCTTATTAATACATTTTCTCAACAAATTAGAAATTCTAAAAGAAAATTCCTCGTGAGACTGGTCATTGATTGTAGCTTTTCTTGGTTTGCTATACATACTGCTGATGAATTAATTAGAAGCATTACTCTTCCCTCTATAACTGAGCTTATAGCTGTGTTTCTCCTCTTTTTGTTAGAAGTGGTAATGGATATGAATAGCAAGGGAGAACGTAATAAGAGCTCACTGGTTCCTTGAAGTCTTTGGGGTTCTAGTGCAAAGATTACTTCAACCTAAAAGAACACCTTTCGTAAATATAGTTATAAGGAAAAAAGGTAATGTATAGTATGTTTTATATTTCATAACACTGGCTCCAATTGTTTGTTCCATATTCAAGGGAGGGATGTTAATGAAAAATATATCGAAACATCATGATGTCCAACGAAAATACAGAGAAAAGATACAAAACAAACAAGAATTAAACACATATGTCAGAGGTTGGTTCTTGTTCATTTTATTTGCTGTACTTCTCATTGTATGGAGTTATTTTTTGGCGGAACGTTTATGCCTTATCGAACAATGTAGGAAAATGAACGTTAATATTTTTATAGCATTATAAATTAAATTTATAAAAAGCAGAACACCACATTTGATGTTCTGCTTTTTATGCCTTAGTAATCATATCTTCAACTTTTTATTTAAGAGCAGTAAGAACTTTGCTTGTGCTTTCTCATTACGGATTATTCTTTTAACACGAAAATTACTTTGTAAGTAAGCTCTGACTTCTCTATTTCCAATAAGTAGTAAATAGTGTTGGTTATTCTCGTAAATCTTTTTAAACCATTCTTGCTGTCTTAGTAACGTAATATTACTGTCAATTTTCCTTGTATCTAAAACATCCGTGCTGAATCCTAA
>Ga0102593_1002655_pt1 | contig 13163 bp, 10 predicted proteins | sample AraplaCol_mMS_r2_2_FD_76862 | JGI IMG/M metagenome (GOLD analysis project Ga0102593, IMG submission 76862) | Arabidopsis root microbial communities from North Carolina, USA - plate scrape MF_Col_mMS_r2 (SPADES assembly) (version 2) | ecosystem: Host-associated > Plants > Roots > Endosphere...
GGCACCCGAACTCCGACCTTGCCCTCCAGCGTCGGCACCGAAAGCGTTGTGCCAAGGGCAAGTTCGTGGAAACTGACCGGCACCGTGACGGTCAGGTCGTCTCCGGTGCGGCCGAACACCTTGTCGGGCCGCACGTGCACCGTGACGAACAGGTCGCCCGACGGTGCGCCGCGCAGACCCGCCTCGCCTTGGCCGGCCAGCCGGATGCGTTGGCCGTCCTCCACGCCCGGTGGGATGCGCACGTTGATGGTGCGCGTCCGGGTGGTGGCGCCCTTGCCGCCGCATTCGTCGCACGGTTCCTCGATGATCGAGCCCGTGCCCCGGCATTCGGTGCACGGCTCGGAGAACCCGAAGGCGCCCTGATTGCGGTTGACCACGCCGGCACCGTTGCAGTTCGGGCACACCTTCGGGCTGGTGCCCGGCCGCGCACCGCTGCCGTGGCAGTTGGTGCACGGGGCCGGGCTCGTCAGCCGTAGCGGCATCGCGACGCCCTTGGTGGCCTCGAGGAACGACAGTTCGGTCTCGGTCTCCAGGTCGTTGCCCCGGCGGGGGCGGCTGGGCCGCGGCTGTTGAGCACCGCGTCCGAAGAGCCCACCGAACAGGTCGCCGATGTTGGCGCCACCCGTTTGGGGGGCGGCGTCGAACAGGTCGCCGAGGTTGAATTCGACACCCTCACCGCCGAAGCCGCCAAAGTTGCCGCCACCACCGCCTCCGCCGCCGAAGCGACGACCGCCGCCGTTGGCGAAGAGCCGACGGGTCTCGTCGTACTCCTTGCGCTTGGCCTTGTCCAAGAGGACGTCCTTGGCCTCGCCGACCGCCTTGTACCGCTCCTCGGCAACCGGGTTGTTCGGGTTGCGGTCGGGGTGGTTCTCGGCCATCAGCTTGCGGGCGACACTCTTGATCTCGCTGTCGCTGGCATCGGAGGAGACGCCGAGTTCCTTGTAGAAGTCCTTCTCAACCCATTCGCGCTGGACCATGCTGCGTCACCTCCCTTCCTGCCAGTCCTGTCGAACCATTGACCTAATTCTCGTTGCCGTTCGGTGCGTCGTGAGCCAAGGACACGTCGTTCGTGTCGGGCGCATCCACCACGCCGACCATCGCGTGCCGCAGCACCGGGCCGTCGCCGAGGCGGTAGCCCTGGCGCATGACGGTCCCGATGACCGGATTGTTGCCGTCGCCGTCGTGCTGCACGGCTTCGTGCAGCGACGGGTCGAACGGGTCGCCCTCCGCCCCGAAGGCGACCAGCCCGATGGCCTGCAGGGCCCCGGTCAGCTTGTCGGCCACCGACTTCAGCGGCCCGGCCTCGAGGTCACCGTGCTTGCGTGCCCGGTCGAGATCGTCGAGCACCGGCAGCAGTTGGGTGGCCGCGAAGGCCTTCCCTCGTTCGGCCGCGGACTGTTCCTGACGCACCGCACGCTTGCGGTAGTTGTCGTATTCCGCCTTGACGCGTTGCAGCGTCGCCTTGAGCTCGGCGGCCTCATCGGTTCCGGCGGTCGGGGTGGGGTCCGCCGGGTCCGGCGTCGACCCACTGGGGGTCGACACCGGATCCCGTACTTCACCCGTCTCGGGATCGACGCGCCGTTTGTCGGTGACGGTCACCGGCTCGTGCGGATCGTTCTCTGATCCGAATTCTCTTCGCGCACGCGGCTCATCGCCAGTCACTTGCGCTCCTGCTCGTCGTCTTCGACGACCTCCGCGTCCACCACGTTGTCGTCTGCCTTCGGCTGAGACTGGCCGGCACCGTCGGCGGCACCCTGCTCGGCCTGCGTGGCCTCGTAGATTGCCTGTCCGAGAGCCTGGGATTCGACGCCCAGCTTCTCCATCGCGGACTTGATGGCCGTGATGTCGTTGCCCTCGAGCGCGGACTTCGCCTCGGTGATGGCACCCTCGACCTTCGCCAGCGTCTCCTCGGGCACCTTGCTGCCGCCCTCGGCTTCACGCTGTTCCTTGATGAACTTCTCGGTCTGGTAGACCAGCGCCTCGGCGTCGTTGCGAGCGGTCGCCTCTTCACGACGCTTGCGGTCTTCCTCGGCGTGCGCCTCGGCGTCCTTGATCATCCGGTCGATGTCGTCCTGGGAGAGGCCGGAGCCCTCCTGGATCTTGATCGTGTTCTCCTTGCCGGTGCCCTTGTCCTTGGCGGTGACGTGGACGATGCCGTTGACGTCGATGTCGAAGGTGACCTCGATCTGCGGCGTGCCACGCGGGGCGGGCGGGATGCCGGTCAGCTCGAAGGAGCCGAGCAGCTTGTTCGCCGAGGCGATTTCACGCTCACCCTGGAAGACCTGGATCTGCACCGACGGCTGATTGTCGTCGGCGGTGGTGAAGGTCTCCGACCGCTTGGTGGGAATGGTGGTGTTGCGCTCGATGAGCTTGGTCATCACGCCACCCTTGGTCTCGATGCCGAGGCTCAGCGGGGTCACGTCGAGCAGCAGGACGTCCTTGACCTCACCGGCCAGCACACCTGCCTGCAACGCGGCACCGACCGCCACGACCTCGTCGGGGTTGACGCCCTTGTTGGGCTCCTTGCCGCTGAGCTCCTTGACCAACTCGGTCACCGCGGGCATGCGGGTCGAACCGCCGACCATGACGACGTGGTCGATGTCGGAGATCGACACGCCCGCGTCCTTGATGACCGACTGGAACGGCTTGCGAGTGCGGTCCAGCAGATCCTGGGTGATCTTCTGGAACTCCGCGCGGCTGAGCTGCTCGTCGAGGAACAGCGGGTTCTTGTCCGCGTCGACCGTGATGTAGGGCAGGTTGATCGACGTCGACTGGCCGGAGCTCAGTTCGATCTTGGCCTTCTCGGCCGCCTCGCGCAGACGCTGCATGGCCATCTTGTCCTTGGTCAGGTCGATGCCAGCCGAGGCCTTGAACTTGTCGACGAGCCAGGTGACGATGCGGTCGTCCCAGTCGTCGCCACCGAGGTGGTTGTCACCGGAGGTCGCGCGGACCTCGACGACGCCGTCGCCGATGTCGAGCAGCGAGACGTCGAACGTGCCGCCACCGAGGTCGAAGACCAGGATGGTCTGGTCCTTGTCTGCCTTGTCGAGGCCATAGGCCAACGCCGCCGCCGTGGGCTCGTTGACGATGCGCTGCACCTCGAGGCCGGCGATCTGGCCGGCTTCCTTGGTGGCCTGGCGCTGGGCGTCGTTGAAGTACGCCGGGACGGTGATGACCGCGTCGGTGATGTCCTCACCGAGGTAGGCCTCCGCGTCGCGCTTGAGCTTCATCAGGATGCGCGCGCTGATTTCCTGCGGCGTGTAGTCCTTGCCGTCGATCGCCACGGACCAGTCGGTGCCGATGTGGCGCTTGACCGATCGGATGGTCCGGTCGACGTTGGTGACTGCCTGGTTCTTCGCGGGCTGACCGACCAGCACCTCGCCGTTGCGCGCGAACGCGACGACCGACGGGGTGGTACGTGAGCCCTCCGAGTTTGCGACGACGACGGGTTCGCCGCCTTCGAGCACCGAGACGACGGAGTTGGTGGTCCCGAGGTCGATACCGACCGCACGAGCCATAGTTACTGCCTCCTGTATAGAAAAACGTTCTGGGGTCTGAGTGGACCGCGCTCAAGCTTGCCTCTGCGAGTGCAGCGGTGTCAAGCGAGAGTTGAGTCTGAGTCACTCAAGTTGTCGAAGGGCACAACGGGGTGGACCCACGATTCATTCCCGGGGGTGCCGACGCTCGAGAGGGCGCTCAGCGCGCAGAAGTGCGAGTGGCCGTGTGCGTGACTGCAGTCTCGACGGGCTCGGCGTCACATCCGCCGCGGCGTGACCGGTGACTGCGAGCGCACGTGCAGCCGGGTGCGGTCGGCCCGGAACAGGTCGACGTAGTACTCCACCGCCCGGCCCAGCTGGTCGTAACCGGTCCGCTCCAGTTTCAACACGGGGGTACCCGACGGCTGGTCGAGCAGCTCGCCCTCCGAGGACGAGAGCGTGGCGATCTCGATCGACTCGTCCGCGACGCAGATCTGGACGCCGAACTGCGCGCGCAGCGTGCGGTAGACCGACTTCATCTCGGTGGCGAGGATGTCGGCCAGTTCGGGGCGCAGGTACATCCGTTCCAGCGAAAGGGTCTCCCCGTCGGCGTGCCGCAGGCGCTGCAACGCGACCACCGTCGCGCCGTCACCGAGGCCGAGTGCGTTCGCGACCCTGGTCGAGGCCGGCGTCACCTCGGCCGAGATGACGGTGGTGCCATCGCGAAATCCCTGCTCGTGCAGGATCTCCGGGATGCCCTTCACCGTATTCAGGCTGCGAAGGATGCCGTGCCCGTGGCACAGCGGCGCTGCGTCGTCCACGGCGGCCTGCGACGCCACGCCTATCAGGTAGGCACCGCCGGCTCGACCACGCACCCGGCGGATCACCTGATCGTCCTCCAGGCGGTCCAAGGCCTTGCGGACCGTGGTGCGCGAGGTCTCGAGCCGCTGCGCCAAGGCACGTTCGGTGGGCAGCCGGGACTCACCGCGTTCGGCGAGTTCGGCGGCCAGCCGCGCCAAGGCCTCGTGCGCCTGCTCGAGAAGGAGCATGGCCAGACGGTACCCATTTCGGGGCACCCAGGCACGGGCCGAGAGACGTTGTTACACGCGGTTAACGTGCGGCGCGACGAACCAGAAATGGTCTAGCGGCATCGTCGGACACCATGAGCGACGACCGGGCCGACCGCATCGGCCTCGCTCTCGAACTCGCCGAGAGCGCAGGTGCGCTGTCCAGGCATTACTTCGAGGACGGCACCCTCGCGGTGCAGACCAAGCGCGACGGCACACCGGTCACCGTCGCCGACCGGGAGATCGAGCAGACGATGCGCGACGCCGTCACGGCCAACCATCCCCGAGACCGCTTCGTCGGCGAGGAATTCCCCGACGACGAGGGCGACTCCGGCTTCACCTGGATCGTCGACCCCATCGACGGCACGAAGTCCTTCGTCCGCGGGGTTCCCTTGTACGCCAACCTGATCGCGCTCCAGGAGGGCGACGAGATCGTGTTCGGAATCATCAACCTGCCCAGCGCTGGCATCGTCGTGCACGCCGAACGCGGCAAGGGATGCTTTCGCAACGGCGTGCCAGCCCGGGTGTCGGACCGCGCCACCCTCGATGGCGCCTACGTCATGGCCACATGGCTGGAGGACTGGGAACCCGAAGTCGTCGAGGACCTCCACACCCAGGGCGTCACGGTGCGCACCTGGGGCGACGCGTTCGGTTACGCCATGGTGGCGTGCGGATTCGCCGACGCCGTGGTCGACTACACGACTCAACCGTATGACCTGGCACCGATGCCGGTGATCATCGAAGAGGCCGGCGGACGCTTCACCAACCTCGACGGACGGCGAGTCTTCACCAGCGGCAACGGAATCGCGAGCAACGGTCGGATTCACGAGGCGCTCCGCGCATACGTGAACGCGCCTCTGGCAGCACATCGGAACCAACGAGGAGTTCGGCTATGACGGCATTAATCAAGGGGCTCAGCCGGCGGACCATCGTCGTCTTCTTCGGGACGCTGTACGCCCTCGCGCTGATGTTCGCGCTGTTCCCTCCGCTGTACCTGTGGGGCAGCGGCAGCAAGGTCGAGATCCTCGGAATCCCGTTCGCGATCGCGTACTGGATCATCGACGCCCTCGTGCTCGGCCTGACCCTGACGGCCTTCTACGTCGTCGAAGACATCCGCGGCGAGCTCGACGACGACTCGCTCGAACCCCTCGCAGAGAACCTCGGAGGCTGACATGTGGATCATGCTCGCCATGCTGGCGCTGTTCTACGCCATCGTCATCGCCATTCTGTATGTGACGCAACAGAAGACGGCACCCACCTTCGACGAGTACGCCGTGGGCGGGCGCAGTTACGGCCCCTGGTACGTCGCCATGAGCTACGTCAACTCGTGGTGGCCCGGGTCCACGTTCATCGCCTTCTTCGGATTGGCCACCGGTGCAGGCGTCTTCGGCCTGTACGGCCTGGCGTACTCCAGTCTCGGCGTGGCGATGATGTACTTCATGGCCACCCGCGCGTGGCGGTGGGGCAAGAAGTACGACCTGCGTAGCCAGCCCGACCTGCTCGGTAAGCGTTTCGACTCCCCCGCGGTGCGAATCGTTGCCAGCGTGATCGGCATCGTGTCGATCTTTCCCTGGGTCGTGCTTGGAATGCAGGCCCTGGGAACGGTCTTCGAGCTGGCCAGCGACGGCGCCTGGTCGGTCACCACGTGCTTGATCGTCGGCTTGGCGGTCATCCTCATCCGGCAGTACTGGACGGTGCGGATGGGCATGCGCGGCCTCATCATGACCGACGCCTTCCAGGGCACCGTCGCCTACGTCTTCTCCGCGATCCTGTGCGTGGTGCTGCTCTCCGGCGCCGCGGGCAGCCCGATCAGCATCGCCGATCTCAACGATGTCGCGGACAAGTACCTCGTGCTCCCTGGTGACGGCGACAAGTACGGGCCGCTGTACATCTTCGCCCTGATCTTCACCGGCGTGATCGGATCACTCTGCTGGCCAACGAGTTTCCAGCGCATCTACACCGCATCCAGCGTGCGCTCGGTCAAGTCCGGCACGCTGTGCACGGTCCTGATCTCCGGAGTCTTCTACACCCTGCTCATGCTGGTCGGCATCGCCGCGACGGTGATGCCCGACGTCGCCGAGACCCCGCAGGCGGGTTGGTTCACCATCATGAGCGACTACGGCGGCACCTGGCTGCTGGGCCTGGGCATCACGATCGTCTTCGCCGCGTCCATGGGTCACATCGACGGCAGCGTCCAGGTCTGCGGCCTGCAGATCGCCAACGATCTGGTGAACACCACGAAGCGACCGCTGTCGGACAAGCGGCTGACCCAGGTCGCGAAGACCTCGATGTTCGTCTTCATGGCCGCCGCCGGTGTCGTCGCCTACCTGACGTTCAACATGACCCGGCTGCAACTGCTGGCCCAGATCTCCTATCAGGGCGTGATACAGCTGGCAGTACCCCTGTTCCTCGGCATCTTCTGGCGCGGCGGCAACAAGCAGGGCGCCGTGGCGGGCATGCTGTCGGGCTTCCTGGTGGCGATGGTGATGACCTGGATCTACCCCGATGACGTCCGGTGGCTGGGCAGCCTGACCGGCGGTATCGTCGGGCTGGTGGTCAACCTGGTGGTGTTCCTGGCCGCGGCCGCCCTGGTCACCACCGATGACGCCGACAAGGCCCGGGTGAACGACATGTTCGACGCCGCCAAGACCAAGATGCGGATTGCGGCTCCCACGCCGCCGGTGGCGCTCGACGACCAGGTGCACGAGTTGGCCGACGAACAACGATGACGCCGGACCTCACCGACGAGGCGTTCCTCGCCGACTTCGCCGAGCTGTCGGCGATCGGGGCGACCGCGGCCGGCGGGGTGCACAGGGAGGCCGCCACCGAGGCCGACGGTCGCGCTCGAGAATGGTTGCGGCAGTGGTTCTACCGCCACGGGCTGCACTGCCGGGTCGACGCGGTCGGCAACATGTACGGCTGCGCCGAGCTCGTGACGGACGCGCCGTGGGTGCTCCTCGGCTCGCATCTGGACAGCCAGCCCACCTCGGGCCGATTCGACGGCGCGTACGGCGTGCTGGCCGGCGCGTACGCCGCGGCCGCGGTAGCCGCCAAGCCCGATGCCGCGCGGTTCAACGTGGCGGCGGTCAACTGGTTCAACGAAGAGGGCTCGCGGTTCTCGCCCAGCTTGATGGGCAGCGCGGTCTACGCCGGCAAGGCGACGGCCGACAGCGCCCTCGAGGTCGTCGACGAGGACGGCGTGTCGGTTCGGGATGCGTTGACCCACATCGGCTTCCATGGTGACGACGTGGCGCCGACGGCACAGTCCTACGCCGAGATTCACATCGAGCAGGGGCGCACGCTGGTCGACGAAGACCTCGACGTCGGGGTGGTGACCAGCAACTGGGCCGCCTACAAGTACGTCGTCACGGTGCACGGGGAGCAAGCCCACACCGGCGCGACCCACATGCGATACCGGCACGACGCCCTCGTCGGCGCCAGCCAGGTCGTGCTGGCGGTGCGGGCCGTCGCCGACGACTTCGGCCCCGACACCGTGCTCGGTTCCGTCGGACGGTTCATCGTCGAGCCCAACTCACCGGTGGTGGTGCCCGCCCGCGTCCGGCTCGCGGCCGACGTGCGCGCGCTTCGGGCCGAGACGGTCGAGGCCGCGCATGCGCGATTCCTGCAGCGGATCGAGGAGATCGAACGGGCCGGCGAGGTCCGCGTCGAGATCGAGAGCGCCGCGTTTCGCCCCTCGACGCGCTATCAGGACGCCGGGGTGACACTGGCCGGCGAGGTGGCCGACGACCTCGGCTTGCGCTGGCGCACGATGCCCACCATGGCCGGCCACGACTCGGTGAGCCTCAAGGACGTGGTGCCGACGGTCATGCTCTTCATCCCCAGCGTCGACGGCGTCTCGCACCACGAGCGCGAATTCAGCACCGACGCCCAGATGCTCGCGGGCCTGCACCTGCTGACCGCGACCGCCAGGCGGATGGTCGCCGGTGCGCTCGAGGCGGTGCCGGTCTCGTGAGCGACGACGTGCTGGACGCCCCCGCGGCCGTGGTGCGCGAGGCGTACCGGACCGGCACCCTGACACCGGTCGACGTGCTGCGCCGCACCCTGGAGCGCATCGAGATCCGCAATCCGGCCGTCAACGCGTTGGCCTACGTGGACGCCGAGGGCGCCGCGACGGCGGCGGAGGCCAGTGCCCGCCGGTGGGCCGAGGGCTCGCCGCTGAGTCCGCTCGACGGTCTGCCGGTGACCGTGAAGGACAGCGTGCACGCCGTCGGAATGCCGTGGCGGCATGGCTGCGCCGCGTTCGACGACCTACCCGATTCGACGTTCGACTCCCCGCCGGCCGCCCGCCTGAAGGAGGCCGGGGCCGTCATCGTCGGCAAGACCACGATGCCCGACTTCGGCATGATGGCCGCCGGTGTCAGCTCGCTGTACGGCATCACCCGCAATCCGTGGGACCCGTCGCGAAGCACGGGCGGTTCGAGCTCCGGTGCGGGGGCCGCGCTGGCATCGGGTATCGGCTTCTCGTCGGTGGGCACCGACATCGCCGGCTCGGTGCGACTGCCCGCCGGGCACTGCGGCCTGGCGGCTCTGAAGCCCACCCAGGGCCGCATCCCCCACACCGCACCGTCCACCATGCGCTCGGCCGGACCCATGGGCCGCACCGTCGACGACGTGATGGACATGTTCGACGTGCTGTCCGGCGGCGACGTCCGCGATCTGTGGAGTCTCGAGCCGCCGACCGCACCGATGGCTCGAGAACCCTTGTTGCCAAACGGTCTTCGCATCGGTGTGCTGAGCGAACTCGGAGCGGGCTTCGGCGCCGACGACGCGGTGCGGGCGGTGCTCGCCGACGCCGCGGCCGCCCTGGCAGACGCCGGCGCCGACGTGTCGGCCATCGCGCCGATCTTCCGTGACGACCCGTATCCCGCCCTGGACCGGCTGTTCCAGGTGCGCGCCGCGGCCGAGCTGGAGTCCATCGACGAGGATCGCCGCGAGCTGGTGCATCCCGCCATCCGCCAGTGGTGCGGGCCCGGTGCGACCATCTCTGCCACCGACTTCACCCGTGACGGCGAGGCCGTGGCGCGCTCGGCGGAGCTGGTCCGTGCCGCCACCGCCGCATTCGACTACGTCGTCGCACCCGTCATCCCGACGGTCGGCTTCGCCGCCGAGGAGGTCGGACTCGACCCGTCACACCCCTTGTCGCACTGCGGTTTCACCGCCTGGGCCAACCAGACGGCCCAACCCGCCGCAGCCCTGTGCTTCGGCCTCGCCGACGGCATGCCCGTCGGCATCCAGGTCATCGGACCGCGATTCGCCGACACCGACGTGCTGCGTCTTGCCAAGTGGCTCGAGACCGCGCGGCCCGTCACGCTCACCTGGCCCGCACCGGCCGCCGCCTACCCGGGAGACCACTGATGCCGACCCATGTCGCCGACTCACTGCACGCGCTGGGGCTGTTCGTCGGTGCCGACGTCACCGCCGACGCCGCCCCGACGATGGCCAGCCCGAGTTGGTGGGGGGCGGACTCCGAGTGCTTCGACGTCCGCACCGGTGACGCCGGTCATTCGCCCGCCACGGCCTTCGTCAAGAAGATGATCGGCCACGCGGGTGCTTACGTCGACGTGGCCCAGGCATTCGCCGCCGCCACCGAGGCCGGACGGCGCGGCGTGGGCCCCGGGGTCCACGCATCGGACGCCGCCGCAGGCATCCTGGTTCTGGAGAACCTGGTCGACACCGCCTCGACCTCGACGCTCGACGTGTTCGACGACGACGCCCGGCTCGAGGAATTGATCGCCGTGCGCGCCAGGGTGCACGACTTCTCGTCGATCACGCACCGGGCCACGGTCTTCGACGACGTCCGGACGCTGACCGACCTCGCCACGGCCAACGGCGTCACCCTGCCCGCCGACTTCGAGTGGATGACGCGCATGCTGGCCATGGCCGAACGGCGGATCGTCGCAACCGGTTTCGACGTCGTGCCGTGCCACGGGGACGGAAACGTCTCCAACGTCCTCCTCGTCGACGACGGGAGAATGCTGCTGCTGGACTGGGACGTGGCGGCGGTGATGGATCCCCTTCAGGACCTCGGCGTGCTGCTGGCCGAAGTGCGGCCCTTCGATTCGACCGCGCGGCAAGCCTTCGAGATCGCCTGGGGGCGCTTCGACCAGTCGCTGTTCGACCGGGCGCGGGTCTACGGCATCGCCGATTGCGTCCGGTGGGGGTTGATCGGCGCCTACGCGGACTCGGCCCGGCCGGGCACCCTGGAGTACTCCAAGCTCTCCGACTGGCAGTTCCTCCGTGCGCGGGCAGGGTTGGGCGACGTGCACTTTCACGATCGGCTGGCCAACCTGTGAGCGCCGACCGGGTCGTCGGGACCGCGCGCAACGACACCGAGCGCAGTGTCGAGGCGGCGCTGGCGGCGATCGAGCCGTGGCAGGGCAAACGCCTCGAGTACGCCCCCGTGCTGGGCGGTCTGCAGAACAGCAACTGGCGAATCACCGTCGAGGGCAGCCAGACCCGCTACTTCCTCAAGATCCCGGGCGCCGGCAGCGATGCGTTCATCGACCGCGGCCTGGCCAACGAGGCGGCCCGTCGCGCGGGGGTCAAGGGAATCGGTCCCGAGCTCGTCCACTTCGACTCCGCCACCGGCGTCGAGGTCATCGAATTCCTCGAGGGCTACCGGGCCTGCACCAACGGAGACTTCAAGGACGCGAGCATCCCCCACCAGATCATCGACATCTACCGGGTGCTGCACGAGGGCGAACTACTGAGCACCACCAAGACCATGTTCGACATGATCGACGAGCATCTCGGGCAGGCCCGCGAGCTTGGAGTGCGGCTCCCGCAGGACGTCGAGCTGATCCTCGGCGAGTACCAGGTCGCCAAGGACGCCCTCCTGGCATCCGGGTTGGATCTGGCTGCCTGCCACAACGATCCGATGCCGGGGAACTTCCTGGTCGCCGACGGCCAGCCGATGAAGCTGGTGGACTACGAGTTCGCGTCCAACAACGAGCGCGCCTACGAGCTCGCGCTGCTGACCACCGAGATGTTCTACACCGAGGAGCTGATCAACGAGCTCGTCGAGGCCTTCTACGGCCGGGCCGACTTCGCGCTGTTGGCGCGGGTGCAGGTGTGCAGTGCGTTGGCCGACGTCAAGTGGGGCCTGTGGGCCTGCGTCAACCAGCAGCTGAGCTCGGCATGGGACTTCGACTATCACAAGTACGGCTGCTGGAAGCTGATGCGGGCGCGCCTGAAGATGTCCGATCCGCGCTGGCCGTTCTGGCTCACGGCGCTGTAGCGAGAACGGGTTTGGCGTCGGCCCACGGCCGGGCGGCCTCGTAGTTCGCCGCGGCGCGCAGGACGGCGGCGTCGGCGCGGTGGGCCCCGGCGATCTGCAACCCGACGGGCCGGCCGTCGGCGGTGAACCCGGCGGGCACCGTGATCGCGGGGGTCGTGGTCATGTTGAACGGGTAGGTCAGCAACCAGCCGAGGAGTTGGCGCTGCAGCGACTGACCGTCGAGCCATTCGGGGGCGAACCGGTCGAGCGGAAAGGTGGGCGTGGCCAACGTCGGGCTGACCAGGATGTCGTAAGTGCGCATGAACTCGCCGAAGGTGTCCCACATCGCGCCGCGGAACGCCTCCGCGCGGCCGATCTCGATGGCGGTCAACGTCTCGGCCTGGGCGAAGATCTCGATCAGGTTGTCGTCGACCTGGCCGCGCTGCGCCTTCCAGTCGAGCACGTCGGACTCGCACGAGTACCCCGGCACCCACAGTCCCTTCCACATGGCTTCTTCGGGATCGCCCCAGTCCGGCGTCGCCTCCTCGACGACGGCGCCGAGGGTTTCGAAGGCTCTCACCGCCTCGGCGCAGACCGAGACCACCTCGGGGTCGACGTGTCCGAGGCCCAGGTTCGGCGACCAGGCCACCCGCCAGCCGGCGACGTCACCCTCGACCGCCGAGGCGTAGTCGACTCCGTCGAACGGCACACTGTTGGGGTCGGAGTCCGACGGACCGGCCATCACCGAGAACATCAGCGCGGCATCGCCGACGGTCCGGGTGATCGGTCCGTGGAAGACGTGGGTGTAGTGCCGTCCGTCGAGCAGCGTGTGCGGGATGCGACCGAGTGACGGCTTGAAGCCCACCACGCCGCACATCGCCGAGGGGATGCGCACCGAACCGGCACCGTCGGCACCCTCGGCGAGCGGGCCAAGGCCGGCCGCCACCGCCGCCGCGGCGCCACCGCTGGAACCGCCGGCGGTGTGGCCATGACGCCAGGGGTTGTGCGTGGGGCCGTAGAGGTGGCTGTCGGTGCCACCGTAGTAACCGAACTCGGGTGCGTTCGTCTTGCCGAGGAACAGGCCGCCGGCATCCTTCAAGCGGGTCACCACCGCAGCGTCGTGGGTCCCGACGTTGCCCGCCAACGGTTTCAGGGACGAGTCGAATGGCAGACCGGCCATCGTCGTCAGACCCTTGATGGAGAACGGCACACCGTGCAGCGCGCCGCGGGTGCGACCCTCCGTCGACTCCTGCTGCAATTCGGCCGCGTCGGCCAGCACCTGCTCGCGGTCGAAGTGGATGAAGGCGTTCAGCTGGGGGTTGACCGTCTCGATGCGGTCGGCGAACTCGCGCGCGATCTCCGTCGGGCTCAGCGAGCCGTCCC
>Ga0102593_1002662_pt1 | contig 13127 bp, 12 predicted proteins | sample AraplaCol_mMS_r2_2_FD_76862 | JGI IMG/M metagenome (GOLD analysis project Ga0102593, IMG submission 76862) | Arabidopsis root microbial communities from North Carolina, USA - plate scrape MF_Col_mMS_r2 (SPADES assembly) (version 2) | ecosystem: Host-associated > Plants > Roots > Endosphere...
CTCACGGCCGACCACTACGCCAACTTCATCGTGGCACTGGTCGACGCGCTGGAATTGGAGAACCCCATCTTCATGGGATCGTCCTTCGGCGGCAACATCGCCTTGCAGCTGGCCCTGCGTCACCCGGACCGCTTCGCCGGGGTCATCCCGGTGGAGGGCGCGGACCACTCGCCGGGGTTCTACCTCGACTGGTGGCAGCATCCGCACGCCAATGCCGCGCAAGTCTGTGCCAGCGGCGTGTGGGACCTGATGGCACCGCAGTCACCCGAGGCCGACCGGTGGAAGACGTGGTTCTACTACAGCCAGGGTTCCGAGGCGTTCAAGGGCGATCTGTACTTCTACTCCGTCGACCACGATCTGCGGGACGAGCTCGCTGACATCGACGGCCGTCGATGCCCCGTGGTGATGCTCACCGGTGACTACGACTACCTGACCACCCCGGCCGACAGCGCCCGCACCGCCGGTCAGATCGCGGGGGGTGAGTTCATCGAGATGAAGGGGATCGGGCACTTCCCGATGAGTGAGAACCACGCCGTGTTCCGCACCTACCTCCTGCAGGCACTCGCGTTGCTGCAGAAGGCATCCCGGTCGGCCGCGGTGTGACTCACGTCGAGCTGACGTCGACCGGCTGCATGGTGCTCACCCGCCGGTCGGTCAGCAGCGGCCTGATCCGCTCGACCACCAGACGGTGGTAGTGGACCGAGCCGAGGTGCGCGTCGAGGGCAGCGCGGTCGGCGTACCGTTCGACGAGGACGAAGTGGGTCGGGTCGTCGGCGTCGCGGAGCACCTCGTAGCCGAGGCACCCCGGCTCGTTGAGGGATGCCGCCGCCAGCTCGGGGAGGCACGCGAGTACTGCGTCCACACCGGCGGGCTCGACGTGCCAGTGCGCCACGATCACCACCGGGGCCGTCATGACCGGGTGCGATCGCGGAGCGCCCCGACCAGTGCCTCGCCGACGACCGCTCCCGATTGTGGGTTCTGGCCCGTGACGAGACGCCCGTCGACCACGGCCCGGGGGTGCCACGGGTCCGCGCACTCGTAACGCGCACCCTCGTCGCGCAGGGCCCGCTCCAGATCGAAGGGCACGTCGTCTTGGGCGTAGCCGTTCTCCTCGGCGGCCGAGAACGACGTGAGCCGGCGTCCCTCGACCAGAGGTCGTCCGTCGTCGACGGTGACGCCGAGGAACGCCGACGGGCCGTGGCACACGGCGGAGACGATCATTCCCGCGTTCCACGCCGAGGCGACGACGGCCTGCACCTGCGGGTTGCCGGTGATGTCGACCATCGGGCCCAGCCCCCCGGGAAAGAAGACCGCGTCGTAGTCCAGCACGTCGACCTCGGAGAGCGGGCGGCTGCGCGAGAGCCGCCGGTGGGCCTTGCCGTCACGGAACGCCACCTGGGTCGGGTCGTCGGCGTCGAAGCCGTCCTCCGGCGGCGTACCGCCCAGGGGCGAGGCGAACTCGACGGCGACGCCCGCGGCGTCGAGAGCGTCGAACGGATGGGAGATCTCGGGGAAGAAGAATCCGGTCCGACGGTGGTGCGGACCGATCACGGCGGCGTTGGTGACGACGAAGAGGACGTAGGGAACGCTCATGTCAGTCGAACACCACGACTGCTCGGCCGACGATGTCGCCGCGACCCAATGCCTGCAGGGTGTCGTTGACGTCTTCGAGCTTCACGGTGGTGATGTGGTGCTTGATGGCGCCGTCGCTCGCCAAGGCGAGAACCTCCTGCAGGTCGTTGTGATTGGCCCAGAACGAGCCGAAGTAGGACTTCTCGCCGCTGACGAACGGGAAGATGGGGAACTCGACGCGGTCGCCCATGAGGCCGACCTGAGAGATGGCGCCCTCGGTCTCCAGGATCGCCGCGGCCAACCCCAGTGACTCCGCCGAACCGGCGCAGTCGATCACGGCGTCGACCGTCCGGCGGCCCGTCTTCTCCGCGAGTTCGTTCTGCACGTCCTCGGCCGACTTGTCGCGGACGTTGACGGTGCCCTGGGCACCGTATTCTCTTGCCAGATCGAGCTTTTCGTCACTGCGCGCGAATGCGAGCACCGTCGCGCCACCGCCGAGGATCCGAGCGTACTGGACGGCGTATCCGCCGAGCCCGCCGATGCCGTTGACGACGACGGTGCGTCCGGCGCCGAGCTTGCCCGCGTCGCGGAGCTTCTTGAGCCCCCGGTACGGGGTGACCCCGGCGTCGGTCAGCGGGGCCAGGTATTCGGGCTGCTGGTTGGGTTGTCCGGCGACCGAGATGACGTGGTCGTAGGGCGCGAGCATGTACTCGGCGAATCCACCGTTGGGGCCGAAGCCGACGAGTTGGCCGTTGCTGCAGAGTTGTTCGTTGCCTTCGTGGCATTGCCGACAGATGCCGTCACCCCAGTTCGGGTCGACGACGACGAGGTCGCCTTCGGACAGGCCCGAGGAATCGGGCACGCCCGGGCCGATGTCGGCGATGGTGCCCGCCACCTCGTGTCCGGGAATGAAGGGGAACTCGATGGGCAGACCGGCCTTGAAGTACCCGTCGAGCAGTTGGTAGTCGCTGCGACACATTCCGGTGGCGGCGACCTTGAGGAGAACCTGATTGCGGCCGACCTCTGGGACGTCGACCTCTTCGATCTCCAGCGGTTGGTCGTAGTCGTGCATGCGCGCGGCTCGCATCTTCATGATTCTCTCCTGTGGTGTGGTGAATTGGCGTAGTGCAGTGACATTCGTCAGATTTGCTCGTAGACCGCATGGATCACCGAGCGTGCGATCGCGCAGCCGTACAGCTGGAACCCGAGGTAGGCGGGCGTCGCGTCGGCTGACACGTCTGGCATGTCGGCGCCGTAGGCGTGCACGGCGACGTAGTACCGGTGCGGTCCGTGTCCGGCCGGCGGTGCCGCCCCGACGTAGCGGGCGTACCCCGCGTCGTTGCGTAGCGTCACCGTCCCGGCGGGCAAGCTCGACGAGCCTCCGTCACCGGCACCGGCAGCCAGGTTGGTCACGGTGGCGGGCAGGTGGGTCACCGCCCAGTGCCAGAATCCGGATGCGGTGGGCGCATCGGGATCGAACATGCTGACGGTGAAACCCACGGTGTCAGAGGGAAATCCGGACCACGAGAGTTGCGGTGACACGTCCTGGCCGCCGGCGCCCATCAGTCCGCCGACCTGGTCGTGGGGCAAGGTGTCGCCATCGGCGAACGACTCCGACGTCAGGGCGAAGTCGGGCAACGCCGGCAGTGCGTCGTACGGAGACCTCATCATCGACTCCTCGGTGGCGATCGGGTGGTGAATCGAGAGTGTCATCGCGCGTGGGTCCGGGCCATCGCACGCCGGGGGATGTTTAGCGAGCCGGTCATGGCGGGGGAGGATGATCGCACGCGCACCGACGCCGGGCCGTCGGGGAGAGGGGCATGTCGTGAACCACGTCGAGGTGTTGGTCACCGGGCTGCTGCTGGCCGTCGCCGCGCTGGGGGCGCTGGCCTGCCGGCTCTCGGTGCCGTATCCGATCATGCTCGTCCTGGGCGGGGCGGCGTTCGGTTTCATCCCGGGTCTGCCCGAGGTGCGGCTGGAACCCGAACTCGTCCTCGCTCTGTTCCTGCCGCCGCTGCTGTACAAGTCGGCGATCTACGCCAACTTCGGCGACTTCCGAGCCAACCTCCGCGGCCTGACGTTGAGCACGGTGGTGCTGGTCCTGGTCACCATGACCGGCGTCGCGGCGGCGGCCCACGCGATGATCCCCGGCATGTCGTGGCAGACGGCATTCGTGCTGGGCGCGATCCTGTCTCCTACCGACCCGGTGGCCGCCGCCGCGATCATGCACCGCCTCGGCGCGCCCCGACGGTTGGTCAGCGGCATCGAGGGCGAGGGGCTGTTCAACGACGCCACCGCGCTGGTGGTCTACCGAGTGGCCGTCGCGGCGACGGTGGCCGGGGCGTTCTCGCTGGCCGATGCCGGTATGAGGTTCGTGTTCGGGGTGCTCGCCGGCCTGGCCATCGGCGTCGCCGTGGGATTGACGTCGGCCTGGGTGCGCCGACACATCAGCGACCCGCAGATCAGCGTCACCATCTCGCTGCTCACCGGATACGCGGCCTTCCTACCCGCCCAGGCCGTCGACGCGTCCGGCGTGCTCGCCGTGGTCGCGGCCGGCATCGTGATGGCGATCCGCAGCCCGGAGGTCCTCGACGCACGCCCCCGGCTGCAGGGTTACTTCGTCTGGGACATCGTCGACTTCCTGATCAACGCCACCCTCTTCGTCATGACCGGGCTGCAGCTGCGCGCCATCGTCGGGGGCCTCGACGACTACTCGCCGGGTGCGCTCGCCGGTTACGCCCTGGTCGTGACGGCGGCCGTGGTGCTCATCCGGGTGGCCTGGTTCTTCGTCGTCCCCTCGCTGACCGACGTCGTCGACCGCCGGTCGGGCCGCGAACCCCGGCACCTGAGCGCGTCGTGGCGGCTGGTCATGGCGTGGAGCGGTATGCGCGGCGCGGTGTCGCTGGCGGTCGCACTGGCCCTGCCGCTCACCGTCGGTGACGGATCGGCGTTCCCGCAACGCGATCTCATCGTGTTCCTCACCTTCGTCGTCATCTTCTTCACCCTGGTGGTGCAGGGGCTGACCCTGCCTGCCCTGGTCCGCCGCCTCGACTCCGACGACGACGACTCCGACGAGGAGGTCCGGGCCCGACTGGTCGCGGCCAAGGCCGCCCTGGCTCAGATCGACGCCTTGGACGCCGAGGAGTGGACGCGGGGCGACACCGCCGAGCGGATGCGAGGTCAGTACGACTACCGGGCCCGCCGGTTCGCCGCCCGGTTGGGCAAGGTGGAGGACGAGGGCTACGAGGACCGCTCACAGGCCTACCAGGAGATGGTGCGGCTGGTGCTTCAGGCACAGCGGCAGGCGCTGGTCGGGATGCGGCGCGAGGGCCGGCTGTCCAACGAGATCCTCAACCGGATCCTGCGTGATCTCGACCTCGAGGAGTCCCGCCTGGAGGCGACCTAATGCGTCGGCGTGCCGCCGGCAGGTAGCGGGCGGCTCGCGGTGAAGAACGCCAGCACCACGGCGACGGCGCCGATCACGGCCGCGGTGACGAAGGCGGCGTGCACACCGGGCATGTCCGGCGCGCCGCCGGAGGCCGACGCCTTGGTCATCACCGTGATGAACAACGCGGTGCCCGCCGCGCCGGCGACCTGTTGCAACGTGGTCATGATGGCGCTGCCGTGGGAGTACAGACGGTCGGGTAGCGCGCTGAGCGCGTCGGTCATCAACGGCGTGAACATCGTCGACAGTCCCAGCATCATCACCGTCTGCAGGGCGACGAGTTCCCAGATCGGAGTGCTGGCCGACATCATCGCGAAGCCGCACAGCGACCCGAACAGCAGCATCGAACCGGGGACGACGAGGCGCCGGGCGCCGTGCCGGTCGTATGCACGTCCGACCAGCGGTCCCGCCAGACCCATCAGCAGGCCGCCGGGCAGGCTCGTCAGACCCGCGGTCAACGCGCTCATGCCCAGAACGTCCTGCACGTAGAGCGGCACCATGATGATCGCGCCGAACAGTCCGGTGAAGCCGATGACCACCAAGGCCACCGACACCGAGAACCGGCGGTGGGTGAAGGGCCGCAGGTCCAGGAACGCGCGATCCTCGCGCTGCAACCGCAGCTGACGCGCACCGAACAGCACCATCGCCGCCGCACCGACACACAGCGGCACCCACGCCGGTACGGCCGCCCCGCCGCCGGAGGCGCCCAGCTCGGAAAGGCCGAACACCAGCCCCGCGAACGCAAGTGCCGACAGCGGCACCGAAACGGGGTCGATGCGGGTGGGCCGCTCGCGTTCGTCGGCGACGCGCAGCCACGCCACACCCGCGAGGAGCGCGAGCAGCGCGATGGGCAGCACGATCCAGAACATCCACCGCCAGTCCAGCGACCCGAGGATCACGCCGGACAGGGTGGGTCCCACGGCGGGTGCGACGGCGATGACGATCGAGATGGTGCCCATCGTCTGGCCCCGGCGCTCGGCCGGAATCAGTTTCATGACCGTCGTCATCAGCAGCGGCACCATGACGGCGGTGCCGCAGGCCTGCACGATGCGGCCGGCCAACAGCACCGCGAAGCCCGGCGCGAGCGCCGAGATCAGGGTGCCGGCGCAGAACGACGACATCGACGCGATGAAGATGGCCCGAATCGGGAAGCGCTGCAGCAGCGAGCCCGACATCGGGATCACCACGGCCATGGTCAGCAGGAAGCCACTGGTCAGCCATTGGGCGGTGCGGGCGGCGATGTCCAGGTCGACGATCAGCACCGGCAGCGCGACGCTCATGATCGTCTCGTTGAGGATCATGACGAACGCGGAGAACACCAGCAGTCCGATGACGACGCCCGCGCCGGGCAGCGCCTTCGGCGGTGCCAACGATCGTTCTCGGGTACTCACTGCAACCCCCTGGATGACGGCACTTCGTTAGTGCGGCTACCCAGAGTAGGCGCGGGTCAGCGGTCGGGCCCAACGGACTCGTCGGAGTCGGAGTGCAGCGCGGCGTGCAACTGATTGCGGCGGGTGATCCCCAGCTTCGGAAACACCTTGTACAGGTGCGCCGCCACGGTGCGGTGCGAGAGGTAGATGCGGTCGGCGATCTCGCGGTTGGTCATGCCGGAGACGGCCAGCTGGGCGATCTGCAGTTCCTGGGAGGTCAGGACGCCCGCCGCCCCGCTGCCGGCCCGAGACGGCGATGCGGCGACGCCGGCCGCGCGGAGTTCACCGGCGGCACGGTCGGCGAAGGCCTTGGTTCCTGCCGCGTCGAAGGCGGAGAAGGCAACCGAGAGGTGCGCGCGGGCATCCACGATCCGGCGGCGGCGTCGCAGCCACTCCCCGTAGAGCAGATGTGTGCGGGCCACCTCCACGTCGGCTGCGGGAACGTGGACCGCAGCGGCCGCGGTGAAGTGGTCCTCGGCCTCGGAGTCGTCACCGGCGACCAACGCCTGGGCTCGACGGACCAGGAAGCTCTGGACGCCAAGCGCTTTGGCCTGCTCTCCGACGTCGGCGACGAGGTCTCGCACCGTGTCCTGGCGGCCGCACCCGGCCGCCGCCTCGGCGACGTCGGCAATCGCCCAGCGCACGCTGGTGCGATGAAGTGACATCTTCACCAGATGGTCGAGGGCTTCGGCGGGGTTGGCCTCACACAGCGCCGCGACGCCGGCTGCCCAGTGGACGTCGTCGTGCCACAGCATCGTGGGGTCCCCGGCCAACCACCGGCGGGCACGCTCGAGCGTCTGCCGCGCCCGTTCCGGTTGCCCCTGCCACGCGAGGGCGCGAGCCAGGATCGCCGCGGCCGATCCCGACGTGATCGGAAGATTCATCGCCTCGGCCATGCGAAGGGCGCTCTCCGCCCTCGTCGCGGCGGCGCGAATCCGGCCCTGGGTCAACAGAATGTTCGCTTCGCCGCGCAACCCCTCGCATTCGTTGGCCGGTGAGCCGCTCGCGCGTGCCAGCCGTTGCACGTGCTCATAACAGCGCAGCGCGCTGTTCCGGTCGGTGATCGCCTCGGCGGCCATCCCCAGTGACAGCAAGAGCAGCGGCTCGTCCTCGACCGCGGCGATCAGTCGAGGCAGTCCCGCTCGAATGCGCGCGCCCTGACCGACGTCGTCGACGAGCGCCAGGCCGATGGTGAGCAGTGGGTCCGACGGCTCGTCGACTCGCCGGATGGCGGCCACGACGTCCAGGCGCGAATCCTCCGGCAAGCCGTGCATGCGACATTCGATTGCCGCCGCCCACAACAGTTCCCGCTGTCGCCGATCACCGTCGACCTGCTTGCCGGCCAGCGAGACCAGTTCGCCCGCCGTCGGGCCGGGGATCGCTGCAGTCGCGTTGAGGACGAAGCGCGTGATCGCCAGGCGGGCGTCGACGGCGCCGGAGGTGGTGAGCGGTTCGGCCTCCTGCAGGATCCTGATGGCCTCCTCGATGAGGCCCGCACTGCGCGCCACGTCGGCGGCGGTGGCCAAGCGTTCGACGCGGCGGTCCAGGTCGGGGGTCAGGACCGCCGCGCGCCGCAACGCCGCGGCCGCCTCGGCGCCGGCACCGCGAGCCAGGGCGCGATCCGCGGCGCTCTCGAGGTCGGCGGCCACGTGTTCGTCGGGCCCGAAGGTCGCCTCGGCCCGGTGCCAGGCCGCACTGGTCGGATTCGCCACCGCGTCGGCCAACGCCCGATGCACCAGCGACCGTGACGACAGGGTGGCGGCTCCGTAGACGGCGGACCTGATCAGCGGATGTCGCACCCGAATGACACCCTCGTGCAAGGCAATCACGCCGGACTCTTCCAGCGGGGCCAGATTCTCGGCGAAGTCGATTCCGAGAGCTCTTGCGGCGCACTCGAGTTCGGTCACGACGCCGTCACTTGCCGAGATCAACAGCAACAGCAGCCGCCCGTCGTCGGACAGGGCCTCGAGCTGGGTCAGGAAGGCGCGTTCCACGCGACGGCTCGTCGGCAGGGGCTCGCCGGCGAAGAGCGCGGCGTCGGCCCCGTGTTCGCTCAGCGTCGCCGCCAATTCGATGACCGCCAGGGGATTGCCGCCAGCCTGTTCGAGGACCTGTCGTCGGGCGAATTCGCCGACCGCCCGGGGCGCCGTCTTCAGCGTCTCGGCGAGCAGTTCGGCGGCCTGGTCGTGGGGGAGAGGACCCAACGACAGGCGAGGCAACCCGTCCAACGGTGGTGGCGAACCGTCGAGCGGCGTTCGTGCGGCGCACAGCATCGTCAACGGGGCGTTGGTCAGCCGGCGGGCGACGAAGGTCAGCACGTCGAGGGTGGACTGGTCCAACCATTGGGCGTCGTCGACGACCAACAGGAGGCGTCGGCGACTGGCCGCTTCCTCCAGCAGTCCGAGAACCGCGAGGCTCACCAGCAGTCGGTCCGGTGCGGGACCGTCCGCGAGTCCGAAGGCGGTCAGCAAAGCCGACCGCTGGCGTGGCGGTAGCGCGGAGACGTCGGCGAGCAGCGGGTGGACGAGTTCGTGCAGTCCGGCGAAGCCAATCTCGGTGTGGCTCGGGACTCCGGAGCAGCCGAGCCGGCCATACCCGTTGGCGCTCGCCCACGAGGTGGCCGCCTCCAGCAGCGTGGACTTGCCGATCCCGGCGTCGCCGTCCAGGACCAGGGCGGCGCCGCGGGTGGAGACCGCCGCGAGCGATTCGGTGACCACGGCGAGTTCGGTCGCCCGGCCCACCAACACCTGGCCGAAGCTACCAGAGCTGACTTTGGCATGCCAACCTAGTTAAGATGCGGTGATGCGACGTGATGCCTGGTCCGAGGACGTGTGCCCGATCGCGCGCACGATGTCCTTCCTGGGGCAACCGTGGGCGATGCTCATCCTTCGCGAGGCGTTCCTCGGGCGATCGCGCTTCTCCGAGTTTCGTGAGCACCTCGGCGTCGCGTCGGACGTGCTGAGTGCGCGCCTGGGCGAACTGGTGGACGCCGACGTCCTGGAAGTGGTCGACTACCAGGTGGCCGGTGACCGCAGGCGCAGCAGATACGTGCTGACCACCCCCGGGCAGGACCTGATCTCCGTGGTCGCCGCGATCGGGCAGTGGGGACACGTGCACCGCCCCAGGGTCGACAGCGCCGAGTACCGCTTCGTCGAGGCCGCCACCGGCGAGCCCGTCGGCGTCGTGTTCCACCGCCGAGGTGGCCAACGCGTGCGATCCTCCGACGTGACCCTGGTGGACCGCACCGCGACCTAGCGCCCTTGACGACAGTCATCTGACGGATACCCGCACCGGGCGTGACCCGTCATCGTCGTCGTATGACGACCACGACCGAACGCACCGCCACGGCCGACGCGCCGAACCTGCGGGTCGACGTCGCCGGTGACACCTTGGCGTACCGACGCCTCGGTTCGCCGTCGACCTCGCTCCCGCCCCTGGTGCTGCTGCAACACTTCCGCGGCAACCTCGACTACTGGGACCCCGCGCTGCTCGACGTCCTCGCCGCGGACCGCGAAGTGATCACCGTCGACCTGCCCGGTGTCGGAGGGTCCACGGGCACCACGCCGGTCGACGTCTCGGACATGGCCCGCGACGCGCTGCGATTCGTCGACGCTCTGGGGCTCGTGACCGTCGACCTGCTCGGCTTCTCCCTCGGCGGGCACATCGCCCAGGAGATGGCCCTGGTGCGGCCCCGGCTGCCGCGCCGCCTCGTCCTGGCCGGCACCGCCCCGCAGGGCGCTCCGGATCTGCATCGCTGGTCCGACGACGTCTACGACTACGCGTGCGGTGACGTCACCACTCCCGAGAACTTCCTGGCGCTGTTCTTCTCGGGCTCCGAGGCCAGCGTCGCGCGCGGGTGGGAGTACTTGGCCCGCACGCACGCTCGCACCGAGGACCGCGACTCCGAGACCACCCTGGCCTGCCGAGACGCCCAGTACCAAGCGCTGATGACCTGGGGGATCCCGGAAGGCTCGAAGCTCGAACGACTTTCGGCCATCACCCAGCCGACGTTGGTCGCCAACGGTGACAACGACACCATGATGTCGACGAAGAACAGTCACCTGCTCGCCGACCGGATCCGCGGCGCGCAACTGCGCATCTATCCCGATTCCGGTCACGGCTTCCTCGACCAGTACCCGGTCGAGTTCGGCCATCACATCCGCCAGTTCCTCGGACGCTGAAGGGCTCATCGTGACAGACCTACTCGCCACGACACTGCAGGCCTACGGTGGCCGCGACCGCTGGAACCAGCTGACGTCGGTCACCGCACACAAGCGATTCGGCGGCGCGATCTGGGACATCAAACAGGTGCCGGGAATCGTCGACGAGGGCGAGGTCACGGTGTGGGTGAAGGACCAGCGCACCTCGCTGCGACCGTTCACCGCGCCGGAGTTGAAGACCGCCTACACCCCGGACCGGGTGGGCATCGAGACGTTGGACGGCGACGTCGTGGAGGCGCTCGAGGACCCGCGGGCGTCGTTCGCCGGTCACACCCTCCAAACACCCTGGACCACACTGCAACTGGCCTATTTCACCGGGTACGCCATGTGGACGTACACGGCCGAACCGTTCAACCTGCTGCTCCCCGGTGTGCGCACCCAGGAGGGTGAGCCCTGGACCGAGGACGGTCAGCGGTGGCGGCGGTTGAACGTCGTCTATCCCGACACGATCGCCACCCACAGCCCGCACCAGGTGCTTTACGTCGACGACGACGGCTTGATCCGACGCCGCGACTACCAGGTCGACATCGCCGGCGGTTCACCGGCGGCGCACTACGTCTCGGACTTCGACGTCGTCGACGGCGTGGTGATACCGCGCACCCGGATGATCTACGTCCGCGACCAGGACAACCGTCCGATACCCGAACAACTCGTCGTATCCATCGAACTCACCGACCTCGTTCTCGACTGACCAAGGAGCTCACCGTGACCACCACTGCGTCCGCCCAGGCCGAGGACCGTTACGTCGACGGGCCCCTCGGCGAGCGCTTCCACTACCGCCGCTTCGGCACCGATTCGGGCGTCCCCCTGGTGCTGTGCATGCGGTTGCGCGGAACCGTCGACCACTGGGACCCCGAACTCCTCGACGCCCTCGCGGCCACGCGAGAAGTCGTCGTCTTCGACAACCGGGGAACCAGCGGCTCCACCGGCACCGCCCCGACCACCGTCGACGGGCTCGCCGAGGGCGGGATCGCCTTCATCCGGGCGCTCGGTCTCGACCGGGTCGACGTCATGGGCTGGTCACTCGGCGGCATCGTCGCCCAGGGCATCACCCTCGGTGCGCCAGAGTTGGTGCGCCGCTTGATCGTCGCAGGCAGCACACCCGCAGGTGTGCCCGACCAACCGAAGCCGTCGGCGAAGGTCGGTGAGATACTCACCCACGCCGTCAACGACGACGAAGACTACCTGCACCTGTTCTTCCCGGAGACCGAGCGTGCCAGGGCAGCAGGCTTGGCGTCGTTGCGCCGCTTGGACGTTCGGCTCGCCACCTCGGGTGCCGCGGTCCAGGACGAGACCTACCGGGGCCAGCTCACGGCCGTCGCCACGTTCAGCGGCTACTACGACCGCCTCGGTGAGCTGACGCTGCCGGTGCTGGTCGCCAACGGCGCCCACGACGTGATGATCAACTCCTACGCCACCTACGCCATGTCGCAGAAGTTGCCCGACGCCAAGGTCGTGCTCTACAGCGACGCCGGCCACGGCTTCCTCTTCCAGCACGTCGAGGACTTCGCCCACGAGGTCGACCGGTTCTTGCGATGAGCACCCTGGCCCTCGACGTCTTCACGTCGGGCTACAAGCCGATTCCGCACGGAGGGGTCACCGGCTGGGACCCCGCCCGGCAGGCCACCTGGCCGGCGACGACGGCCACGCTGATCAGCGGGCCGCGGCACGCGCTGCTCGTCGACGCCTTGCTGACCGTCGCCGAAGGCGAGCGCCTGGCTCGATGGGTGCCGCAGTCGACGGCGGCGAACCTCGCACTCGTCTACGTGACCCACGGCCACGCCGATCACTTCTTCGGCGCGGGGCCGCTGCTGACGCGCTTCCCCGCGGCCCGCCTGGTCTCGCGTCCCGAGGTCGTCGAGGAGGCGAGGCTGCAGACGACCGATGCGTCCCTCGCGAACTGGCGGGGATGGTTCGGCGACCAATTCGACTCGGCCGCCGCAGTTCCCGAGGCATACGAGGACGACGTCGTCGACCTCGACGGCCACCAGTTGCACGTCACCGCCCTCGGCGGCGCCGACGGGGCCGTCGGAACCGTCGTCCACGTGCCAGAACTGCACGTCGTCGTCAGCGGCGACATCGCCTACGACGGCATCCACATGTGGCTGTGGGGTTCGACACCCGAGAGTCGTGCGCAATGGCTGGCATCGCTCGACGCGTTGGAGGCCCTCGGGCCGCGGACGATCATCGCCGGGCACCGCGATCCCGGCGCCCCCGACGACGACGCCCACCGCATCCTCGACCAATCCCGGCAGTACCTCCACGACTTCGACCGCGCCGTCACCCAGGCAGGTACGCCCGCCGGTGTCGTCGAGGCCATGCTGGCGAAGTACGCCGATCTCGGCAATCCCTACACGCTCTAAGCGGCGGCGATGACACAGTTCTCGCCATGACCTGGAGGCATTCATGACAGACGCGACCGATGGCCGTTCCATCACTGCCGACTTGGCGGTGATCGGG
>Ga0102593_1002663_pt1 | contig 13126 bp, 12 predicted proteins | sample AraplaCol_mMS_r2_2_FD_76862 | JGI IMG/M metagenome (GOLD analysis project Ga0102593, IMG submission 76862) | Arabidopsis root microbial communities from North Carolina, USA - plate scrape MF_Col_mMS_r2 (SPADES assembly) (version 2) | ecosystem: Host-associated > Plants > Roots > Endosphere...
TTTAAAAAAACCAGCGAAAAAAAAAAAAAAAGAAATTTTCGATAAAAATACCGGAAAAAAAAAATAAAAATAGTAAAAAAAAAAGATCCGCAGAGAACAGAAAAAGTATATATATATAATCCCGAACTTGAGAACAAATAGATCCAATCTGGAACAAAAAAAAGATTTCCGGATAGCGCAATATAACAATCTCCGGCGAATGACTATTCCGGTTTGTTTGTTTTTTTAGAAAATAATAAAATTATCTCGACCGGCAAAAGCCGGCCAGAATTTCTATCTTATATCCGCTATATTTGTTATTACCGATTTTTATTGATATATTTAGAAAATTGTCTACAATTGTGGCGAATTGTATCTAAACAGCTATACCGTATATATACGGTTACGGAATAAAATATATAGATATATTTCAAACCAGATAGAGGAGAATAAGATCCCGGAACTACTATCTTGGTAGATTACGATTACTGTACAGATGTTCTGAGTACCAGAATATCCGTACGTGACCGAACGGATATATATTTATCCATTCGTATATAATACTGCTAGCCGAGTACAATATCAAAATATACAACTTCACCCCTCAGATCTCAAAAGATATCAGATACAGATTCGCAGTTTGCTGAACTAAATATTGTAGATATTCGAGACAATATAAAAATTTTACTAATAGTCTATACAAAAAATTTATATTTTAGAGTAGTTAGAAATTCTGATTTTTTGTAAAATAAATTGTTTTTCTAATCTATTTTTCTACAATATATTATTTATATAGACTGTTCTATACGGACAGTTATCAATTCAGAATTCTGATATAAAAAAGAAATTCAATTTATATATATTTATTTTTATTATTTCTAGTATTACTACTGTATAAATTCCAAAATTGACAACAAATTCTTTCGATTGTTCTAAAATATTGTCAAAATAAAAAAAATAAAAAAACAATTGTTACAGAATTTTCTGACAATAAAATTTCAGTTTTGTTCAAACAGTATAATATAATATCTATTTTATCTGAATAGAAAATTTTTGGTATTACAATTCTGTATCGAATACAAATATATATTGAAATATCTCTATAATAAATTGACTGAATAATTCTGTTTATATATAAAAAATTTGTTGAAATCTTTCAAGAATCAGTTTCTGTATCTACTAAATAATTGAATCTGTGAAGACTAGTAGTAGGATAGACTAGTAGTCTTAGTAGCAGAGGGGAGTAGTCCCAAATAGGAAATTTTCAAATTGTTGAGATTGGAATAAAATAGAGAAGATGATTCTTTTCATCTAGGCCGGGGGGTAACGGCCCTATTTATATTAACTTGACGATAGTGAATAGAATCAGTCATCTTATCTATTCTGAAAGAATTGCCACATAGTCAATTCTATTAGATTCCATATGGCGATTAGTGATATCATCACTGTCGGTAATTGTATTGATTACCATGGCCGATATTACTATAGTATAATATTCAGAATACAAAATTGGAAATTTTTAATTTATTATATTATATTAAAATTCTAATAAAATTATTGATAATTTGGAAATAATTTACTTTATAGATTCAAAATTGAATTGGATTTGAATTATAAACAGATTTTTTTTCAAATTTATTGAATTTGAAAAAAAATCTAGAAAATAATCCATATGGAATCTGATAGAATTGACTATATAGCAATTCTTTGATTTCAAATCACTTTCAGAATAGATCAAATAACTATTCTATTCACTATCGTTAAATTAACGTAAATAGGACTATCTCCCCCATCCTAGATGATTGGAACGATCTTCCTTATTTTATTTCCATCTGAACAACCACTATTTTCCTATTTGGGACTACTCCTCTCTGCTATTAAGACTACTAGTCAATCCTACTACTAGTCTTCACAAATACAAAAGAAAATAGTATTTTTTTGATTCAATTATAAACAGCAGATAGTTTAAACATCAATCTGTTGTTATTTTTTTTTAACAAATTTGATTTATTCAAAAATAAATTTTCTGTTTCACCAATATCTGTCCATTTTCCCGACATCAACTGCTCAGAAACAGATAGTATTTCGGTATATTATTTTGTTCGCCGTTTCCACAAACTCAACAAAATACAGAATCGTATAATTTACAAATATTACATACATACTACTGACACTGGACTGTTGAAGACAACAATAAATTCAGTATACAATATTGTTGTAAAAAAAACCTCCGGTTTCAGAATCTTCTTCTATAACTGTCCATTATAATTATGTTTCTTATGCCATTCTTAAATGAGACTTATGACATTCAGTTTCTGGCTATATAAAAAATAATTTAATCTGTAATCTTCTAAGAATTTTTGTCGAACTGACAGGGCGAACAAGGATGAGAAATGCTCTGTTTTAATCTTGAGATCATGATCTTTATCAGAAAGCCTATAATGGTAAATCAATCAACTAAAGAACTAGATATAATTGTCTAGCTGTGGATGGTCAGACGCTCACTCTTTAAGCGACACGTGTCGATCGTCTGATACCTGCAGGGGGTTTCTACTTATAAGAGCCCAAGTTGCGTTTGAGAGAAGTTTTGGGCGGGCGTCAACTTTAGTGAGCGAACTATGCCTTCTTTTAGATGTTCTATTATAACGCAAATAGGGGGGAATGGTCTGGGCGCTTAGCGCAATTCATTAGCTACGACGTAGAATAAGTTTTTCGCTGCCTGTGGTGTCACTATTAAGGATAAAAATAACTGGGCGACTAATTATATGTTCGCTGGTGATAATGCAATTGTGAGAGCCTCGCAACAATGGGCGCTATTGAAAACATTCTAGATTTCATGTCCATAATTAGAGGGTCATTTGTTTGTTGATAGATGATTTACTGGCTGTGCTAAAGATATCCAGGTCATTGTTCCACCTGCAGCGAATTTCATGTTGTATCGTGGATTATTCTCTATTGCCGAATCTATTATTATATAATAATATAAAACCAGCTGCCTTCCAATATCATATTATCATTAAATTCATGCTATTGAATTCTATGTGGTCGTTCCTACTTCGGTTCATCCCAGCCTGGTCGTCTTTGTTCTACCGCTTCTATATTGCTTCACTCTGGTTCTATCCCCGCTTTCTATCATCTGATATTACTTCACTCCTTGAAAAACAGAGTTGCAGTCGAACAGCTGCTATTCCTCAGCTATAATTTTCTGGTTACAATAGTGTCTGACTTTTATCTCATTGTCGTACGTAAATCCTATAGAGACGAGAATGACGTAATAACAGCTTACGAGAGTTATTTGAGCCGCTGTCTCCATTGTATTATTTTCCGTGGTTCAAAAAGAGAGGATTTTGTATTGTATAATCGAGACTACAGATATACTCGTGATATTGCAAATTATATTTTTGCCCAAAATGGAAAATACTTTTCAGTGGTTGCAAATGAGAAAGAAAATTGCGTACAAGTCAAAATCTCCCCAAAAACCCAAGAGATCTGCAGTCTGCTGGCTGCTATTAAGGATGGCCTCGTTCTTCACTCGCAAAAATCCAATACTGGTATTCAGTACAACTATATTCACCAGAAGTAACCAAACACGGGCCGCTTAGAATCACGACATCAGTTATCCAAGCCCAAAATATATAAAATAATTGAGCAGATACCTTTTCAGATCAATTCACAGACCTTTTCCTGCTGCTTTCTGTACCGACGCCCCGGATATCCTAAGATATACAGATCTAGTTGATCGCCCAGAATCTCAATAGAAACCCCGGCACCGTCACCAGATCCTTGAGAGGTATCCTCGTACAGATGATTGAGAGACATCGGCTTAACTCGGATTTCTTGATGGAAAATCTCAACGCCAAAGCTGCAAAACTTCTTGATATTTAATTTATTGGAAAGTAATAAGGCGGTCACTGGACGAAGTATACGAAGGGTATTCTTTTGAAGGGATCGCGAAGGGGTAGGTAATATTTGAGAATAAATCTGTTCTATTTAGTTTCGATTAGTCTGTAACTATATTAACTGCAAATAGCCATAACACCGTTTGTGCAAGCGAGCATTCTTCATACCCGCAGCATTGCAAAGATGGCTTTAAATAATGACGACGGATAAATACGCTTTAATACACGAATTAATTAACTGCAGTACTGTATCGAATGGTAAAAAGGAAAGAAAGAAAGAAAGAAATACCACATCTATAAGATTTCAAAGAAAGCAGATGGTGGAACTATAAGTGTAGAATGTTCGTTTATAAGTGAATTGCCCCAACTAAAAAATCTATCTCAGTTCATTGATAAGCTAAAGGTTGTAATTCCATATTACAAATCCAACGATTGAGCAGAAAAAAGTCAATTCTTTCAGTCGTCGCTTTATAGTTCTAGACAAAGACTTAGTCTGTCTATCTAGAGAAAATAAGGACCCTGGAGATATAGAATCCACGCACCACTCTTGTCAAGTAGAGAACAGTTTCTGCGGGAGCGCTCTATAATTAGGACCAAAATACATAAGAGATGTTTTGAGTAGTGCCCTATCCCTCAAAGCGTTTCTAGATGCTTTCTTATTACACAAGAGTCTATGGTTCTTGGGGGGCAATCTGTTGGCGTGATTGCATATCCTTGGCCGTTAGTCCGCCTTCTTAACCAACTGCTTATTCAATATTGCTTGTTTGCGCTGTTTTCGTCCATTTTCGGCCACAATACGCTTGTATGTAGCATTTGACATAACCACCTTATTTGTCGTGGCTTGGGCTACCTTTTTTAACCTGCTCTAATTGCTGAAATATCAGCCTTCGGCCTAACTCTCTTTTTTTCCAATAAATTACTTGGTTGATGGTATTTGACGTCTAAATTTGACGGATTTGCATGGTGTATGAGATACAAATTCGCGGCTACTAGTACTACCACGTGATGGTGCTGGTGAAGGTGTCGGAGGGCGTATATCAAGCTTTTGTAGCACTTTCTTTGATAAATAGAGAAATGACACCAGAGCCCACAAAGCAATTAACAATGACAGGATTTTTGTACATTGATAGATGTGACGCAGGGTTGAAATCGAGAAAATCAAGCTTATCAATTTGTGTTGTACCCGCACGAGCAAGATCCCGAATAGCCTGGCCATCAAAGTATTCTAGACGCAAAAACAGCCAGCATCTAAGGAGTCAATTGGCTTTTTTCTTTGGAAACATAATCACAGTCCACTTAACTGTATACAGTGTACCCAGGTGGTGATACCAACAGATACAGTATTGAGCAAGCTCATGTACTAGTCCTACCATAACCTACGGGCCATTGTTATTTCCATGCTGCTCTCACAACGTGTGGATTCGAGACACCTGTAAATCCTCTGCAAAATGCAATACGGTAGAAGCTGTTTCGGTTCGTGAAACGCTGTCAACCGTACCTCTTCTCTTATCTGCCACCACCCACCCCACCTGCCCACAACAGGCTGAACGCGTCGCCAATTCTTCGTTGGATCTTCTCCATAGAGATATAAAATATTGTAGTGCTACTATAATTTACCCAGTCTGAGGAAAACATAGCTCTTTGTTCTGATTCAAGACAAATTCTTTGTGCTATGCTGTACATTCCTGGCCTGAAGTTGCATTTAGTCAATCTTGATAACGACCTTGCCAAAGTGTTTCTGATCCCATAAGTACTGGTAAGCATCCTTGGTCTGGTCTAGTGAAAAGAGCTGCTTATCCACGACAGGATGGATATCCTTAGCCTCTATAGCACGGTTCATGTCTTCGAACTGCTGACGAGATCCAACCACCAGGCCGCGGATGATACAAGGGCTGAAAAAGTTGGGCTGCTCCTCCGAAGGGCCGCCGAGAAAACCAATAACACTAATGACCCCGTTGATGCAGACCGACTTGATCGACTGGGCCAAGGTGTTAGCTCCACCCACCTCGATGACAAAATCGACACCATGACCATCAGTAAGCTCCTTCGCTTTCTCCCCCCAGTTGGGAGTTTCCTTGTAGTTGATAACTTCGTCGGCACCCAATTGCTTAAGTTTGTCGGCCTTCTCTTTGGAAGAAGTAGTTGCGATGACCTTGGCTCCTGAAGACTTCGCGAACTTTATGCAGTACTATTAGCATCGATTGGAGTGAAACCAGCGAGTTGGTCGAATAACGTAGTGTTTAGGGACAAGTGCCCTCATTTTATGATGGGCCGTACTAACCTGCAAGGCGAATATAGAGACACCACCAGTACCCTGGGTAATGACCCAGTCACCCGGCTTGAGGCTTCTGCCCTCTAAGCCATACAGACCATTCCACGCAGTCACAGCAGCGCAACTCAAAGTGGAAGCCTCCAGCCAGTTCAGGTTCTTGGGTACATGAACGAGGCCTTCTTGATTAAATGCCCCGTACTGGCGCAGAGAGCCGTCGATGAACCCACCGACACCAGTGGCGAGGGTCTCATAGTCGAGAGCGCCCGCAATGTGGCCTTGGTTAAAGAGCGTGACAACCTTGTCGCCGGGCTTAAAACGAGTGACGTAAGGGCCGATAGCCACGACCTCGCCGGCACCATCGGAGGCAGGGACGATGTTTTCCTTGACGGGGAAAGGGTACAGGCCTCTCGGGATAATAATGTCACGATAGTTGAGCGAGGCGGCATGAACTGAAGCAAGTTAACTTTTGCTAACTCGGGAACGTGTAGTATCGAAAAGTTGAAGCATACATTTGACTAAGACATCCTTGTCGCCGAGTTTGGGGACAAGAGCTTGCTCGTTAAACTTGAGCGAGTCCGGGCCATTCTGGCCCTGGACGCGCCACTCTTTCTGGGTTGTAGGGACGTTGGACATTCTGGGCGAAATCAAAGATCTGATAGAAAGTAGATAGGAGAGATATGTTACAATCAAAGACTGGGATGAAAGTGAACGAAGCGGCAAGCAGGCGCATTTATCTTTGAAAGGTTCGGACGTGTATAACTACGCGCCAGCAAGTCGCGGAGTAGGCCCCGCTGCGCCAATTGGTTAACAGTTTTGGTTGATCCGAATCGAACTAGAATTTGTAATGCTCGAATTGGTAATGCTCGGATTTGTAATGCTCGAACCATATAGAAGACATCGTATTGATCTCTATCTAATCGGCAATATGTAAATGACAACTATAGACGAGCTACCCCCGCGAGCTAGTCCGAAAGAGGATAAAGTGTCATCGAGCCGAGAGTATCCACATCCCCGAGTGGCGGGTACCCGCATATTTAGCCCGAAATGCTAATCTAAAAACGGAAAAAATGTCATCACATAAGGTTGTGGGTCTAAACTATACAAAGGCAAAGAAAACTCCGTCTCTCCAACATGAAATTCGGAAGTCCGATGATTTGAAATACAAGGATGCTTTGAACATTACCCCTGTCCCCACGGTGTTCTGGACTTGAGGAGCTGAATCCGATTGCTTTTGAAACGAAAAGCAAAGTCCGTGAATACGGGACTAGAAATCTGAAGGCGAGAAAAAGATACGTAGTTCACTAATGTTTTCGAGGGCTAAGTTTTCAGCTTATCAAACCTATTTTCCTTCCAATTATTATCCAAAGTAAAACAATTGAAGTTCTCTGTTTCACCACGATGTCCCGTGACGCAGAAGCTCATTTGAACCCTGCTGGCCCTGGCGATGCTCGTCCAACAGCTCTCCAGATTGTCAAGGATAAAGCAGTAGAGGGAAACCTAGCCGGAAAAGTTATCGTCATCACGGGTATTTTATCAGGAATAGGGATTGAGACAGCTCGTACTTTGTTCTTGACTGGAGCAAAACTGCTACTGACGCACGAGATCTGAATAAAGCGGAATCTGCTTTGGACGAGATACTCGAACCAGGGCGTATTGAACTTGTTGAGATGGATAATACTTCCCGCGATAGTGACAGAACCGCCGCAAATGTAACACTACAAAAGACAAACTATCGAGTCAATATTCTTGTCAATAGTACTGGTATTATAGCCCTCCCCAAATTAGAGTATACGAAAGACGGTTTTGAAATACAGTTTGGAGTAAACCGCCTGGCCCGTTTTCTACTCTTTGAGCTCTTGAAGCCAGCTCTTGAAGCCAACGCAAGTCCCGAGTCCTCATCTCGAGTCGTCAACCTCTCATCCTCTGCCCATTATATCGCTGGGATCAACCAACCAGACGACTATAACTTCGAGAAATCGGAATATAATGATTGGGTGGCTTTCGGACAGTCCAAGACCGCTAAAATTTATATAGCTAATAATATCGACCGATACTATAGATCACGGATTTTATACTATAAGTGTTTATCCTGACGTAATTGCAACGGTATTTGTGCAGTATATAGATCCTGTAAAGGTGGAAGCACTGAAAAAAGACAAAAAGATATTTAAGATAATGAAATCACCAGAACAAGGGACTGCTACAATAGTATAGACTGTAATTGGCAAAGACTGGTAGAAAAAGAGTAGAGAATATCTTACTGAGTACGGAAGAATTATACAGGACAATAACAATTATAAGATTGCTGGTGTAGGGTTTGCACGGCATACATATTATATACCGAGAAGAAGGCTCGGCTCTGGAAAGACTCTCTGAAGATAGTGGGACTGACGGATGATCAGTAGACGACGTGAGGCAGAGATTGTAGAAATGATCGGATTTCACATCACTGTATCTATCTGACTGCCCTTTGTCAAAGCTTCTTGCCTTCGGAAGTTGTCAGGCTAATAATCAAGTATAGCGGGGATGAATCGTACGTTTTGATAAAGTTCAATCCACTCTGTTTCATTTTGCACTGACGAACTATCTCAACTTTTGGCCATGACAAGCTCTCAAATCAACTGCCCGCAATTTCAGGGGTTCCTATAGTGTCTTTACGTGCTATTGTCCTGTCTGCACCATTTTTGGATTGGTCAGCAGAGACTTTGGGTCATCCCCCAGCACTTCATCGGTTTTCCAAGCTCGTGGTCCATATATAAATCGGAATCATTAGCGAACAGAAGCTGAAACAACAAACATGGGCATATAGACTGCAGTCGATAATAATCGTACATAACTGGCCCATAATACCATTGGCCATCGTTACTCCCACATCTACAATAACAATAACTTTTTTTTTATATATCCATTGTACGGTGTTTACCATACTCCGTACAAAGCCAATATTGTATTGGCGAGCCGCCGACAGCATATATAGATGTCGATCGTGCCAGTGCTAACGCATGGATCTTCCACTTGAAGCTGTGTGCGATAGCGGCGGTAGTGGATTGCTCGTCGGCATCGCAGATCGCATAGGTTCCTCACCCCTTTTCACCCTCCAGTGGTTGCTTATTTCCACCAATTCATCGCAGCCCTCCGCAACCCATGCCCATTTCGCCAAAAAGCCGGGAGTGGCCTCCCAGCTCCTCATCTCGTACGGCTCTCCCCAGACAATAAGCCCCTTGCGTCCAGCGGTCACTTCATCCAGATCACTTCCTGATGAGAGAGTCAGGGACAATGGAGCCTCGGATATGTTGGCGGGAACGGCGCCGTCTCGTGATCGGGGGGCTTGCGCCGAGTTCAATAGATTACCGACGAGGTCCTGCATCAGCTCCCATGGGTCAAAGCGGCCTTCGTATCTGATAAGATTGTCGCGAACACGAGGAAAGGGGATGACGTTAATCCAGGTAGAGTGATAGCGAGTTTGCTGGAAGGCAGTCGGGATAAGGGAGAGAGGGATATTGGGTTTCAGGGGATAGAGATCCGTGTCGTCACGGCAGCGCGAGGCAATGGTGCAGATTGTCGAGTCGACGGGTAGGGTATTAAGGGTACGCATATTAGAGATTAAGGCGCGGAAGACATTATACTGAATGAGATGGAGGAGATGATCTGCGGAGAGAGGGAAAGTAAACGGCCGGGGATCCACGTTTAGGGGGAGATGGCTATGGGTAGTGGATGGTGATATATCTGTGTAAGTGTGAGGCGATCTAAGGGAGAAGGACGTGGTTGTTGCTCGCTCCGATACTGGCGAAAATTCTTGGGGTTGAAAATGGTCCGGTTCGTCGAGGCGCCAGCGCCTGACCTGGAATGGGCGCAACTCCTGAACATTCTTCGAGTCTCTGCTCTTCAGCCGTAGACCTGTAATGATGTCTAAGTATAGAACAGACTATAGTCGTAAAAGACATACTTACGGTGTGCTCTTTGATTCTTCCTGTTCTGGATTTTCCTGCGCTGCTTGTTGGCCTCAGCCTCGGCTTCCGCATCACGATCGTCGAGGGCCTGCGTAGCTTCGCTCTGAGGCCAAGAGAGCTGAGTCCCATCAGACTCCATCATCACTGTTTAGCGCAAGTCTGGCTCTCTGTACTGTACGTTCAAATGTCACATCTAGAAGTATGGAAACCAGTTCAGGGTTGAGATAACTATTTAGCTTTAATTGTTAAATTGCCTTAAGATATGCTGATGTAATTAACCCTATTCTAACGTAATCTTCCCAGTCAACCCGATCACCCCAAAACACATAGTAAATACGATAAACTACAATACTATCTCTCAACGATTACTTCTATTTAGGATACGATATTGAGTATATATATATATATATATCTAATTCATGGCCAAATGCAAAAAATCCACTTCAGTTGCGGTTTGCTATCCGAGGCACGGTATCAATTGCGCTATGGCTTGCTCCGCGAAACTTCGAATACGAGGCGTATTGGCGCTTCAGTAATCCCACCGATGGATCTTCCAATGAGGCAGTGCTTCGATGATCTTTGTGCTGAAATCAATTGAGCATTGTCCATATGGGCGGGGAATGCATCATAGGCCATCTCATAGGCGGTTAAGGATATCTAGACATCACCTAAATGCACGACTAATGTAAAGCAACGGATTTGTCTGCAGACCCAGTCCTTCCGAAATATAAGAAACGAAGCTAACTACATATCAGTAAGAAGACTACATGTTTTCTTCGGATTTGATGAAGTATACGATGTAGCTAACTCAGAAGACAGAAAGTCGACTAACGTTTTTATGCTCCAAGGAATTGAACCACGCAGTCAAGATCTCTTAAAAATGCACAGGTCATCTCTGTCTCGAATTTGATTCACTGTACTAAGCTGGAAAATTCACTACTAACTTGCCACCGGCTACAGCACCTGCTCGTAATTTGTTCAATCCATCTAAAATACCCGCAAACCCATCCTTTTCCTTGACAGTAGGAATCGGCTTTAAGATATGTGTGATTGATGGAAGGACCTTGTAAAAGCGGACAAGAGCTTCACGGTCGGCTGGTCTGGCCTCGAACTTTGGGCCAATTGGGGGTAACCACTGAAAAGGGCGACCAAACACCGTATACGCCATCACCATCTCGTACGACACGCCCGGTATGCTTGGCTTGCCGTTAGGCAATAGCGTTACCACTGTACCGCCAGTGTTCTTCACTATTTCCGCACATACGGATGTAGATTTTCCTTCGGAGAAACAATCGACGGCCTTCGAGATCTTAGGATACTCCTTGACGACATCTGCTGCAACGGTTGCCGACCTGTAGTCAAACACTGCAGCGGCGCCATACGCCTTGACAAGATCGAATGAACGCGGCGAAGCTGTCACAACAACTTCATACCCAGCTGCCTTTGCAATCTGGATATGAAATAGCCCAGCGCTGGTGGCGCCAGCATATATGAAGATCACCTCATCTTTAGGGGTTGCCTGATCACCTTGGACGAAGGGGAGGCCATGGTGGACATTGAGGGTCAACATGGCAGTCACGGCCGAGACGCCGTACGTGGTGGCGTCCGTGTCGCTGATTTCATCAGGAACTTTCCAAGCCAAATCCGCATCGACTTTCAAATACTCAGCGAAAGCGCCCTTGTCAGGAAAAAGGCCACCGTGGACCGCGCCGGCTATGCGATCGCCGGGTGTCCATCTGGACCTGACGGCGCTGCCGACCTGTTGTACCACACCCGCATAGTCGCAGCCGATGATAGAGTGAGGTGGAGAAATGACATCTAGATGCTTGAAATCCGTAGGATTCAACGCGACCGCCTTGACTTTGACCAAAATTTCGTCGGGTGAAATTGTAGGAATAGGAACATCTTCCTTGACCACTCCTCCCTGACCACAGACTGATTTACCACTGGCGTGGTTGAAAAGTCTGGTGGCAATTCCACGGTTGGAAATAAGAGCCTTCATGATATGGGGATGTACGACAAATGACCAAAAGAATATTATGAAGAGTAAAGATTCGCATGCGGATCTTGGTATTTATGGAAATGGTCAATCAACGCCACATGAGTTTGCCTTTTGCGCAGATAAGGCGGGATCACGAGGAAAGGTTGAAAGTGCATCATCACTGGAATTTGTGGGGATGGAGAAATAATTTGGCCGAGTGTATAAAAATTAGTTGACGTCGTGACGGAGTGATGAGTAACCCACCCGAATAGTTATTGAAAGTTATGCACTGCCGAAATTCAGTAGTTTGACGAATATATATATATATATATATATATGTATGTATGTATGTATGTATGTATGTATGTATGTATGTATGTATGTATGTATGTATGTATGTTTAGAAGAGACAGAAAGTTTTCTAGGGAGAGAGCGGACTCTTTAGTTGGTCGCCGATTGACATATCGGCTTGTGCGGTCTTTTAATTCGTAGGTCGATTACAGCTATTTTCATCGAGTTCAGAGAATATTTGACCTTGTTTTAATTTGCCCCACATCAGACCACGGATAATTTTCAATTAGTGCTCAGTCATCACTCCGATGAATCTGGTGGAGACGGTCTAGTCATGATCCGAAAGCCACTGTGGAGGCCACTCCACCACTCCACTGTAAGGGCCAACAGGGAACAGTCAATACTATTTATTACCTAGCAAACCATCTGGCTGAGATAGAGAGCTCTCGTTATTTACGTGTAGAGGAAGGCACGTAAATTTTGTGTATCAAACAGATAAATGCTTTGAGAATTTGCCCCCTACCGCAAATCTAGACTGCAACATACCCCCGCGGGTTTTGCGAAAGATTTAACTGTAACCCTCGAGTTGCGGTTACTCCAGAGTATTCCCGCGCGGGTAAAAAGTATCCCCAAATCCATTTGGTGCTAGAAGCAGCCATAAATTGGCCAAAAAAGATAAAAATACCAACTTTCTTAGTCAAACAAAACAACTATACCTTATTTTTGGCCAAAGGTAATTAATCTAGCCAAAAAA
>Ga0102593_1002665_pt1 | contig 13122 bp, 14 predicted proteins | sample AraplaCol_mMS_r2_2_FD_76862 | JGI IMG/M metagenome (GOLD analysis project Ga0102593, IMG submission 76862) | Arabidopsis root microbial communities from North Carolina, USA - plate scrape MF_Col_mMS_r2 (SPADES assembly) (version 2) | ecosystem: Host-associated > Plants > Roots > Endosphere...
ATCAGGCGCAGATGTCGGCGGCGGGCATCGCCCAGATCGCCTGCGTCATGGGCAGTTGCACCGCGGGTGGCGCTTACGTACCCGCGATGTCCGAGGAAACCGTCATCGTGCGCAACCAGGGAACGATCTTCCTCGCCGGCCCGCCGCTGGTGAAAGCGGCGACGGGTGAGATCATATCCGCCGAGGAACTCGGCGGCGCCGATACGCACGGCCGGAAATCCGGCGTCGTCGACCATGTCGCCGAGAACGACGAGCATGCGCTTCTGATCGTTCGCGACATCGTCGCCACGCTCAATCGGCAGAAGCGGGTTGATATCGAGGTGGCCGAGCCACAGCCGCCGAAGCTCGATCCGCAGGAGCTATACGGCATCGTTCCGCGCGATGTTCGCACGCCCTATGACGTCCGCGAGGTCATCGCCCGTATCGTCGACGGTTCGGAGCTGCAGGAATTCAAGGCACTCTACGGCACCACGCTGGTCTGCGGCTTTGCGCGGATCTGGGGCATACCCGTTGCCATTCTCGCCAATAATGGCGTGCTCTTCTCCGAGAGCGCGCTGAAGGGCGCCCATTTCATCGAGCTTGCCTGCCAGCGGCGCATCCCGCTGCTCTTCCTGCAGAACATCTCGGGCTTCATGGTCGGCGGGAAGTATGAGGCCGAGGGGATCGCCAAGAACGGCGCGAAACTGGTGACGGCGGTGGCGACGGCATCGGTGCCGAAGGTAACAGTTTTGATCGGCGGCAGCTTCGGCGCCGGCAATTACGGCATGTGCGGCCGCGCCTATCAGCCGCGCTTTCTGTTCACATGGCCGAATGCGCGCATCTCCGTCATGGGCGGCGAGCAAGCCGCCTCGGTGCTGGCGACCGTGCATCGTGATGCAGAGAGCTGGAGCGTCGAAGAGGCCGAAGCCTTCAAGGCGCCCATCCGGCAGAAGTACGAGGACGAGGGCAACCCCTACTACGCAACCGCGCGGCTATGGGACGATGGCATCATCGACCCCGCGCAGACACGCGATGTGCTCGGCCTCGCCTTTGCGGCGACGCTGAATGCGTCGATACCGGAGCGCGCCCAGTTCGGGCTGTTTCGCATGTAGCCGTAAGGGCAGGGAGAGGAGAGACCGTGATAGACAGCCTGCTGATCGCCAATCGCGGCGAGATCGCGAGGAGGATCATTAGAACGGTGAAACGGCTCGGGATCCGCACCATCGCCGTCCATTCCGAGATCGATGGCGACATGCCCTTCGTTCGCGAGGCGGATGAGGCGGTGTGCATCGGGCCGGCATCGGCCAAGGACAGCTATCTCAACGTCGACAGGATTATCGAGGCCGCGATGCGGACCGGCGCGAAGGCGATCCATCCGGGCTACGGCTTTCTGTCGGAAAATGCCGAATTCGCAGAACGGGTCACGGCCTCCGGCTTGATCTGGGTCGGGGCGCCTGCGGCTTCGATACGGGCCATGGGCCTCAAGGATGCGGCCAAGAAACGGATGATCGCGGCGGGCGTCCCGGTCACGCCAGGCTATCTCGGAGAGGACCAGGCGGACGAGCGGTTGCAGCGGGAAGCGGATGCGATCGGTTATCCTGTTCTCATCAAGGCCGTCGCCGGCGGCGGCGGCAAGGGGATGCGTCGCGTTGATAGCGCCGCGGAATTTCCGGCGGCGCTTGCCAGCTGCCGGCGCGAAGCCGTAGCGGCCTTCGGCGATGACCGGGTGCTGCTGGAGAAATACATCCACTCGCCACGACACATCGAGGTCCAGGTCTTCGGCGACACACACGGAAACGTCGTCCACCTGTTCGAGCGGGATTGCTCGCTTCAACGGCGTCACCAAAAGGTCATCGAGGAAGCGCCGGCGCCGGGCATGGATGCATCGACGCGCGAGGCTGTCTGCCAGGCCGCGGTTCAGGCGGCCCGAGCGGTCGATTATGTCGGGGCGGGGACGATCGAATTCATCGCGGATGCGTCTGATGGGCTTCGCGCCGATCGCATCTGGTTCATGGAGATGAATACCCGGCTTCAGGTCGAACATCCTGTGACCGAGGCCATCACCGGCCAGGATTTGGTGGAATGGCAAATACTGGCCGCATCCGGCGAGCCGCTGCCTCTGCGCCAGGAGCAGTTATCGATCAACGGATGGGCGATGGAGGCGCGGCTCTACGCCGAAAACCCATCGACCGGCTTTCTGCCGTCGGTCGGGCGGCTGAGCCATCTGAGGTTTCCCGATGGCATCAGGGTCGATAGCGGTGTCGAAGAGGGCAACGAGATCAGCGCCTATTACGATCCGATGATCGCCAAGCTGATCAGCCAAGCTGCAACGCGCCAAGACGCGGCGCGGCGATTGGCCGGTGCGGCAGCTGACGTCGAGGTCTGGCCCGTGCGCACCAACGCCGCCTTCCTTGCACGCACGCTCAATCACCCCGATTTTCGCGCCGGCACGGTCGACACCGGCTTCATCGAAAGGCACGCGACCGATCTCATCCCGCCGGCCGAGCCCAGCGAGCGCGTGTTGCAAGCAGCCGCGCGGGCGATCCTGCCGAAACCGGGCGGCGACATATGGACTGCGGCAAGCGGGTTCCGGATGAACGCACCGCCGTCGCGGGAGGTCGGTGTCGAGATCGGCGGTGCAGCCTATCGCGTGGAACTGCGCGATGGCGGCGATCCGGCCGTGACCGATGCCGGCGTAGTCTTTGTGGATGGCGAAGCCTGGGCTTATGGGCCGCTACGCGCAGGCCATACCGGCGGAAGCGCCGGCCATTCCGACGGCGCGATTATCGCGCCGATGCCGGGCAGGGTGATCGCGCTCATGGTCGCCAAGGGAGATCGGGTGACCAGAGGGCAACCCCTTGTCGTCATCGAGGCGATGAAGATGGAGCAGACGCTGAGCGCGCCGTTTGATGGCGTCGTTTCGGAGATGAAGGTCCTTGCCGAGGCACAGGTCGTCGAAGGCAGTGTCCTCATGCAGCTGGAAGGAGACCCATGATGGCTGGCCGTCATTTCGAGGACTGGACCATCGGCGACAGGGTTGTGCACGAAATCCGTCGCACGGTCACCGAAACAGACAACCTCCTCTTCTCCGCCATGACCCACAATCCGCAGCCGCTGCACATCGATGCGGAAGCGGCAAAGGCAAGCGAATTCGGCCAGATACTCGTCAACGGCACCTTCACTTTCGCGCTGATGGTCGGGCTCTCGGTCGGCGATACGACTATGGGGACGCTGGTCGCGAATTTGGGCTACGACAAGCTGGTCATGCCGAAACCGGTCTTTATCGGCGATACCATGCGTGCAGAAACCGAGATCGCCGATCTAAGGGAGAGCCGATCGAGGCCGACGGCCGGCATCGTCACCTTCCAGCACGAATTGATCAATCAGCGCAGCGAAGTGGTTTGCCGGTGCCTGCGTAGTGCGATGGTACAAAGGAGGTCGGCATGAGGCTGCGCTCACTGCTCTTTGTGCCAGGAGATCGTCCAGATCGGATGCAGAAGGCGCTCGGGCTTTCCGCTGATGCCCTGATTCTCGATCTGGAAGATGCCGTTGCGCTTGCCGAGAAGCCAGCAGCGAGAGAGGCTGTCGCTAATTTCCTGCGATCGGCCGAACGGCGGGCCAAACTGTTCGTGCGGGTCAACGCGCTTGAGGGTGGCCTCCTGGAACAGGATCTCGCGATCATTCTAGATGCCCGGCCTGACGCACTTGTCTTGCCGAAGGCCGAGGGCGGTGCAAGTGTCGAGGCCTTGGCGGCGCTAGCCCCTGGTGTGCCGATCATGCCGATCGCGACGGAAACGCCTGCCGCAATCTTTCAACTCGGAAGCTATGCGGCCGTTCGCCACCTGATGCTGGGATTGACCTGGGGGGCAGAGGACCTTCCGGCGGCAATCGGCGCGGCAAGTTCGCGGAATGAGGATGGCAGCTATACCCATCCTTATGAAATGGTGCGTTCGCTGACATTGTTTGCCGGTCACGCTGCCGGTGCCGCTGTTATCGAGACGGTCTACCCGGCATTCGGTGACCTTGAGGGCTTGCGACGCTATGCAAGCCGGGCGCGCAGCGATGGCTTTACGGGAATGATGGCAATTCATCCATCACAGGTGTCCGTCATCAACGAGGCCTTCTCGCCAACGGAAGCGGAAATCGAGAGAGCTCAGGCCATCGTCGCTGCATTCGAAGCGAACCCGGAAAAAGGTGTGCTTCAACTTGACGGCCAGATGATCGACGCCCCCCATCTGCGGCATGCCCGCCGCATATTGGGGCTCGCGGACGCACACTTTACATGACGCTGTTTCACGGTCTCGAGCTTCGAGCGGCGGGTTTTCTGCGTTAGCTTACTTGCGCGGCGCGTAGGAGAACCAGAAGCTGTATTCTCATCAACATTAAATACTGCTAATATAAGAAATCGGCGTGACGGTGTTCGGGGTTGGGTCCGCCTGATGCTTCAGCGGCACAACAGATTTGTTACTGAGAGGGAGGGAGCAATGCAAAGGTTGCAGGCCTTTTTCACAACCCGTTTAGATGTGAGCTTGATCCCGTCAATGACGAACATCTCGGTTGTCGGGTTCCTTTCGGTGCTATGCCTCGCTGCCGGCGTGCAGGCGCAGCAGCCGACCGATGCGCAGCGCAATGCAGTTCGATCCGCCTGCCGGTCGGATTTCATCGCGCAATGCTCCGGTGTGACGCCGGGGGGCATGGAAGCCCTGACCTGCCTTCAGCAGCACAATGCTTCGCTGTCAAAGCCGTGTCGCGAAGCGATCTCGAACCTTGAAGGACCGAAGAAGAGTTCGAACGAGGCCCCGCCGCAATCGGATGTGACACCGCCGACAACGACGGCAGCCGCTGCACAGAAACAGCCGACCGCCGCGCAGCGCGATGCCGTCAAATCGTCCTGCCGATCTGACTTCATGACGCAGTGCTCGGGCGTAACACCTGGGGGAACGCAGGCACTTGCCTGTCTGCAGCAACACAGCGCAACGCTCTCGCCATCATGCCAGGCCGCGGTCGGCGCGCTTGGTGGAGACGGGGCAGCCCACGTGACTAATCCTGCCAAGCCGCCTGCCGGCGGTGGGGCGGCGGTTGCTACGCCGATGGCGTCTTTCACGCCGCGAGAAGAGCTGGTCGTCGTGCGCCGCAGCTGCGGTCCAGATTTCCGGGCGCTCTGTCACTCCGTGCCGCTTGGTGGCGGTCGCGGCATCAATTGTCTGCGCGATAACTTCGCGCGCCTGGCGCCCGCATGCCAGCGGGTGCTCAGCAACGGTCTTTAGTGGCGCCGACGGATTGCATTTCAGGTTCTCGGCACTACAGGTTCAAGCCGTATCAGACCAAGGTCTGACGTGTCTCCGACTGAGGTCCGACCCCGGAACCTGCAGCAATTACAGCCGTTTGTCTCCCAGCGACAGAGCGTCGCAAAGAAGAGGAGATGAAAATGTCTTTCAAACTTGCAGCGACTGCAATCGCAGCCATCACCCTCATGTCCGGCGTCGCCATGGCACAGTCGGGTACCGTTAATGGCGCGGCTGGCGGAGCGGTTACCGGTGCCATCGTCGGTGGTCCCGTTGGTGCGGCTGTTGGCGGCGTCACGGGCGCCGTGGTCGGTACCATCATCGATCCGCCGCCGGCAAAGGTCGTCACCTACGTTCGCGAAGCGCCGGCTCCGGCAGCGCCTGTTGTCGTGCAGGAAAAGGTCGTCGTCGGCCATGCCTTGCCGGAAACAGTCGTCGTCACGCCGATTCCCGAAAACCCGGAATACGGCTACGCGATCGTCAACAACGAGCGGGTCATCATCGAACCTTCGTCCCGCAAGGTGATCCAGGTCATCAATTGATCGCGCTCGGTTGGGCGGCTTGGCGCATGCCGTGCCGCCTGACCCATCGATCCGGCGCCGACGATATGACGGCAGACGAATGTCCCCACACAATAACAACGGATGACGACAATGAACGGGCTCGCAAGCGTTGCGTTTGGAATAGCCACGGTCGTGGGCACGGTTACGCTCGCCGCATCCGTGGCCTCGATCGGCATGGCGGAGAACACGGAGCACGGCTTGCGCGGTCTGAGGGACGCCGATCTCTGGACGGCAGAGCCCACGCGTGTCGATCCCGCGCTTCAAACCTATGAGCGGTTGCCTCCCGCACTTTCGACATATGCGATGGCTGACAGCCGGAGGGTCGCCGCAAAGCGACCGGCCGCGGCCGCACCTGTGGTCGCCGATATCCCGCCGCCAGCAATTGAAATTTCGGCCGAACATCTAAATTGGTGCGCGTCGCACTACCGGTCGTTTGACCCGGCGACGAACTCCTATCGCTCATTCCAGGGCCAAGTTCGCGTCTGCCAGCCCCCATCGGAAACGAGCGGTGCCGCCATGACGTCCACGTCATCAACTGCCGCCGACCCATTGGCAAACGCTGCGATGTGGTGTGCCAATCGCTACAAATCCTATCGCGCGGACGACAATACCTATCAGCCCTACGATGGCCCCCGTATCAAGTGTACGCCGCCGGCTGAAGCCCAGACGGTCGCCGCAAACGAATAGTCGAGCCATCTGGGACCAAAGCCCGTGTTGTCGGCTGGTTCGTCGTGGTTAGCTTCATCGATACGACAGGAGGGCGGGTTATGCCGTCGAGAATGACAGCCGAGATTCGGCAAGCCCGAAACGGCCTGCAGTGGATGGGTCACGATGAGCGCATTGAACTGGTGTCTCGCATTCTGTCTGAGTTGCGAGATATCAGGAAGGACGTGCTGGGCCGTATCCGAGCGGACAAATGCGTCTGGCTAGACACGCTGATCGCGCGGGCGTCTTCGGAGCTTATCCAGATCGCTGCCATGGATGATGTGGAATTTCAGCTGGTGCTGATTGAGTTCGAGAAACTGCTCGGAATTTTTGACGCGCCGGACCCCGACCTTCGCCATTTGTCACCGACGATACATTAGGAGCGATCATGCGTGTTCTGATTGTCGAGGACGAGCCGGCTTTTGCGCTGATGGTGGAAGACATCGCGATGGCCGAAGGTTTCGAAATCGCGGGTATCGCCCGAAACACCGCCGAAGCGATGGAGTTGGCTCCCGAGGCCGATATCGCCATTCTGGACGTGCGCCTCGCCGATGGGCTGACAGGGCCGGAAATCGCAAGGCATCTGGTCGAGCATTTCAACGTCGGCATCGTCTACCTGACCGGCAATCCTGATCTTGTTGGAGACCGGGACGGGGTGCACGTCGTCGTCAAACCACCGAGTGTACCGAGCGTTGTCGATGGCTTGCGCCAGGCCGCAGCGTGGCACAGCCGCCGCGCGCGGCAACAGAATGCACAAGACGGCGCGGGAAATGTCACGCCAAACCGCAACAGCACTGACAGGAGCATATCGTGACAAACATTCGAGCCAGGCACGCTGGCGGTTTGGTCGCCGAGATCATGTTGGCGGACCGGACGTCGTTGCGGACCAGTTCGCCTGATACCAACGACGCATCCGCCGAACTCGAACGTGGCTTCGACCTGCTGTTCTTCCTCCGGGAGATGGACATCCTGGCCGATGAGCTCGCCAAGCTTGCCCCATCGATGGATAGAACCGCACTTGAACTCCGGCTGGCGCAGATGCGGCAGGTGTTTGAATTTCGCCACAAGCAGCGGACCGATCAGCCGGAGGTCGAATAAACGACGCGAAAGATCGGTGCCGCGCAGATCCATGCGCCGTCATCTGCGTAGACAAGGGCACAAGGCCGGAAGGGGCGCAATCATGCTTTCAAGGCGCTGCCTGTTGAAATTGGGATGCGGGGCGACTGTCGCCCTTGTTATCTCGGTGATGCCACTGACGCTGAGCTTCGGGCCGTTTCAAGCGCCGACGACGAATGCCGCGCATGCGAAGGATGGCAATAACGGCAACGGCGGCGGAAACGGCAATGGGGGCAACAATGGACACGGTTCCAGTAATGGGAACGGCAACGGCTCAAGCAACGGAAATGGCGCGGGCAGCGCCGGAAACAGCTCCGGTAACGCGGGTGGCAACGGAAACGGCAATGGCAACGGAGGTGCAGGCGCAAGCGGCAACTCTGCCAGGGCAGGCAGTTCTTCGCCGTCGTCTCCCTCCGCATCATCAGCCTCAGGCGTTAAGGCCACGGAACGTTCAGACGGCAGTGTCGATGTCCGCCACGGCAATGGCATAACCGAAACGCTGCGGCGCGGTCGCTACATCATGCGCGATTCGAAAGGCCGCACCATCGTTGACAGGCAGGCGACAGCCAACGATGTTCGGCGGCTGAACCGGTTCGTTCGCTAGAGCGTGTAGACCCTAACCCTTCCCGCGCCAGCGCAGAGCTGCCTCGGTTCGATTGGAAACGCCTAATTTCGTCAGGATTTGCGTCATGTGGTGCTTGACGGTCTTTTCCTGCAGATCAAGCCGCAGGCCGATATGCTTGTTGGAGAGGCCTTCGCCCACAAGGTCCATCACCTCGCGTTCGCGCGGCGTCAGGCTGTTCTTGGATGGTTCCTTGTCCAGCGAGACATCCACCACCTTCGCGGACATGGCTGGTGACACATAGCGGGCTCCCTTTAGGATCGTCCTGATCGCCTCTGCGAGCCCCCTGGAGCCGACGCCCTTTAGAACATATCCCATCGCGCCCCTCTGAAGCGCGCCCAGCAGCGTGTCGATCTCCTCCGACGCGGTCAGCATCAACACCTTCGTCGATGGGCTGTGTTGCAATATCTCGCCTATCGCGCTCAAGCCGCCGCCCGGCATGGACACATCGACCAGCATGACATCGGGATGTTTGTCGGCTGCGATCATCGCCGCGTCGTCGCTGGTTGCGCCTTCTCCCACCACCAGGAAGTCCTTGATTTCGGAAAGGCTTCGCGTCACACCTTCGCGAAATAGCGGATGGTCATCCACGATCCCAACAGTAATGGACGTCATCTCTGCTCTCCCGTTTCCATCGGTTCGAAGGTCATGGTCAGGATCGTGCCCTTGTCCCCGGTCTTCACTTCAAACGTTCCGCCAAGACTATCGACCCGCTCGCGGAGCCCGACAAGCCCGAGGCTCGATGGCCTGACATGGGTCGGATCGAAGCCCTCGCCTCGATCACTGACCTCAATCGTGACATGCCCGCGATGAAGGGTGGCCCAAACGGCCTGCTGAATGCCGCCGGCGTGGCGATGGGCGTTGTTCAAGGCTTCCTGAATAAACCGGTAGATACAGATCTTGACCGCCGCTACCGGCTCTGAGCCGTCCTGCTCGATCACCGTGTTGACGGTCGTGTCGGTTCTCATTTGGTGGGCCTCGGTGACGCGGTTGACGATTCCGGCAAACGAAGCCTTTTCGATCTCCGGAAGCACCAGTCCCTTGCAGATATCCCGGATCTCGGTCATCGCCTCGGCGAGGCTGGAGCGGATCCAGGTGAGCTCCTTCTCACGCTCGTCGGGCAGCGTTTCCGCGCTGATCAGCAATTCGCTATCCAGCCGCAGCGAGGCATAGGCGATGTGTTGTGCAGGCCCGTCGTGGAGATCGGCGCCTATGCTGCGCAGATATGTCTCGTTCAGCGATGCGGCGCGTTGGGATGCGCGCTGTAGCCTACCCTGCAGCCCCTTGTTCTCGGCAAGCAATGCGGAGAGTTCCGCAACGCGTTTGGCGAGATCCCTTTGTTGGTCCTCGATCGTTCGGCTCCCGCGAAAAACCAGGCCTGACAGGACGGCGAAGAATACGGATGTGAGACCTGCGACGCCAAACCAGCTCCACAATCTCGCCCGCGTCAGGCTTTCACCCAGCCCTTCGGCCGTCTCGTAAAATTCGAGAACCGCAACAGCTTGGCCCGACCAGGGCTGGAGCACGGGGTTGTAAATCTCCATCAATGGCTTGCCGAGGGAACGTTCGGTGGTGCTTTCGGGGTCGTCGGCGATCTCATAGCGCGCAACCAGCGTTCCGGCGAATGCCTGGCGAAGCTTGTCGTTGACGGCAAACTGCTTTCCGACAAGCGCCTTGTCGTTGGAGTAGAGAATTGTCCCGTCCGCGCGCCACAGCTTGAACGACACCAATCGCTTTCCAAGCGCTCCTTGCCCAAGCGTCTCATCGAGCGCCAGCGCGCTCGCTTCGTCGAGCAGTGCAGCCCTCTGCATGTCGGGAAGGAGCGGAGCAACGACACTGTCGACATAAAGGGCGGTCGCGGCGCCGGAATTATGAATCACGGCATCTTCGATGACCTTCGACACCAGATAGCCGACGATGAACATCGCCGCCAAACTGACAAGTCCACCAACCACGACAAATCGCAGGGCGAGAGAGCGGGCCGTCCAGCGGGAAATCCAGTTCATGATCAACCAGTTGTAATGTGACCCCCGATACCTATCGCGCATTAAGAGTTTTTCTCGGCGCTCACTATGCCATGCGCATATGGATATGCCCTCAAGGGGAAACACAGGCCGAGCGCTTGCCGGCCGAGCTCTCGTAGGTGTTGTCGGTCGCGTGATAGGAGAGATAGCGCTCGGCGCACCAGCGGATATGGCTGATTTCGGCGGGTGACAGGACGGAATTGTCTCCATCCCCGACGGCACCTTCTTGGGTATACGCAGCAACGGCGCCTTGCGAGCGAGCCTGCATTCCATCGGCGGCACCGGCCATGCTGAAGGCGTAGGCCGTTCCAATGGACGACGCGACCAACACAGCGGTCGCAACAAGAGGTGCTATTTTAAAGGTCATGGCCATCGCCGCCTCCGGAATATATCTCGGGGTAACAACGATAGGCGTTAACTTTTGTTCCGTGCGGCCTGTCTAACCGGGAAACACGTACGGGTTACCAGGGTAACATTGTCTGTGGTCTTGCTGCTATTCTGCCAGCGGACGAGTAAGCCGCCCGCTGGCTTCTTCGATAGACTATTGGATTTGGGAGACGAGCTCTGTCACCGACTTCTTCGCATCGCCGTAGAACATGCGTGTGTTCTCCTTGTAGAAGAGCGGGTTTTCGATGCCGGAATAACCGGTGCCCTGTCCACGCTTGGAGACGAAGACCTGCTTGGCCTTCCAGACTTCGAGAACCGGCATGCCCGCGATCGGCGAGTTCGGATCTTCCTGAGCGGCCGGATTGACGATGTCGTTGGAGCCGATGACGATGACGACGTCGGTCTCGGGGAAGTCGTCGTTGATCTCGTCCATTTCAAGCACGATGTCGTAAGGCACCTTGGCTTCGGCAAGCAGCACGTTCATGTGACCGGGCAGACGGCCGGCGACGGGATGGATCGCGAAACGCACGGTCTTGCCGGCGGCGCGCAGCTTGCGGGTGAGTTCGGAGACGGCCTGCTGCGCCTGCGCGACCGCCATGCCGTAGCCGGGCACGATGACGACGCTGTCGGCATCGTTGAGCGCGGATGCGACGCCCTCGGCATCGACGGCGATCTGCTCGCCCTCGATTTCCATCGCGGGACCCGTGGTGCCGCCGAAACCGCCGAGGATGACGGAGACGAAGGATCGGTTCATCGCCTTGCACATGATGTAGGATAAGATCGCGCCCGAGGAGCCGACCAGCGCGCCGGTGACGATCAGGAGATCGTTGCCGAGCGTGAAGCCGATGGCGGCGGCCGCCCAGCCGGAATAGCTGTTCAGCATCGAAACCACGACCGGCATGTCGGCGCCGCCGATGCCCATGATCAGATGGTAGCCGATGAAGAAGGCGAGCAGCGTCATCAGGATCAGCGTCCAGACGCCAGCATCGTTGGCGTACATCAGGAGTAGGATCAGCGACAGGATCGCGGCGGCGGCATTGAGAAAATGCCCGCCCGGCAGCTTCTTCGCCTTGCCGTCGACCTTGCCGGCCAGCTTGCCGAAGGCGACGACCGAGCCGGTGAAGGTGATCGCACCGATGAAGACGCCGAGGAAGACCTCAACCTTCATGATCGCGAGCTCGACCGGGGTCTTGTGCGCGAGAATACCGGCAAAGCCATCGAGTGCAGCGCGTGCCGCCTCATCCATGCCGGCAACGCGCCATGCTTCGATGTGGGCGTTGTAGCCGATGAAGACGGCGGCGAGGCCGACGAAGGAGTGAAGTGCCGCCACGAGCTGCGGCATCTCGGTCATCTGCACGCGGTTGGCCACGTAGTAGCCGGCGATGGAGCCGGCCAGGATCATCGGAAGAATGATGAACCAGTTGCTCACACCGGGGCCGAAGATGGTCGCGACAATGGCAAGCGCCATGCCGACGATGCCGTACCAGGCGGCGCGCTTGGCGCTTTCCTGGCCCGACAGGCCGCCGAGCGAGAGGATGAAAAGCACAGCCGCGGAGATATAGGCGGCCGAAACGATACCAATCGTCATATTGAAAATCCCTTGATATCCCTGGCCCGATCAGGACTTCTGGAACATGGCGAGCATGCGCCGCGTGACAAGAAAACCGCCCACGATGTTGATCGTCGCGACCAGAACCGACAGAGCGGCCAGGATGACGACCAGCCAGTTGCCCGAACCGACCTGCAGCAGCGCGCCGAGAATGACGATGCCCGAGATCGCGTTGGTCACCGCCATCAGCGGCGTATGCAGCGAGTGCGAGACGTTCCAGATCACTTGGAAACCGATGAAGCAGGCGAGCATGAAGACCACGAAATGGTTCATGAAGCTTGCCGGGGCATAAGCGCCGACCAGGAGCAGCAGCGCGGTGCCGATCAAAAGCAGGAAGCCCTGGTTCTTGGTCTGCGCCTTGAAGGCGGCCGCCTCGCGGGCCTTCTTTTCCTCAGCCGTCGGCTCTTTGGTCTTTTCCCTTGGCTTCTGGGCGGCGATCGCCTGGATCTTCGGCGGCGGTGGTGGATAGGTCACCGCGCCCTCGAAGGCGACGGTTGCGCCACGGATGACGTCGTCTTCCATGTTGTGGACGAGCTTGCCATCCTTGGCGGGCGTCAGGTCCGTCATCATGTGGCGGATGTTGGTGGCGTAGAGCGTGGAGGACTGCGCGGCCATGCGGCTCGGGAAATCGGTATAGCCGATGACGATCACGCCGTTGTCGGAGACGATCTTTTGGTCGGCGACCGTCAGGTCACAGTTGCCGCCACGCTCCGCCGCGAGGTCGATGATAACAGAACCCGGCTTCATCAGCGCCACCATGTCTGATAGCCACAGCTTTGGCGCATCGCGGCCAGGGATCAGCGCCGTGGTGATGACGATATCGATCTCGGGC
>Ga0102593_1002669_pt1 | contig 13102 bp, 9 predicted proteins | sample AraplaCol_mMS_r2_2_FD_76862 | JGI IMG/M metagenome (GOLD analysis project Ga0102593, IMG submission 76862) | Arabidopsis root microbial communities from North Carolina, USA - plate scrape MF_Col_mMS_r2 (SPADES assembly) (version 2) | ecosystem: Host-associated > Plants > Roots > Endosphere...
CCCCCTATTATTTTCCCCCCCCCCCCCCCCCCCCCCCCTCAGTGGTGCAAGGAGAGAGAGGGGAGAAGGGGCCTAGTATCTCTTTTTTTGATCAAACTGACTAATTGAGTTATTTATACAGAACTCAAGGAGACGCATCTGGCTCCCCTGACTTCAGGGTTTGGCCGGTCGTCTTCCACCTCCACCATCAAGGGCGATTCGAATGGTGGTGGCGGTGATGAGACTCCCGTCACCCCCCAGGCCCCCGTCCCCGCTACTACGCCCACCTCTTCAAATGGCATTGGTATGTTATATCCCCGGTGAAGTAAATGGTATCTTAAAAATCAAAATAAAAGTTCTTGTGTACCAAAGAAGTTGGTGAACTGGACTAACTATGTTATCTCTTCACTATAGCCAATTCAGAGTTTCTTGTCTCTCCACCTGTCAACCCCGTCAATCCGGGTATTCTGATTGTCACCCTCCATGAAGGTCGGGGGTTTTCCTTGTCTCCTCATTTCCAGCAGATTTTCAACTCTCATTTCCAAAACAACTCTTACGCCCCATCCTCGTTGCGTCCGAGCACTTCTTCATCGTCACACTCTTCACACGGACAAGCTGGTTCTTTCGTGCAATCCAACCGGCCACAGTCCACCAGCGGTGGCATAAATGCAGCCCCGACAATCCACGGCCGCTATTCGACTAAATATCTCCCTTACGCTCTGCTCGATTTCGAAAAGAATCAGGTCTTTGTGGATGCCGTCTCTGGAAGCCCCGAGAACCCGCTATGGGCTGGTGATAGCACTGCTTTCAAATTCGATGTGTCTCGAAAGACAGAGCTAAATGTGCAGCTTTATCTGCGGAATCCTGCTGCCCGTGCTGGTGCGGGTCGTAGTGAGGATATCTTCCTTGGAGCGGTGAAGGTTAACCCTCGTTTTGAGGAGGCATCCCAACCATTTGTGGAAGACCCAAAGCTGAGCAAGAAGGACAACCAAAAGGCTGCTGCTGCTCATGCCGAGCAAGAAAGAACATCGGGTCAGCTGGGCGCCGAATGGCTGGATCTCCAATTCGGCAACGGCTCGATCAAGGTCGGTGTCTCGTTCGTGGAGAATAGACAGCGCAGTTTGAAGATGGAGGACTTTGACCTCTTGAAGGTCGTCGGTAAGGGTAGTTTCGGCAAGGTCATGCAGGTCATGTAAGATGAACCCTCCAGCCCCGGCGGCACTACTTTATTTATTAGCTACTAACCATGATTGCAACACAGGAAGAAAGATACTGGTCGAATCTACGCTCTGAAGACGATTCGCAAGGCCCATATTATCTCTCGATCCGAGGTCACGCATACCCTGGCAGAGCGATCAGTCCTCGCTCAAATCAACAATCCTTTCATTGTTCCGCTGAAGTTTTCCTTCCAGTCGCCCGAAAAGTTATATTTGGTTCTCGCCTTTGTAAACGGTGGAGAGCTTTTCCACCATCTCCAACGAGAGCAGCGATTTGATATCAACAGAGCTCGTTTCTATACCGCCGAACTTCTGTGCGCACTTGAATGCCTTCACGGATTCAAGGTCATTTACCGCGATCTCAAACCTGAGAACATCCTGCTTGATTATACCGGTCATATTGCGCTCTGCGATTTCGGTCTTTGCAAATTAGATATGAAAGATGAGGACCGAACAAACAGTAAGACTGAATCTCCTCCAAAGATCTTGTGGAAATTTTCTAACCGAATTTTAAGCATTCTGCGGTACTCCTGAATATCTTGCTCCGGAATTGCTTCTTGGTAACGGATATACCAAGACTGTAGATTGGTGGACTCTCGGTGTCTTGCTCTACGAGATGTTGACTGGTCTTCCTCCATTCTACGATGAGAACACCAATGAAATGTACCGCAAGATCTTGCAAGAACCTTTGACGTTCCCCAGCAGTGATATCGTCCCGCCAGCTGCGCGAGATCTTCTTACCCGCTTGCTGGACCGCGACCCCCAACGCCGTCTCGGCGCCAATGGTGCTGCAGAAATCAAGTCTCACCACTTTTTCGCGAATATTGATTGGCGCAAGCTTTTGCAGCGGAAGTATGAGCCCAGCTTCCGCCCGAACGTGGTATGTCCTTGCTTCTCTTCAAATATCTTCTCTCTATGCCAATTCTCACATTTCCCAACAGCTTGATGCCCGTGATACTGATAACTTTGATCGCGAGTTCACTTCTGAGGCCCCACAAGACTCCTATGTCGATGGTCCCGCATTATCATCGACCGTCCAGCAGCAGTTTGCCGGATGGTCCTACAACCGACCAGTCGCTGGGCTTGGCGACGCTGGTGGTAGTGTTAAGGACCCGTCCTTCGGCAGTATCCCAGAGTAGATATTCAGAGAATCATTGCCTATCTCATGCAAGGTCAACTGGATCAAGAATCATCGGTGTGCGAAAGCAGGCTCATAGACATGATTCTTTATTTTGTATTGTGTTCTTCGTCTTGAACTTCATATCACTCACCAATCTTGATCATTTTCCTTTGCCCTGTGTTATCTGTTCTTCTTTATCTCTTATGTCCTTTCACCAAGGAGTCCGTGGCATCTCGATCTTGGAGTCTCTTCACTCACCAGAGACTACAATTTCTTTCCTCGGTCGTGTTTTTTCTTCCCGCCATCTTGTTCATCTCCTCGCCCCCTTCCGATTGAGCGCTCTGGTTTGTTTTTGGTCATCCCATCTCAGCGTCATCCACAACTTCCCGTCCCCCAGGCAGGTTCCTTCCCAACCCTTGTTTTCGATTGAAGTTCTCAAGCGGTCATTACCTGTCATTCTTATCTCTTTGTATCTTTTTTCCTCATTTCGGACGCAAGATTGTCATTCTCTGTATTGTTGACAGGTCTTTACAATGGACAATGCCGAAATTACTGAATCTAGATTCTTGATCATTGTAAAATTATTACCAATTGTATCGAGTATCATCTCCAAACCATCTTCTGGTAGTGGCACATTCAAGGGTCCATCATCTTCCCATGAATGCTGTCCTGATTGCGAATGGAGAACCCACTCGCACAGTACAGCCGCTTAGCCCTGGAGACACTCAGCATTGGCGATGAGTTGTAGACTCCCAGTGTTCAACCCCGACGCATTGCAAAATTACGAGAAATAACTCAAATAAATAGAATACGCCGTCTAGTAACATGGAGGATACACTAGTTAGTGTACGATGTGGAATATTCTTGGAAGGCCTTTGTCATTGTATCTATCCATACGATCTCAAGCAACCCGCCGAGACCGTGACATATCGCAGCGGAATTACAGCACTAAGAAAACAAAAGCAGACAAGTAGAAAAAATAATAAAAGGACAAAAAAGAAGTCGGACACACGTTAAGACGCCGCTCGCAGTTCAAAATAAGCCCGACTCAATAAGATCGGGTAATGAAAAATATGCTCTCTATCAACGCATTCGTCGAGCCAGAATGGGACATAACTCGACACCGAGCCTTTTTTTACTCTGCCTTCTCCTCAACGGCCTCGGCCTCGGCCTCGACCTCAGGCTCGACCTCAGGCTCGGCCGCGGGCTCAGCTTCGGTCTCTGGGGTACCGTTGGTTGCAACCTCGGGCTCCTTCTCGTCATCACCGTTGATGTCAATGAGTGACTCGGTAGCAGCGGCTGGGGCTGGGGCAACACCCTCTTTCTCGAGGCGGAGGTATTCGTCCCACTCTGGGAAAAGGTCATCGTCGGTTGAGATAACATCGGGGGCACCAGGAGGAACACCGATAAGACGAGCAGTCTTTGATTTGTTCGATTGTTCAAGCGATTCCTTCCACTTGACCACGAGGGCAGGTGCACGGCTAGGCTTGTAGGTCTGGGCAAAGAGGACTGACTCGCCGATACGGTTAGTCTGAACAAGAAGGTCAATACAGCCATCGATATCACCCAGGGACCAAAGGGTCGAGAAAGCAACGTTGTGGAGACCTGACTCGGAAGCTTGTGTGGCCAATTTCCGAAGCTCAGAACGGTTGTTGCTAGCAGTGTGCAGAAGCAGGAGGGAGCCGATGTCTTTGGCGTGGTGGAAGCATTCTTGGGCAAGAGACAGGTTCCAAGCAGCAAGGGCGGCGTCACCAACCAACTTGTATCTGTGGTCGGTGTTGGTCTGGCGGGCGATATCAAGGGCAGTCTGAAGATCGTTAAGGGCCAAGGCCAGGTCAAAGCGGTGCTCTGGGTCTGTGGCAACCTCGAGGGCCATCTCCTTGTAACCCTGGCCTTCAAGGAAGCGGGCAACCTTGTTCATCTGATCTTGAGGAATATCATTCAGAATCTCGGCCGCCGCGTCCATCTCGTTACGCAAGACAAGAGTTTGGTACTCGACCATGCTGAGAGACAAGCTGAAGGAAACGACATTGACGTCCTTATCGGCCAAGTAAAGCTTGGAATCCCGTGCAAGATATCCAAGCAGGTACATGGGCTGGTCGAAGTGAGAGATGGTGTATGTTTGATCACCAACGAGATAATTGAGACGGTTTGTAGAGTTTGTGTAGATGAAGGAATCACCAACCCATTCTCCAGTACGCACGGTCTCGTTGATAGTAGCGATGTGCTCGATAGCAGCCTCAACACCATCCTCATCAGCCTCGCCATTGTTCAGACCATTGATATACTCCTCCCGCGAGTAACGGAGGACATAGAAAGAGTCCTCGCACGCGAGGACGACAAGGTCCCCGTTCTCGGACCAGTAGACGTCGGTAGGCTCGACTTCAATTCTGCGAACCAAGTTTCCGCTTTCCCAATCGAATAGACCAATGCCACCCTGACCCTTAACACCGAGCAGAACACCGCTTGCAAGTCCCTCCGCCTGGAAACCGACATCCAGACCGCCGCTTTGTTCCTTGAAGTTCTTAAAGATCTTGACGCTAGTCGCCGATTCTCGAACAGCGAAGTCATTGCTGTTATCCTTAGAGCCCCAGGCAAAGTCGAGAGCGGAGCCGAATGCCTTGTTACGCCATGCCAGAGCAGTGTAGATGATCCATTCACCGTCTCCGCAGCATGCAACAAATCGTCCATTGGGAGAGTGAGAAAGAACCTGTGGGTAGATCTCGCTTGAACCCAAATCCTTTGTGGGCAGCAACAAAGGCTCGCCATCCTTCACACTCGCATCACCGCCCTTGATCACGGCAGAGACAACCTCGTTCTGACGGGCCCAGATGAGTTTACCAGAGCCGTCCATTGAGACTGCGGGCTCTTCTCGGCCCATCTTGACTACCACCGCACCATCGTCGAAACCCATGGCCAATCCATTCCGGTTCTTTTGCGCACTCACACACCAAGCTCGCTCCAATCCGTAGCTTAGTGACTGCTCGAGGCGGTAGGTGTTAGCGTGCCAAATCTTGATCGTTCCATCCTCAGAACCGGAAACGATGACAGGCAACTCGGGGTGGTAGCAAGCAAATGAAACATTGCTGGTGTGACCCTCAAGAGTCGCGATAAGCGCCTTGGTTGTGTAATCCCAGATCTTTACTGTCTTATCGTCCGAAGTTGTGAGAAGGTATGGTTTATCGGAGCCGGGATAGTAGTCGACGTGGTTGACACCCTTGGTCTCGTGAGCCTCCAGGGTAAAGTTGGCATGGGGGGATCCGAGGTTCCAGATCTTCACAGTGCGATCTAAACAAGCAGAGGCGAACGTGTTGGTATCCTTGGGGTTGATGGCCATGCCCATGACATAGTGACTGTGGCCCTCAAAGACCTGAATACACTTCCAGCCCTTCTCCCAGTCCCAGGCACGAATTGTCATGTCATCTGACGCAGTAAGAACGTATGGCAATGTAGGGTGGACGGCAATGGAGCGAATGTAGTCAGGGTGAGCTTCGAAGGAGGTAATCTTCTCGGAGGTGTTATAGTTATAGACGCGGAGTTGGAAGTCGTCCGAACCGCAGACAATCCAGTTCTTGCGCGCAATGAATCGACCGGCACGGACAGGAACATCGGTAAGCTCGAATGTTTTGATGATGGACTAATAAACAGAGTGTCAGTTTGCGTTCTTGCGGGAACGGCCATTCATTGCTGGAACTTACCTGTGTCTCATACGACCAGATGTAAACATGACCGCTGTAGAGTGTGGTTAAGATCTATCACGATATTAATAAGACTAAAGCTCAAGAATCACGAAAGACATCAGTCGGACTCACCCATGGCTCCGTGGGGTGGAAATCAATGCCTTTAACCCGCTCCGAGCGGGCAAAGAGCTGCCTCTGTATCACATCATCTCCATTAGCAAACTTGTCAATTCCACGGACTCGCATCTCCAGATGATATCCATCTTCCGCGGAAGTAGACATCACCTCAATACCCAGGTCTGCGTACCTTAACGTCGAGCCGCATGTTGTGTGGGGGGATAGACGAATGTTTGTGTGTTGCGGCGTTGGGGCGTGCGAGAGGGGCAATTCCACGAGCCGCTCAGACAGCCCAGGCGGTGCGAGAGAATCGATCCTCGGGATAATTTTTCGTAAACCAGCAAGATATCTCGGCTGGAGGGGAGCTGGAGGTCGTTCAGGGACAATGTATGTGTCCACAAGGAGGATTCCCGCCAGACTCACCGCCTTCTGTGGGCGGGTCGAGCCAGCGCAGCATGGAACTACAAAGTACAAGTAGTTAACTACTGCGTTGTAACTACTAACTAGTTAATTAAGTAATGGGTTAATTTAGATACCTTTCTGGGCATTTTACTGAAGAAAATACCCCAATTGAATGATTTGAGTCGCGGATTAGATCAATTGATGGGTGGGATTCCCATTGTATGTGAAACGAGGATAGACCTCTATACTTTAGTAGTACTAAATATATATATCATCTGCCTATCAGCCCGCACTGCTCGCAATACTTTACTAGAGTATTGAGGTATGTGTATTACGCATTTCGCGGTGAAATTGAATCCATTGGAGTTCCATTCTCTAGATACTAGCCATTACGCACTGGCATATCCTAAGATACTACTCTTCTCCGGGCGATCAATTGATATTGGAGGTTGAAAATTGAAATCGTGAAACAAATGTATTCAAACAGACCCCTTTATAGTTACAGGAGACGTACTTTTCGCCTTCTCTTAATGACGCTCAAAGTAAGTCCACTGGCCCGGGGCGGGCTTCTCCTCAAGTTCCTCCCACCTAGAGTCGAGTGAGTAATCTAGTCGGGGCATCCAGTTTGTGATTCAGAATTGACTTACACCTTCGCTTCGTGCAGCTCGTGGGCAAGCTTCAACTCGCCCTGGGCGACCTCAATAATCTCCTCAAGGAGGCCGTGGCCGATTTCCTTCTCAATTTGGGAGATCCTGTAATGCGCATTAGCATCATAATACGTTCATATGTAGATTTGGTTGACGAACTGTTCAGCCTCAAGAGCGGGCTCGTTCTCCCACTTCATCTCCTCGAGGAAAAGGTCGGCCTTTCCGGTTCTCTTGGTGGCATGCTCAAGCATCTTGTCAAGCGCGGCCTCTTCCTCCGCATTGCGGGTTGAAACGTTGGTGTCTGGCCCTTCGAACTTTTCACCATCCCAAGCAAGACCATGAGGGTTGTCAGTGCCATCCTTTCTCTGGACACCAACGTAGCCAAAAGGCCCCGCGGATTGCTTGAGAGCAGCGAAGCGCTCGGGTTCGGCGGCGATCAACTTGTCCACGCGCGCCTTCCAGGCCTCAAAACCGGGGGGAATCTTTGACTCGACAATCTTAAGACGATGACGAGTGGTCGCCTCAGTAGACTGACGGTATGCGGATGTCTCGGGGAAGGACTGGAGCTTCTGCAGGGTCTGGTAATAGAGATAGATCAAAGTCGGGCGGGGGTTCGGGTGAGTGACGAGACCGGTCAATCCCGTTGGAGCGAAAGCCTCCAAGTACCGGGGCTTGACATTGGCCAACAGCCGGAATGTAGACCTCATTTTGGTGAGTGTGGAGAGAGGAATGGGGTGGTTGCAGGCGCACTTGGCTTGATGTCCCAGGGTGAATGGGAAGTTCGAAGTCGGGCCGGAACGGATAAACTTGACTCTCCACTGTCAACGGGCAGGGGCAGAGCCACCTTTTCCTTCCGCTATCTACAACTCACGCGCGTGAAGGCCTCGATTCTTTTCGAAGTGCTGTCTTGCTCAATTATTTAACGGCCTGGGGCTTGGTCGTTCCAACCCTCTACCTCGTCTTGACGATTGATCGTCAAAAGCCCTCCGAGCCACCTTTTGCCGCCCCCCCGGAATCCAATGTGCCACCTGTGACATCCAAATTCCTCCTCTTCGACCAGCGACCTTCGTTTCAATTCAACTAAGCCTTGAACGGCTTTAAACTACGCTCCTTTCGCATTATCTTCTTGCGATCGCATCACCCTGCTCTTCAAAATGAAGACCTCTTGGTTGGGGTGGTCCCTCCTCTCCTTGTTGACCGTGCCAACGGTGGCCGCGTCTGCGAAATTAGAGAAGAGAGGAAACCGTGGCGTCGATTCCGATCTTCCTACAGTCTTCAATGGACTAGACGTCCCCCCATTCACACAGTTGACTCCGGAGAATTTTGATGAACTCACCAAGGATGGTCACTGGTAAGTACTTTAGTTTCCGGCTTGTTTTACAAAGGGACAATCAATGATTCTGACCCCCAACAGGTTTGTAAAGCATTATTCTCCTGCTTGTGCCCACTGCCGCAAGGCTGCGCCGCTTTACCAGACGATTTACGAATACTACTATGTGAGTGATAATACTAGTTGCTAAATTTAGATTTCAAGGGCTAATCATTACCATCCAATATCAGACCTCAAACCCCCTCTCTCCCTCGTCCGGAAAGTCGCCTGATCCGAAATCTCCTAATGGATTCACCAATTATTACAACTTCCACTTCGGATCCATGAATTGTCTGGCCTATGGAGATTTCTGTGAGAAACTCGGAATCTCAGCCTGGCCTACCTTTGCATTCTATGACCAGGGCGAACAGACGCTGAAGCATGTCGCTGCGAAGTCAATCAAAGACTTGAGCGCCCTTGTTGAGGAGAAGCTCGAGACCATCAAGCCTGGATCTCGTCCTCCTCAAGGAATCAAGTTGCCAGAGGTTGGTGCCACAAGCGTGGATTCATCTGCCGAACCCGACTCTCCACCGCCCAAAGTGAAGGCCCCTACAGGTGGTGAGCAAAGTGGTGAGAAGCAGAGTGAAGTTGGTTCCCAGAAGGGTTCCGGCTCTTCCTCGGACTCCAATGCGGATGGCATGACCGATTCCAAGAACAAGCCCAAATCGGCACCCCCAAACCCACAGGGTCTCTCTGTTCCTCTTACTGCCGAGAGCTTCCAGAAGCTGGTTACCAGTACCCAAGATCCTTGGTTCATCAAGTTTTACGCCCCGTGGTGTGGTCATTGCCAGGCCATGGCTCCTAACTGGAAGGAAATGGCCAAGGAAATGAAAGATGTCTTGAATGTCGGTGAAGTCAACTGTGATGTTGAATCTCGATTGTGTCAGGATGCTCGAGTCAGTGCTTTCCCTACCATATACTTCTTCCGAGGTGGTGAGCGCGTGGAATACACCGGCCTTCGTGGTCTTGGCGACCTGCTCTCATACACTAAGAAGGCCATTGGACCCGGCTCCAGTATCGAGGATGTCGATGCGGCTACATTCAAGGAGCTCGAGGAGACCGAAGAGGTCTTGTTCCTCTACTTCTACGATCACGCCACTACCTCTGAGGACTTCCGCGCCATGGACCGTCTTACTCTGAGCCTTGTTGGTCACGCGCGCATTGTCAAGACTAGCAGTGCTGCCTTGGCTGAGCGTTTCAAGATTTCGACCTGGCCACGTCTCTTGGTCGTCCGTGATGGACGTGCCAATTATTACAATGCCCTTGCTCCTAAGGACATGAGAGACTTCCGTGCTGTTTTATCTTGGATGCAGACCGTCTGGCTTCCCATCGTCCCCGAACTTACCGCCTCCAATGCCCGTGAGATCATGGACGGAAAATTTGTTGTGCTTGGAATCCTCAGCCGCCGCCGTTCCGACGATTTCAAGCAGTCGCGGCGAGAACTGAAGGAAGCCGCTCTTGAGTGGATGGACAAACAAGTTCAGCTCTTCCGTCTTGAACGCTCAGAGCTTCGTGACGCCAAACAGTTGCGCATTGAAGAGGCTGATGACCGTGATGATCAGCGTGCACTCCGGGCCGCTAAGAACATGCGTATTACCATCCGCGAAGATGATAAAAAGGCTGTTGCCTTTGCCTGGGTCGATGGCGATTTCTGGGAGCGCTGGCTGCGTACCACCTACGGGATTGATGTTGAGAACGGTGACCGTGTGATTGTTAACGACGAAGACGTAAGGCCGAATTTTCCCCTTATTCACGAGCTTTTGTAAGCTAACTTCAAACAGAACCGCCGCTACTGGGATACCGCTTCAAGCGGCGCTCCTGTCATGGCTTCCCGTACTTCGATCCTCGAAACCATTCCCCTTGTCATCTCCTCGCCCCCCAAGCTGGCTGCCAAGTCCACCATTGGTACTTTGGAGACATTCTTCTTCTATACCCGATCCTTCCTTAGCAGTCACCCTATTCTCTTTTTCATTCTGTTGGGTCTGACCGTGGCTGTTGCCACCATTTTCGGCCGTGGACGCTTCCTGCGCCGCGCCGGACTTGGCCGTGGTGGTATTATCGGTAACACCAATAATGGCGGTGGTTTCTTCCATTTGGATGGCAAGGAGGGTATTTTGAACGGAGGATCGACCGGAAAAGTCGACTAATGAAACGCATGTATAGCTCCGGTGTTTGGTAGCACGGGTCATTTTTCTTAAAACCATAATTTCCTTTTCAACTGTATTTGATTGATTTCAGACCACTCGTCTGATTTTTGTCTGCCAATTTCTGCATGTTTCGAATACAGGTGTTGAAGCACATAGTTCTTTTTTATTTTTTCTGTTCTCATTCCGCTGTTGGGATTGCCAAAGCTAAAGAAAGATACTGTTCTAATTCAACTTTCCAGAAAACTCAAGGTACTCAACTTGAATAATACGTAGCTGGTTAAAAATCTTTCCATCCCCAGTCTATATATCAATTGATGCCCAGGTATAGTAGTAGTTACTTGATATCATAAATATTATACAGTATTCATCGGGAGTCGCATCATGTCCAACTGCTCAGACTAATTAACTCGCCTCTCATTGGCTGCAGGTCACGTGTCGAGCACCCGGTTTTCGTCGAAGGTCGCTCCAAGGCCAACTCCTTCTTTTGATTGTCCCACGACCTGCACACGCTGACCACAATGGTATGTTCGCCATAACCCAGTTCTCCCATGCAATACTACCGTTATGTCCACGCAATCCGATCTTCATCCGCCGGTACCGGCCGCCCGAATGAGTTGACAGCGGTCTAATATACGTCCACGACCGAGCCATGCGGGATGATCACGGATTCATGTCGGATATCACCAATGGAAGCCAGTGATTGCTAACGACCTCTTTCTTTTGATAGGCTTTCGCTCCTACCCTCCGCCGTGCTGCGGCCTCCGCTCCCACCAGCGCTTTCGCCTCTAAGTGAGACCCCCGAATCCCCAACCCCGGACCCCGATCGTGAATTCTTGGAGAAATATCCTATGTGGATGCGCTTGAAGCGCCAAGCTCCGATCATTACGTTGTGTATATGAATATATACACGCATTGTGTCAGATTGACCTGGCAGATACACTGCCGTAATCCTGCATGCTTTCGTATCTTGATATGCGGCAATTGTGGATTACGCGGAGTAACGCCTCTCAATCTTATTGATCACCTGGCCTCGAAAATCAACTTGGCTGTCCGAATTATAGCTAACGGATTCCTATAGCTTCGCTACCCAGCGTGCCGTTGCTGGCTTCACCCTGCCCAGCGCTGTCCGCACGTAAGTTTATACCACCGCATGAGAATGCGCTTCGTCCGAGACGAAGTCTCTCGACTGACAATACGTGCTGACTTTTGAGCCTAGTGGTACCCTTGCTGCTAGCTTCGGTGTCTTCGCCGGTGCTGCTGCTCTTTTCATGCTCGGCGAGGTCCCCCGTGTCCGCCGTGATATCCTTCAGCAATTCCCTTTCCTGGACACCTACTATGACCGTCCCATTGCCCCCGAGGACAACGTAAGTCTCCCATTGGCTTTGATGCTCGACTCGCTTGTCTCTTGCTTAAGCTAACGCCTTCACAGCCCTTCTAAATTATATGGTCGTGGTACCGGGAGTGACAATGTTGCACCTGCAAGAATATTGGTTATGCAAGCTTAGGGGCTGCTGTGTAGAATAGCGATGAAAGTCTTTTTATGTTTCGAATAGCACATAGAGGCAATTCTTATCAAACCCATCAGCGGTTTTCTCCTTTGTATACCCCATTTCAACCTCCGTGAACCTTGTGCCCTATGCGGTCGAGTGCCATTACACAGACTTTCAAGCATGTTGGCCCCCTGTCTAATTTAAGCAGGTCCATGCAGGGACTCTGATAAGTCAGGGCTGCTGAGGCTGATGTCTGTGGCTTTGGGAGCATGAAGTGCTTTGTCACGAATGCGACTTATCTCCAGCTACTATCAACCCACTGATAACAACCTCATCCAGACCAACCCGGTAACAATTCCCCCTCCCCGACGCCTGGAACTTCCCTCTTAAGTTTAAATCCATTGCCAAGCTCAAGAGGGCATGTAGCACAGATCTTTTTGGATTCGTCTATGGCGTTCACATTGCGCCGAGCTGCGAATCACAGGACTAGGGTGCGGAGAAGCTAGAACCATTTAAAGGGAGGTGCCCAAGCGTCTAAATCACACGGTCCAATGGAAACAGCTGGCCATACAGAATAATCATTATCCTTGGACTAAGACCAGGGATCCTCGTGTTCATTAGACCCCGTTATCACTGGCAAGGATTTACTGCGGAGAAACGCCTATCTACACCACTATGCAAGCATCGGACAGCCCGCCTGTTGAATTATGTCTCTCCACAGCCGTGGCTCTTAGCGACATTCCGCGCTTCCGCTGCCCTTGATAGGCTCAATGCTTGATTGTATTAGATTTTTTTGGGCTTCGCTATTAGATGGTGTCGATAAATATGGTCGTCATGACGCGGGGATAAAGCCTGTCACAGGCTTTATCGAGATAAACCATAGCTGGGCATTCGACCTCTGACCCCTGCTTTACAGATTGACCGCGGGTTCATT
>Ga0102593_1002670_pt1 | contig 13102 bp, 13 predicted proteins | sample AraplaCol_mMS_r2_2_FD_76862 | JGI IMG/M metagenome (GOLD analysis project Ga0102593, IMG submission 76862) | Arabidopsis root microbial communities from North Carolina, USA - plate scrape MF_Col_mMS_r2 (SPADES assembly) (version 2) | ecosystem: Host-associated > Plants > Roots > Endosphere...
AGGCGGTATAGGACGGGATCCGGATGCCGCCCTGGAAGGAGAGCAGCGAGGCGATGTTGATGATCTTGCCCCTGCCCTTGTCGACCATGTGGCGGCCGGCGGCCTGCGACAGGAAGAAGGCGGTCTTCAGGTTGACGTCGATCACCGCGTCCCAGTCTTCCTCGGTGAAGTCGAGCGCATCGGCGCGGCGGATGATGCCGGCATTGTTGACGAGGATGTCGAGGCCGCCGAAGGTCTGGATGGTCTCAGTGACGATCCCCTTGACCGGTTCGATGCTGGCAAGATCGGCCTTGACGACATGAAAGCGGCTTCCCGCTTCCTTCACCAGCGCCTCGGTTTCGTCCATTGAGGAGCGTCCGACGGCGACGATCGACGCACCGGCCGCTGCCAGTGCGGCTGCGATGGCCTGGCCGAGCCCTGTATTGGCGCCGGTGACGACGGCAACCCGGCCGGAAAGGTCGAAGGGATTTGCCACGACGTTCACCTCAGATCCGCAATGGCGATATGGTCCATGTCGGTGAAGCTCTTATTGTCGCCGGCCATCGCCCAGATGAAGCTGTAGTTCTTGGTGCCGGCGCCCGAATGGATCGACCAGGGCGGCGAGATGACCGCTTGTTCGTTGGCGACAAGCATATGCCGGGTCTGCTGCGGCTCGCCCATGAAGTGGAACACACGCTGTTCCGCTTCGAGATCGAAATAGAGATAGGCTTCCATGCGGCGGTCATGTGTATGGGCCGGCATGGTGTTCCAGACGCTGCCCGGTTCGATCATGGTGAAGCCCAGGGTGAGTTGGCAGGATTGGCAGACTTCCGGGTGGATGAACTGGTAGATCGACCGCTTGTTGGCTGTTGCGGCTTCGCCCGGCGTCAGGTGACGGGCCTTTTCGCGGGTGAGCAACACGGTCGGGTGGGCTTGATGCGCTGGCGTCGAGACCAGATAGAACTTTGCCGGATTGGCAGCATCCGCACTCTCGAAGCTGACGTCCTTGGCACCCTTGCCGACATAGAGGCAATCATATTTGGCAAGATCGTAATTCGTACCGTCGACGATGATGCGGCCGGCACCACCGATGTTCAGGGCGCCGAGTTCACGCTCAGCAAGGAAGGTTTCCTGTCCGATCGCCGTCGGCGCCGTCAGCGTCAGCCCGGGGCCGAGCGGCGTCGCGCCGCCGATGACCATTCGGTCGTAATGCGAATATGTGAGCCGGATCTCGCCGCTCGCGAAGACGGTTTCCACCAGAAAGTGACGCCGCAGCGTCTCCGTGTCGAAATCACGCACGGCCTCTGGATGGGAGGCGTGCCTCACGTCGATCTGCATGTCAATTTTCCTTCCGCTTCATTGTCGCCAGGGGTCGTCGCTATTGCGGAAGTCGGTCTTGTCCGGCCTGTTCCGCTGCGGCGGTATCCATCCGGTTACATAGTTGTACGACAAGTTTGGTGTCAACAGGTTTGTCGGTGCTCGCTTGAGGAGACGCAAGGCCCGCAAGAGCACGAAAGGAAAACTGGGAATAGACAGGAGAATTTGCGGAGATGATGACGCCATGATCAAGCGATGATCGCAAGCGGCCGCTTCGGCACGGTCCGGTATTTTATTGGGCCAAAACGAAAAAGCCTGCCGCGGGAGGAGGTGCGGCAGGCTTTCGAAAAAAACCGAACGACAGCTGGGAGGAGGAGTGCTGTCATTCCACAGACGACCCTGGGAGGAGGATGGGGCGCCTGTATATCGAAGGGACGCGGGAGGAGGTGCATCGCTTCGATAGAAATAATCATACTTATTTCTTGCTCAGTTGATAGGCATTTCTTTGCAATGCAGCTATGCGCTATGCGAAAAGCGGGCGGCTTGATCACCCTGCTCCATCCGCCGGACGCACAAAAGCAAAGCGCCCGCTCGGGAGGAAGCAGGCGCTGGCATAGTCTCGAAGATGCTTGGTCTAATTTGCCGTTAGCGGGCGATGGCCGCGCGGGCGACGTTGCGGATTTCGCTGCGGCCGATGCCGAGGTCGTCCAGTTCGCGTGCGGACATACGACCCAGTTCAGCGACCGTCTGACGGTACTTGCGCCAGTTATTGAAAGAGCGTGCTACGTTCATGATGATCCCCTTTCGTGGGCTTTCGAAGCTCAGCTGCCAGTCCTTGGCGCTTCGTTCGCTTCGATGAGTTGTATATAATATGAGACCTCTGACTATTACAGCGCCAATGCATCACTGCACCTATGCAGCAATTGCATGGATCGTCATATCTGGTAGCGATTTCCCGATCAGGATCCGAACCGCTTCGCGGTCAGAGTTTGAAACGATCGAAGGCCGTCAGCCGCACGATCGGCGGCTCCGCTTCTTTCCACCGGTAAATTTCCGAACGCAGATAGGAAAGCTCGTCGCCGAGATCCTCTTCGCCGACTTCTATCCACCAGGACTTCAGACGGCCGTCGCTGCCGTCAGACCAGCGATAACCCCTCGCCTTCAGGTGGTCTTTCATCTCGAACGGGCTGTGTTCGGCAAAGATGCGGATGCGCGAGCGCTGGCTGGCGCGGTAGAGCTCGGTGAACGGGCTTTCACCGTCGCGCTGCTCTCGATCGAGGATTTCCAGGAGCGCGTGGCAGTCGTCCACGGCGCGATGGCCTTCATGGAAATACCCGGCCTGGCCGACGAGATAGCCGAGTTTCGTGCCCTCGAAGCCGCGGGCGCTCCAGTCGATCTCCGAAACCGAGCATGCCCAGGCCTTGCCGGCGAAAATCGTCGAGAAGGCCTCGCAGAACGGCCGGTCGAACCCGGCATTGTGGGCAATGATCAGATCCGCCGGTTCGATCAGCGCTCTCAGAGATTGGATATCGATGAGCTGTCCTTCGACCATCGCATCGGTGATACCCGTCAGCCGGGTGATCTCGGGCGGGATCGGTCGGGACGGCTGTTGCAGGCCGCCATAAATGCTGATGATATCGCCGATTGCCCCGTCATCGTTGAACGTGAAGGCGACGGCGCCGATTTCGATTATCTCGTCGCTGCGGTGGTTGAGACCTGTGGTCTCCGTATCGAGAATGACGCCGAGCTGTGAAAACCCGGGCCGCCTGACTGACGCAACCGGCCGGGCGGCCAGCTTTCTCAAGATGCGATAGTTGCCGCTCTCTTCCAGCGTCCGCGCCATGTCTTCATCAGAGTAGGCGGTCGGTTGGGAAGGTTGCCGGCGCACTGGACCGCGCACCTTGGCAATCGCGGGCGATGCCTTGGCAAACATGTCGAGTTGCGAATCTCTGTGCACGCTCATCGACTCTATATGTCACGGAGACGCGATTTAATCCATCGCACGACGGCTCCGCGCGTCTTTTCGCGAGCCACAAAGGACGCGGTAGCCCTTAGAATTATGCAGTCGCCAGGCGCGGCGGCGTATGAACGCCTGCCGTTTTGTCCGGCGGGAAGCTCAGCCGGCAGACCGCGCCGGGATTGCGGTTGTCGATCGTCACCTCGCCGCCGTGCATGCGCAGGATGTCACGAACGAGATTGAGGCCGAGTCCGGCGCCGCGTCCGTCGTGATGGCGCTTGAAGAAGGGCTCGAATATCCGATCCCGCATATCGGCGGGAATGCCCGGTCCCTCGTCGCTGACCTCGATCCAGTTGCAGCCGGCGGTCAGCGCGATGATGCCTTTCCTGCCGCCGTGGTTGATCGCGTTCTGCAGGATGTTCATCAGGGCGCGTTGCAGGGCCAGAGGATCGCCCTCGATCTCGCCGGCGCCGTCGACATCGAACTGCACCGTATAGCCGGCGGCAAAGGCCAGCGGGGCCATCTCGATGATGACCTTCCTCGCCAGTTGGCCGAGATCGACCTTGCTGAACTGAACCTTGCCCTGCTTCAGCCGCTGGAGATCGAGCATCTGCTCGGTGAGAACGGCAAGCCTTGCGGCATCTTCCAACAGGTCGGTCTTGATCGAACTGTGCGGCAGGGATCCAATTCTCGTATTCAGAATGGCGATCGGCGTGCGCAGCTCATGGGCGGCGTCGGTCAGAAACCGTTCCTGCCGCTCGTAACCCTCGTCGAGACGGCCGAGCGCGCGGTTGACGGCGCGCACCAGCGGCACGATCTCTTCGGGAATATCGTTGGCCGAAAGCCGGCCGCCGCGCTGGTCGATATCGATCGTATCGGCCTCGAGCGCGGCCTGGTCGATCCCGACCAGCGACCTTCGCACGACAAGCGGCGTTGCGATCAGCGCGCCCAACGCCATCACGGCGACGACGGGGATAACAAGCTTCGCAAGGATCAGCGAAACGCCGTACAGGATGAAGGTGAGCGAGTTGGGGCCGTCGGTGCCCGTCAGAAACTGCACCTGTCCCCCATCCGTCGCAATCCACTTCATTCGGACAGCCGGACGGTCGCGGTCGCCGAGATTCGAGCCGAACCTCGCCTGGCCGACATGATCGAGCGTATTGCCGATGGTGGCATATTCTTCCGGAATCCGGCCCTCGGTCAAAACATGTCCCTGCATGTCGCGAATGGTGTACCAGAGATCGGGCGCATCTTTCCGCAGCTGTCGCAGATCCTGCGTTTCCCTCAGGCTTAACTCTCCGGTGGGCTGGCGGAAGACGGCGTGGCGCAGGATCTCGATCGTGCCCTCCGTCGACCTGTAGTCGAAGATTTTCCCGACCGAAATCAGCACGATCATCACCAGGATGAGCACGACCGACTGTACGGCAAGAAGCCGCCAGAACAGTCGCTTGTGCAGCGAATAGGAGCATCGTTTGCTCATGATGCTTCACGCAGGAGATAACCCACGCCCCGGATAACGTTGATGACCACGCCCGCTTGCGACGCTGCCAGCTTGCGCCGCAGCCGCGATATATGGGAATCGAGCGCGTTCGACTGGATTTCGTCGTCGAATCCGAAGACCGCCTCCATCAAGGCCGGCCGCGGCACCATGCGACCGGCCCGGCGCACCAGGCATTCGAGCACCAGCGCCTCCCGGCGTGGCATTTCCAGACGCTGGCCGCAGACGATGATGTCGCAATAGGTCGGATCGAACGAAAGCCGGCCGATCGAGATCAGCGCCGGGCGCAAGGTTTCTGAGCGGCGCATGACGGCACGCAGCCGCGCCAGAAGTTCGTCGAAGACGAAGGGTTTGGCGAGGTAATCGTCGGCGCCGGTCTCAAGGCCGGTGATCTTGTCTGGAACCTCTCCCTTGGCGGTGATGACGATGATTGGCAGCGTCAGCCCCCTATTGCGGATCTTCGGAATGAGTTCAAGGCCGTCGCCGTCGGGCAGTTGCCGATCCAGGAGGACGGCGTCGTAGGCGCCGTCGCCGATCACCAGCTCGGCGTCGCATAGGGTCGAAACATGATCCATCACCATGTCGTGCCTGGTGAGGGCGCCCCGCAGCGCCACGGCCATTTGAGGTTCGTCCTCGATCAGTAATATGCGCATCTCACATTCCTATCGGGGCCGTCGATCTACAGGAGGAGACCCTATCACCTCAGCGAGGCCCGCAGCAGCGGTAGCGCATCGAATGCAAGATCGCCCGCCTCGTAGCAAAGGATCGTATCCATCATCATGCACGGCGCTGCTCGATCAGGGCCATTGGCTGATACCTGCGGCTGATGCGATAGACCGCAGCCGGCGGGATATTGCGCAGGGTCCAACCGATCCTCTTTGAGACGAGACCGAGGGAGTCGAGGATTTCGATGGGCACCGGGCATTTTGGGCCGTAGAAGCCCGCTGACGACGCCGCCGAAGAAACTTCTGGAAAGCGCCGTCTTCCACATCTCTCGCACGTCCAGCTGCAGCACCCTGGCATCGGGAAAACGGTCTTGAAGCAACGTGGCGAAATCCCGTTCGTATTCGATTAGAGTCAGATCGCGCTCTGCAATGCCGCGTTCCAAAAGGGCCGCGGTGAAAACGCCGGTGCCCGGGCCGAGTTCGAGAACCGGCCCGGTTAGCGCAGAAATTTCTTTGGTCATCAGGCCCGCAAGGCGGGGGCCCGATAGCGTGATCGAGGCGATGCGCAGCGGCGCGCGCAGCCAGGCAAGAAGAAAGCGTCGTCGATCGAAACGTGGCATTGGACCTTCACAGTGGCTGATTGATCCCACCCATGAACCGGCTCAACATTGCAACAGTCTGTCATGTCGCAGTCACGGTGACGCAGACGAAGATTTTTATGCCTGAGAGGTGACCTTCCGTTGCGCTGTTCTGAGCCCCCTCCTGTCGATCCAGTTTTTGATTTCGGCGGCAATCGCCTCAGGCTGATCCTCGGGGGCAATGTGGCGCGCTGGCCCGCAGCCCCTGATTTCCAGGCCGGCGATGGTGTCGCGGCACCACGAAATCATCTCGCTGCCGATCAATAGCGTTTCGGCAGGCCCGTCGAAGGTCAGCAGCAGCTTGGGAGTTTGGGGACTGGCAGCAAGCCAGCGGTCATAGGCCTCGATCCTGGCGACCACATCGGCCGGCTCGCCGTTGATCGGCATGGCGCGCGGCCATTCCAGCAGCGGGCGCCGGCTGTCGCGGTCCGGATAGGGGGCGCGGTAGACGTCCCAATCGGCATCGCTGAGCCCTTTCAGCGTGGTCGCGCGCAAGGCCTGTTCGATGAAGAAATTTTCGTCGAGGACCTTGGCCTCGCCGGTTCCCGTACCCCGCAGCAGTTCATAACGCGCTTTTCCGCCGCCTGGCAGATCCTGCCAGCTCATCGGCCGCAGGATGGTTTCCATGAAGGCGATGCCGCGCACCCGTTCGGCGTGTCGTGAAGCCCAGTCGAATGCCAGCGCGCCGCCCCAGTCGTGGCCGACGAGCACGACGTCGTCGAGGTCAAGCGCATCGAACCAGGCGTCGAGATAGGCGATGTGATCGCCATAGCGATAGCCGATATCGGGTTTGCCGGATCGTCCCATGCCGATGAGATCGGGCGCCAGGCAGCGGCCAGGCCCGATAACGGGCATGATGTTCCGCCAGAGATGCGATGAGGTGGGATTGCCGTGAAGGAAGACGATCGGGTCGCCCTCCCCCAGTTCCTCATAGGAGATGAACGAGGTGAGAATATCGATGGTCGGCATATGGAGCTCCGCGCTTTCGTGCTATATAGGCAGGCGACTGACCATTTATCATATAGACAGTTACCTGTCTATATTGTTGCGCGGGGTTTCATGTCGTCTTCTTCCCTTGGCCTGTTGTTGCGTCTGGTCCATCAGCATTGGACGCAGGCCGTCGAAGCGGCACTCGATGAGGCCGGCTACGGCGATATCCGCCCACCGCATGCCAACGTTTTCACTTTCGCGCGGCCCGAGGGCATCCAGGTCAGCGAGCTGACCAAGCTCGCCCGGGTGCGTAAGCAGACGATGACGCAGGCTGTCGAAGAACTCGAGCGCCTGGGTTATGTCGAGCGCCGGCCAGATCCGAACGATCGGCGCGGCCGGCTGGTGTTTTTGACGGAAAAAGGCCAGGAGGTCAGGCCGATAGCAATGGCGGCGGGCCGGCGCGTCGATGAAAGTTGGGCCGCCTTGACCAGCCCGCAGCAGATGGATGATCTGCGGACAGCACTCCGGCGGCTGCTGGAGCAACTGCAATAGCGAAGCGGGGCTGGCTTGAGACGACCCTTTCCACTTAACCGTCGCACGACCGAAGGAAAATACATGCCTGGTGACAACAGCAAGGGCGCCGAACAGGATGTCGTCATCATCGGCGCCGGTGCCGCCGGCATCGCCGCCGCCCGTCGCCTGCAGGCAATCCGCCCGGATCTTTCCATCCTCCTGCTTGAAGCCGGCGATCGTCTCGGCGGGCGCGCCTGGACGGTCGGACTGCCTGACGCCGATGTCGCGCTCGATCTCGGCTGCGGCTGGCTGCATGGCGCGCGGACCAATGCCTGGACTGCGATCGCCGGCGAGGTCGGACTGACGGTCGACCGTACGCCGGCACCCTGGAACGATGGCGGACGGCGGCTTCAGCGGGATGGCGCGGAGGCGCATGCCGCAAGGAAGGCGATCGGCGCCTATTTCGAGCGCCTCGAGAACCATGAGGGGAATGACGCAGCCATGGCCGAAATGCTCGAGCCCGGCAACCCCTGGAATGGCCAGATCCGGGCGATCGGCACCTATATCACCGGTGCCGAACTGGAGCGGTCGTCGGTCGTCGATTACAACAGATACGATCCCGGCCCCGGCCCAGACTGGCGGGTACGCGAGGGCTATGGAACGCTGGTCTCGCTTTACGGCAAGCCGGTTCGGGCAAAGCTCGGCACCGCGGTGACGCGCATCGACCATCGTCATGCCGGCCGCATCGGCATCGAGACGAACCAGGGTGTGCTGAGTGCCCGCGCGGTGCTGGTGACCGTTTCGACGAATGTGCTTGCCGCCGGCAAGATCGCCTTCGACCCGCCTTTGCCGGAGAAGATCGAGGCCGCAGCCCGTTTGCCCCTAGGGCTCGCCGACAAGCTCTTCCTGAGGCTCGCAAATCAGCAGGCGCTGCCGGCGGATACGCATATGCTCGGCTCCACCGGTCGCGGCGCAACCGGCACCTATCAGCTCCGGCCGTTCGGCGCGCCCGTCGTCGAGGCCTATTTCGCCGGTGACCTCGCGCATGATCTGGAGGGGCAAGGCAGAGAGGCCGCCTTCTCCTTCGCCGGAGATGAACTAGCGGCACATTTTGGCGCGGATATCTGCAAGGAGCTGTCGGTCGCCGCAATGTCGGCCTGGGCCGCAACGCCCCATATCGGCGGCTCCTATTCCTATGCCGAACCCGGCGCCTCCGATCTGCGCGGTCGTCTCGCCGCGCCGCATGACGAGCGGATCTTCTTTGCCGGCGAGGCCTGTTCGAAGTCGCGTTATTCGACGGCGCACGGCGCCTACGAGACCGGCGTCGCCGCAGCCGATCTGATCGCCGGCTCGTTTTCGCAAAATCCGTGATCCTCGCCGGCCGCGACGGCAGGAATATTTTTTTCTCACTTGTCGCGCGGGCGGGATTGGGTATGCTCCCCCCGGCCCCTGTGCTCCCAGCCTGGGGCGCTATACGTCATCCGGCGGCAAGCGGCCGCCTCAAGCACAATATTGTCATTGATTGCAGGAGCCCCGGCTTCTACCCCGACCGTTTGCGTGTCGGCTGCGGGTATCCGCATGAGGAGGAAGAAATGGACTATCGCAAGCTCGGTCCCAGCGGGACCGTCGTCACCGCCTATTGCCTCGGCACCATGACCTTCGGCGCGGAGGCCGATGAGGCCGCCTCGCACAAGCTGCTCGACGATTATTTCGCCTGGGGCGGCAATTTCATCGACACCGCCGATGTCTACAGCGCCGGCAAGTCTGAAGAGATCATCGGACGCTGGCTGAAGGCGCGCCCGACCGAGGCCCGCCAGGCGATCGTCGCCACCAAGGGGCGCTTTCCGATGGGCAACGGACCCAACGATATCGGCTTGTCGCGCCGGCATCTCGGCCAGGCGCTCGACGATTCGCTCCGCCGCCTCGGCCTCGAGCAGATCGACCTCTACCAGATGCATGCCTGGGATGCGCTGACGCCGATCGAAGAGACGCTCCGCTTCCTCGACGATGCGGTTTCCTCCGGCAAGATCGGCTATTACGGCTTTTCCAATTATGTCGGCTGGCACATCGCCAAGGCCTCGGAGATCGCCAAGGCGCGGGGTTATACCCGCCCGGTGACGCTGCAGCCGCAATATAACCTGCTGGTGCGCGACATCGAGCTCGAGATCGTCGCAGCCTGCCAGGATGCCGGCATGGGCCTGTTGCCATGGTCGCCGCTCGGCGGCGGCTGGCTGACCGGCAAATACAAGCGCGACGAGATGCCGACGGGCGCCACCCGCCTCGGTGAAAACCCCAATCGCGGCGGTGAATCCTATGCGCCGCGCAATGCGCTGGAGCGAACCTGGGCGATCATCGGCGTCGTCGAGGAAATCGCCAAGGCGCATGGCGTCAGCATGGCGCAGGTAGCGCTCGCCTGGACGGCGGCGCAGCCGGCGATCACCTCAGTCATCCTCGGCGCCCGCACGCCGGAACAGCTCGCCGACAATCTCGGCGCCATGAAACTCAAGCTCTCCGACGACGACATGGCGAGGCTCAATGAGGTGAGCGCGCCTCAGCCACTCGACTACCCCTACGGCAAGGGCGGCATCAACCAGCGCCACCGCAAGATCGAGGGCGGCCGCTGAGCCTTCCTTCAGCTCTGATTGAACGAACCCTGTCCGCTTCTCGCCGAAGCGGACAGGGTGTCCCAGGTTCAGGATGATCGACCGGCGCCGGCTCGCGTCACGACTGACTGCTGCCTCGGTTTCCTGCAAAAGCGGCCGTCAACCCGAGGCCGATCAGCAAGGCCCCGCTGACATAGCGTTCGGCTGTGAGATAGCGGCGATTGCGCCTCAACCAGTCGCCCGCAGTGCCGGCCGCGAATGCGTAGCTGCCGTCAGTTATGATGCCGAGACAGGTGTAGATCAGACCCAGGAACGCGATCTGCATCGCTGCGTGACCCCGGTCCACCTCGACGAACTGGGGCAGGAAGGCAAGAAAGAAGAGCGCGGTCTTGGGATTGAAGAGATTGACGACGAACCCGTCGCGGAGAAGGCGCGCGTGCCCGAACGCCTTCAAGCCGGTCTCGGTGCCGGGAATCTCGCTTCGGCCGAAAATCTTCTTGAGCCCAAGCCAAATCAGATAGGCAGCGCCTGCATACTTTACCGCGCTGAACGCCAGAGCCGATGAAGCCAGGACTGCCGATAAGCCCAACGCCGCGACGATGACATGTACCAGCGTCGCGGCATGGATGCCGAGAATCGAAACAAAGCCGGCGAGGCGGCCCTGCTCGACCGAGCGGGCAAAGATGTAGAGAACCGCCGGCCCGGGAATCAGAAGCAGGGCCAAGGAAGCGCCGATAAACAACCAGATATTGCCGAGGGTTGGCATGATAATCGCCCCGCTCCTGTTTTCCCGATCGCCTTGCGGGCGCATCGCCGGAGCCAGCCGTCGTCACCCGCAAGAGTAGACAGTATTCACATAAGCAAACCCTGCTGTCTTGAACGCTATAAACCTTTCGCATAATCGGCGGGCGTCACGCCCGTCGTCTGTTTGAACAGGCGGGAGAGATGGCTCTGATCGGCGAAGCCGACCATCTCGGCTACTTCGGCCGGCGGCGTGCCCAACCGAAGCAACTGCCGCGCCCGGCTCAGTCGCAATTGCCTCTGATAGGCATGCGGCGGCAGCCCGACAGACGAGCGGAAGGATCGGACGAGATACACGGGATTGAGCCTGACCAGCCGGGCAAGATCGGCAAGGGCAATACGCCTGTCGTAGTTGGCGTCCAGAAATTCGCGAATGGTCGTGACGTGCCGCGGCTCGCTGCCTGCTTCGATCCTTGCGTGCGGCTGCCCGGAGTAAGTGGCCAGCGCCGCGAGCCCGCTCGTCAGCAGCGTCTCGGCTTCAAAAGCGTCATCGTCAGTTTCGAGATATCGATGCGCATTGCCAAGGCTTTGGAAAAGCTCGAGGTCGCCAAGGCATAACAACCGCTCGAACAGCGGCAGGCGCGTCGCCCCCGGGTCGAGCACCGCGTACTGCAAAAACGCAGGCGATACGAACAGGCAGCGGTAGTTCAACGCCTGTTCGTCGGCCGGCAGGCACATGTGAACGACGCCGGGCGCAAGGATATTGATGTTGCCTGGTTTCAGGGCCACCTGAGGCTGACCATATTGGAACGCCATTGTGCCGCGTTCGTGGAGATGGATTGCGTAAGCCTCGTGGAAGTGCTTCGGAAAGTGATGCTGCGTTCCCGACGCGCGCAGCAATTCAACTCCGGCTAACGCGTCGTTGCGCCAGATTCGAATGCGTCCCACATCCTGCTTCATCCGCACCATTCGATAGTCTTTCTACAGACCGTTCCCGCCTTCAAGCAATTTCCATGACAATCTTGCCTGCGCCGATGGAGTCATAGATCGAAAAATTTCCGCACCCAGTTCACGGAAGAGGAGCAGGTTAAGCTCACCGTGATGATCAACATCATCAATGGCTGGAATCGCATCGCTGTCGGCTTCGGCCTCTATGTCGACGCGGCCGCCATCAAGGCCGCCAGGGCTTCGGCCGCCTGACGCCACGACCGTCCATGAAAAAGCCGCCATGTTTCCACGGCGGCTTTTCGGCCTTTCTGCTTGGGAGGCGATTTTAGGCCGGAAGCTGGAAGATCACGTTGGCGATCAGGACGATCGCCAGGCCGCCGGCGAGCGCGACATAAGGCAGGATGCCGGCTTTCTTGACGCCGAGATCCTGGCCGACGAGACCGAGATCCTCCATCGCGCCGGCTGGGAATTTACCGCCGTCGCGCACATAGTGGCGATAGGCAAAGACCGGCAGGATCAGGGCGGCGAAGATGAAGCCGACCCAGAGCGCATTGGAATAACCCCAGACCTTGGCACCGGCGCCGAGAAACAGCGCGTTGACGAAGGCCAGCACGGTGTTGAGGCCGATCAGCCACGTCGGCGCCTTCCAGGGGCGTTCGATATGACCGGAATCCATCCGGTGGATCCAGCCGGAATTGAGGTTCAGGAAGTTGAAGATGATGTAGCCGACATTGGAGACGGCGAGCACGAAGAAATAGCCGCCGACATCCGAGGCGATCGCCAGCAGGAAAAGATTGAAGGCGAAATCGGTCCACATCGCCCGCGTCGGCGCGCCGTGTTCGTTGACGTGGTCGAGATATTTCGGCAGCCAGCCGTCCTTCGAGCCCTGGTAGAGCGTGCGCGAGGAGCCGGCCATCGCCGTCATGATGGCAAGGAAGAGTGCCATGATCATCAATACGACGAGCAACTGGGTGACGACGCGGCCGGCGCCGATGAGGCCGCCGAGCGCTTCGGCAACACCCGTGCCATCGACGATGCCGGGGGCCAGCATGCCTGCATGGCCGAGAACGCCCTGGAAGGCGAACGGCACCAGGAAGAAGAACAGGCAGCAGGCAAGGCCGGAATAGAAGATCGCCTTGAAGGTGTCGGTCTTCGGGTTCTTGAGTTCGCGGGTGTAGCAGACCGCCGTCTCGAAGCCGTAGGTCGACCAGGCGGCGATATAGAGGCCGCCGAGGAAGAGCGTCCAGCCGCCGTTGCTCCAGGTGCCGTCGACAGCGGCATAGGCGGCCGTCGGCGGCGCGAGACCGGTGACG
>Ga0102593_1002674_pt1 | contig 13097 bp, 14 predicted proteins | sample AraplaCol_mMS_r2_2_FD_76862 | JGI IMG/M metagenome (GOLD analysis project Ga0102593, IMG submission 76862) | Arabidopsis root microbial communities from North Carolina, USA - plate scrape MF_Col_mMS_r2 (SPADES assembly) (version 2) | ecosystem: Host-associated > Plants > Roots > Endosphere...
TCTCCTCTTCTTCTTCTCCTCCGCTTTTCTTGATTATCTTTATCTCGTCCTACCTGGTTGGAGGCTTTCAACTTCTTCCTTTCCCCTGAGGCCAAGGCGACCACCACCATTTCCGTGCCCTCCTTAAAACCAACCCGTCCAACTCGAATCTTGTCACTCGTTCGATAATTCGATTCTATCTTAATACTCTACTCTACTCCACTCGATTCGACTACCATTATCCTATTATCCCCGAACGCCCACTTTGTTGCATCTCGCTGCACTTCGCCGCACTCCCCGACCCTTTCCATCCCGTCTGACCGGGTGGCCTTGTTGAGGATTCCATTCCTCACAATCCGTCCACTCGGCGTATAGATTCGTCTTGGTCGACTTTTATCTACAACGCCCCCCGATTAAATATGTCGTCCGTCATCAATAAGAGGGCGCCTGCGCCTGCTCCGAGCAGCAACCCGCAAGGCAAAGCCAGCCAAGCGACCGCGGCTGATTCCACGACCGACGCCGACACGGCGTCTGCTTCACCATCGCCCAGCTCGGATCCCACCACCACTACCAAAGATACTGCGACCACTACTTCTAAAAGTTCTTCGAGCGAGTCTCCCTCTACGACTGCCCAACCGTCGACCACAACCACCTCGAAAGAGTCTTCCACCACGGCCCCGACCACCACGACACAGTCGACTACCACCTCTTCGTCTTCTACCACTTCATCTTCGTCCTCCTCAAGTGCAGAACCAACGACAACCTCTTCGCACTCGACAACTTCAGACAAGGTGACCACTTCGACATCGACAAATAGCAGTGGCCAGTCAACCGTGATTGTGATTACCCAGACCCAAACCGAATCGGCCGCCTCTTCAACCGGTTCTTCCGGCGCAACATCCACCGCTACTGATTCGCCGTCTCTATCCAGTGCCAGTGAGGCATCCAGCTCAGGTGGTCTCTCCGACAGCGGTAAAATTGCCGTCGCTGTAGTTGTCCCGGTAGTTTCAGTTGCTCTGATCATTCTTGCCGCTATCTTCTTCTGGCGTAAGCGCAAGGCCAACAAGGCCGCCGAAGAAGAACGCCGCAAGGAAGTCGAAGAATACGGCTTCAACCCGAACAACGACCCAACTCTCCCCGGTATGCTCGCCGGTGGCAGCGTCACCGCAAAGGATGATACCTCTTCTGGCTACCGTGGTTGGGGTACCACTTCTGCCGGTCGTAAGGCCTCTACCAACCTCTCCAGTGGTATGGGAGGTCTGGGGGCCATGTCCGAAGGTAGTGGCGGTGCCTATCACCATAATGCCACCCCCAGCGAGGGAACCTTACAGTACTCGGATGGTGCGCGTCCTGACTCGGGAGAAGTTGAACCGATCGGTGTTCTCGGTGCGGCGCCCGTTGCTGCTAATAATCGCAACGGCGATATCCACCGTGGCCCATCGAATGCTTCTTCCGCATACTCTGCTGCAAACCACTCTGAAGCCTCGGAAGAGAGCCATATGTCTGCCGCACACCCTTCAGGCGGGTACTACAATGATAATCCGTACTACGGTGAAATGACCGGACACGGTGCCTATGGCATTGATGATTATCAGCCTGTTATTCGGGACGTGCAGGCGCGCAGGAATACGCGTATTGAGAACCCCGGTGTTTACCCTCGACAAGGCAATGCCGGTATTGCGCAGAACTTTTAAGGGGAGAGAAATGAAAGAAAAGAAAAAAAAAAAAAAAAAACTACTTCCCTTTCTGTCTACAAGAATTGCATTGCATTACATACCTCAGGGTTTGTACAGCATGGCATATGAATTGATTTCAACTCGACTTCTACATCGATTGCGCTAAAAAGTTCGGCTTTCCCGTTCTCGCATACATACATACGCTCCTTCCAGCTCTTGTACTTTTCTTTCCATTTCTTTCTCTCCTTCTCTTTCTCCTCCTTTTCTTCTTTTTCTTTTCGTTTTTTTTTCGTTTTCTGCCTTTCTGATATCTTTCTTTCCCATGTGAAGCTTCCACCGCCGATTCCACTCCTTAGCGGGGCCACCTTTGTGACTTTGGCCCGTCCTCTCTGTCTTTATCTTTCTGGTTGTCTTTATTCCCGGCGTGATGGACATTGCTTCGCCATGTATTTGTTTCTTTCCTTGTCTTTCTCCTTTTCCCTCCACACTTGAAAGTGACCGGATGGGTATGAGTAACCTGGTCCAGATGGATTGATTTACCCTACCCTAAGGGCTAGGGAGGGTATTTAACTTATCTATCGATCGACCTGTGTCTGAATCTGTTTCTTTTCTTCTTTGATATATCCCGAGCATCTATTTGAATTCAAGGTCTTGTCTTGGTTGACCTTATTTCTGTTCTGTTTTGTTTCTGATTTTGTTTTGTGACTGTGATTGTGATTGGTATTGGATCTTATCTTTCTGCTTTTGTCTATGTCTTTGCCCTTGTATAGTCTTCTGGATTCAGAGAAATTCGGATTCGGTGGGTGATAGTCTAATTGACTTATGATTTGTGTTTCAATTTCTCTAAATATACTATATTCAACTAGTAGTTGTATAATGGACTGGAGTCTATTAAATGATGCATTCTAACCCGATGTTGAATCCGTTAATCGGAACCTTGTGATCATTTGGAAATTACCGTCGAATATTCCAACATGATCCATCATGTTGACATGGATGTAGAAGGTGAATATGCCTCAGGTCGTACTACAACATAGTATGTGGTCAGGATATCCTGGCAGAATTTGTAAACTGTACGAGAAATCCCCACTATAATATGAAGATCTACTCACAGAGCAAATGGAAGGCTGTATATTTATTAGTGAGTTGTTTCCTACTGCATGTACATACAGGAGAGTCTTGACTTGGAGTGGATCAAAGACAGATGTTGTGCAAAAAAGAACCAAGACATTATATCTGCACGGATACAAAAGGGCCATGACACTTGTATAATAGTTTAGAGATCCAAATAAGCAGGAGATCAGCGTAAATGAGATTTAGTTATTCATTGAATTGTATATTGACTAGCGGTGAAGAGTATTAGCAGTGGGATTGAACGTGGCTATTCATATGTGTAGGCTTTTATTTCATTCCTATCATCGACATAGTAGGCACTTGTCACGTACAAGAGATTGCTTATAATATTGAGACTATTGAGACGACTGGTTTAATTCATAAGAATCTCATGATAGAACCAGATTACTGTATGAAAACATTAGTGAGAACATGTCACCAAATATCGTATCCTGTGGAACCCCATTCATTCCATTTCGGATGTTGATCATGTATAGTACTCCATACTCAGTACGAGATTGTGCATATCCTCAAGTCCATTTGATGGCTTCAACTGCTGCATCTGATAGATTGGAACTCAGGCTGTTGATCTAATAACTGCATTTAGTCATGTACATGTCACTTCATGCGGTTTGAGATAATTTCTCTGGTTCAGATATGTACTTTTTCAACTAGCGTATCCTCCGTCTCGAGGTGCGGTCAAGCGCAGATGCAAATTGACGAATAAGAAGAAAAAAAAAGCACTTGTTTAACGAGCCCCTCGTAGCGGGGGTTAGAATCATCGGAGTCTGCTATTTAAAGAATCTAGATTATCTGTGTTGTGGGTGGATACAAACTGTACTTGAAGCGGGAGTTTCTTCACTCTGAGAATGCCCATCGATTGAAAGTAGCTGCTGGAGACTAGTGATAACAGGGTCGCACCACATATCATTGATGGACGCAGCTTCAGTGGTGCGTCTCTGGTCGAGGGTAATGTAACCCCATATGCTTTCTGGAATCGAAGTGATAATTCAAGAATAAAGTCCGCCAAAAAGTTCTTCAGACAATTCCTGATCTACAGTTTCCGAAGTTAGCACATGAAAGTGTGTCCAAACCGGCTGCTATTGCCATCGGGGACGAGAGAAAATAACTATATTCATGTGCATAAGGGACCCTAGCAACAAACTCAAGTTGATCTGGAGCGATACCGATGCTGAATTTGGATCAATGGAATTCCATGAGGCTTCGGGCAGCTGATTCAGACAACAAATGGGTAGACTCAGAATCAACTGACGCGCCGAGCCTTGCGATATTTAAAGGAAGACTTATTGTCGCCTTTCGTGGCGTAAATTCTACCGATATCTTGATTTCCGAAGGTTCCAACCTTCGGAAATCTTTTGGAGGGCCGAAAATCTCCGTCACTCCAGAGATGTACTAGCCAAAGGTCATCCGGCACTGTGCACTCATAAAGATCGTCTCTGCCTGGCCTATCCAAAGGAAGAAGGAGGTGTCACTTTATTATATTCAACCACGGGACCCAAGGAGGAGACAAGGACATGGTCGTGGTACGGGCTTAGCATGGCGAGTCGCGGAGATATGTTGTGGATGATTTCGAGAGCTTATGAGGACACCGGGACAATCAAATTGGTCAGTATCAACACTGGAAGTGAGAAGTACAGACATTTTACGATTGCCAATATGAGCACGACCTTGGATCCGGATGTTTTTCTATTTGAAGAGAATCTCCACGTCTCGTGGTCTGAGGCAAACCTTTGCCGCTACATCTGCTCATTTATTCCAATGAATGAGCAGATGTAGCTCGTGACGCTTTTGGGTTGTTTCAAACAAAGGGAAATGTTCCTTTCACGTTCGTTTTTATCTACTCAAATAAAAATACATTGGCCAAGAGCTGACTTCTCATATTCAAACTGCTGTATAACTATAAGTCGGTATTTATATATAGTTGTTTTCAAATTATATAATCAATAGCAAGATTGTTATTCTATATGACCCAAAGTCCATAACTTATGCAATTTCTATATCAATGGATCAAATTGGACTCAGATTCCAGTTTGGATTGGGTTCTGCCCATGTCTAGCAGGTCGTAGCTACGATGCCGCACTTCTAGTGCACAATAAGACTGGCGTTGAGTATACCGTCACTTAGTGATGTAGTGTACTACTAGTACACTAGTAGTTTGTAAGTACATTTTTTCCACAAGCTATACTGCATTAAGTATACAAAGTACTGTGACTGTGCTTATTTACGCTCAGGCCTACTCGACCAAGATCAAGCGCGCGCTAATGATAGTACTTGCAATAGTCATAGTGAGTATATCATGGATGTAGTTTGATTAGGTCATTCTACTTAGTTGTTTTCTACTACTAGTGGCAATATGAATGATGTATAAATGTATGGTATATCTATACTTATAGATGTAGCTACTCTACTAGATTAGTAACTTCTGACTCTTCTCTGTGTAAGTACAATAGTAGATAGTGCTCAACCCCCTAATAGGATGATTACTTCATAGTATAATTTCCTTCCCTACAAGACCACCCATCACTATAGAATTGGGTATTCGTCTGCTTATACCGATACGGGATTTAATACTTAACTGGTTAATCTACAACTAACTAATAATCTACTAATGATACAGAATATACTAAATATACGACTAAACTGCTGGATCTGGTAATATTAATTACCGACTCTCGAGTTTAAAATGCTCAGTCAGCAAGCAACGTGCGCCGACCGAACGCGGTGATTGGCACCTGCGAGCTCCCCACTAAACTCTTAGCTGATCTTCTACAGACTGCCACTACTGTACCGAGTAGAGTATCGGAGTATACCAGGTACCTGGCCCTGTACTCTGTCACTGAGTATTCTCGTGTACTCTCAATGCTCTAAGTAATCTTTGCAACTGGAAAGATCTTTTTTTTGCTGTCACCTGAGAACTTCCATCTTCTCTCCCACCTCGCACCTCCGCAACCTCACCTCACTTCCTCATCTCCCCGCGTTCATGGACTGTTATCGGGTCTCAACGTCCTCAATTACCTCGACTTCCACCCTCGTCCTACAGTGACACTCTTGTCCCACTCCTCCCATCTGGACCGTCCCCACTTCATTGCGGCCCCTCCTCGCCTCGAGGCCCTGCGCTTGTCTACCCAGGGCACTCTCGCTCTCTTCGCTCTCCCCCTCGTCCTTCTATCCCCTCGCTCTCTTCCCACTTCTCCCTCTCACCACACACCCACACACACACTGCTCTGGGACATCTACCAAATCTGCTCTCGACCTGAGAGCCTGCGAAGATGTGAGTGCTAGACTTCGGCCCCAACCTCTACCGCTTATCTCACTACCTTGATACTGACCACCTTGGTTTACAGGAAGTTCGGAAAGCAGATTCAGCGCCGGCAGCTTGATCTCCCCGAATATGCGGCCAGCTTCGTAAATTACAAAGCCCTGAAAAAGGTGCGTGTTGCGTGATAGATGGTTTGCGACAAGTAGCTGCAATTCCAGGCCGTCGGCTACTTTGCCTCAATTCCTGCCACCAGCAGTTACCATTGAACACTGCTAACCCCTTTACAGCTTATCAAACAGCTCAGTGCGACACCGACCATTCCTGCTCAGAGAACTGCCGAGGAAATTGCCCAAGATGGGACCTTGGATCCTCAGGCTGCGCTCCGCGCCAACAAGGAGGTTTTCTTCTTTCGCCTGGTACGTTCACTGCTCACCGAATATCAAACAGTGCTAATCCTCGTCCTTTTGTTTTTAGGAACGTGAGATCGAAAAAGTCAATGCTTTTTACCTCCAGAAAGAGTCAGAGGTAAGCCGATCTTATAGCATATGAAACACTCATACAAATGCAAGGCATCAACTCACACGCGACAGTTCTCCCTACGATTGAAAACACTAGTCGACAAAAAACGAGTGGTCCAAACTAGGACTGTGGCAAACTCCAAGGCCCCGTCCAATTTTGTAGCTCTCTTCGAAGGCCTCCAACAATTCGATGGCGATTTGAACAAACTGCAACAATTCGTCGAAATCAATGAAACCGCCGTATCCAAGATCCTGAAGAAATGGGACAAAACATCCAAATCCCGCATGAAGGAGCTCTATCTACATCGCGCAGTTGAGGTACAACCTTGCTTCAACAGAGAAGTCCTTCGTGATCTGGCAGATCGCGCGACGACTGCTCGACTAGAACTTGAGGCCTGGGCTGAGGGAGAGAACTTGCAGTTTGATACATCCCGGCAATCAGAGCGTCCAGCACTCACTTTTGGATCGGAGGAGGAAGAGCTGGACCAGCAAGTCCTGCAATCTGCATCCGCTGGGAATCTTCAGAATCTGCGGGAGTGGCTGTCTAAACTGTCTTCTGCTGCAGATGGTCGTGATCGAGCTACACGGACTTTCCTGACTGCGATCAACGGCTTTTCTGACGAGGTTCTTGCTCTGCTGTTGGAGAGCGGCCTGGTTGATATTCACGCAGAAGATGATATCAATGAGCGCAATTGCCTACACGAAGCGACTATCTCCGGACGAGACTTTGTTTTCAAGGCTGGACTGGCAGCCTCGGTCGATATTGCTCGCTCGGATGTCTACGGTCGAATTCCTCTGCATTATGCCTGTAGGAATGGCAGGGCAGAGATGGTGCGGGAACTGCTGGCAGTGGGTCCGCAGACTGTTGATTTAATGGACCATGACAACTTTACACCATTAATTCACAGTATCGTCAAGGGCCAACTTGCATGTGCCGAACAGGTGTTGAAAAGCAATGCTCGCATTGACCCTACATCCGATTCAGACCATATTCCGCTGAACCTTGCTTGTCAACACGGCTCTCTCCCAATTGTGAAGATGCTCCTCGAGCGTAAGGCACAGGTGCTGCCAGATGCAGAGGGACTCTATCCTCAACATATGGTTGCGCGTGCCTCACAATCGCCGGAGCTCCTCTTGATGCTGAAGAATCACGGAGCCGACCTCGATCAACGAGATAAACTTTATCAGTGGACGCCGCTGTTTCACGCAGCCAGCGAAGGGTGTGTACCGTGTCTACGAACACTGCTTGAGCTTGGCGTGGACGCAAAGGTTGCGGATGAAAAGGGCCTCTCGGCGATGTACTACGCCGCTTGGGAAGGACATCTGGAGTGCATGCTCCTGCTTTGGGCACAACCTTCCGAAAAGCCCATAAGCCAGCGTCCACTCGATATTTTGAATGGACTACAGTTCCAGGACCCCATGGAGGAGGACGTCTCCGTCTCTAGGCGCGCTAGCGAGGCCGAGATGGAAATGGCTGATGGCATCCCTGATCTCGAGCTCCCTCCTCCAATCATTCCTCTCCGACGGTACGGCCACAACTTCCTTGACAAGAAGGTGTTTGTGCAGCTTCTTTTCGACCAAGGAACACCTGGCTCGATCACCTTTGACCAGTCGGGTCGTCACCCCGCTGCCCGATTGACTATCTCTTCTAAACTCTCCGACCTCATCCCTCGCACAATTGTGCTACCCATCCAAGAAGACTCTCGGTCAATATCCTTCCACGTTGACAAATTGGACACCTTCACCGTGGACTTCGAAATTTTCCCTACATTTGGCTCCAAGGTTATTGCTAAGAGTGTGGCTCTGCCAATCAACTTCCGCGCTGAGCAATCTAGCACCGGATCTTGCTGCTTACCTCTGTTTGACCCTCGCTTGCGAAGTATTGGTCAGCTGCGATTCAACTACCAGGTCATTAAACCGTATCACGGCGACCCCTTGGAGATCACGCATTTTGCTACGTACTGGAAGGCCACGAACGCTCTTGATTCGGAACACAATGGCCTTGTCACGGGCTCTAGCTTGTCGGGCGACTATGTGCAGTTATTTGTACAGTTGACTCGTGATCGTGTACCGGTACTTTACCCTCAGTTCACGATCGATCATCACGGAATCGACATCCCAGTTTCTCGATTATCATACGCTCAGTTCCAGAAAATCGGCCAAGAGCGAGGCGTCACCTCTAGTGATATTATCCAATATCTACAGACCAAAGCGGCTAGCAATATGCCTCAGGCCCATCGTATCTTGGCTACATCATTCATGTCTTTACGTGATGTTCTACGGGAATTGCCAATTGACCTCAATGTCAATATATCCGTCGTTTACCCATCTGCAGTTGAAGAGAAGACATTAGAAATGTCATCGTTGGCGGATGTGAACAGCTTCGCAGACTCTATTTTAACAGACGTCTTCGATCACGCTCGTGTATCCCGCGAGAATAACCCTGATTTCATGCGTTCTGTTGTTTTCACTTCTTACAACTCGAATATCTGTACTGCGTTGAACTGGAAGCAACCGAACTGTAAGTAGCCAGCAATCCCCTCGGCTGTCTCGAGTTTGCTGATTACTAACTCCTATAGACCCCGTCCTCCTTTGCAACGATCTTGGACAGATCCGTGATCTCGCTCGCAACATCGACTCTATGCCTCACGTGGATAGTAGTGGACGGGCCTCAATGTCAATTAAGGAATCTGCCCGGATAGCACAGAGCAACAACTTTATGGGTATAATATGCCGGTCCAGTCTCTTAGTAAGTCCAGCGAAGCGCAAAATATACCTCGGGACTTCAAATACTAACCACCTTAGAACGTCGTCCCTGCCCTTGTGGAAACAATCAAAGAGCTCGGCCTTGTATTGGTCGCCGATACGTCGGACGAAACCGGCCATCCCGACGGCGATGCCGCACCTACGACAGGCACAAACAACGACACGAGTACCAGCACATTGGGTGTGGCGGACTGGGCATACCGCATGCCCGACGGTGTCAACGGCGTGATGAAAGCCAACGGCATCTTGAGATTCAACGATATGATCGATATGTAACATCCTCCGACCCAGCCATCTAGTATCCATTACCTATTTACGAGACGAGATCATGAGAACCAAGTAGCTATGCTTTATGTCCGAGTCCAGCAGTCCGCTAGTCAGCCAGGTCTATATCGATGGCAAAATATGATCAGGATTAGGACCCTTTGTGTTTCGTAGATTTTGAAGAGGGGAAAGTTCCAGAATTAAATCAGATCTACTCTATGGCTAATGTACAAATCAACTTCGCTATGCTCAACATTCTCCAAAACCTCCAAACAGCCCCATTAACACCCCCATTATTCCAAAAAAAAGAAACCCTCCAATACAATATCCAACCTCTAAATATATCCAATCACGAAGAGGTCTAACTAAGTAGACTTAGGCTTCCGCTTCCCAATATCCCACCCCCACCCCCTCAACACTTTAACAACCTTGGGCGTCACAGCAGCCGTAAGCGGAACACGCACGAAAATAAGAAGACTCTTATGAATAGCATATGCGAAAACAAGTTGTGTCCAGATACCTATGCGTTGCGTCAGTAATTGATAATGTGCCTTGCTTTGCTTTTCTGGGAAAAGATAATAGACGTACTAGCTTCGCCTTGACTTTCACCCTCACTGGTCTCGATCGCGGAACCACTTTCAGTGGCAGGGCCCTCGGTGGTGGATGTTGGAGAAGGCTCGGGCGTAGAAGAAGGCCAAAATTTACCAAAAACACCCTTCACATAACCCAATGCAACATGTTCGAAATGACCTATACGTTCAACACCGAGTAATCGTACAGCAGCGAAACAAAAGGGGAAATCTAGGGCGCTTAGTGTGAGATACACGCCTAGCGCTGCCCAGCCGTATTCTCGGGTTAATTTTTTCAAACGTGCTGAGAGGCCGGATGGTTCTTTTGAACTTGAGCTTGAGCTTGAGCTTGAGCTTGAACTTGAACCGGAGCTGGAGGAGTTTTGGCCTTGGCGGGAGTGGGAGTTGGAGGTATGGGATTGATTTTGACGAGTTGAGTTAAAGCGTGATTGTCTTTGGAAAGGTGATTGTATTTGGCGTTGAAGGTATGAGGGTCTTGGTTGGTGTTTGAGTGCGCTTGAGAAGGGGGATGCGAATGCGGTTGCGCGGAGATGGGGTTGTGGTTTTATTGTTTGTGAGAGGATTCGGAGGAGGGAGGGTTTGAAGGACATTTTCCGGGGTAGTTCTTTAGAACTTGGAGGTTGAGATGTCCAGGGTGTGTAGTGGTGGTGGTGGAGGAAAGAAGAAGAGAAGAAGAAGGATATACTGTAAGACGCGGAGGTTTCTGGAAGGAAGGAACTTTTTTTGGGGCGGCGCGGTGGTCGGTCCGTTCGGAGTTAGGCGTATTTAAGGAGGGATATACGTAGGAGTTGGTGTTTATATTAATCTAGGTTTTGGGATATTTGTTAAAATTGACGATTGGTTTTAATTTGAAGGAATTGGTTTGGTTAGATTTTATTTGGACATTATTTTATTTCTGCTTGTTTGGTATTTTTGTAGCTGATCTACGTATGGATCTGATTGTGGTTTGTACATGTGGTACTTGGCTGTATCAAAGTCGAGTGTTAGTAGCTAGATATTTTAATAGAAAGCCAGAAAGCCATATGATATTGTTCAATATATACATATAGATATACATATCTATCTACTGATATTTTGAGCAGTACTAGTATTTGTTAATATCTGATTATCAAGTTGAACCAGTTATCTGGGCAATAGGCTACATACAGTCTATCTTAAGGAGTGAACACGTCCAAGATTCGAGTTCACACAGTACGCAGAATACAAAATATACTTCTTTTTGCAATAAAAATTAACTCATCAATTAAATATTCATCAGCGCCTGCCTATACTCATCTAATTCATCTGAATATTCCTTTTGTATACTTACGTACTGCGTGACTTTGCCTCCGCTGCCTGATGACTAAGCACTACTAAAAACTTCCCTCAGCATCCACTCGAACACTGCGATTCAACCATCTTCACACCCAACCATGTCACCACGTTTAGCAGGGAAGCTCCTGCAGCTTTCCACCCCGCTGCAGCAGCAATCGCTGCTCCCCCGGATTTCCGTCCGAGAATTCGGCATTCGCTCCCTGACCGAGCCCAAACCAAACCGCTTCAATGTCGGCGCCAACCTACCAGTCCTTGAATCAAGCACGACAGCCGCCCTCCGCCGAAAAGCCAACTCACTGCCCCTTCGTACCGGTGCAATTGCGACCAAGAAAGGCATGACCGCGATTTTTGACCCGGAGACCGGAAAACGCACCGCTTGCACTGTTCTACAGCTTGATCGGGTCGAGGTTGTTTCGCACAAGACTCGACAGAAACATGGATATTTCGCGGTCCAAATTGGTGCGGGATGGAAACACCCGTCTAACATGACCAAGTCGTTGCTTGGACATTTTGCGGCGAATGGACTCTCGCCTAAGCGTCATGTGTATGAGTTCCGTGTTAAGGGTGAAGAGGGTCTTTTACCGATTGGTGAGAGTATTTATGCGAACTGGTTCCAGGAGGGACAGTTTGTCGATACCAAGTCCAATACCAAGGGTAAGGGATTTGCTGGTGTGATGAAGAGACATGGATTCGGTGGTCAGGATCGGTCTCATGGTGTTAGTTTGACGCATCGTTCGATGGGTTCTTCTGGTCCCGGTCAGGGTGGTGGTTCCCGTGTTTACCCTGGCAAGAAGATGGCTGGAAATATGGGAAATACCCAGAATACTGTTCAGAATTTGAGAATCCTCAAGGTGGATCGTGAGACTGGTGTTGTCGTTGTGAGCGGTAGGTTTTCCAATTACCCATGCCCAGTTACCCAGCCCCCCAGCCCGGGCAATTATCAAGCGTTTCAACGCATACAATAGTACCGATACTAAATTGTCACTCAATAGGCCACGTTAGCGGTCCCAAGGGCTGCGTCGTCCGAATTCAGGATGCAGTGAAGAAGCCTTGGCCTGAGGTTGGTCCTGCTGAGATCGAAGCTGCAACTGCCTAAAAGCTGTGGGCTTCAGCTGCAAGGCTTAGCTGCGAGGCCTAATTGGAACACCAGCATGTACTACTAGACTACACAATTCGTGCAATATTGTTCACTTGAGCGGCGTTTGTATATGATACATCAAATGATATCCTTTTCTTCACCAGTCTAGCAGACTGTAAATAATCCCTGTAGCCACTCCCCACAAAATGAAAACAAAAAACGCCATTCATATGCACAACAAGTTGAGTATTTGTACAAGATTTCTGTCCCTTCTCCTCTATTCTAATCCTGACGGAATGGATCGGTATCCTTGTCAAGAAGCTGCACAACCGTTCCATCCTCCGTCTCCAAACTCCACACCTCAGTCCGGAACTAAAAACAGTCAGTAACTTGCCTAACAAAAACAGCTGCTAGAGCGTAGACGGGGGGGGGGGGGGGGGGGGGGGCAAAGCGGCGTCGGAATGGCAGCGCCGTCGTGCCCCCATCCCGACCTTCCCCCAGAGGGGGAAGGAGCAATGC